>Ga0180431_10010493_pt1 | contig 10288 bp, 9 predicted proteins | sample SS_ome_11_FD_132459 | JGI IMG/M metagenome (GOLD analysis project Ga0180431, IMG submission 132459) | Hypersaline lake sediment archaeal communities from the Salton Sea, California, USA - SS_1_MS_1 metaG | ecosystem: Environmental > Aquatic > Non-marine Saline and Alkaline > Hypersaline >... | reverse complement strand
TCGGCCAACCCGTCCGAGGCGGGCGGGTTCAAGGAGATCATCCTGGGCATCCAGGGCCAGGGCGTGTACGAACAGCTGCGCCACGAGGGCGGCGGCCACCGGGTCCAGCGCGTGCCCGTGACCGAAAGCCAGGGCCGCATCCACACGAGCGCGGCCACCGTGGCGGTGCTGCCCGAGGCCGAGCCGTACGAGGTGGAGCTCAAGCCGGACGAGCTGCACATCGAGGTGTGTCGCAGCCAGGGCCCGGGCGGGCAGAGCGTGAACACCACCGACAGCGCGGTGCGCATCGTGCACCTGCCCACGGGCATCACCGTGTTCATGCAGGACGAGAAGAGCCAGCACAAGAACAAGGCCAAGGCCCTGCGCATCGTGCGCAGCCGCGTCTACGACCGGGTCAAGGCCGAGCGGGACGCCGAGCGCGCCGAGGCGCGCCGCGCCCAGGCCGGGTCCGGCGACCGGTCCCAGCGCGTGCGCACGTACAACTTCCCGCAGAACCGGGTCACCGACCATCGGCTGGGCCGCAACTTCACCCTGGACCGGGTCATGGACGGCGGACTGGACGATCTGGCCGACGAGCTGGTCACCTGGGGGCGCCAGCAGGCGCTCACGGGCTCATGAGCGCGCGCCCGCCGGGCGGAGGGCCGTGGACGGTCCTGCCGCTCCTGAAGACCGCGGCCGAGTATCTGGCGGGAAAGGGCGTGCCCAGCGCGCGGCTGGACGCGGAGCTCTTGCTCGCCCGGGCGCTGGGGTGTTCGCGCATCGAGCTCTACACCGCCTCGGACCGGCCGGTCGACGAGCCGGCGCGCGCCAAGCTGCGCGAGCTCGTGCGCCGGCGCGCCGAGCGCGAGCCCGTGGCCTACATCCTGGGCGGGAAGGAGTTCTACGGCCGCGCCTTTCAAGTCAGTCCGGCGGTGCTCGTGCCCCGGCCGGAGACCGAGCTCCTGGTGGCCGAGGCCCTGGCCTGGGCGCGGGCGCGCGAGCGCGAAGCGCTCAGCATTCTGGACCTCGGAACCGGCAGCGGCTGCCTGGCCGTGACCCTGGCCTGCGAACTGCCGGGCGCGCGGGTCACGGCCACGGACGCGAGCGAGGATGCGCTGCACGTCGCCGCACGGAACGTGGCCCGGTACGAGCTGACCGGCCGCGTGGACCTGCGCGCGGGTGCGGGCTTCGAGCCCGTGGCCGGCGACCGGTTCGACCTGGTGGTATGCAACCCGCCGTACGTGCCCGAGCACGACGCGGTCGACCCCGAGGTGCGCCACGAGCCGCCCGAGGCCGTGTTCGCGGGCGCGGACGGGCTGGACGCGTACCGGGCGCTCGCCCCGGGGCTGGCCGATGCGCTCGAGGCGCGGGGCCTGGCGCTCTTCGAGCTGGGCGCGGGGCAGGCCGGCGCGGTGTGCGAACTCCTGCGCGCAGCCGGGTTCGCGCACGTGGACACCCGGCCCGACCCCGCGGGCCACGAGCGCGTGCTGCGCGTCTGTCGCGAGCCTTTGCCCGGCCGAGAGGCGGGCGGCGAGATCCGCTACGAGATGGAGCCCTTGGCCGCGGGCCGGGACGTGTCCGAGCGCGCGCCCCGGGAGCGCCGGCCGGAACCGGACAGGGAGGCCGCCCGCCGCGCGGCCCTGGAGGCCCAGCTCGACGCCTGGGCCGAGGGCGGGGACGAGCCGCCGCCGGGCATGCGCGACGAGGACGAAGACGGCGAGATTTGACACGACCGCGTGCGCGCCGATATGTTGAGGGGCTGCACGCGGACGCAGTGGAACCGGAGTGAGGCATGTTCGAGTCCATCACCGAGAGCCTGTCGCGCGCCTTTGACCGGATCCGCGGCAAGGGGCGCCTGACCGAGGCCAACATCCAGGAGGCTCTCCGCGAGGTGCGCATCGCGCTCCTCGAGGCCGACGTCAACCACCGGGTCGTGCGCGAGTTCGTCCAGTCCGTGCGCGACAAGGCGGTCGGCGAAGAGGTCGTGCGCTCGGTGCGCCCGGGCGAGATGGTCGTCAAGATCGTGCACGACGAGCTCGTGCGCCTGCTGGGCGGCGAGCATGCGAGCCTGAACCTGGACGGCGCGCCGCCGAACGTGGTGGTGCTCTGCGGACTCCAGGGCTCGGGCAAGACCACCACCGCGGGCAAGCTGGCCGTGCGGCTCCAGGCGCAGAACCGCAGGCCCCTGCTCGTGGCCGCGGACGTGCAACGACCCGCGGCCGTGGAGCAGCTGCAGGTCCTGGGCCGCGAGGTGGACGCGCCCGTGTACGCCGAAAAGAACGGCGACCCGGTCACGATCTGCCGCCGCGCCCTGGAGGTCGCCGACCTGCACGGCGCGGACACCGTGCTCCTGGACACGGCCGGCCGCCTGCACGTGGACGAAGCCTTGATGGAGGAGCTTCAGGAGGTGGTGCGCACCACCGACCCCGCGGAGGTGCTGCTCGTCCTGGACGCGATGACCGGCCAGGACGCGGTGCAGTCGGCCGAGACCTTCCAAAGCCGCCTGCCCCTCACGGGCGCCGTGCTCACCAAGATGGAGGGCGACGCGCGCGGCGGGGCTGCCCTGAGCCTGCGCGCGGTCACGGGCGTGCCGATCAAGTTCGTGGGCGTGGGCGAGCGGCTGGATGCGCTGGAGGAGTTCCACCCCGAGCGCATGGCCGGCCGCATCCTGGGCATGGGCGACGTCGTGAGCCTGGTGGAGAAGGCCCAGGCCGGGGTGGACGAGGAAGAGCAGGAACGTCTCCAGGAACGGCTCCTCAAGGACGGGTTCACCCTGGAGGACTTTCAGAAACAGCTTGCACAACTGCGGCAAATGGGTCCAATAAAGGATCTTTTGGGGATGATCCCCGGGCTGGGCGGCGGCCTGCGCGACGTGGACCTGGAGGAATCGGACCTCAAGCGCGTGGAGGCGGTCATCCAGAGCATGACCCCGCAGGAGCGCACCGAGCCGGAGATCATCGACTTTTCGCGCCGCGAACGCATCGCCCGGGGCGCCGGGAGCGAGCCCGCGGACGTGAGCCGGTTGCTGAAGCAATTCCGCAACATGCGGAAGATGATGGGACGCATGCGCAAGCGCGGGCTGCTGGGCAGCCTGACGGGCGGGGGCGCGCCTCCCGCAGAGGCCCTGGCCGGGGCGGGCCCGGCCGCGCCCTGGTCCCGGGGCAGCACCAAGGCCCAGCAGCGCGGCGACAAGAAAGCCAGGCGCAAGAAGGAGCGGCGGCGCAGGAAAAGGAGGCGGTAAGTGGCTGTACGCATTCGGCTCAGGCGTGCCGGCAGGCGGCACCTGCCCTACTACCACATCGGTGTGTTCGACGTGCGCCAGCGCCGAGAGGCCGAGGAGGTCGAGCGCCTGGGCACCTACGATCCCACGAACAAGGACGAGGCCAAGCAGGTCGTCGTCGATACCGACCGGGCCGCGTATTGGCTGGGCGTGGGCGCGCAGCCCTCACAGACCGTGGCCGCCCTCCTGCGCCGGGCCGGGGCGAAGGTCCCCGAGCCGAAGCCCGCCTCCGCGCGGCGCGAACGCCCGCGCAAGGAGCGCGGCGCGCGCAGCGTGAAGGAGCGCACCAAGAAGCGCACCGCGAACTCCAAGGCCCGCAAGGAGAGGAAGAAGGCCGAGGCCTGAGACGCGGGCCCGGGGGCCGGACGATGCGCATCGACTTCGTGAGCATCTTCCCCGAGGCGTTCGCTCCCGTGCTGGCCGTGGGCATTCCGCGTATCGCGCAGGAGAAGGGCGCGGCGTCGTTCCACGCCCACGACCTGCGCGACTGGTCCGCGGACAAGCACCGCAAGGTGGACGACCGCCCCTTCGGCGGCGGGCCGGGCATGGTAATGCGGCCCGGCCCGGTGGTCGACGCGGTGGAGACCGTGCAGGCCATGGACCGCGTCCCGGGCCGCGTGCTCGTGCTCACGGCCCAGGGCCGGCCCTTCGACCAGGCCTGGGCGCGCGAGCTCTCGCGCGAGGCGCGGCTCGTGCTGGTATGCGGCCGGTACGAGGGGTTCGACGCGCGCATCTTCTCGGTGCTGGAGGCCGAGGAGCTGTGCGTCGGCGATTACGTGCTAAGCGGCGGCGAGGTCGCCGCCCTGGCCGTGGCCGATGCGGTGGTGCGGCTGCTGCCCGGGGTGGTGGGAAGCCCGGAGAGCCTGACCGAAGAGTCGTTCGAAGGAGACGTGCTCGACTGTCCGCACTATACGCAGCCGGCGGTCTGGCGCGGCCTGGAGGTGCCCGAGGTGCTGCGAAGCGGCGACCACGCTGCCATCCGCGCCTGGCGGCGCCGAGCGGCCCTGGCGCGCACGCGCGCGCGCCGGCCGGACCTGCTGCGCGGCGGCGGCCCAGACGAGGCCGGCGACCCGGCGACCTAGACCGAGACCGCGGGCGCGGCCCGCAAGATCCGGAGGAGACGCACATGGACCCCATCGTGGAAGAGGTCAACCGAAAGCATCAGAAGCAGGACGTCCCGCCGTTCGAGGTCGGGGACACCGTGGACGTGCACGTGCGCATCGTGGAGGGCGAGAAGGAGCGCGTCCAGGTCTTCCGCGGCACGGTGATCGGCCGGCGCGGCCGAGGGATAAACGAGTACTTCACCGTGCGGCACCTGTTCGCGGGCGAGGGCGTGGAGCGCATGTTCCCGGTCCACAGCCCGCGGATCGAGAAGATCGTCGTCCGCCGCCGGGGCCGGGCGCGCCGGGCCAAGCTCTACTACCTGCGCGACCGGGTGGGCCGGGCCGCGACCCTGCGCGAGGACAACCGCAAGCGCCGCCAGCCGCCCGCCGCGGAAACGGACACCCGGAAGAAGGCCACCAAGAAGGCCCGCCGCAAGGCCAAGCGCGCGAGCAAAACGTAGCCCGCTCGCCCCTACCCGGCCAGGGCCACGTGCGCGAAGACCTGCGCGTCGCGGACCATGTCCTGGACCCGGCACGACTCGTTGGGCCGGTGGGCGGTCATCTCCTGGGTCGCCCACACCGCCGCCGGAATCCCCGCCCGGCGCAGGAGCGCGGCGAACGTACCCCCGCCGACGCCCCGTGCGCGCGCCGTCGCGCCGTGCACGGCGGCCACGGCCGCGCGCAGCCGCTCGACCACGGGCGCGTCCTGCGGCGTGGCGGGCGCGGCGTCCGCGCGCAGTTCCGTGGCCACGTCGATGCGCACGTCGTGGTCCGCGGCCACCTCGTCGGCGAGCTCCCGGGCCGCGGCCAGCACGTCGTCGACCGCAATGTCGGGCAGAATCCGGCAGTCCACGTAGAACCGGTCCGAGCCCGGGATCGTGTTCACGTTGGGCACGTTCGCGTCGCGCTTGGTGGGCTCGAACGTGCTCGCGGGCGGGTCGAAGAGGGGGTCCGCGGCGCCGAACCGGTCGTACAGCTCGTCCAGGCGCGCGACCAGGTGCGCGCCCGCGCGCATGGCGTTGCGCCCGGCCGCAGGCGTGGAGGCATGGGCCTGTCGGCCCGTGACCTCGCAGCGCAGCCACAGCACGCTCTTCTCCGCGACCTCGATCTGGGTGCCGTCCGCGGTGCCCGCGTCGGGTACGATCACGAGGTCCTGGGGCCGGAACCGGCCGCCCGCCTCGCGCAGCACGTGGGCGAGCCCGTGCGCGCATCCGGTCTCCTCATCCGCGCAGAAGAGAAGCCCCATCGCGCACGCGGGCTCGACGCCCTCGGCCAGGAGCGTCCGCGCGGCGAACGCGGCGCTCGTGACGCCCTGCTGGTTGTCCTCCACGCCGCGGCCGACCAGGCGCCCGTCCTGTTCGTGCACGGTCCAGGGGTCGTGGTCCCACAGGCCCGGGTCGCCGGGCGGGACCACGTCCAGGTGCGTGACGATCCACAGCGTGCGCTCGGCCCGGCCGGGCACCGTGACGAGGAGGTTGGGCCGCTCGCCGTGCTTGGCCTCGGGGTCGGGGGAGGGAAAGGACTCGCAGGCCGGGAACCCGAAGCGGTCCAGGGCCTCGGCCAAGAAGTCCGCCTTGTCCCACTCGCCGTCGCCGCCGTTTTGCGGGGCGAGCGCGGGCCGGGCGGTGAGCTCGCGCTGGAGCGCGATCATCTCCGGGGCCCAGTCGTCCAGGCGCGCGCGCAGTCGAGCAAACTCTTGTGCAGCGCTCATGCTCGCCCCCCGGCTGCGCGTGTGCGGCCTTACAGCACAGCGGTCCCGGGGCGCAGCAGCTCTTCCTCGCCTTCGGGCAGCTCGTACAGCCCTTTTTCGAGGAAGAGCTCGACCACGTCGCCGTCCAGGCGCCCCTCGGCGGCCATCTCATGCAGGATGGCCGCGGCCTTGTCGTGCGGGATGGCCGGTTTGTAGGGCCGGTCGTGGGCGCGCAGGGCGTCGTACACGTCCGCGACCGCCAGCATCCGCCCCCCCAGACTGAGCTCCTCGCCTTGCAGTCCGCGCGGGTATCCGCGTCCGTCCACGGCCTCGTGGTGGCTGGCGGCCAACAGGGGCAGCCCCCGGATGTCCTCGGGCCAGGGAATCTGGTTGAGCACGGTGAAGGTCTTCTCCACGTGGCTCTCGATGATGCGGCGCTCCTCCGGGGTCAGGGTCCCCCTGGGCACGGACAGGTAGGCGTACTCGGTCTCGTCGATCCACCCCTCGTCCAGCAGCGCGCGCAGGCGTTCGCCCGCTTCGTCGGTGAGGAACCCGGCCCGGTTGAGCTCCGAGAGGAAGGCGATGCGCTCCTCGGCCTTCGCCCGGCGGTCAGCGTCCAGGCGCGCGCCGCCCTGCTCGCGGCGGCACGCGGCCAGCGACTCCTCGGCCGCGCGGCGGCCGATGCGCTCCTGCACGACGCGGATCCAGTTGACGGGCAGGCGCTCGGATTTCTGCAGCACGGCCTCGGGCACGCTCACCTTGCCGAAGTCATGCAAGAGCGCCGCCCATCGCAGTTCCTTGTATTGCGTGCGGGTGAACGTGACCTGCGCAAAGGGCGGCTCGGAGCTCTGATGCACCGAACGGGCGATCTGGAGCGTGTACGCCGTGACCCGGCGCGAGTGCCCGGCCGTCACGGGGTCCCGCTCGTCGATGGCCACGGCGATGGCCTGGACCACGTTCTCGAACAGGGTCTCGATGCGCCGGTACAGGGCCGCGTTCTCGATGTGCACCGAGATCTGCCGGGCGAGGTTCGTGAGGAACGACTCGTCTTCGTCCGTGAACACGGCGCCCTCGCCGCCGCGCTTGTTGAGCGCCTGGATGGCGCCGAGCACTTCGCCCTGGTGGTTGCGCATGGGCACGCACAGCACGCTGCGGGTGCGGTACCCGGTCTTCTTGTCCCACTGCCGGTCGAAGAAGTCGAGCGCATAGGCGTCCGGCACGTTGAGGGGCCGCCCCGTGGTGGCCACCCGCCCCGCGATGCCCGTGGACGCGGGCAGACGGATCTCGCTGATCTCCAGGCCCTCGCCCACCATGGTCCACAGCTCGTCCGTGTCTCGGTCGTACAGGAACAGGCTGGACCGGTCCGCGGACATGACCGCGCTCACCTTGGCGATCACCAGGGGCAGCAGGGCTTCGAGCTCGAGCTCGCGGCCGAGCTCCTCGATCGTGTCCACCGTGGTGCGCAGCCGGGCGTTCTCCGCGCGCAGGCGCTCGTTCTCGGCCTGGAGGTCGCGCACGCGCTCAGGCATCGTTGGGCCCTCCGCGCAGGGAGTCCGGGCCGCCGGCCGCCGCGCCGAACGCCTCGCGGACGAGCTCGGCCGCGCCGGGCACCGCCTCGACCGGCAGGGGCGGGCGGTAGCCGGGCAGGTCGCGCACGTACGGACAGTCCGCGGGGAACGCGTGCGCGCGGATGCCCTCTTCCACGGACAGGCACCGTGCGTTGACGCGGTGGCGATAGGCGTAGACCGTGCACAGGTTCGTGCGGGTGTCCAGGTACGGGCAGGGCACGGAGGTGACGACCACCTCGTCGCCGATGCGAAGCTTCTCGTAGCAGCACTTGCCGCACCGGCGGCACAGGTCCTCGCGGACCGCCGGCGGGTCGGATGACGGTTGCCGGGCCACGCAGCGCTCCCGCTCGTCTCGGTCGGGTAGGCTCCTTATCCGTGCGCGCTTGTACGACATAGACCGCGCAGTGTCAAGGGGCAGGCCCGAGTCCGGAAAGGCCTTGACAAGACCGCGGCCTGCGGTAAGGTGCGGACTCGCCGCGACTTTTCGCAACGACCCGGTACACCGACCGATACGGTCCCGTGTAAGGAGCGCGAGTATGGAACGCGTACACAATTTCAACCCCGGACCGGCCGCGTTGCCCCTGTCCGTACTGAAGGAGGTGCGCGAGGAGCTGCTCGACTACCAGGACACCGGCATGTCCATCCTGGAGACGAGCCACCGCAGCCCGGCCTTTGCCGCTGTGCTCGACTCGGCCCAGGCGCGCCTGCGCAGTCTGTTGAGCGTCCCCGAGAGCCACGCCGTCCTGTTCCTACAGGGCGGGGCGAGCCTCCAGTTCGCCATGGTCCCCATGAACCTGCTCGCCGACGGGACGGCCGACTACGTGGACACCGGGTCGTGGTCGACCAAGGCGATCAAGGAGGCCCAGCGGTTCGGCACCGTGCACCTGCCCTTCAGCGGCAAAGACGAGGGCTACACGCGCCTGCCCGGCCAGGACGGGCTCGCGTTCACGAACGGGGCGCGGTACGTGCACCTCACGAGCAACAACACGATCTACGGGACCCAGTTCCAGACCTTCCCGGCGCCCGAGGCGCCGCTCGTGGCGGACATGTCCTCGGACATCCTCAGCCGCCCGGTGCACGTGGCCGACTTCGGCCTCATCTACGCGGGCGCGCAGAAGAACCTCGGCCCCGCCGGAGTGACCGTGGTCCTGGTCGACCGCGAGCTTGTCAAGCCCGCGGCGGGACGCGCGCCCAGCATGCTCGACTACAACGTGCACATGGAGAAGGACAGCGCGTTCAACACCCCGCCCGTGTTCGCGATTTACGTGCTCGACAAGGTTTGCGCCTGGGTGGAGGCCCAGGGCGGGCTGTCGGCCCTGGCGCGCACGAACGACGACAAGGCCCGGGCCCTGTACCGGGCCATCGACGGCTCGGACGGGTTCTACCGGTCTCCGGTGGACGCGGGGAGCCGGTCGAAGATGAACGTGGTCTGGCGCCTGCCCTCCGAGGACCTGGAGGCGCGGTTCCTCAAGGAAGCGGGCGCCGCGGGCCTGGCGGGCCTGAAGGGGCACCGGTCCGTGGGCGGGCTGCGCGCGAGCGTGTACAACGCCGTAGGTCCCGAGGCGGTGGACGCGCTCGTCTCGTTCATGACCGAGTTCGCGCGGCGCAACGGTTGACCCGGCGATCGGACGCCGGCGCGGTCGCAAATCCGCCCGCCGTTGGAATTTCGTCCGGTTTTTTCGGGACTTTTCTACCTCGGCGAGTATACTGTGGAACTCTGCGCATCGGCCCGGGCCGGCGTGGCTATGGGGCCCTGTAGGCGTATGATGCCGTCGCGCAGGGCTTCAGGTGCGCGGCAGGAAGTGAAAAAAGAGGAAGAGCACAGAACAGAGAAGAGAGGAAGAAGAGGACCCAACCGATGGCCAAGGAGAAGTTTGAGCGCAAGAAGCCGCACATCAACGTGGGCACGATCGGTCACGTGGACCACGGGAAGACGACGTTGACGGCTGCGATCACCATGGTGTGCGCGCAGGAGTACGGCACGAAGGCGGTCAGCTACGACGAGGTGGCCAAGGCCTCGGAGAGCCAGGGTCGCCGGGACGCGAGCAAGATCCTGACCATCGCCACGAGCCACGTGGAGTACGAGTCGGCGGGGCGCCACTATGCGCACGTGGACTGTCCGGGCCACGCGGACTACGTGAAGAACATGATCACCGGGGCCGCGCAGATGGACGGGGCGGTGCTGGTGGTTTCGGCGCCGGACGGGCCGATGCCGCAGACCATGGAGCACATTCTGCTGGCGCGGCAGGTGAACGTGCCCAAGGTGGCGGTGTACCTGAACAAGTGCGACCAGATGGAGGACGCGGACCTGCTGGACCTGGTGGAGATGGAGGTGCGGGAGCTGTTGACCAAGTACGAGTTTCCGGGCGAGGAGGTGCCGGTGATCCGGGGCTCGGCGCTGCAGGCGTTGCAGGATCCCGCGGGCGATGCGGTGGGTTCGATCCGGGAGTTGTTGGAGGCGATGGACACGTACTTCGACATTCCGGAGCGGGAGGTGGACCAGCCGTTCCTGATGCCGGTGGAGGACGTGTTTTCGATCAAGGGCCGGGGCACGGTGGCCACGGGCCGGGTGGAGCGCGGCCGGGTGAAGATGGGCGACGCGCTGGAGATCGTGGGCCTGGGCGAGACGCGCAAGACGGTGTGCACGGGCGTGGAGATGTTCAACAAG
>Ga0180431_10010490_pt1 | contig 10290 bp, 5 predicted proteins | sample SS_ome_11_FD_132459 | JGI IMG/M metagenome (GOLD analysis project Ga0180431, IMG submission 132459) | Hypersaline lake sediment archaeal communities from the Salton Sea, California, USA - SS_1_MS_1 metaG | ecosystem: Environmental > Aquatic > Non-marine Saline and Alkaline > Hypersaline >... | reverse complement strand
TTCGGCACATGATAAAGCTGAGCTTAGCGAACTGGCGGAGTGGCTGGGAGTTGATGGGGAGGCTTGGGAGGCGGCATCAGCGATGGAGACGGGGGAATTGCTGGTAGCTCGCGTGTTAGCGAACGTGGAGCGGATGGTGAAGTTTAACGGTGAGACAGGCAAGTCGGTGTTGTACGACGGGCGCAGTGGGGAGGCATTTAATCAACCTGTGATGGTGGGCTACATGTACATACTGAAGCTGCTGCACCTGGTTGATGACAAGATACACGCGCGTTCGACGGGACCGTACTCGTTGATAACTCAGCAGCCGCTTGGCGGCAAGGCGCAGATGGGCGGGCAGCGGTTCGGCGAGATGGAAGTGTGGGCCCTGGAAGCGTACGGAGCAGCGCACATGCTGCAGGAGATGCTGACGGTGAAGAGCGACGACGTGACGGGGCGTGTGGCGACCTACGAGGCGATCGTGAAGAACGAGAACATCGAGGAGCCGGGCGTGCCGGAATCGTTTAAGATTCTGATGCGGGAGATGCAGAGTCTGGCGCTGGATGTGAAGGTGACTGACTTCAGCGGTCGCGAGGTGGACCTGCGCGCAGACGGCGACATGAGGTAGTTAGAAGAATTTGGATGCGACAGAGCGAGAGATGAAGGTGCTGCAGAAGGGCAAGTGCGAGCGCAGACGGTTGTGTTGAGCAGGAACCTGGAGGCGAAGGAATTGGCTTACTCCACTACGGATTTTGAAAAGATCACAATTGGTTTGGCTTCGGCAGAGGAAATTCGCTCCTGGTCATATGGTGAGGTGAAAAAGCCGGAGACGATCAACTATCGCACGTACAAGCCTGAGCGCGACGGCTTATTTTGCGAGCGGATCTTTGGCCCGACCAAAGACTGGGAGTGTCACTGCGGCAAGTATAAGAAGGTGAAGTTCAAGGGCATCAAGTGCGACCGCTGCGGTGTGGAGGTAACCCGCGCGAAGGTTCGGCGGGAGCGGATGGGGCATATCAACTTGGCCTCCCCGGTATGCCATAGCTGGTACCTGAAGGGTGTCCCAAGTCCGATCAGTCTGCTGCTGGACATGTCCCGTCGTCTGCTGGAGGAGGTCGTCTATTTCGGTTCGTATATTGTAACGGACGTGAATGTGGGAAAGATGCGAGAACACCGGCAGGATATCCTCGACGCTGCGGAAGAGGAGAAGAAGGAACTGGAGCAACAACTGGATGCGACGCTCAGACATTTGGAGGAGCGCTATGAGCAAGGCCTGTCTGAGAGCGTAGATGCGAGTGATGAACCCGAGGTGCCGGATGAGGTCGCGGAGATCGAGGATGACGAGGAGTTCGACGTGGACCTGGGTGTGGATGACGAGGATGACGACCTCGAGGACGATCTGGATGACGATGATACGTCGGAGGATGGCGGGGAAATTGGTGAGATAGAGTTTTTCTCGTTGGCCGGCGAGGATGATACCGGCCCCATCACTAAGGAGGATTTGAGTCGCCAGAGAAAGACGCACAAGGAGAGCACCGAGGAGCGCATCAAGCAGCTTGACGCTGCGTGCGAACTGCTATTCGAGCTGCAGCCGAAGCAGTTGGTTTCAGAGATGGAACATCGTTCGCTCAACGAGCTTTTGGCGGTCTGTGATAAGCGGTTGACTGGGGATTTCAGTGATCTTTTCGAGGCCGGATTGGGTGCTGCGGCTATCAAGGATATTTTGTCGCAGATAGACCTCGACGAACTGGCGCTGGAGTTGCGCAAGGAGATTGATGAACGCAGAGGAGCGCGTCGGTCGCGTGCGGTGAAGCGTCTGGGGGTGACCGAGTCGTTCAGAAACTCGAAGAACCGACCGGAGTGGATGATTCTGGAGGCGTTGCCAGTGTTGCCGCCGGAACTGCGGCCGATGGTGCAGTTGGACGGCGGGCGCTTCGCCACATCGGACCTGAATGATCTCTACCGGCGAGTGATCAACCGTAACAACCGATTGCGTCGGATCATCGAGATCAATGCCCCTGAATCGATTGTGAATCATGAGCGGCGTCTGCTCCAGGAGGCAGTTGACGCACTGATTGACAATGGTCGGCGGAAGCGGCCAGTGACAGGAACTAACCGACGGCCGCTGAAATCGCTTTCGGATATGCTGAAGGGCAAGCAGGGGCGTTTCCGCAAGAATCTGCTTGGCAAGCGGGTGGACTATTTGGGTCGTTCGGTAATTGTCGTCGGCCCGGAGTTGCATTTGCATCAGTGTGGCCTGCCACGTGAGATGGCTCTGGAGCTATTCAAGCCGTTCGTGATGAACCGCTTGGTGGGTCGCGGCCACACGAGCAATATCAAGACTGCAAAGCGCATGGTGGACCGTCTGCGGACGGAGGTGTGGGACGCGCTGGACGAGGTGATTGAGGACCATCCAGTACTTCTGAACCGTGCGCCGACTTTGCACAGGTTGGGGATTCAGGCATTTGAGCCGGTGTTGATTGACGGCAAGGCGATTCAGTTGCACCCGTTGGTTTGCACGGCATTCAACGCGGACTTCGACGGCGACCAGATGGCTGTGCATGTGCCGTTGTCGGCGCATGCGCAGACCGAGGCGCGGCTGTTGATGCTGGCTTCCCGAAACCTGTTCCTGCCCGGTGATGGCTCACCGGTTTGTGCGCCGAAGTATGACATCGTGCTGGGTGTTTACTACATGACGCAACAGAACGCGGAGGCCGAGGGCTCGGGGCGCTTTTTCTCAAGTGCGGAGTCGGCAATGACGGCTTACCAGCACCGGAAGATTGACTTGCATGCAATTATCAATGTGCGGATACCCCAGATATACCTTATAGCGACAGACGCAGATGGTGAGCCGTTGGAATTGGATGTGCAACTGAATCTCGACGTGCGCCGGATCATGGCCGAGATTGCGGCGGACGAGCATCCGGCACGGTCGCGAGAGGTTACCTATACGCTCACTGAGGAAGCGATGGGCGAGGATGACGATGCGGCGTGGGACATGTGGTTTTCGGAGTTGATGGGGACGGAGCCGATGCCGAGGGACAAGAACGAGGCGGCCAGCACCGCGTTGAAGCGGCGGCTGGTTAAGGCTGCTCATCGCGGCTATTTCCCGATTGGCGGGACAATAGTGTTAGGGATCAAGCGCGAGATAATGGACACAAGCGTGGGGCGGGTCATTTTCAACAACCGCCTGCCGCTGGACATGCAGTTTGTCAACCAGGATGTCGCACGGGATGAGGTCGGGGACCTTGTGCGGGAGTGCTACAACATCTACGGGCAGGCGCGGACAAGCGAGTTACTTGACATCCTCAAGGAGCTTGGCTTCAAATTCGTAACGCGCTCGGGTTTGAGTATCTGTATCAAGGACACGGACGTACCGACGCACAAGGCAGATATCATCGCTGAGACGGAAAGGGAAGTGGAGAAGACAAACCGGGCGATGGCAGCGGGTGCAATCGTGGATGAGGAGCGAGAGGCCAAGGTGCTGTCACTTTGGGAGCTGGCTCGGGAGCGGGTAGCGGACGAGATTTTTGACAACATAGCGGATTTCAATCCGTTGTGGATGATGACGAATTCCGGTGCGCGCGCGAACCGTTCGCACATATCGCAGATATGCGGGATGCGGGGGCTGATGTCAGACCCATTTGGACGGTTGATTGAGGCGTTGCCGGTGAAGAGCAACTTCCACGACGGTCTGGACGTTCTGGAGTACTTTGTTTCGACCCACGGGGCTCGGAAGGGTCTGGCGGACACGGCGTTGCGAACTGCGGACGCAGGTTACCTGACGCGTCGGCTCGTTGACGTGTCACAGGCGGTGCTGATCACTGAGCCCGACTGTGGTACAACTGAGGGGATCACGGTCACGCCGCTGTACGAGGTTGATCTACACTGTCCGGGCTGCGGTGAGACGGACGTCTATCGGGATGGAACGTGCCACGATTGCGGGCATCGCCTGCCGCTGGACTACAATAACGACTTGCTGGAGGACCTCAACGAACGAATTATCGGGCGGACGGCGGTAGAGGATGTGGTGGATGAGGCTAGCGGCGAAGTGCTAGTGCCTGCCGGCGAAGAGATCTTGGAGCGTGAGGCCGGTTTAATCATGAAAGCCGGCATCAAGCATGTGACGATTCGTTCGCCCCTGACTTGCGAATCACGTGCGGGTATCTGCGCGCAATGTTACGGTCGCGACCTGGCGACTCAGCGGCCCGTGGAGATCGGGACGACGGTGGGCATCATCGCGGCGCAGTCCATCGGCGAGCCGGGCACGCAGTTGACGATGCGGACATTCCACACGGGCGGAGTTGCGGGTGAGACGATTACCGCGGTAGCCGATGTAAAGAAGCGCAAGCAACAAGCACTGCGCAGTTTGCATGACGATGTTGACAGCGGTCGGGTATCGCTGGACGTTGCGGGGACAGGTCGGGCGCGGCAGAAGGCGATAAAGGAAATGCTGAAGGTACTCGAGAGCGGGGTGCACGGCTTGCTACGTGTGGTTGAGCTTTTCGAAGCACGTACGCCAAAGGGCGAAGCGATCGCAGCGGAAGTTGACGGCGTCGTGGCGGACATTGAGAGCGTGGGTTTCCGCCGCGTGATAATCCACTCGCAACACTCTCTCGACGATTTGGGAGCGATACGGGGCGAGAGGTTGGCAGATGACGTCTATGCGGCGGATGGGAAGACGTTGCTGGGAAGACGCGGCGAGAAGCTGCTGAAAAAGGTCCGCCAGAGGTTGCGCAGGGGAGGCGTGACACATGTAACGATCGCGAGTGCGCACCTGGTTCCTCCACGGGGTGAGCTGTTTGTGCAGAAGAACAGCGAGGTGCGGGCAGGAGACCCGCTGACGACGGGGCCGATGGATCCGCAGAGCATCCTTGAGAAGAAAGGTGTCGGGGGGGTGAGGGAGTATCTGCTCAAGGAGGTGCAGCAGGTTTACCGGCCGCACGGGGTTGGTATCAACGACAAGCACATCGAGGTTATCGTGCGCCAGATGCTGCTGCGGCGGAAGATAGTGGATCATGGGGACACGGAGTTCCTGCCCGGGCAGGTCGTGGACCGGTTCGAGTATGAGGCGGAGAACGCGCGGGTGCGGGAACTCGGCGGTCGGGAGGCGACGGCCAAGCCACAGCTTCTAGGTATTACCCAGGCGTCGCTGGCGACCGACAGTTTCCTTTCGGCGGCAAGCTTCCAGCGCACGACGCGGGTGCTGAGTGAGGCGGCGTGCGAAAACAAGGCAGATCCGCTGGAGGGGCTGAAGGAGAACGTGATAATCGGGCGTCTGATACCGGCAGGTACGGGCATGAGAGTGCATCGCGACAGGGAGCTCGGCTTCGCGGAGGGGTATGAGTTGGAGATGGAGGCACGGCCGGAACGTGAGACACCGGAGGAGGCAGTGCAACGTCTGATCAGCCAGTTCGGCGATGATGACGCCTAGATCCAGCCCCGTGACTGCAGGGAGGGCAATAAACCAGCCCAGAACGGCCAGAAAAGACGGCCACAGCTATTGACAGTGGTGCGTGAAGTGACTATACTTACAGTCTACTTGGCAAGCGCCCGTGTAGAGAAGACAGCAATAATGTCGTTATTGCATCGGTGTACTGCCAGGTAGCTATAGCTTGGGTGCGGGACGGGGTTGTAGACTGCAGTGTTGTGTCATCGTATTGGGCATGCGCTGCAATTGAGTCCAGCAAAGGGGGCGACAGCAACAGACGGCATAGTCTCATGCCGCAGCCCGTCGTCGGAGTAGTTAGTTCCGGGCTGATATAACCCCTCATAATGTCGAGGGGTTTTTCGTCTGTATCGAACGTTAATATCCATAGTGACAGCAATACTGTCAAGGGGAGTGTTCTTCTTTGCCGACAATTAGTCAGTTGGTGCGCAAGGGGCGCAAGAAGAAGACGAAGAAACAAAAGACGCCTGCGCTGAAAGTGGCGTGGAATGCTTTGAAGCGCAAAGCGAAGCAGGTTGATGGTGCACCGCAGCGACGGGGCGTGTGTACGCGGGTGTGGGCCCAGACGCCCAAGAAGCCAAACTCGGCGCTGCGCAAGGTTGCGCGGGTGCGGCTGTTCAATCGAGAAGAGGTAACGGCGTATATTCCGGGTGAAGGCCAGAACCTGGTGGAGTATTCGGTTGTGCTGATTCGCGGAGGGCGTGTCAAGGATCTGAACTCGGTCAAGTACCACGTGATTCGGGGCACACTGGATGCTGCCGGCGTTGAGGATCGGCGTCAGGGGCGGTCGAAGTACGGAACCAAGAAGCCGGATTAGTGAATAGTTTCGGGGTCGGGGCACGAAAGCAGTTGTGGCAGGCAAGTTTGCGTGGATGTTGAGGGGACGTTTCAGATCCGGATTAGGGAGTAGATGAATGCCGAGAAAAGGCGAAGTGCCGAAGCGGGAGATACCAGGTGACCCGGTCTTCAACAGCACGATTATCCAGCGGTTAATCAATAAACTGATCGTGGGCGGCAAGAAAAGCCTGGCAGAGCGCATCGTTTATGGCGCTTTACTCGAGATTGATGAGAAGACGGGTGAGAATCCGCTTGACGTGTTCAGCAAGGCGCTCGGCAATATCCGGCCGGTCGTAGAGGTGCGCCCGCGGCGTGTGGGTGGGGCCACATACCAGATACCTGTTGAGGTCAACGCGCGCCGCCAGTTGACTCTCGCTATTAGGTGGTTGGTTAGAGCGGCGAAGGAACGTAGTGAGCGCCGGATGATGGAACGGCTGGCGAATGAGTTGATCGAGGCTTCGAAAAGCGAAGGCGCTGCCGTCAGGCGGCGTGTGGAGACATACCGAATGGCGGAAGCGAACAAGGCATATTCTCACTACCGTTGGTAAGGCGATAAATTGTTGTCGTGCGTAACGATGGTTGCGTTGTGTGTAGGGAACGCAGTAGATATGTGTACTGGAGTTGTACCCGTCCAAATGTTGAAATAGCATGAGAGGTAGTTGACTGGCACGTGTCGAGCAGCAGGTTGCTGGAAAAAACTCGGAACATCGGGATAGCGGCCCACATTGACGCCGGTAAGACGACTACTACCGAGCGGATACTGTATTACACGGGCCGTGTGCATCGCATGGGCGAGGTTGATGACGGCGATGCCACGATGGACTGGATGCCCCAGGAGATGGAGCGGGGCATCACAATCACTTCTGCGGCGACGACGTGTGAATGGCGTGGCCATCACATCAATATCATTGATACGCCCGGACATGTTGATTTCACGGTCGAGGTAGAGCGGTCCTTGCGGGTTCTCGACGGCGTAGTCACAGTACTGTGCGCGGTGGGTGGCGTACAGCCCCAGTCGGAAACGGTATGGCGGCAAGCGGGCAAGTACGGCATCCCGCGCATAGTGTTCATCAATAAGATGGATCGGACGGGGGCGGATTTCCACGACGTGTTGCACCAGATGCGGAAGCGGCTGGGGGCTAATGCGTTGGCGCTACAGATCCCGATTGGGGCCGAGGACAAGTTCGAAGGCGTAATTGATCTGCTGGAGATGAAGGCGATTTACTGGGAAGACGCGCTGGGTGCGGAGGCTTTGGTACGTGAGATACCGGCAGAGATGCAAGATCGGGCGGAGTTGTTCAGGGAGTATCTCATCGTTGCGTTAGCGGACACCAACCCGCATCTGGAGGAGAAGTACTTCGCGGGCGAGCAGCCGACGCCCGAGGAGTTACGGGATGTGATACGGCGGGCGACACTGGAAAACGAGTTGATTCCGGTACTGGCCGGCAGTTCGCTGAAGAATAAGGGGGTACAACCGCTGCTTGATGCAGTGGTTGACTACCTACCGTCTCCGGTGGAAGTGCCGCCGATTATCGGGTTTGATCCCAAGACGGAGGAGTCAGTAACCTGCAAGCCATCGCCCGACGAGCCACTGGCGGGGCTGGTGTTCAAAGTAGTAACCGATCCGTTCGTGGGGCAGGTGTCGTATGTACGTATTTATTCGGGGACGATGAAGAAGGGCCAGACAGTTTACGACGCAAAGGAAAAAGTTAAATCACGGTTGCAGCATCTGCTGATCATGCACGCAAATCGCCGCGAGAATGTTGAGATAGCACAAGCGGGTGACATCGTTGCGGTTGTCGGACTGAGCAAGGCGACGACGGGTACGACGCTATGTCAGATGGATCACCCGGTGATACTGGAGAACATCGAGTTCCCGGAGCCGGTGATCGCGATGGCCATCGAGCCGAAAACGACAGCGGATGAAGGGCGCTTGGTGGAGAGTCTCCAAAGGCTGATGGCTGAGGACCCAAGCTTTACAGTGGGTACGGACCGCGATACCGGGCAGCAGATTATATCGGGCATGGGTGAGTTGCATCTAGAGGTGATTACGGACCGTTTGCTGCGGGAGTTCCAGGTGGATGCGAACGTAGGCAATCCGCAGGTGGCGTATAAGGAGACAATTACCTCGTCAGCGAGTGCTCGCGGCAGATTTGTTCGGCAGACGGGCGGCCAGGGGCAGTTTGGGGATGTTACGTTATTACTGGAGCCGTTGCCGCGCAGTACGGGCTTCGAGTTCGAAGACCGCACGCGTGGGGGCGTAGTGCCCAGAGAGTTCATGTCGGCTGTTGAGGCGGGGATAGCTGAGGCAATGCAGACAGGTGTGTTAGCTTCATACCCGGTCATTGATGTGCGGGTAGCCCTTACTGATGGCTCTTACCATGACGTGGATTCTTCGGACGTGGCGTTCAAGCTGGCGGCCGGCATGGCTTTCCGAGATGCCTACCTGCAGGCGGGCCCGATTCTGCTGGAGCCGGTGATGCGGGTCGAAGTAGTTACCCAGGATACGTATATGGGCGATGTGGTGAATGACTTGAGCGCTCGGGGCGCAGAGATTAGCAGTATGAAGGCAACACCAGGCGACACCCAGACGATTCTTGCACTAGTACCTCTGGCCACCATGTTTGGGTATTCGACGCAGTTGCGTTCGCTCACACAGGGACGGGCGACGTACACGATGGAGCCGCATTCGTACCGCCCACTGACGCGGGAGCGCCAGGAGGCGCTAGTCGGGGCGTAATAGATTTGGCAAGTGGAACTCCTGATCCATATCTGGAGGTAGGTACAGATGGCAAAAGAGAAGTTTGTGAGAGATAAGCCGCATGTGAACGTGGGTACGATCGGTCACGTGGACCACGGGAAGACAACTTTGACATCGGCGATGACGAAGTGTCTTGCCAACTCGGATGAGGGTCACGCTGATGTTCTGGAGTTTGACCAGATAGACAACGCACCAGAGGAGCGGGAGCGGGGCGTGACGATCGCGACGTATCATGCGGAGTATGAGACGGCGAAGCGTCACTATGCTCACGTTGACTGTCCGGGTCATGCCGACTACATCAAGAATATGATTACCGGCGCGGCGCAGATGGACGGGGCGGTTCTGGTGGTTGCGGCGACCGACGGTCCGATGCCTCAGACGCGGGAGCACATCCTGCTTGCTCGGCAGGTGAATGTGCCGGCGATCGTGGTGTTCATGAACAAATGTGACGAGATGGAGGACCCGGAGTTGTTGGAGCTGGTAGAGCTCGAGATTCGGGAGCTTCTGTCGGCGTATGATTTTCCGGGCGATGATCTGCCGGTAATCAAGGGTTCGGCGCTGAAGGCAATGGAGTGTGGTTGTGGGAGTCGCGAGTGTGCGGTGTGCGGTCCGATCATGGAGCTTCTGGACGCGATAGACGATTACATTCCGCAGCCGCAGCGAGATATTGACCAGCCGTTTTTGATGCCTGTGGAGGACGTCTTCACGATCTCGGGACGCGGTACTGTGGCGACGGGCCGGGTGGATCGAGGCGTGATTCACACGGGAGATGATGTGGAGATAGTGGGCGTACGGGCGACGCAGAAGTCGGTGGTGACGGGTGTGGAGATGTTCCGGAAGATTCTCGATGAGGGTCAGGCTGGTGACAACATCGGCGTACTGCTGCGTGGCATCGAGCGGGAAGAGGTTGAGCGCGGTCAGGTGATAGCGATACCAGGCAGCATCCATCCGCACACGAAGTTCGAGGCGGAGGTATATGTATTGAGTCACGAAGAGGGCGGTCGTCACACGCCATTTTTTGATGGTTACCGGCCGCAGTTTTACTTCCGGACGACGGATGTGACGGGTAATGTGAAGCTTCCGGAGGGCGTGGATATGGTAATGCCCGGTGACAACGTGACGTTGGAGGGCGAACTGATCGCGCCGATAGCGATGGAGGAGGGTCTCCGTTTCGCGATTCGGGAGGGCGGTCACACGGTTGGCGCGGGTGTGGTGACGAAGGTCATCGAATAGGTAGTGCAATCGTCTGGCCGGCGGCGTGCCG
>Ga0180431_10010485_pt1 | contig 10291 bp, 9 predicted proteins | sample SS_ome_11_FD_132459 | JGI IMG/M metagenome (GOLD analysis project Ga0180431, IMG submission 132459) | Hypersaline lake sediment archaeal communities from the Salton Sea, California, USA - SS_1_MS_1 metaG | ecosystem: Environmental > Aquatic > Non-marine Saline and Alkaline > Hypersaline >... | reverse complement strand
TCTCCGCGAGCGAGAAGACTCGCAAGAAGCGCGAGAAAAAGCGCAATCCGGAAGGCGCGACGTGCGAGGGACCGGGGCATCTCGACGGCTCGAAGAATACGGCCTGCCTTCCCCATCAGATCTCCGATTCCCCTAGAGAAGGTCCACGCGCGTCGAGATCGCAATCGACTCGACCCAGCCGGACATCCCGGTTCCGCGGCTGAGGGAACCGGAAGCGGTGACGCTGATCGGCCCCAAATCGAACAGGATCCGGGCCTCGATCGTCTCGCCAACGACCGGCTCCTGCCCCGGCCGTTGCACCCTCTGCAATGCGTACTCCGCGACGAGGCGCGTCGCGTCGCTGAGACGCCGTCCGTATAGGATCGAGGCGGACAGTGCGCTCGCGCTCGGAACGAAGAGGGGACGCGAAACGTCTCCGTGGATCTCGATCTGAGACTCGAGACTCAGCGGGCGGGCGATGTTCGTTGACAGGGTCAGGAGGAGTTGGCGCGAATCGCCGAATCGTCGAAGGATCTCGTAGCCGAGCCCGAGCTGTGTCGCCCATCCGCATTGCTGAGAGACCTCCGTCGAACGAATCTGCTCGGCGATGGCCAGAAGAGATCGGGCGTTGAGCGTCACGGCGGCCTCGGTCTCGATGATCGATTCGATCCGCGAAACAAGCTCTCCGAGCCCGGGGAACTCGGCCTCCTGCCCGATGAGCTGCGCAATCTCCTGCAGCGCGTCGTCCGAGAGCGGCCCGGATAGCACGAGATCGTCGTTCAGCATTTGGCCGATCCGTACGGCGCGGACCAACGGCGTGACGTCGGTCAGGCGGCCGAACCCGGCGCCGATCCGAAGTTCCAGCCCCGGCCGGCCGGAGGCCGAGGAGTAGTCCCCCTTCACCTCGCCGAAGACGTACAACGCGTCTTCATCGGAGACGTAGAAGCGCGACGTCAGATTCACCTCCCCGAGGATTCCGTCGAGCCGGAGATGCTCAATGGTGAACTCGCTGGTCGATCCGACGTTGAGTGCGCGGTCCGGTTCGGCATGGATGTGAGAGAAGGTGAACGAGAAGCGGCCGTAGCTCACGTCGATCGTCGACGTGTCGGGTTCATTGAGGTAGGCGTAGTTCATGGTCAAGAACAGATGCGTCAAATCGGTCGTCGGGATCCGGAAGTCGCACAGGCTGAGCGCGGCAGTCGGGACGGTCATGGCAGAGAGAAGCAGAGCGAACGCGCTGATCGTCCGCGCGGTCCGACGTCTTTTCCTCCGCATCGTTTCCCTCCGGGTTCCAATGCGATAGTACACAATCGGCGATTCACCGGAGCGAGAGGGAGGGTCCTGGCGGCTCGACGGATCCGACTCGAGACTTCGATCAGAAAGCGATCGTCTCCTCCATCTTGGGGATGTGGGGAGAGAGGGAGAGGTCCGTGTGGATCCTTTTCGCAAACGCGTCGAGCACCTCATCCTCGCCGTGGACGAGGACGAGGTGCTCCGGATGGGCATTCGCGATCCAGTCAAGAAGGATCGGCTGATCGGCGTGCGAGGAGAAGCCGTTCGTCGTCCAGATCCTCGATCCGATTTTGATCTCCTCGCCGAAGATGCGGATCGTGTCGGCACCGTCGACGATACGGCGCCCCAAGGTGCCGACCGCCTGGTACCCGACGAAGAGCACGCCCGAGTTCTCGTGCCAGATGTTGTGGCGAAGGTGATGGATGATTCTTCCACCGGTGCACATCCCGCTTCCGGCGATGATGATGTTCCCCCGCGAAGCGGCGTTGATCGCCTTCGACTCGTCCGTCGTCTGAGAGTAGCGAAGAGGCGTGAAGTCGAACGGATTCGGGCTCCCGGCGAACAGCTCTTGTCCTTCGGCATCGAAGTAGTCCGGGTGACGGGCGAAGACACGAGTGGTCGAGATCGCAAGGGGGCTGTCGAGGAAGATGCGACAGCGCGGGAGCTCATGATCCCTCCAGAGAATGAAGAGCTCATAGAGGACCTCCTGCGCCCGCTCGAGCGCGAACGATGGGATCAGGAGATTCCCGTCGTTCGGGATGACGGCCTCGATCGCTTCACGGAATTCGGTGACCGTCTCCTCCATCGACCGATGCGAGCGATCGCCGTACGTCGACTCGATCATCAGAACATCCGCCTTCGGAGGGCGGCTTGGATCTCGAACGATCGGCTGATGTCGATTCCCGAGGTCGCCACTGAAGAGAAGGGTCCCGTTCGGCGTGGTCAGCTCGATCGCGGCCGATCCCAGGATGTGTCCGGCGTCGTGAAAGCGGCACCTGACGCGATCGCTCAGGTCGACGAGTGTGTCATAGGCTTGGATCGGGCGAAACCGGTCGGCAGTTCGAAGAACATCATCCATGTCGTAGAGTGGCGGCTCCGCAGGCTCGCCGCGGCGCTTGGCCTTTCGCGCACGGTATGACGCCTCCTCGACCTGGAGGTGGGCGGAGTCTGCGAGCATCAGCTTAGCGATCTCCGCGGTCGGCTGAGTGCAGAGGATCTTCCCTGAGAACCCGCGTTGAACGAGGAGGGGAAGCCGCCCGACGTGATCGAGGTGCGCATGCGAAAGCAACACGACGTCGACGCGCCTTGGGTCGAATGGGAACGGCTTCCGGTTGAGGTCCTCGCGCTGGCTCCCTCCCTGGAAGAGCCCGCAGTCGAGCAAGATGTTCAGCCCGGCCGTCTCGACGAGATGGCAGCTTCCGGTGACCATTCTCGCCGCGCCGCAGAACGTGATCTTCATTCGATGGTTCACCTCGGTTTCGTGGGTTCATTCTACGCTGTCTGGCCAATCTGCCTGGAAGGAGCGGAGCGCCGGTCGCGGCGCCGATTCGCGTCATGCTCCCGCAGGGCGCGTGGCCGGGGAGAATCCGATGCGGGCGCTGCGACCCGGTCCGGGACGTCCGGGCTCCGACCGCTGAAGCTCTCAAGCGATCCGGCGGAGGCCGCCGGTTGGCTTGCGTACGGAGCAGGTTCCCTCGATCAGGGGCTCGCGTCGGTCAGTCCGAGCTCTTCGAGTAGGGCGCTCGCGAAGGCGAGGATGCAGTCGTACGTCGCGGTGATGACGGTCGGCTCCCCTGGGATCTCGTCGGAGATCACAAGACACTCGTTTGAGAACTCCGTCCCCGCTTGCTCGAATGCGGGAATCGAGTTGCTGCAGTAGACAATCCCGTGCCCCCACGGACAGCGTGCGAGAGTTCGTCCGGTCATGAGGCCGCTGTCGTTCAGCGCGAGAACCCCCTGCGAGAGCCCGGCGAGTGTGATCCCTCGCGCGTAGGCGTCGTAGAGAAGGCTCCTATTCGGCTCCACGAGAACCGTGAGGTACTGGTGGACGTGTCCCCCCGCGATGGCGACGATGTCGTAGAGGGAGAGGTCAATCTCGTCAGACGTCGTTTCGACGACGATCTCCCGCATGACCGTTTCTCTTTCGTCGGTCGGGATCGAGTACGGGCCGGCTTCCGGGCTGGTGAAGTCGACGATCGCGCCGTGGGCTTCGAGTTCGTCGACCACGGGGAAGAGCTCCTCACCGATCATCCAGCGCGGCATGTACATGTACTTCGCCTTCGGCATGACGAACAGAACCCGCGGTGCGTCCTGCGACGCTGCTGCGAGCGGAGCCCAGGTGAGAACCAGAACGAGCGCCCAGAGAACCCCCTTCGCGTGTGTCTGCATCGATGGTCTCCCTTCGACCGCCCGCGATCGAGCCGGCCGGCCGCGACGGCCCTCGTCCGACGATGGTCCTTCTTTGTCTCTCGAACGTCTACACTGTATCCGACAGGCGGGCGAGCGTCGCGGGTCCGTCCCCGGACGAAGCCGAGACTCGTAGAAGCGGAACGCTTGCGAGCGAAGTGGGCGGTTTCTATCATGGTTTCCGATCAGGATCAGGATCTGGATGTGCATGTGCAAGGGTGAGGCGGCTGAATCGTGTGGCCTCGCTACAGCCGGTCGAACGTGAGGAGGATCGATTGAGGCGATCTCCTGTCGTGAGACTCGCGGCCTCTCTGACGATCGTCGTCCTGTTTGGCAGCATCGGCCTGATTTCTCAGGATGAGGCGTCGCGGCTTGGCCTCGCCCAGCGCGGCGTGGAAAGCAATCGGGAATGGACCCCGTTCCTGAAGCGGGTCGATGGGATCCTGATGGCCCTCGTGCCGGCCGGCTGCTTCATGATGGGAAGCGACGTGTTCCGCGATGAGCAGCCGGTTCACAAGGTCTGCTTCGACAAGCCATTCTGGATTGACGTCTACGAGGTAACGAGCGCGCAGTTTGCCGAGGCGACGAACGAGTACGGAATCGGCCTGGGCGGTGGATACCAAGGGACCGACGCATACACCGACGAGGGATACAACAGCTTCGACGAGCAGTTCGCGTGGGTCGATGGACTCCGGGTGGCGCGAGAGGGCTTCGAGCGCAGCGCTGCCTTCGGGGTGACGTGGCACGAGGCGGCGGCCTACTGCGCGTGCAGGGGAGCGCGTCTTCCGACCGAGGCGGAGTGGGAATACGCTGCCCGCGGGCCGGATGGCCTGACGTATCCGTGGGGCGACGATTTGGTCATCGAGTACGTCTCTCGCTACATGGAGGGCCGGTGGGACGACGAGTGCTACGGCGTTCCGGTCATCGTGGGGACGAAGCCGGAGGGCGTGTCGTGGGTCGGCGCGCTCGACATGGGCGGGAACGTCTATGAGTGGGTGAGCAGCATCTATCGCCCGTACCCGTTCGACCCAAGCGACGGAAGAGAAGTCGACGGAACGACTGACTCGGAGAGCGAGCGCGTACTACGGGGTTGTGGTTCGTACCATCCAGCCTACGGGACGACGTTCGCTCCCAGCTTCACGACGGACCCGTTGAGATCGAATGACCGATTCCGACTGCGCCCTGACTTGACGGCCAAGTTCGTCGGGATTCGCTGCGCCCGGGACTACGAGCCGTAGGAGCCGGACAGCGCGAATGAGGGGCACTCCCAGGTTCGGGTCGTGATGTCGGTTCCGGAGCGAGCCTCGGGCTCCGGTCGGACCGTGCGAGGACTCTCTCGCGCAGCTCATCCTCGTGTTGCGATGTCCGTTCCCGGACGAAGTTCGAGCTCGTAGAGGTTCGTCCGACGGACGAGGCTCATCCCGACTTTCTCGTAGAGCCGAGTCGCCCCTGTGAGTGACTTGGCATCCACGCCGAGCTCGACGATCGTCTTTCCGCGACGGTAGAACTCGCCGAACGCATTCAGAAGGAGCGCCGTTGCGAGTCCCCGCCCGCGGTGAGAACGGCGGACTCCGAGTTCGTCGATGAGGGCGACGCGGGGATCATCCCCACCGACCGGGTAGCATTGGCAGAAGCCGACGATCCGGTCCCCATCGCGAGCGAGCCACCACAGGTCGGTGTCGAAGTCCTCATCCTCGTAGATCCACTCGCGCCACTCGGCGAGATCGTCCTCGAAGGGCGTCTCCACGTGACCCCAGTGATCCTTGAAGACCTCGCGTGCAGTCTCGAGCGCCGGGACGTCGTCTTGCCCTGCCATGAAGGTCGCGATGGAGATCCCGTCCGGCCAGACGGGCGGAAGGGGCGGCCCCGTCATCTCGATCTGCATCCGAAGGAACGTGCGGATTTGTGCCAGCCCTGCGGCGAGGAGGCGTTCGTTCGCCGGACGATCCGCTTCAAACGCTCCTTGAGTCATCGCAACGCGCGTGCCAGGCGGGGCGTGGTCGACGGCCCTTCGAGCTCGGTCGATGCACCACGAAACCAAATGGCTCCCGACGGCGGCCGGCAGATCCCCAGGCCCGATGCGAAGCCGGGTCGGGATGGTGACGTGGGGTGCGAAGTCGAAGACCTCGGCCCACGCGACCGGCCGACCGGCCGAATCGACGACGACACGCGCGTCGGTCGCCGGGTCGAAGTACGGCGCCTTCCACTCGGTCCTCAGCTCGCCTTCGGTCTGGAGCGATCGGCCGAACAGAGACGTCGTGTAAGCGGCGCCAAGCTTCGCCAGGACCGGAATGTCGGCGGGCGTACCTGCTCGTGAACGGAATCCCTGGGGAAGTCCGGTATTCATAGGGGGGCTCCTTGTCGGGTGCGTCAGCGTGCTGTGGGATGCTCTCCGGTCGGACGCGGCGTCGACTCCCAAGTCTACGCGGTCCGTCGCCCGGTCCCAAGGAGGGCGACACGGCGCATGCCGAAGCTCGCTGAATCGTATACGCTACGCACATCGGCTGAAGCACCTCGGGAGGAGATTGAAGTGAACGCGAAACGATTCTCGACGGAACGAATACGCCTGAGAGCACTCGAGAAGAAGGACGTCGGCGCGTTGGGCTCCTATCTCAACGACCCGTGCCTGATCGGGCGGCGGTACCTCCCGTGGGAGATCAGGGACGTGGCCCCTCTCTCCGAGATGCAGGGCGAGAGGATCCTGGAGGAGTGGGGAAAGGAGACGAAGGGGTTCACGCTCGGAGTCGAGCTGCGCGAGAGCGGCGACCTTGTCGGGCACGCGGGCTGTCGTTGGCGTTGGGACACGCATTGCCCCGATGTCTTCGTCGTCGTCTCTCCGGCACACCAGCGCCAGGGGATCGGCTCCGAAGCGGTCCGCCTCCTTCTCGGCTATCTCTTCGGCGAGACGCCGGCGCACAGCGTCAACAGCTGGGTCGCGAGCTGGAATGATGGGGGGCTAGCGTTCGCGCGCAGCATCGGCTTCACCGAATCCGGCAGGATCCCTCGAAGCGGACTCCGGGATGGGCGCTGGGTCGAAGAGGTGATGATCGACCTCCTGAGGCGGGAGTGGTTCGAGCGTGAAGGAGGATCCGATGGCGCTTGAGGGGAACCTCGTCGTCCTCAGGCAGGAGCGAAAGGAAGACCAGGCGCTGTTCGTCGAGCTTCGAAACGACCTGCAGACCCAGGGATGGAACGTCGCCCTACCGCCGTCGTACACGGAGGAGATGTACTTGAAGCGCTTTGACGCGATGGAGTTCTCGTACGAACGGGAGACTGCGCGGTTCTCCGTTGAGGAGAAGTCGACCGGGACACTCGCAGGGTACATCACCTACAGCAATCTCGATCCAAGGATTGGGGCGACGATCGGGATCGCAATCGCGAAGCCGTTCTGGGGTACCGGCGTCGCGTACGATGCCCAGGAGGTTCTCCTCCGGTTCTTGTTTCTGGAGCTCGGCCTTCGCGTCGTTCACCTCTGGTCGCACAGCGGGAATCCCCGGGCGCTCGCTCTGGCGGAGAAGTCCGGCTTCTCGATCACGGGGCGGATCCGCGAGGGGATGTACAAGAACGGGAAGCTTCTCGACACGGTCGTGATGAGCCTGCTACGGGAGGCGTACTTCGCGCTTCACCCCGAGTTCGAGGATCTTCTCCCCGATCCGGCAGTTAGCTGATGGCGTCGGCGACGGCCTCAGCGAAGCCGCCGGGGTTGTCGGACATCATGTCGTGCCCCGCAGCGGCGACGATCGAGACTGGGATCCCGTCCCGCGGAAGGCGTTCGACGTCCGGATCGTTCTTGCTCTCTTCGCTGATCAGGAACCTTCGGGGCATCGGAAGCGCGTAGAGGATCTCGCGAAACGTCGGCGAACGATCGGCGATCAGGTCGACGGCGCTTCGGTGCATCGCGATCGGCGATGCGATCTCGACGGTTCGGGCATACGCTGTGAACCCGGCGGCTCGCAGCGCGGCGACGAACTCGGCGTGGCCGGATTCGACGTACGCGTGCTCCGCCTGACGCGCGACCATTCCGCTGACGATTCCCGGCTCAGGGTCGAGGTTCCCTTCCGCAATGACGAGACGACCGACCCTTGCGGGGCGAGATGCGGCGGCGAGGATCGCGACGGCACCGCCCATGCTGTGCGCAACGAGGACGGCATCTTCGATTGCGAGGTGGTCCAGAAGCTTCCCCACGACCTCCGCATGGGCCTTCATCGAGTAGCTGAACGCTGTCGGGCGATCGCTGTACCCGAAGCCCAAGAGGTCGATCAAGATCGACCGACGCGATCGCAGGCGCGGGTGGAGAGCGGTTTCCGGGAAGGCGAAGGAGGACGCCGATCCGAGGCCGTGGAGGAAGACGAGGGACGGCCCAGTGCCGGGAACGTCGACATAGCGGAGAACGGACGCCTCCTCCGAGACGGGGAACGCGTTCACAGCGACTCCGCTTCTGAGACCGTCTCGCGTACATCGATCCCCCGCTTCAGGAGACCGTCGAGCATGAATGTCACGCGAGCCGGATCGGAGGCGAGCATCTCCGGTGCCAAGATGCCCTTCTCATCCACCATATCGGCAGCAAGAAGGCGGACCGCCATCGCTGCCGTGTACCCGGTCGTCCGCGCCATCGAAGTCACGCCGGTCCGTCGATCGCGGCGGTCGACCAGGTCATAGGCCGTGCGGGTCGGCTTCCCGCCGCGCCACCCCTCGACGAGAACGCGCAAGACGGTCACGTCATCCTCATCGTCGCCGATCTGCCAGAGCGGGAAGAGGAGCTGGGTCGTTACGTCGATCGGGCGAACCTCCGTCCCGTCGATGTCGATCGGCTCGCCGGAGAAGAAGCCGGTGTCGCGCAGGAGCCGGATCCGGTCGGCGTGGCCCGGATAGCGAAGAGTCTTCTCGACCATCTCCGGGCAAGAGATCGTCTTCATCAGCGTGCGGAGCCCGTCGGTGTTGAACGCTTCGAGATCACCCACGCCTTCGATCGTGAGCGGTTCGACATCCGACAGGGCCGGCTTGACAGTGATCCGCCCCTCGATCACGAGGCGAGCCGGTCTTGTGTACTCCTCGATTACGTCGATCGGCGAGAAGACGGCCCGATACTCATACGGCGGCTTCGGATCGGCCGGAAGCCCGCCCACGTAGATGGCGACGCGGGCGACGGTATCGAGAGGTCGGACGGCGTGACCGACGAGCAGATTGCTCAGTCCCGGGGCGACGCCACAATCGACGATCGCGGTGACATTGCGGGATCGAGCCAGGTCATCGAGCGAGAACGGGTCTTCGGGGAAGAAGGCGATGTCGACGATGTTCTTCCCCGTCTCGATGACCGACCGGAGTGTCCGCTGGCCGAGGAAGCCGGGGACGGCGCTGACAACCAGGTCGGCGTCTGCAATGCTGCGTGCAACGGTCGATGGGAGCGAGAAGTCTGCTCGGTCTCCAGAGAGCCCCCAATGCGCCTCCGCCCAAGCGAGGCGTGCCTCGTCTCGATCGACAAGACGAACGTCAATCTCGGTCTCTGCGGCGAGATCGCGCGCAATGGCCGCGCCGACGCGTCCCGCCCCGAGAACGACAATCCTCATCTGCGCCTCCCTAACGACCCACGGACCGATTGTAGAGGGGGGACTGCCGCCTTTCGAGGGAGCTTCAGTCGATGCTGCTACTCACGCGCGAGCGATGCGATCATCGCCTCGCATCGCTCGACTGCATCGAGTGTCCCCGCGGCGCGGTACATTCGAAGGGCGACGCGAGCGTGGTCGAGCGCGTCCGCCGTTCGGTTCGCGTGTGACAGGGAGACGGCGAGCATCTCATGGATCCCGGGAAGGAGCCAGTGGGCGGAGCGGTCTTCGGCGATCGCAAGGGCCTCCTCGTAGCGAGAGACGGATTCCTGCCAATCCTCGCTTCTCTGCGCGATATACCCTAGGGTGGTAATGCACTGCAGCGCTCCGGATGGGTCAAGGCCGCTTCCGCGTCGGAGGGCGAGGCTCTCCTCCGCCTCGGCGCGAGCTGCGGCGTACTCCCCTCGTAGGCAATGGATGCTGCTGAGGGCATAGCGCGCCATGGCAGTCCCCCAGGGATCTGCAAGCTCCTCGTGGATCGCGAGGCTACGGCGTGCATGCTCGATGGCTGCGTCCGGATCTTCCTCTCTCAAGGTCCAGGCAAGGGCACTGTGCGCTTCCGCACTCTCCCACACGTAGCCGGTCGTTTCGAAGAACGCCAGGGCCTCCGCCAGGGATCGCCGTCGTTCCTCGGCTCGGCCGAATCCGGAGAACGACCACAAGAGCCGTACGAAGGCGAGTTCGCGGCAGGTTCCACAGGGCTCCAGGATCGCCAGACTCTCCCGGAAGAGCGTGTCCGCAGGAGCTCGGCGGTCGCTTCTTGCGAACCACGCCTGGAACCCTTTGAGGAATCCCAGCAGACGGCTCCGCTCCGCGGTTCCGTCCGACGGTAGCCCGTCGGCCGCGGCCGAGAAGAGCTCCTCCCCTTCGTCGAAGTGATTCCTCATGTCGAGAATCAGGAAGAGGCCCATGGCCGCGCGCGCTATCGCATCAGAGCGCGTGCCCTCGATCGCTCGATGCCAGGCGGCGCGCACATTGTCATCATCGGGGGCGAGGCGCTCGGCTGCGTC
>Ga0180431_10010484_pt1 | contig 10292 bp, 8 predicted proteins | sample SS_ome_11_FD_132459 | JGI IMG/M metagenome (GOLD analysis project Ga0180431, IMG submission 132459) | Hypersaline lake sediment archaeal communities from the Salton Sea, California, USA - SS_1_MS_1 metaG | ecosystem: Environmental > Aquatic > Non-marine Saline and Alkaline > Hypersaline >... | reverse complement strand
TTTGTGCTTTACTCCTTGATTGTGTAGAACTTGCTTTGGATGGATAGCCCTGCCAACAAACAAAGAGACCGCCCAGTCTCCGCAAGCCTGGCCGGTCTCTACTGAACAGTCAAAGCCCACTTCACACTGCTCACTGATTTTACCACATTTGCCCTGGAAAGTCAAACCAAACTAACTTATCCTCGCCGGGTCAGGTAGACGTCGCGCGCCGCCACGCCGGCGTGTGGCATCAATGCACCCTACAACGCATATAGCTCTCCATACTTGGCCCGCAGGTATCGGATGTACGGCTCCACGCTCAGCGGCCCGCCGGTGACCCGCTCGACCAGCTCGGACGGCGTGTACTTGCGCCCGTGGCGGTAGACGTTCTCCACCAGCCAGCCGTGCAGCGTGCCGAATTCCCCGGCCTCGATCTCGCCCAGGATCTCGGGATGGACCTCGAGCGCGGAGTCAAAGAACTGCGCGCTCATGATATTGCCCAGTGTGTATCCCTGGAACGCGCCGCCGATCGTGCCAAGATACCAGTGCACGTCCTGCAGCACACCGTCCCGGTCGTCCGGCGGGGCGATACCCAGATCGGCCTTGAACCACTCATGCCAGGCCTCCGGCAGGTCGCGCACGGCCAGATTACCTTCGAGCAGTTCCAGTTCGAGGCCAAAGCGCAACATCACGTGCAGGTTGTAGGTCACTTCGTCGGCGTCAGTACGGATCAGCGAGCGCTCGACCTTGTTGATCGCGCGGTAGAACGTGTCCAGTGAAACGGATCCCAGTTGGTCGGGAAAGACCGCCTGCAACCAGGGGTAAGAGAATCGCCAAAAGCGGCGGCTGCGCCCGACGATGTTCTCCCACAGGCGCGACTGGCTCTCGTGTACGCCCGACGATGTCCCACCGGCCAGCGGCGTGCCCTCAAACTCGGTCGAGATACCCTGCTCGTACATCGCGTGGCCGGCCTCGTGCATCGTGCTGAACAGCGCCTCGCCCAGGTCATTCTGCTTGACCCGGGTCGTGATGCGCACGTCGCCGATCGAGAATTCGGTGGTGAACGGGTGGGGTGTCTCGTCCTGCCTCCCGCGCTGAAAGTCGTATCCAAAGTGCCCGGCGACCTCACGCCCGAACGCAAGCTGCTGCTCCTCGGGAAAGGCCTGGTGCAGGCAGGCATCGTCGGAAGCGGGCTGGGCGGTGATCGCCTGAACGATGGGCACGAGTCGCGCCCGCAACTCTGCGAAGGTAGCGCGCACAGTGGAGGTCGTCATGCCGTAATCCGAGTACTCGATCAAGGGGTCGGCGATGTGCTCATAGCCGGGGAAGAAATCGGCGAGCTGGCGGCTCAGGTCGAGCGTCTTTTCGAGATAGGGCTGCACCCCGGCAAAGTCGTTCGCCGGCCGTGCCTCCGTCCAGGCCTGATAAGAGGCCGACAGGTGATCGGAGAGCTGCGCGACGAACGATGGCGGTACCTTTACCGCCCGCTCATAGTCGCGCCGCGTGACCCGGATCAGGCTGGCCTCGTCCGAGTCGTAGGGCAAGCTCTCTTCGTAGGGCCGCAGATCGTCCAGCAACCGTCCCAGGCTCACGGTGGTGAGCTTTTCGTGCGCCAGCCGCTGCAGCGTGGCGATCTGTCGCCCGCGCGCCCGCGCACCCCCCGGCGGCATGTAGGTGTTCTGATCCCACTCCAGCAACCCGGCGGCGGACTCTAGATCATCGATCTCGACCAGCCGGACCCTCAGCTCGTTGAGTTTATCTTCCATCTCCCTCATTCCCTCCTGGCAAATCACACATCACGAATCACGCACCACGCACTCACTCAGATGCCCTGCTGACGCTCACGCCGACCATCCCTGGCCAAATCGAAACATCCACGCCCGTCACCGTGGCATGTCCGCCAGGACGTTCAGCAGCGTGTCCACCTCCTCGGCGGTGCTATAGTGGGCCAGACCGACGCGCACCAGGCCGCCGTGTTCCTCCAGCCCCAGCCGCTCGGTGACGGCCAGCGCGTAGAAATTCCCGTCCCACACAAAGATGTTCGCCTCATCCAACCGCCGCGCAACCTGGTTCGGCGTGAGGCCATCCAGCGGGAAGGACACGGTGGGGACGCGCTCGTCGAAGCGTGCCGGATCGGTGATGCCATAGATGCGCAGACCCTGGATCTCACCCAGCCCGGCTACCATCCGCCCGCACAGCCCACGCTCGTAGGCCCGGATCGCGGCCAGCCCTGCTTTCAGCTCCCCTCGTCGCCCCTGAAACTCTGGGTACCGCTGCGCGAACTCGCCCCCAAAGCGCCGACCGACCGAGGCCAGATAGTCCACCGCGGCTGTCGCCCCGGCCTGCGCCTCAAAGTTTCCAGTGCCGGTCTCGAACTTGCCGGGCGGCTCCTCGGGCGCGGGGCGCACCTTGTAGGCGGGCAGCGCGTCGAGCACCTCGTAGCGCCCGTACAGTGCGCCCAGATGCGGACCAAAGAACTTGTAGGTCGAACAAACCAAAAAGTCACAGTCGATCGCCTGCACGTCGATCGGGCCGTGGGGTGCATAGTGGACCGCGTCCACATAGATCCACGCGCCGGCGGCGTGGGCCATCTCGCCGATGCGGCGTACGTCGTTGATCGTGCCCACCGCGTTCGAGGCGTAGCCGACGGCCACCAGCCGGGTGCGGCTGTTGATGGTGGCCTCCATCTCTGCCATATCCAGCGTGCAGTCGGCCGGGTCAAAATCGACAAAGCGGACCACCGCACCGTGCTCCTGGAGCGCCAGCCAGGGCGCGATGTCGCCGTCGTGGTCCAGCCGGCTGACGACGATCTCGTCGCCCGGATTCAGCGTGCGCCCGACGGCCCGGCTGAGGGTAAAGGTGAGCGTCGTCATATTGGCGCCAAAGACGATCTCGTCTGGCCGGGAGGCATTGACAAAGTCAGCCAGCGCCTGGCGGGCTGCGCCGACCGTCTCGTCCGTGCGACGGCTGTAGAGAAAAGCCCCGTGGGCGTTGCTGTTGGCCTCGGTGAGATAGCGGCCCATGGCCTCGATGACCGTGCCGTGTACCTGCGTCCCGCCGGGACCGTCGAAAAAGATGAGCGGGCGGCCGTTTGCAGTCTGTTGCAGTGCCGGGAATTCCGCACGCAGTGCGGAGATGGCTCGTGGTTCCAGTGACATAACTACTCCTTGTGATCCGATTGATAGTGTACCCATCCAAACGCCTCGTAGACCACCTTGGCCGCCGCGAACGACGTGGCGTCGGCGGGGTCCAGCGGTGGGGCGACTTCGACAATGTCCATCGCGCGGACCGGCAGCCGGTCAAACAGCACGCGCAGCAGCTCTAGCAGTTCGCGGGTGGAAAGGCCGGCGGCCTCGGGCGTGCCCGTGCCGGGCGCGTACGCCGGGTCCAGACCATCGATATCGAGCGTGAGGTAGACCGCGTCGACGTCGGCCAGTTGGGCGCTCACGGCCTCGGCCACGGCCTCGATACCCTGGCGGTACACGTCGCGGGCGGTGTGGACGCCGATCTCGGGGTGGGCGGCCAGGAACGTCATCTCTTCGTCCACCCACGAGCGCAGCCCGACAAAGACCAGGTGGCGCGGCTCGACGTTGGGCAGTTCGAGCACGCGGCGCTCGGTGCAGGCGTGGGACCAGCGGTGGCCCTCGAACACGTCGCACAGGTCGGGGTGGGCGTCAAAGTGGACCACGCCAAACCGGCCGGCAACCGCCCGGCTAAAGGCCGCGACCAGCGGGATCGTGACCGAGTGATCCCCGCCCAGAAAAACAGCCAGCGGGTGCTGTAGCACTTGGGTGGCCTGGGCCTCGACCGTCGCAAAGTACCGCTCCCAGTCGAGATCGATGCTCACGTCGCCATAGTCGCACACCCGCAGCCCGGTGAGGGGTTGCCCCTCCTCGGTCGCGCACGCGATGTGCGGCGTGATCTCGCGGATCTTGGCCGGGGCGAAGGATGCCCCCTTGCGAAAGCTGGTCGCGTTGTCGAACGGAATGCCCAGAATGCCAATCTCGGCGTCGGCATCGTCGCTGCATAGCCCACTCCACAGGTAGCGATGGGGCGGTCGATGGGAAATGTGTTGTGACGTCATATGCCAATCCTTTCGGTTCAGCCCCGCGCTCAGGTCGGGGATCCCAGGCGCTCCAAAAAGTGGATGGCCGTCTCGATCCCCCGGTAAAAGTTCGGCAGGTGGAACTTTTCGTTGGGGGCGTGCAGGTTGTCATCCGGCAACCCAAAGCCCATCAGGATCGTCTCGATGCCCAGCACATCCTGAAACGTCGCGACGACCGGGATCGATCCTCCCCCGCGCTCGAACACGGGCTCCCGTCCGAAAGCGGCGGCGTAGGCCTTGCAGGCCGCCTGCATCCATACGCTATCGCGACGGACGATGGCCCATTTGCCCTGGTGCAGTTCCTGCACCTCCACGCGCACCGTGGCCGGCGCGATCGCCTTCAAGTGGGCAGAGATCAGCCGGCTGATCTCTGCCGGATCCTGGTCCGGCACCAAGCGCATCGAGATCTTGGCGTGGGCCGTGCCGGGCAGCACCGTCTTGGCTCCGGGCTCGACGTAGCCGCCCCACATGCCGTTGACGTCCAGCGTGGGCCGTGCCGTGGTGCGCTCCACGATCGTATAGTCCGGCTCACCCCAATCGGTCGGGGCACCCGTCTGCTCCAGCCACGCCGCGCGGTCGAACGGGACCCTGGACAGCTCGGCCCGTTCCTCGGGCTCCAGCTCGCGAACCCGGTCGTAAAAGCCAGGGATGGTGATCCGGCCGTGCTCGTCGTGGAGACTGGCGATCATGGCACACAGGGCATTGATGGGATTGTGCACCGCGCCGCCATAGATGCCAGAGTGCAGATCGTGGGCCGGGCCACTTACCTCCACCTCCACGTACGCCAGCCCGCGCAGCCCGTAGACGATGGACGGCAGTTCCTTGCCCAGGATGTGCGAATCAGAGATCACGGCGACGTCCGCCGCCAGCAGCTCCCGGTGCTCGCGGATAAAGGGGGCGAGGCTGGGGCTGCCTATCTCTTCCTCACCCTCAAAGATACACTTGATGTTGACCGGGGGTGTGCCCACCGTCTGGTGGAATGATTGCACAGCTTTGACGTGGGCATAGAGCTGTCCCTTGTCGTCGGCCGCGCCGCGGGCAAAGATGTCGTCGCCCACCAGCGTGGGCTCGAAGGGCGGTGTGCGCCACTCGTCCAGTGGATCGGGCGGCTGGACGTCATAGTGGCCATAGATCAGCACCGTGGGCGCTGTGCGCCCCGCCGCCAGCCACTCGGCGTACACGACTGGGTGTTTTTGCGTCGGCATCACCTGGGCCTCGGGAAAGCCGGCCGCCAGCAACTGATCGCGCAGCCACCCGGCCGCGCCGACGACATCCGGCTGGTGCTGGGCCTGGGTGCTGACGCTGGGGATGCTCAAGAACGTCCGCAACTCGGCCAGGAACTGCTCCCGCTGTGCTCGTGCATAGTCCAATGCTTCCATAAATCACCTCGTAAGATCTCGACAAGTTGAGGATACAGTGTATCACAACAGAGAAAACCGCCTCGTAAAGAGGCGGCCTACAGCACGGCCTTGATCTCTTGCTCGAACGGGTAGGGCTTTATCACTCGGTCGCATCGTTGATGTCTCTCCACCAGGATGCAAGTGTACCAAAGGCCCGGTTGCCTGTCAAGTCCGCCCAGCCCCAAGGTACACTTTAATCGAGGGGCATACCTTCCCGCAAGCCAGAACAGGGACCGACAGTGCCAGAGATGCTCCCCAAAAACGCCGGAATGTCTGCCAGGTCGCCCCTGCGAGCTTTCGGGAAGGTTGCTCGCCCCAATAGGAAATAACCCCAAAGTTTCCACTTCTGTGCTATAATTGACGCAGCGATATGGATCGAGGCAAGGAGGGTAAACATGTCAACAGCCATTCATCTGGCCTTGAAAGAGATATGGCGCAATCGGGGGCGGTTTCTGTTGTTCAGCATGGTCGTGGCGCTGATCACCGTGCTCGTCCTGTTCATCGCAGCTCTGGGGGAAGGGCTGGGCTCTGGAAACCGCGAGTATATCGAAAAGCTGAACGCCGACTTGATCGCCTACCAGGACACGGCGCGACTGTCGATCGCCGCCAGCCGCGTCGATTGCACGACGCGCCGGGCGATTCGGGCTGTCGAAGGCGTGAGCGATGTCGGTCCGATCGGCTTTTCCAGTGCGTCCATTCCGATGGGCGATCGGGCCGAGCCTCAGGACGTCACGCTCATCGGCGTCGAGCCGGGCAAGCCCGGCGAGCCGCCCGTGGTCAGAGGCGACGGTCTGCTGCGCAGCAGCGCCGACGAGGTGATCATCGACCGGACGGTGGCGCTGATGACGAGGCTGCGGGTGGGGGACCCACTCGTCATCCGCACGACCCAGGGGAACGAGTACGAGTTTTACACGCTCCAGGTCGTGGGGATCACCGACAGCCGCAAGTACTCCATCCGGCCCTCGGTGTTTGTGCCCATCGTGACGTGGGACAAGATCCGGCCAAAAGCGACTGCGGAGCCCGGCGAAGATGACCCGGCCTGCAACGTGATCGCCGTGCAGTTGGCGGATCCGGCGCAGATCGACCCGATGCGCCAGCTTCTGCAGGCGCGGGTGAGCCGCATCGAGGCCGTCGATCGCCAGACCGCCTACGAGAGCACGCCAGGATACACCGAACAGCAGAGCACGCTTGCCACGCAGAACGCCTTTGCCATCCTGATCGGCGTGTTGGTGATCGGGGGCTTTTTCCAGATCCAGACACTGCAAAAGGTGCCCCAGATCGGGATGCTCAAGGCCATCGGGACGCCCAACTCGACCGTCGCCGTGGCCGCCATCATCCAGATCATCGCCGTCACACTGGTGGGCATTGCGATTGGCGGCCTGGCGACGTGGGGTCTGGCGCTGGGCCTGCCGCCCAACATCCCCATCGTCTTTGAGCTCCGCTCGGGAGTGACGGCGCTGGTATCGCTCTTGCTCACCGGCCCCATCGGCGGATTGGTGTCCATCCGCTACTCGTTGCGCGTGGAGCCGTTGACCGCGCTGGGATTAGGTTCGTGAGGAGGCGCTATGACCACAGCACTTGAAGCTCGATTGGTCGTCAAAGAGTACCCCGTGGGCACGGGCACGGTGACAGCCGTGGATGAGGCCTCTTTCAGCCTGCAACCGGGCGAGTTCGTAGCGCTGGTCGGGCCCAGCGGGTCGGGTAAGACGACCATGCTGGCCATATTGGCCGCGCTGCTGACGCCTACCTCCGGCAACATTATCATCGATGGACAGGAGCTGTCCCAGATGAGCCAGAAGGAAAGGACCCGCTTCCGCCGCCGCAAGATCGGCTTTACCTTTCAGAGAAACAACCTGGTCTCTTACCTGACGGCGCTGGAGAACGTCGAGTTGCTGCTGCGTCTGAACGGCGAGTTCAACGCTGCCGGCAAGAAGCGGGCCAGGGATCTCTTGCTGTTGCTGGGCATGGAGGAGCGCATGAACTCGCTGCCGAGACAGCTTTCCGGTGGGCAGCAGCAGCGTGTGGCCATCGCCCGATCCCTGATCAATCAACCCACGCTCGTGCTGGCCGATGAACCGACGGCCAGCCTCGATACCGAGCGGGCGTTTCAGGTGGTCGAGACGCTCGCCGCCCTCGTGCACAAGCAGAACCGCGCCGGGATCATGGTGACCCACGACCTGCGCATGGTCGAATTCGCCGACCGGATCATCCACATGTTGGACGGTCGCGTGGAGCGCATCATCACCCCCCAGGACGATCTTTCCTGCCTGGCCGATCCGGGCGAGTGCCGCCTGATCCCGGACGACGTCTTGGGCTTTGGGCAGCCAGATGTATGAAAAAGCGCGAAATCGCGCCCAGGTGGCGCAAGGTCCTCGCCGATCTGTGGGGTAACAAGATCCGCACGCTGCTCGTCGTGGCGTCGATCGCCGTCGGCGTGTTCGCGCTCGGCACGGTCACCGGAACGTATCTCATCATACTGGAGGACATGGACGCGCAGTATCAGGCCATCAACCCCCACAGCGCGTACGTGAACGCCTCGCGCATCACCATACGCGACGCACTGGCCTACGAGTAGCACTCGCCTTCCAGGCGACCCGCCGCCTAGGCGGTGCGGAACTCGACGCGGGGATCGATACGCCGCATGATGTCGCTCACCGTGTGCGGGTTGAACCCCTTAAAGCCCTCACCCCGCTGGATGTTCTCCAGGTGGCTGCCCACCGCTCCCTCCGTTGCGAACCTCTCGCGCTGAGCAGCGTCGATGTGGCCACTCGCCGCCAACCGTTCTAACCGTTCCCAAGGCACGTCCCAGCGTTCACCCCGCGTGAACGCCTGCCGCAGATGCGGAAAGTCGCTAAAGGAGCGCATCATCCGCACGTTCCACCCGGCCAGGCCCACGGACGCTGCGTCAAAGTCAAGCCGGCACGCCAGGTGGTGTAGCCCGGCGCTGAGCATCGATTCGCCATGCAACGCACACCACAGGCCCACCGTCCCCAGCTCGTCCCGGGGCGCGAGCGGCTGGTGGGCAAAATCTCCATCCACCTCGTCTGGGGCAAGATCGACGTCGGCAAACACGGCCAAGCCACAGGCGGGCTGCTCCATCACCTGCGCCCCCCAACCCGCCTCGGCCCCCGCGTAAAACCGTTCGCGGGCCTGGAAACCTAGCGTCTCTAGGATCTGGACGAGCAGGTAAAAGACCTCCCGAGAACTGCGGAACGCATAATGGTCGTGGTTGGTCCAGCCCAGCCCCAGCTCGCCCTGCCGGCTTGCCTGTGCCTGGGCGGCCCGATTGCGCCGCTGCCAGTGGGATCGTTCGGCTGCAGCCACGATCCAGGCAGCCGTATCGACCCCCAAATCGCTCACCAGCGAACGCGTCAGCGCCAACGTCTGCTCCATTCCCTGTCGCACGTCATCGAACCGGCGCGGCCGCGTGGCCCAACGCTCGAACGCCAGCAGATAACGCTGAGGATACTCGCGCCGGGTCTGCTGCGGAAGGAACCCTCGATACCCTCGTCGTTCCACGGCCGAGAAGACTCGTCCTCCTGATTGCCACACACGTGCCCGCCGATATGGGCTCAGCGGCGTCCCTTCGATGGGCGTTGCCACGTGGTGGGCCATCAGGAACGCACCGACGTCCTCCACGTGGATGGCCACGGCGATGACGTCGCCCGGAGCAGCGGCGGACGACTTGCGCAGCACGAACCGCGAAAAGATCGCCCCAGGATGGACGTAGACACTGTCGCCCGGCTCGGCCGGGACATCCGCCGGCTCAAAGCCCAGGTCAACCAGGCGGCCCACGATCACATCACCGTCGGCCAGCACCAGGTAATCCAACCAGTCCATCAGCCTGCTGTTCGTGCGAGCAGCCATTTTCGCCCCCAGGGCACGGACAGGCGGCATGTGGGCCACGAACCGGCTCAGGCGGTCGGCCACAAAAGCCTCCGCCTCAGGATGGCGCAGCCAGCGAATCTCCTCGCGCTCCAGTTCCATCGCAGACCTCCTGGTTGGAATTTACCTCCCGGATTTGTGAACCATTATACTCGTCCCGGTCATTGCCGCCACTCTCTTGCCCCGTCCTGACCGGCAGGGTATAATCCGCACCACCTGAGAGGGTATCATGGAAGAAGAACGAGATCGCGGTTCGAAGAAAGATAGCCGGCACGGCTTGCTGTCACATGTGCTCATCTGGGCCGGCGTAGCTCTGCTGGTGATCGGCATCGTGCTGGTCTACCCCTACGTCCACTCCCGGCTGGTGCGCCTGCCAGTACCCGTGTCGACGCCACCCCCGCCTCCCCCCGCATCGACGCCAACGGTCGCTTTCCTGCCGCTCATCGCCCCGCCGACGGCCACCGTTGCCATCCCGGCAGATGCGCCTGGCCCGACCGCGGCCGTCCCGCGCAACGCCACTGCCACGGCCATCCCGACGCCGACGCCCGCGCCAAAGCGACCTACCCGTATCGTCATCCCGGAAATCGGCGTCGATGCGCCGGTCGTGGCCATCTCGTTGCAGCCGGCAGAGGTGGATGGGCAAACACAGGCCGTGTGGCCCGTCCCCGCCACGTACGCCGCCGGGTGGCACGATACATCCGCGCCGCTGGGCGTGCCCGGCAACACTGTCCTCACCGGTCATAACACCACCAATGGCGAGGTCTTTCGCGACCTGTACACGCTAGAGATCGGGGAGGCCATCGCCGTCTACGCGGATGACACCCCCTACGCGTATGCGGTCTCAGAGATCCTGATCCTGCCAGAAGCTGACCAGCCGATCGAGGTTCGCCTGCAGAACGCGCGCTACATCCTGCCCACCGGCG
>Ga0180431_10010483_pt1 | contig 10294 bp, 2 predicted proteins | sample SS_ome_11_FD_132459 | JGI IMG/M metagenome (GOLD analysis project Ga0180431, IMG submission 132459) | Hypersaline lake sediment archaeal communities from the Salton Sea, California, USA - SS_1_MS_1 metaG | ecosystem: Environmental > Aquatic > Non-marine Saline and Alkaline > Hypersaline >... | reverse complement strand
GCTTCGCAGCGGGTGATGGCGCCGACGTCGGCGGAATGCTCGTCCACTTCGAGGGTCAGCAGGGGCTTGCCGCCCAGTTCGCTGCCCACGTACTTCAGGATGAACGAGTCCGGGCCGCACCCGAAGTTCGTGATGTACACGGGGTACAGGCGCGGGTCGCGCGAGACGATGCGGGCGCCGGCCAGGATCTTCTGCCCGTACTTCCAGTACATGTGCGGGTGGTCGGACGCGATGTTCTCGTCCTCCAGCGGCAGCATGTCCATCGGGATGGCGAGGTGCCCGAGGTCGCGCAGTTTCTCGGGGATGTTCATGTTCAGCCCGGGGTCGCACCCGTTGTAGGGGCGGGAGATCACGACCAGGGCGATCGCGTCGTCGGCAACGGCGTCCAGGGCTTCGCGGCCGCGCTCCCGCAGGCTCGTCTCGAACCGCTTCTGGGCGGCGAGCGCCTCGGTGATGGCCTGCCGGGCCCGGCGCCGCGGGACGCCGAGGTCGACCGCCATCGCCTCCAGGTCTTTGCGGACCGCCTTCTCTCCCCACGAGAAGTGAACGACGGGTTCCACCATCTTGGCGTCCCAGTCGACGTCCGGCATGGCGGCCCGGACCATGTACGGCACCGCCTGGACGTAGGGACACACGTACGAGTTGACCAGTTCGTCGCTGGGTTTGGGCATGTCGATGATGGTCGGCAGGAAGATGTAGTCGACGCCCTTCTCGATGAGGTCGCGGATGTGGCCGTGCCCCACCTTGATCGGGAAGCAGGTTTCGGCGGCGACTTCCTCCACCCCCTGGTTCACGACGGACCGGACCGTGCGGGACGAGATGACGACCTGGAATCCGAGTTCCGTAAACAGGGCCTCCCACATGGGCATGAGTTCCCAGAAGTGAGTCATGCGCGGCAGGCCGATGGTCTTGCCGTTCGGGCGGTCGGGTTTCTTGTTCGGATACGCCTCTTCCAGCATGCGTTGGCGCTCGCGGAAGAGGCGGGGCAGGTGCTTGCCGAGGCTGTCACGCTCCGACTCGTCGTACTTGCCGCACCGGCTCCCGTAATAGAGGGTGCGGTCGGCGGCGGCGCCTTCGGGGCCGGGCTCGCCGGTGATCTTGACGACGTGGATCTCGCACCGGTTGGCGCAGTCGGTGCACTCGAAGGTGTCGAACTCGTACTGGACGTCGCGCAGGTCGAAGCCGCGGAAGCCCGTCTCCTTGCCCGCCTGCCGGTACCAGTCCCGCGCGATCAGGGCCATGCCGATGGCGCCGACCACGTCGTGGTGCGGCGGGACGGTCACCGGCTTGCCGGTCACCTGCTCGAACGCCGCCTTGACGCCGCGGTTGTAGGCCGTTCCGCCCTGGAAGAAGATGTGGTTGCCGATGCGGCGGTCCTCGACGACGCGGTTCAGGTAGTTCTGGACGATGGAGTAGCAGAGGCCCGCGCAGATATCATCCACCGCCACGCCGCGCTGCTGGTTGCGGTTGACGTCGGTCTCCATGAAGACGGTGCACCGCTCGCCCATGGCGGGGGGCTCGTCGGCCGCAAGGGCCAGCCGGTTGTACTCGCCGCCCTTCAGGTCCACGCCGAGCCGCTCGCTCTGTTCTTCGATGAACGAGCCGGTACCGGCGGCACAGACCTTGTTCATAGTGAAGTCGACGACAGCCCGGTTGTCCAGGCTGATGTACTTGGAGTCCTGGCCGCCGATCTCGAAGATCGTGTCGACCTCCGGGTCGATGTGGGCGGCGCCCGTGGCGTGGGCGGTGATCTCGTTCTTCACGATGTCGGCGCCGATGAAGTCGCCGGTCAGGTACCGCCCCGAGCCGGTCGTCGCGCAGCCGCGCACCCGCACCCGGCCGGGGCCGCCGCGCTCCTCCAGGGCCCGGCCCACCTTGTACAGGCCGTCGGTGACCGCCATCAGGGGCCGGCCGGCCGTCATCAGGTACTCCCGCGCCAGCACCCGGCCCTCGTCGTCCAGGGCCACCACGTTCGTCGAGATGCTGCCGACGTCCACGCCCAGGAACACGTCGACGGGGTCGTCTCCCTCGGGGAACGGGTCGGGCCCGATCGTGATCGGATACCGATCGTCGGTGAGTTGGGGATGCAGGTCGCCGCCGCCCCATTCGCGGTGTTCGATATGCTCGCGCAGCGGCTCGGTGGAGGGGATGCGGCCGAGGCTGCCGGCCTCCTTGGCGGCCAGGACGGCCCCGATGGCGCCCATCGAGGCGAAGTGCTCGGGGATAAGCAACTCGCCCTCGCCGAGTTCCAGCGTCTCGGTAAACGCGCGGATCATGCCGGCGTTCGCCGCCACGCCGCCCTGGAACGCCACCCGCTCGTGGAATTCCTTGCCCTTGCCGATGACCGCCTTGAAGTTGCGGGCCATGGCGAAGCACAGGCCGGCCACGATGTCGTAATCGGGCGTCCCCTCCTGCTGGAGGTGGATCATGTCGCTCTTGGCGAAGACGGAGCACCGGCCGGCGATGCGCGGCACGTGGACGGACCGCAGCGCCATCTCGCCCCACTCCTTCTCGATGGAGACGCCGAGGCGCGTCGCCTGCTGGTCCAGGAACGAGCCGGTCCCCGCAGCGCAGAGGGTGTTCATGGCGAAATCGCGGATGCGGAGGCGGCCGGTCTTCGGGTCCTCCTCCAGGAGGATGAGTTTCGAGTCCTCGCCGCCGATCTCGATGATCGTCCGCACGTCCGGGTGCAGGTACGCGGTGGCCTTCGCCTGGGCGACCACCTCGTTGATCGGCTTCGGGCCGTACAACTCGCCGAGGGCGGTCGTGCCGGCGCCGGTCAGGGCCACGCCCTCGATCTCCGAGGGCGGCACCTCCTCGAAGAGGGTGTCCAGCGCCTCCAGGGCCGTCTCGAGCGGCTTGCCGCGAGTCCGCACGTAGCGATCGCGCACGACACCCAGCGTCTCGTCCAACAGAACCAGGTTCAAACTGACCGAACCGATGTCGATGCCAAGGTACACGGGCATCCCTTTCCTGCAAGTGGCTTCAACCGGTGCGCAGCCTGTGGGCCGTTGAACCGATTCGCGCCCGCCCCCGCGTTGCCTGAGGGCGCAAGCGCGCGGTCGCGCCGGTCCGGGCTCGCGCTTTCGTTCCGCGGGTCGGCATGCCTCGCCGGTGACCGACCCGCCGCGCCGTGGCCCGGCGGCGGCTCGGTGCCGGGCGTCCTGGGCGAATCCGAGATGCGGCATTATAGCCGAAGCCGCCTGCCCGAGTCAATTTCCTCATTGACACCCCCGCCCCGGCCGTACATAAGAATGGCCGGAGACCCCCGCACGTCGGCGACCGTGTCCCCATGAGCAGCGACGCACGAGATCGGTTCCTGTCGGGCCTCTGCGCCCGGGGTCTGCTCGCCGAGGAGGAGGCCGAAACCGCCCGCCGCCTCCTCGCCGAGGCCGAGGAGGCCGGCCGCGACGTCTCCCTCTCGGCGATTCTCATCCAGGCCGGGGCCGAAGCCGCCAAGGCCCACCATGAGGCCGCCGCCTTCGAACGTGAGGCCGCCGAGTCGGCGAACGGCGCCGCCGCCGCCGACACCGGCGCCGACACCGACACCTTGACCGTGCCCGATTCCTCCGGCCTCGAACTGCTGGAGCGCATCGGCCGCGGCAGCCAGGCCATCGTCTACAAGTGCCGCCAGGTCGAGATGGACCGCATCGTGGCGGTCAAGATCCTGGACCCGCGCTCCGCCGGCGACACGGCCGCCCGCGACCGGTTCCTCCGAGAGGCAAGGGCCGCCGCTGTCCTCTCGCACCCCAACATCGTGACGATTCACGAGATCCGGCCCCTGCGTAACACGATCTCGATCGTCATGGAGTACGTCGACGGCGGGACGCTGGCCGATCTGCTCAAGGTCCGTCGGCGGTTCGACCCGGCGGAGGCGATCGCGATCGTCCGGCAGGCGGCCGAGGGCCTGAAGGCCGCCCACGAGCGCGGCATTATCCACCGCGACATCAAGCCGCGCAACATCATGCTCACGAGCGACGGCCTCGTGAAACTCGCCGACATGGGCCTCGCACGCCACGTGGCCGAGGCCGAGGACGCCGCCGGCAAGGCGTGCGGGACGCCGTACTACATCTCCCCCGAACAGGTCACGGGCGACCCGCCGCCCGACCATCGGACGGACCTCTACTCCCTGGGCGTCACGTTGTACGAGATGGTGGCGGGCCGGCCGCCCTTCGTCGCGGACTCGCCCAAGCAGATCATGCGGATGCACGTCCTGGGCGCGCGGCCGGACCCGCGCGAGGTCGTGCCCGACCTGCCGCAGACCCTCTGCTGGCTGCTCGCCAAGGCGATGGCCCGCGAGCCGGAGGACCGATACCAGGCCGCCGAGGCGTTCATCGAGGCGCTCGACCGCCTGGACCTGTGGGTCGAGCCGGAGGAGGGCCCCCGGGCCCTCGTGGAGCAGATGGTCCCCGCTCCCGGCGACGAGCGCCGGGAGGGTGGTCGTGTCGGCCTGGCGAACCACGTTGCCGCGCGACGTCCCACGCCGCGCCGCAAGCCGGCCCGCAGCACGTCGGATCGCGGCCCTCGGAGGCATCCGGCCAAACGCCGGAACGCCGACCGGGAGGCGACCGACGCGGAGGCCTCCCCCGCGAAACGCAAGGCCGTGTCGCCCGCCCTCCTGGGGGTGCTTTCCTTCGTGGGGGTGTTGGCCCTTGCCGGCATCGTGCTGCTGGTGCTGAGCGCGGCCGGCGTGTTCGACTCCTCGAGCGAGGGGTCGTCCGACCAGGCCGCCGCTCCCCAACCGCCGCCGGCGCCCGAGGTTGTGAGCCGACAGGAACGCAACGCCCGGGCCGCCCTCGAGAGTGCCCAACGGCTTGAAAAGGCGCCGGGCGCCCGTACGGCCGAGGTCCTCCAGGCGTACCGCAACGTGATCCTCTTCTACGACGGCACCGAGGCGGCGAAGAAGGCGGAGTTGGCGCTCGCGCGCCTCGAGGCGGTCCAGGCGTACGGCGTCGGCGGCATGCCGAAGCGCTCCCCGGCGCCCGACCCGCCCACCCCCAAGCCGTCCCCCGAACCCGAGCACACGCCCGAGCCGAAACCCAAGCCGACCGCCGAGCCCAAACCGGAGCCCGCATCCAAACCGAAAGCCAAGCCGCAAGCCAAACCGAAACGCGGGCCCAAACGCGGGCCCAAAAGCAAGCCGAAGGCCGCGTCCGGCCCCGCCCAGGCGGGGTCTCCCGTCATCGCGGTCCACGCCTCCAAGGACGTCGTCATCCACGGCAAGGGCGCCCGATACGAGAAGAAGCAGGACCGTGACAACATCGGGTACTGGAACGGCCCGGACACCTGGGTCAGTTGGGACGTCACGATTCCCCGGCCCGGCACGTACGCCATCGAAATCGTGTACGCCGCCAGCCCGACGTGCAAGGGGAACCGCTTCAAGGTGAGTGTGGGCGGCGCGTCGCTCGAGGCCGACGTCCAGCCGACGGGCGACTGGGGCACGTTCCAGACGAAACGCCTCGGCACCCTGGCGGTCCGCGAGGCCGGCCAATGCGTCCTGGCGGTCCGGCCCCTGGGCAAGATCAACGGCAGCGGGCTGATGAACCTCCAGGCCATCCATCTCATCGAGTAGCCGTAGCGGCCTGGAACCGCAAAGGAGGCTAGCCATGCGGTCTCGCGTGCTGCACCTGGCGGTGGCTGTGGCCGTGGTTGGATCCTGGGCCGGATGTCTGCCCGCCGTCGAGGTCGAGGAAGGCCCGCAGTACTTGACGGACTCGCATGGGGCGTCCGGCGTGGTCCACGCGTTCCTGGAACTCTCGAAGACCTCGCCCGAGTACGCCCGCTACTGGAAGGAGTCGCTTGACTGGCTCATCCACGTGGCCGAACGCGATGACCAGGGCCGCATGGCCTGGGTCATGTCGACCAGCGCCCCGAAGGGCCACTGGCACTCGAAGATCAACGTGGCCGGCAGTTGCCACATCCTTCGCATGTTCTTCGCGGGGTACAAGGCCTCCGGCGACGAGCGGTACAAGCGGGCGGCCCTGGCGGGCGTCCGGGCCTTCACCGAACGCTTCGGCCGCCAGGAGGCGACCCGCCTCGGCACCGCCTGGAGGTGGTCGCACGGGTATCGCCCCAACGACACCTCCCCGGGGATGCTGGCCGGCCACAGCCACGGCCTCGGCAACCCCATCGACGTCCTCCTCGACGCCTATGAAGCCACCGGCGATGAGCGGTACGCCGACCCCCTGCGCGGCCTGCTCGTGAACCTGCGCATCCGCGGCCAGGAGACGCGAGTGGACGGCCAAACGCTCATCGCCTGGCCGGCGCTGAAGAACCCCGACGTCGTCGAAACGGGGTACTGTTACGGGCAGGCGGGGCTCGTCCTGCCCCTGCTGCGCCTCGCGGAGGCGATGCCGGACCTTCGCCTCTCGGACGGCACCACGGCCCTCAGCCTGGCCAGCGCGAACCTGCGGTACCTCATGAGCGTGGCCCGGCCGAAGGGCGACGGCTACGTCTGGCCGTACATGCGCCACGACAAGACGAGCCGCAACGTCGGCTACGGCAGCGGGACGGGCGGCATCGGCTGGGCCTTCCTCCGCGGCGCCCAGGTCAACCGCAAGACCAACCCGGCCTTCGCCAAGGAGTGCATGCGGTACGCCCGCGGGGCCGTGGGCTACGCCACCGACATTGTCCTCGGCTACAAGGGCGAGGGGCCGCTCACCAGCGCCGGCGGCGACGGCGGCTTCGGCGTGTGCGGCGGGGCCGGCGGCGGCGGGCACCTGCTCATGCTCTACGCCCAGGACGTCGGCGACGCCGAACCGGACCTCGTCAAGCGATGCAACGCCGCCATCGAGCGAATCGCCCGCCTCGTCGCGGCCTCGGCCGAGACGCTGGCCGACGGCACGAAGGCGATTCCCGACCGCGGGCACTTCGGCAAGGTCAACATCGCGCTGGATTACGGCCAGACGGGCGTGGTGCTCGGCTTGGCGTGGGCCGGCCGGTACCTGGAGGACGAGAAGATTCTGGCGACCGCCCGCCGGGTGGCGGACTACATCGTCAAGCGGGCCGTCGAGGAAGGCGGGGGCCTGAAATTTGCCCAGTTCCACCCGCTGCCGGAGGCGGTTTGATAACGGGACGTGATCGGACAGGTGACCGCGCCGGGGCCGGCGGGCGCGTCGGGAAAGGAACGCGTATGCGCATGTGTCGCAACGGAAGCGTTTTCGGGGCGCTCGTCGTCGTAGCGGCGTGGGTGGCGCCCGCCCTCGGCGCCGAGGGCGACTTTCCCGAGCGCCTGGAGGCCGAGTGGCAGCGGCAGTTGCTCCACGCGACCAACGCGTCCGGCGGACGCCCCGCGAGCCGCGTCTCGACCCAGGCCGACGCCGCCGGAGGCTGCGACGGCGTCAAGAACGGCGGGTATGGCTTCCACACGAACCAGCAGGCCAAGCCGTGGTGGCAGGTCGACCTCGGCGCCAAAACCGACCTCGACCGCGTCGTCGTCTACAACCGGTGCAGCGCCGGCGGCGAGCGGGCCGCACGGCTCCACGTGCTTCTTGGCGACGACGGCAAGTCCTGGCGTACGGTTTACCGGCACGACGGCAAGCCGTTCGGCGGCGTCGCCGACAAGAAGCCCCTCGCGGTGGCCGTGAAGGGCCGGTCGGCGCGGTTCGTCCGCATCCGGTTGCCCGACAACACGTGGCTCCACCTCGACGAGATTGAAGTGTACGGCCCCGCGGAGGCGAAGGCCAACCTCGCCCTTGGCAAGCCGGCCGACCAGTCCAGCGCGAGCCAGTGGTCCACTGGCAAGCGGCCGGCGGGCAAGGCCGCGAAACGCTCCAAGGCCGAACCGACCCTCCCGCGGGAGCCGTACGTCGCCGCGGTGCGGCACGTCCTGGAATCGGGCACCCTGCTGGCGGGCGACCTCCGCGCCGCGGGTGTCGACACGGCCGCCTTCGAGCAGGAGGGGGCGGCCATCGCCGAGGCCCTCGAGGCCCTGGCGCCCGAGAGCCCGGAACTGGGCCGGCACGCCCTGTACGTCCGGGCCCGCCGGGCCGTGCGCGCGCTGGCGCTGGCGAACCCGATCCTGAACTTCGACGAGATCCTCCTCGTCTGCCGCGGCGAGCGGAACCTCGCCCTGCCGGCCAACTGGCAGAGCAACTCCAGCCTCAAGCCCACCGGCTACGACAACCGCATCGCCGCCCTCGCGGACTTCCGGTCCGGCGGCTCCCTGCGCACGCTGTTCCAGCCGGAGGGCAAGGAGTTCGTCGGCGACGTCGATCTGCACTTCGGCGCGACGCGGCTGCTCTTCTCCATGCCCGGACCGAACAAGCAGTGGGGCGTCTTCGAGTTGTGCCTCGACCCCGATGCGCCCGAGCGCCTGCGGCAACTCCCCCTCATCGACGAGCCGGACGTCGGCAACTACGACGCCTGTTACCTGCCCGACGGGAACATCCTGTTCACCTCGACCGCCCCGTTCATCGGCGTGCCGTGCGTCCGGGGCAGTTCCAGGGTGACCAACGTGTACCTGCTCGAGACGGCCTCCGGCACGATCCGCCGCCTCACGTTCGACCAGGACCACAACTGGTGCCCGACCGTCCTGAACGACGGCCGCGTCGGCTACCTGCGGTGGGAGTACTCCGGCCTGCCGCACTCCAACTCCCGCATCCTGTTCCACATGAATCCCGACGGCACGAACCAGATGGCGCTGTACGGCAGCAACTCCTTCTGGCCGAACGGCATCTTCTATGCCCGGCCCGTGCCGGGGCACCGTACCAAGATCGCGGGCATCGTCACGGGCCATCACGGCGTCCGGCGGATGGGCGAACTCGTCCTGTTCGACGTCGCCCGGAGCCGACGCGAGGCCGACGGCGTCGTCCAGCGGATCCCCGGCCGGGCCGAGACCGTCGAGCCGATCATCCGCGACCGCCTCGTCGACGCCTCCTGGCCGAGGTTCCTCCACCCGTATCCCCTGAGCGAACGGTACTTCCTCGCGGCCGGCAAGCCGACCCCGTCGTCGCTCTGGGGCCTGTACCTGGTGGACGTGTTCGACAACATGGTGCTGCTGGCCGAGCGGCCGGGCCTCGCGCTGCTCGAACCGATACCGCTTCGGCCCACGCCCCGGCCGCCCGTCGTGGCGGGCCGGTGCGACCCCGACCGCAAGGACGCCCTCGTCTACCTGGTCGACGTGTACCGCGGCCGCGGGCTGGAGGGCGTGCCGCGCGGTGCCGTGAAGCAACTCCGCCTCCTGACGTATCACTTCGGGTACCACGGCGTGGGCGGCCTGCTCGGCGTGGTCGGGGCCGACGGCCCGTGGGACATCCAGCGCGTGCTCGGCACGGTGCCCGTGGCGGAGGACGGCTCGGCCGTCTTCCGCGTGCCGGCCAACACGCCGATCGCCGTCCAGCCGCTCGACGCCGACGGCCGGGCGCTCCAACTGATGCGCAGTTGGTTCGTGGCGATGCCCGGCGAGGTGCTCTCGTGCGTGGGATGCCACGAGCGGCAGGGCGAGACGCCGCCCGTGGCCGCCATCGACGCCCTGAAGCGGACGCCGGCGGAGATCCGGCCGTGGCGGGGACCGGTCCGCGGCTTCAGTTACCCGCGCGAGGTCCAGCCGGTCGTGGATCGGTACTGCCTCGGGTGCCACAACCCCGACGCCGGCGAACGGTTCCGGCCCGACGCCATGCCCGACCTGCGCGGCGTGGCCATCGAGGGGTGGCAGTCCCGCCACAAGGGCAACGGCCGGCACGACAGCGGGAAGTTCTCCGTCGGCTACGACGCGCTCACGCGGTACGTCCGCCGGCCGGGCATTGAGAGCCCCATGCACATGCTCACGCCCATGGAGTTCCACGCCGGCACCACCGAACTCGTCCAGATGCTCGCCAAGGGGCACCACGGCGTCACGCTCGACGCCGAGGCGTGGGACCGCCTGACCACCTGGATCGACCTCAACGCGCCGTACCACGGCACGTGGGCCGAGGTCGCCGGCGCCAAGCGCGTCGACCAGCACGCCAAGCGCCGGCGCGAGTTGATGGAACGCTACGCCGGCGTGGCCGTCGACGACGAGGCCATCCCCCCCGTGCCGCAGGGGAACGTCGAGCCGGTCCTTCCCCCGCAGCCGGAGCGTGCGGCCGCGCCCGCGCCGGCGTGCCCCGACTGGCCGTTCGACGCCGACGAGGCCCGGCGCCGGCAGGCGGACCTCGGCCGGTTCCGACAGACGATCGACCTCGGCGATGGGGTCACCCTGGACCTCGTGCGTGTGCCGGCGGGCGCGTTCGTGATGGGCGACGCCGCGGGCCGGCCGGACGAACGGCCGCCGGCGCCGGTGCGCATCGACCGGCCGTTCTGGATCGGCACCGTC
>Ga0180431_10010479_pt1 | contig 10295 bp, 16 predicted proteins | sample SS_ome_11_FD_132459 | JGI IMG/M metagenome (GOLD analysis project Ga0180431, IMG submission 132459) | Hypersaline lake sediment archaeal communities from the Salton Sea, California, USA - SS_1_MS_1 metaG | ecosystem: Environmental > Aquatic > Non-marine Saline and Alkaline > Hypersaline >... | reverse complement strand
TGTTCTACAGGTTTTCCAAGATATCTTTTTTTTACTTTTCCGTCCTTGTCTCTATAACTTTCATACAAATAAGGACCATAGGTTTTACCTCTCTTTTTAACAACTCTTTTGTGACTCATTAGGACTTATAATATGTAGAATAAATACTTTTTAAATCTTTTTTATAAAAAAAGAAGTTGTTCTACAAAGAAACAGAAGATTTTTAAAGAAGAATAAAAATATTTAATATTATGATACAATCAATACAAAAAGAAAAAATAATTCATGCTAATGGTTCTAATCTTCAATTTTTAGAAGAGATTAAAAGAGAAGCAGAACAAAAAGGACATAAAAGAAAAAATCTTGTTTTTAGATGCATTCCTGGCCCAGAGAATAAAGAAGGAATCAAAGAAAAATTAGAAAAAGCTAAAGAGAAACACAAAGGGGAAATTATACACGCTCTTCCATCATATAAAGAAGGAGGAGGATTAATGAAATTTGTTTCTATAGTGGAAGTATATGATATAACTCATCTTGAAAAAACTAATTATCAGGATATTTTTGAATTTAAAAAAGGGGGTTTAGTTGGAAGATACTATAGAGATCAAAAATGAAAACAGAAATAACAAAAGAAAAATTAGAAAAATATTTTAATCTAACAACACGAGCTTTAAAAAAAACTAAAGAAAATATTATTTCTGGAAAAGAAAACTACGCCAAAGAAATAATTGAAATGGTTGAGAATTATCTATCAGATGCTAAGCACTTTGAAAAAATAGGAGATTTTGTAGATGCATTTGCAGCATTAAATTATGCTCATGGATGGTTAGATTCAGGTGTAAGATTAGATATATTTGATGTTAATGATAATTCTCTATTTACAATAAAGTAAAAAATGAAGTTAGAAGAATTAAAAAAATATTTTACAAGAAATAATATAAGAGATAAAGAAAAAAACTCCGCTATTAATGAGTACATATTAGAAATATCAGAAGAAGAAAGAAATTATTTGGCAAAATGTCATGAACCTTCAAAACAAGCAATTCAAGAAGAAAGGAATGTAACTAAAGCAGGAATAAGATTACTTAATAAATGTTATACTGGAGGCAAAAAAATTCAATTTAAAATTTTCTATCCATTAACTTGTGCTGCAGCAGGAAAAGAAATAAGAAACCCCAACCAAGAATTAAAGAAATATAAAGAAAAAAACAGAACAAAAACAAGAGCACCTCCTAAACCTACTGGAAATGTAAGAAGAATAAAAATGAGAGTATATGGAATTGGTTCTGCAGATAGAAACCCTCGAGGTTAATAATCAAAATAAAATGAATAGACATAATTTAAGAAAAAAATTAAAAGGAGTAAGTATTGAAGATAGATATCCCATTATTGAAGAATATCTTGAAAGTGTTGATGAAATAGAAAGACAGAGATATAGAGAATTTTTTCCAGATTCTATTCAAGCTCTTCAAAAGCACCAATCAGTCACAAGGGCTGAAACAGAATTATCGCCAAAATATCCTGAATTAAATGGAAATTCATATTATTTAATTCATCAAGTAGCTTGTGTTGAAGCAAAACAACCACTTAGAACTCCTTTAGACGAATTAAAAAAAAGAAACATACAAAGAAAACAAACCAGATTAAAAAGCAAGAGAATAGAAAGAAAAACAGGAATATTAGCAGATAAAACCCCTACAAAAGTGGCAAGAAAAAAAGCACCTAGAGAACATAAACAATACTAAAACTTAAATACCATTTTCTCGTTAGAAGAACATGAAAAAGAGAGTGATAGTTATTAGTCTTGGAGGAAGTCAAATAATTCCCAATGATATTAATCTATCTTATTTAAATAAATTTAAGAAAATTCTAAGAAAACATACAAAAAAATATAAGTTTATTATTGTATGTGGAGGAGGAAGTGTAGCTAGAAGATATATTTCTGCATTAAGAAAAAAAGGAATAAGTGAAAAACTTCAAAGTTTAGCAGGAATTTCTGCAACACGAATGAACGCGAGATTTATGAGCTACTTCTTTAATATAGATCCAAAATATGGCATTCCTCACACAATTAAAACACTAAAAAAATACATAAAAAAACAAGATATTGCTTTTTGTGGAGCCTTAGAATATAAACCAAATCAAACTTCAGATTCAACTGCAGCAGATATTGCCAAAGAATTCAAATCAGAATTTATTAATATAACAAACATAAAAGGTTTATATAATAAAAATCCAAAAAAATTCAAGAATGCTAAATTTATTCCAAGAATAACCTGGAAAGAATTTGATATAATGGCAAATAAATCAAAATTCCAGCCAGGACAACACTTTGTTCTAGACCAGACTGCATCAAAAATTATTTTAAAAAATAAAATAACAACATATATTACAGGAAACAATTTAAAACAACTAAATAATCTTCTAAATAATAAAAATTTTATAGGAACCACAATCCAAGGATGAAAAAGGATATATCTAGAATAAAAGAAAGTAATTTTGAAAAAGCAAGGAAAATAATAAGGGAACAGAAAAAATCAAAGAAAAAAGTTGTATTTATTAGTTCTAATGATGATTTAACAAGGAAAATTCTTGAAAAAGAGCCTGTAAATATTCTAGTTATTCTTCAATCTTCCAGAAAAGACAGACAAAAACAGAGGAATTCGGGATTCAATCAAGTATTAGCTAAAATAGCTAAAAAAAATAATGTAAAAATTGGAATATGTTTAGATGAAATTTTTAATTCTAAAGATAAAGAGAAAGCAGATATTTTAGCAAGGGTAATCCAAAACATAAAATTATGTTCAAAAAATAAGATTCAAATGAAATTTTGTGGAGAAAAAACTAGAAACATATATGATTTAAAATCCTTGGGATTAGTATTGGGCATGCCAACGTGGATGACTAAAAACCTTTAACTGAAAAAACAAGCTTTTTTAATCCTATTTTCATAAATAAAAACATGGAAAAAAATCTAATTGAATCATTAAGTCCTAATGAAAGAAAAATAATTCCTTATTTAAAAGAGAGCATAGAAAAAATATGCAAAAAATCAAATCTAAATAAAGTATCTGTTATGCGTGCTTTAGAATATCTTCAGAATAAAGAAATAGTAAAACTTACTTCAATAAAAAAGAAAATTGTTGAAATAGGAATCAATGGAGCATTATATAGAAAAAAAGGACTTCCAGAAAGAAGACTTCTCAATTTATTAGGAGAAAAAAGAATTCTAAGTTTACAAGAAGCTCAAAAATCAAGCAAACTAACAAATGATGAATTTAAAGCATCTTTAGGAGCTTTAAAGAAAAAGGCGCTTGTAGAAGTAAAAAATGGCAAATTAATGTTTATAGGACAAAAACAAGAAATTTCTAAAAAAAGTTTAGAAGAAAAATTCCTTGAATCTCTTCCTCTAGAATATGATTCTTTAACACCCGAACAATTATATGCATTAAAATCTCTTCAAAACAGAAAAGATATTGCATATATTCTCGAGAAAAAAATAATAACAATAGAAATAACAGAACTTGGAAGAGAATTAATGCAGTCGAGCATAAAGCAAGGAAATCTAATTGAAAAAATAACTCCAGAAATACTAAGAAGTGAAAAACTATGGAAAGGAAAAAGATTTAGAAGATATGATGTTACTTCTCCTGTTCCTAAAATAAGTGGAGGAAAAAGACATTTTGTAAATCAAGCACTGGATTTCGCTAGAAGAATTTGGACTGACCTTGGATTTACTGAAATGAAAGGAACCATCATTCAAAGTAGTTTCTGGAATTTTGATGCTTTATTCACTGCACAAGACCATCCTGTAAGAGAACTTCAAGATACTTTTTATCTAAATAAAAAAACCAAGCTTCCAGACAAGAAATTAGTTAAAGTAATTAAGCAAACACATGAAATAGGAATAGCTGGAAGTAAAGGTTGGGAGTATAAATGGGATGAAAACGATGCTGAGAAATCAGTACTAAGAACACATACAACATGCCTTTCAGCTCAAAAACTTTATGAATTAAGCCAGCTTCCAAAAGAACAAAGAAAAGGAAAATTCTTTGCATTAGGGAAAAACTTCAGAAATGAAACAATTGATTGGAGCCATGGTTTTGAATTCTATCAAACAGAAGGAATAGTTATAGATGAAAATGTAAATTTCAGACATTTATTAGGTTATTTAAAACAATTCTATAAAAAAATGGGTTTTGAAAAAATAAGATTTGCTCCTGCATACTTTCCTTATACAGAACCATCAGTAGAAGTCCAAGTCTGGCATCCTAAAAAGAACATATGGCTTGAATTAGGAGGAGCAGGAATCTTTAGGCCAGAAATCTCTGTTCCACTTTTAGGCAAACAAACACCTATACTTGCATGGGGGCAAGGTTTTGACAGAATTATAATGGATTATTATAAAATAAAAGACTTAAGAGAATTATACAAAAACAACCTAACTCAATTAAGAAAAATGAAATTTTGGATGAAATAAAAATGAAAGAAATACAAAACAAAGTAGAGAAATTCAATAAAGATAGAGGATGGGGAGAAATAGGAGAAATAAAAGATCTTCTTTTAAATATGAATGAAGAGATAGGAGAGTTATGGCATATAATTAAATGGGTAAATGAAGAAAAGCAAAAAGAAATGATAGAAAAAAATAAAGAAGATGTAGGAAATTTTATAGGAGACATGCAATACCTTATTCTTAAAATAGCATTCATATGCGGAATAGATTCTGAAAAAGAAACTTTAAAGGTATTAGAAGAATATGAAAAAAGATTTCCTATAGAATTAATAAAAAAATTTAAACATGGAAATGTAAAAGCAGGAGGAATTGATAATAAATGGCAGTAGTAAAAATACCAAAAAAACTCTTTGAAAAAGAAATAGGAAAATTAGATGAAAAAATGAAACATAAAATTGCTATGTTTGGAACTCCCTTAGAATCAATAGACGACAATGAAATAGAACTGGAAATATTTCCAGACAGACCAGATTTACTTTCTTATCAGGGATTTAAACGTGGATTTTTAGCTTTTTTAGGAAAAAAAACAGGACTTAAAAAATATAAAATAAACAAACCAGAAAAAGACTATTACATAAATATAGATTCTTCTGTAAAAAAAATCTGGCCATATGCTGTATGCGCAATTGTAAAAGGATTAAAATTTGATAATGAAAAAATAAAAGAGATTGTAGATATACAAGAAAAATTAACAACTACAATTGGAAGAAACAGAAAAAAACTAGGATTAGGAATATACCCCCTAAATAAAATTAAACTTCCTATAACTTACAAAGCTTTAGAACCAGATAAAATAAAATTCACTCCTTTGGAAATAGAAAGAGAATTAAGTGGATTGCAAATACTTCAAAGACATCCCACTGGAAGAGAGTATGCTCATCTATTATCTGGAAAAAGCAAATTTCCTATATTTATTGATTCTGCAAACGAGATTCTAAGTATGCCTCCGATAATTAATTCACATTTAACAGGGAAAATAACAGAGAATACAAAAGATGTGTTTGTAGAGTGCACAGGAACAGATTTAAAAATAATACAAAAAGCTCTTAACATATTTATAACAGCCCTAGCTGAAATGAATGGAAAAGTCTATTCAATGATAATTAAAGACAAAAAGTCTCTTGTAACTCCAAACCTTACACCAGAAAAAGAAAAAATATCAACAAAAAACACAAATAAACTTCTTGGATTAGATTTAAAAGAAAAACAAATCAAAAAACTTCTTGAAAAAATGGGACATAATTATAATAAAGGATTTGTAGAAGTTGCTGCTTGGAGAACAGATATTTTACATGAAGTTGACTTAATAGAAGATATTGCGATTGCTTATGGTTATGATAATTTCAATCCAGAAATTCCAGAAATTTCAACAATAGGAAGCGAAGATTCAAAAGAAACTTTAAAAAGGAAAATTGCAGAGATTCTTTCTGGACTAGACATGATTGAAGTATCAAATTATCATCTAACAAAGAAAAGAGACCAATTCATAAAAATGGGAATTTCAGAAAAAAAACAAAGAAATTTTATTGAAGTAGAAAAAAGTAAGACAGATTATACAATATTAAGAAAAGATCTTAGTCATTATTTATTAAAAAATCTCTCTGAAAACATAGATTCAGAATATCCTCAAAAGATATTTGAAATAGGAAAAGTTTTTGATAATACTGATGAAAAAGAAAGATTATGCATAGCCTTAACACCAGGAAATTTCACAGAACTTAAACAAATACTCGAATATTTATTTAAAATGTTAAATAAAAAAATTAGTTTACAAGAAGCTGACAAATCTCCAACAGGATTTATTGATGGAAGAACAGCAAAAATAAGATTGAATAATAAGGATGTTGGAACAATAGGAGAAATTCATCCAAGAATACTCAGAAACTGGAAAATAAAAATGCCAGTAGCACTTCTTGAAGTAGATCTAGAAGATATTCTATAAGCCTGTGCTGGGATTGGGCTCAGGTAAACCTGGCCTAATTTATCTTTTTTAATAAAAATCCAAATTAAACTAAAGTTCAAATCTAATAAGCCTGTGCTGGGATTTGAACCCAGGACCTCTTCATTACCAATGAAGTACTCTTGCCAAAACTGAGCTACACAGGCATATAAAATTATTAAAAAAGGAATATAAAAAATTATCTCTCAAGAATTTTTAAAAAAACTAAAATCATCAAAGAGATTAAAAAAGCAATTGCTATTACTCCAAATATCAAACTCAATAAAAAGAAAAGATTTCTGTAAAAATCCGCATTTGAACCTACATATAGTATAGAAGAAAATACAAAGAGTATTATAAAAAGAAGAAGATTCCCTAAAATAATACTTATTTTTTTATTTGATTTTGGCCTTACTGCTCTAACTCTTATAGCAGGTTTGAAAGATTCTTCAAAGCTCCCTATACTTTCAAAAATATTAACTGGTTTTTCTTTTTTCTTTGAAATCTTTTTAGTTTTTTTCTTAGATTTAGCAGACGTTTTTTTTCGAGATTTCGCCATATAAATTGAGGACAAAAATACTATTTAAAGATTTTTATCTTTTAGGCAACCATTCTAATTGGACAATCTTTCCAGTCATAGAATAAGCATTAGAATAAACCTTATTTAACCAGCCCATATATAAATCTGAAAAAAGGGATACATTCTCTCCACAAATAAAAGATAGATTGTGATTACTTATAATAAGTAAAGCTCCTAAAAGAAAAAAAATTATAATAAAAAGAAAAATCTTCATTTTAGGTGGCATTAGCAGTCCAATCAAGTCCAATAGCATGCCCTACAATAGATTTAAAATTAACAAATAAACCTCCTAACCAAGAAAAATAAATCTTAATTGCCTTTGTTATACCAGAAAAACTAGTATAATCTATATCATAATTTTTAGTGGTAAGTGTAAAACTAATATATGCAAATAAAATTAATGCTATTAAAACAAAAGCCCATAATTGGTGTTTAAATTTCCTTAATTCTACCATAATCCATATTCCTAAAACAAGAACAGTTACTACAACTAAAATTATTGTTAGCATAAGATATAAAAGCACAAAAGGTATAAAAAGATTTCTGCACTATCAAAAAAGATGGACAGCCCTGTAGTACAGTGGTCAAGTATATCAGACTCTGGATCTGATGACCCAGGTTCGAATCCTGGCAGGGCTATTTTTCGAACCTTGGTTTAGTTTGGATTTTTATTTCAAATATTAAAAAGACAGACTAGGCTCGAATTTATTTGAAGCCCGAATCCTGGCAGAGCTATATTGGAATTGTTTGATTTGATTCGTAATTCTTATAAACTTAACTATTCTTAGTATATTATGGCTAAAAAAGAAAAATCTAAAGGAAAAGAAATAGGTGTTGTAAGCAATTATTTCAAACATGTGAAAGCTGCAGCTATAAAACTATCTGCACCTCTTAAAAAAGGAGATAAGATAAAGATTGTTGGAGGAGATAAAGAAGTTGAAGTAGATGTGAATAGCATGGAAATAGATAGAAAACCGATTGAAGAAGCTAAGAAAGGAGATGAAATTGGTTTACTAGTTCCTGAAGATATACATAAAGGAAATAAGGTTTACAAAATATAGGATTTATTCAAAATAATTTTATAAACTAAAGCACCCTCATTCTTAAAATGATAGTAGTGGATGTTGAAACAACAGGCCTTAATTCAAAAAAGAATTCTATTGTAAGTATTGGCGCTGTTGATTTTTCAAATCCGATAAACCAGTTTTATGAAGAGTGTAGAATTTGGAGAGGCTCAAAGATTAATCCAAAAGCATTAGAAATAAATGGTTTTAGTGAAGAAGAAATTAGAAGTCCAAATAGAAAAACACTAGAGAAAACAATTAAAGAATTTGTAGAATGGATAGAACATATTAAAGATATTACTCTTGCAGGGGAAAATCCTTCATTTGATAGGGATTTTTTATATGATTCTGCACAAAGATATGGAGTTAATTTACATATAGGACATAGAACAATTGATTTGCATTCTAAATGTTATATTCATTTACTTAAAAGAGGGTTAACTCCTCCAAATAAAAATAAAAGAAGTGACTTGAATGCAGACAAGATATTTGAATATGTAGGATTGCCAATTGAACCAAAACCCCATAAAGCAATTGTAGGGGCAAAAATGGAAGCAGAAGCCTTTTCAAGATTAATTTACGGTAAATCTCTTTTAAAAGAATTTGAAAGGTATCCTCTTCCAAATTATTTATAGAAATAAATTTAAATAGCTTAATTAATTCAAAAAAACAGGCCCCTGTAGTATAGTGGCCAAGTATGCTGCCCTCTCAAGACTCAAAAGAAACTAAATAAGTTTTTGCGGGTTTTAAACCAAGGGGATAGGGATAAAACATATTCTTAAATGAAACCCCAAGGTATTGAAGAGAGGTGACTAAAACTCGATGAGAGTCCAAGTCTAGCATCTCAATGCAGACTTCTCTTTTGGAGAACGGCAGTGACCCGAGTTCAAATCTCGGCAGGGGCGTTTTCAGATATTCAAAAAGCCACAATTCAGAGAATATCTCCGAGTTTTGGACGAGCAGAGTTCAAATCTCAGCCAGGGGTGTTATTACAAGTATGTTCTCGCGTGAAAATCCAAGAAAATTATTTTAATATTTTATGTCCCTCTAAAGGGTATAGAAACCTTTAAAAATAAAATGTGCTCATAAATGTATTTAAATCGGAGGAAATTTTTAATGGAAGAAGAGTACTACGACGATGATGAAGAAGATGAAGAAGAAGACGATGAAGAGTATTGCGATGACAATGACGAAGACTATTAAATAGTTTAAAAAAATCTTTTATTTTTTATTTTATATACTAATCCAATAAAAGGAGGAGACTTAAATGGCTGGCAAAAAAAAGGCTAAGAAAAAAACAACTAAAAAGAAAAAGAAATAGTAATTCTTTGATACTCATTTTTAATTTCTTTATTTTCTTTATTCAAAAACTATCTGGGCATCAACAATAACTGGTTTGTCTTTTTCTAAAATTAGAGGATTAATATCTAAAGATTCAATTCCAAGAGTAGACAAATTACATAATTTTAGCAACAATTTCTTAATTCTCCTGTTTTTAGTTAAATCTTTTACTCCTTTAACACCGCAAATTCTAAAATCTACTTTCTTCTCTTTTTCTACTTTGCTCCCTCCTTTACCAAAACCAATAACATAATCAAATTCAGGAGTTTTTTTAAGTCCCAATAAAAATTCCTTGCCCTTTACTTGCCTCTGAATCAAAACCCCCTCTGCATTTTTTATTTTCATTAATTTTCTGAATGCATTCAAAACCTGTTTTTTGTTTTTAATTCCCTTTATAATTCCATTAACTTTTGTTTTATGAATAATTTTTTTACTAGATACCTTCATTACAACAGGAAAATCAAAATTAATTTTAATTAATTCTTTTTCACTTTGAACAAATTTAGTTTTCACAATATCAAATCCATATTTTTTTAGAAACCCCTCTGCCTCTTTCTCAGTAAATACTTTCATAATCCTTAAACAAAATGTATTTATATTAATCTTTCGAAATATAAATATGAGAAAAGAAATTAAAGAATTTATTCAAAGCAAAAAGAAAATCCTAATCCTTCCAAGAAACAAAGAAATAGACATAATATCTCAATGGAAAGAAGTAAGAAACCCCTTAAGAGTCTACTTTAATTTCATTTTAAGTAAAATAAGCAATATACTTCCTATAAAAATGAAGAGAAGTGCTTTAAGACTAATAGGGGTTAAAATAAAAGAAAATGTAGGACTGGCTCCAATAAGAGTAGACAGCCTACTTCCAGAATT
>Ga0180431_10010478_pt1 | contig 10296 bp, 4 predicted proteins | sample SS_ome_11_FD_132459 | JGI IMG/M metagenome (GOLD analysis project Ga0180431, IMG submission 132459) | Hypersaline lake sediment archaeal communities from the Salton Sea, California, USA - SS_1_MS_1 metaG | ecosystem: Environmental > Aquatic > Non-marine Saline and Alkaline > Hypersaline >... | reverse complement strand
TCCTCTTCGGCCTCTACCCCGCCATGCACGCCGCCAAAGTCGATCCCATCATCGCCCTGCGTCATGAATAGAACTCTCACCTGCCCAAGTCCGTATCAGTTTACCTTACACGGCCTGCCATCGTCGAGAGCCCTTTTCGTGATGAGCCCGGAAGGACCGCTTGACGCAATGGACAGCAATGTTACCCAGAATCAAAGAAACACAGTGTCATGAGACAGACCCGGATCGGAAGAAACATCTTGCTCGGCATGGAGAACCTGCTGCTGCATAAGCTGCGCTCGTTCCTGACCATGTTGGGCGTCGTTTTTGGCGTGGGCAGCGTCGTGGCGATGCTGTCCGTGGGCGAAGGGGCCAGCAAGGAGGCCCTGGCGCAAATTCGCAAGCTGGGCAGCAACAATATCATCATCACCTCCGCCAAATCGGCCCAGGAGGAACAGGCCAGCACACGCTATTCGCACATGAGCATCTACGGGCTGACCTACGAGGATCAGGCCAGAGTCGCCGAGAGCTTCAAAGGAATCAGGCAAAGCGCTCCGGTGAAACTGATCCGTAAGGAAACGCGGCTGCGCGAACGTTCCATGGAGCTGCGGGTGGTAGGCACAACGCCGGAATGGTTTGACCTGGTACCGCGCGAGATCCTGGCAGGACGCGTGATCCTGCCGGCCGATCAAGCCAAAAGAGCACCGGTAGCGGTGCTGACCGAATTCGGCGCCCGCAAGATTTTGGCCACCGAAAGCACGATCGGCCAGACCATCCGCATCGGCGGCGACAGCTTCGAGGTGGTGGGCATCGTCAAGAGCGAAAGCGGCCAGGCAGGCAATATCCAGATCCCCGACCAGGAAGTGGACGTCTACATCCCTATCGAGGTGGCCCGGAAGTACTTCGGCGACGTATTCACCAAGTATACGTCCGGCTCGCGGCTGCGCGAGCGGGTCGAGCTGCATCAGATCATCGTCCAGCTTGACGATACGAGTCACGTCGAAACCACCGCCGCAGCCATCGAAGAGATGCTAGCCCGTTTTCACAAGAAGAAGGACTATAAGGTCAGCGTCCCGCTGGCTTTGCTCAAGCAGGCCGAAGCGACCAAGCGCCGGTTCAACATCGTACTGGGCTCCATTGCCGGCATCAGCCTGCTCGTCGGCGGCATCGGCATCATGAATATTATGCTCGCTTCCGTGACCGAGCGCACCCGCGAGATCGGCATTCGCCGGGCCATCGGCGCCAAGCGCAAGCAGATCATTTTTCAATTCCTAATCGAAACCGTGGTGCTCTCGACCACGGGCGGTCTGATCGGGCTGGGATTAGGCGTGTTGATACCGTTTCTGATCACGTATTTTTCGGGGATGGCCACGGTCGTGACGCTCAACGGCATCCTTCTGCCGTTGATCATCAGCATGGCCATCGGCATCCTCTTCGGCCTCTACCCCGCCATGCACGCCGCCAAAGTCGATCCCATCATCGCCTTACGCCACGAATAGTACGGATTAGGTTCAGTTCGTGCGCGGCGCTGTCATCCTGAACGCAGTGAAGGATCTGGCCTGCGGCCGGAACCAACCTCTTGTTCGAGAGCCATCCCGGCGCGCCGGGATTCGGCTTCGCCTCAGGATGACATCGAGGCTGCCGCGCGAGAACTTTTCCTAATTCCTATAAGGGCGTTCTGCTAACCCGGCTACTTCAAGAATCGATCGCGCGCGAGGCGCTTGCCGTACGAAGTCAAGAATATCTCATCGACAAGCTGTTGCCGTTCGGAGTCGGACTTGTCGCGGTACCGTCGCGGGAAGTTGACCATCCAATCCGCATCCCACACCGCCTTGAATTCGACCGTCGCGACGGTGTCCGGGTCCGCAGCGCTGTGGTGGTTCGCGATAATCCGACAAATATGGTCGATGGCGGCGGCCTCCACCTCCAGGTCCGTCAGAATCTTGCGTGCGATGGGGGGACCTTCCATTTCCTGATAGCGGCCGGCACTGGAGCCGTGCTTTTCTTTGGCCTTCGGAATACCGATGTCGTGAAGCAGAGCGGCGGCCTTGACGATGCAGGGGTCTCCGCCTTTCCGCAACTGTATCTCCCGAGCATAGCCATACACCTTCATGGTGTGATCGATCAGTCCGGCGTTCTCGCCGAAGACGGATTCCATCCGTTCCACAACGCGATCGAGCAGCGCCGCCAGTTCGGGCGCATCCCGCCGCTTCCAGGCGCGAGCGTACTCGATGCTGTACGTGGACGGCAGGTCTTCGTCTCTCGGCAGGCCGAACCATTTCGGCATCGTCTCGCTGTCGAAATTCAGCGTCAGAGCCTGATGCCAGTGCGTGTTTTCCACCCAGCGGACGAGCACACCGTCGAAGTACCATTTGATCTTGTCCTTGCCCCACTCCAGGCCGTAGACGTGGAAATCATCGGCCAGGTCCGCCGGTGCCTGCCACGCCGCGTGCATCGACCAGTGCTCTTTCTCGGTGGGCGTGCGAAAGACGTGTACGTTCATGTTGTACTTGCGCTCAAAACCGGGGGCGCCGCCGCCGATTTCGAAGACGTCGATTTCCGTCCATCGCTCCGGCGTGTTCCAATAGAACCAGAACGAGCTGGACCCGTGGGATTTCATCGGTCTGGCTTTGATCTCGAAGTAGCCGTATTTTACCGTGCTCTTGCTTTGCACCGCGGCGGATGTGTAGGTGTGATACCCCTTCTTCTTCAGCGTCTCGGGCACTTCCTGCTTTCGCATGGTCAAGTGCAGTTTTCCGCCACTGACCGTCACGTTGTCCGGCAGGAAGCAGGCCGGCTGCCGGCCGAGCCAACGAGGATTTCGCGGCCACCATTTATCAGGATCCAACACGGCCCCAGCAAACTCGTCGCTCATCGGCTCGTAGCGCAGCCAATCGCCGGCGTTGCCTTGATCCGACAGCGGCAAGCTGTCACTGACGCGCTCGGGTGCCCAGCCCAGCGCACCTTCCCGTGCCCAGCCTCGCGGGCGGCGTTCCGCCGCATGACAAACAACGTTCCAGGCTGTCGACAGGAACAACAGGACGGCCATCATCGCTGCAATCTGCAATCGGTACATCATCTCACCTCGCTGCGAATCGACAGGATTATGTTCAGAATCCGGATACCAATAGAGCTATTGTAGCAGTCAAAGGCGGGACAACAAGTGCTGTCAGCGGCCGGGCACGCGGCGAGTCACGCCGGGAGAAGGAAAGTCGGCACGCCAGTTGTTGGGATCGTTGCCATAGTAGTCGAGCGAAATTCGGGTCAGCGACGAGCCCAGGCCGTCGGCTTCAATCGGCCAGAGGTCTATCCCGTCGGGGAAATCCTGGCCGTGGGAGCCGTCGCTGAAGGTAACGCTGTCGACGGCGATCCAACTACGAGCGCCTCTATCGTCAAGATCGCCGGGCTTGCCGAGCTCAACAGTTTCCCCGGCGTTGCTCAGCTTGCCGTCGCCCCACTCGAAAACCTTGACCGAGCTGATCAAACCGTAGTGCGCCTCCAGAAGGGACGTATCATTGGCCAGCACTACATATTCGTTCGGCGCCAGCGTCACCACCTCGTCCGTCGGGAACAGGAACTCCAGGGCGGGATCGTCCGGGTCATCCGCCAGCCGCCAGGGTGCGCCCTTGACCGCATCGTACAGGGTCACCTCCGTGTCGCTGATGTTCCGCAGCTCGACGTATTCGGCGTCGCCCGAACCGTCGGGATGATACATGATCTCGGTAATGACCACGGGACCGACGGCCGGATACACATTGGGTCCCCCTGGAGTGGGCTCGGTCATCACAGCAAAATCGAAGGCCCCGGTGCTGGTGCGATAGCGTCCGAATGTCACGCCGGGCTCGGACGCCCCGAAACGCTGCTGCTCGCGGCAGCCCGTGGGCATGCCGTCCGAGGCCGAATACAGGTACACCGTTTCGCCATGCCTGCTCAGGCCGAACGGCACGTGACAGCCGGCGGCACCGGGATTTCCGAATGCCTCGTCTTCCGCCAAAACCAGATACCCGCCAGCGGCGATGGTGGTTCCCTCGGGGATTTCGTATTTGGCCGGCTCGTTGGCGTCGTCGCTGAGCAGCCAGCCGCTCACGTTGACGGGTTGGTCGGTGGTGTTGTGCAGTTCGATCCAATCGGGCACGTTGCCGGCGGCATTGGCCAGGATCTCGTTGACGACGATGCTGCCGGGGATCGGGACCTCTCCCCAGTCGTCGAAACCAGGCGAGCCGCCGACGTCGACGCTGGGCCGCCACGTGGTTCGATTGGTCCAGGCGTCCGCAGGCGCGCCGGTCACGTCCTTGACCGTCAGCGAGAATCCTCCCCCGTCCGTCACGTCGTACCAATCATCCCAGAAGCGGAAACTGTGGATGATCCGGCCGGCGGCGTCCAGCAACTCGACCCGCTCACCGGCGTTGTCGAGGCTCCCGGCATACACGCCCACGACGGGCAGGTCCGGACCGTATCTGGCCTCGAACGCATCGCGGTCCTGGACGAGCAGACAATAGTCTCCCGGAGCCAGCAGCACGGCGGGAAAGGTGAAATCGACGCCGTCCGTGAGCTGTACGAGGTTCAGGTCGATGGTTTCGGCGCCGACGTTGGTCAGCTCGATGAATTCGGTGTCCGGGTCGGCGGGATGATACATCATTTCGCTCAGGCGCAGGCCCTCGGCCACGGGCCCGACGGAAAACGCCGCTTCACTCAGCGCACTCCAGACGTCCCCCACCGCCGCGCGAGCCTTCACCCGACTGCTGGCGGTCAGGACGATGGGACCGTCGTACGGCGCGGCGTTCGGCTCCGCTTCGTCCCAGATGGTCGCGGCCGCCTCCAATTCGGCGTTGATGAGGAAATCGGAACTGGTGCGAGAGGCATTCAAGCCGTGGATGGCCAGCACGTTGTCCCCCGGCACCAGCAGATCGATGGCGTCGGAAACGTCTATGCGCTCGAAGAAGACCGCGTCGGTATCGCTGTGGTTGGCCGACGCCAGGGAATCCCAGGCTACCTCGCCCGAGGCGTTGCGCCGGGCGATTTCCTGCCCGTTGAGAAACGCCACGAAACCGTCGTCATACTGCACGCGCAAGGTCATGCTGTCAAAGGCATCCGTCTCGCCGGAGACGACGAAGGGAATGCGGATGTAGCAGGAGCCGACGACATTGTACATTTGCGCGCCGAGATCGACGCCGATGTAACTCTCGTACCCGGCGTTTCTCTCGTAGCCGACCCCTCCGGGGGCGCCGGTGACAGACATCCAGGCCGAGTCCTCAAACGGGGGAACGCCGCGCCAATCGCCCGAGCGGTCGCGTCCGGAACGCGCGTCGGCGGGGACCAGCACCCGTTTGGGCGCGTCGCTCGCTACGAAGGTCGTGACGTCAAGCTGGGCGGCGGTGTCCATGCGGCCGGGGTCGGTCCCGTCCAGCGTGTAATACACCGTCGCCCCGGGAACGCTTGGAATGAGATACAGCAAATCACCCGCAGAAAAGGAACCGCCCTGCCATACCGTATTGTTCACGATGAAGAGCGGCCCGTCGAACGTATACATGCCCTGCGCGACGCAATCTTCTACGAAAATGTCACGGCGATTCGGAACCCAGGTATCGATGACGTACCGGTTCATGTTGGGAATCACGCCTCGCATCTTGTCGCGCAGGTCGAGAAAACGCTGCACGATTCTCTCTTCGGTCATCGCGCCGCCGTAGTAGAAATGTTTGTACACGCGATCGGCGAAAAGCAAGCGGAAATTCGCGCTGGCTCTCAGCGCCCGGTATAGGTACGCGATGGGCGTGTTGAGATTGTTCAGACCTTTGGCGCCCCCTGAGTAGCTGGGCATGTCGGTGAACCCGCTGAGCTGCAAATCGCGCGATTCCATCGTGCCTTCGGCATCCCAGACAAAGAATAGCCACTTGCCCCCGGCCGAGCGTTCGCCGGCGGCGGACCAGTTGTTCGTCGGCCAATCCCAATTGGCGGCCCACAACTGCAGAATCAGGTAGTCCACAAAACCAACCACATCCAGCCGGTCCGCCAGCTCCTGGTAATAGGGATTGACGGCCAGGTCGTGGCTGCGGGCGTAGTTGAGCATGGCGTCCCAGCTCTGGGCATTGCCGTCGCGAATCCCATTCATGGTCATCACGTCCCAGGGCTGGTCGCTGTCGAACCACTCCTGGCAGTTCTCTTCCTTAACGTGCTCGGTGACGTTGTAGTAGCCCTTGTATTCGCCGTTGATGAAGAGATTGGCGAAGGTGCCCATGCAGGCCCGCTGGCCCATGTCCTTGTGGAGGCGTCGCAGCAATTCGTCCTTGACGAAGGGATTGACGCGGTCGTTGTGGCCTCCGCGCAACACAATGCTGGCGAAGCGTTCGACGTCGGACTCCGGGAAGAGCGGATATTCAAGCCGGCTCGCGCCGTACTGGCCGCGAAAGTACAGTCGAAAACTGACTTTTCCGTTGCCCGACCAGTAGCCGTTCTGGCGGACGTAGCGGGGCCGCATGTAGTTGCTGCCGTGTACGCGCAGCCCGCAATCGATTTGAAAGCCGTCCCGGCTGTCCGGATTGATCCACTCGGCGGAAACCGAACGCTCCAGTCCTCGCTCCAGGATGTTGTTGTAGCTGTCGGCGCCGGTCGCTTTCCAGACCCCACCGCTGTAGGTTCCACCCACAATGGCCATCACACCGAACGGTTCGTAAAACGTCTCGCCCTCGCTGCCCACCAGCGAGATCACGGGCAGCGACCGAGCCTCGGCGCTGGCATTGAGAACGTAGGTGTGGGTATGCAGCTTGGTCGGCTTGTACCCGGGTTTGATCGCCATCGCTCGTACGCACGTCGTTCGGTCGATGGGGATGGGGCCCGTGTAGGTCTGCCCGGTCGGGAAGCGCGGGCCCGAGTCGTCGGGGACGCCGCCGTTCAGGGTGTAGACAATCTGGGCGCCCTCGGTCGGCGTGCTGATCGTCAGGTCAAAGGAGGAATTGTAGAATCCTCGTTCATGGCTGAACTGTAGCGGCTCCACCTCGCCCAGATATCCTTCGCTGTTTGGGCTGCCGGGCGTCGGCTCGGCGAAGAATCGCAGGGCGTCGCCGCCGTCCGGGTAGCGTCCGAAGGAAATATCCGGCGTCTGCTCGGCGAAGTCGAAACCATCGATCAGCGTCTCGCCGTCGGCGGCGTAGAGGTAGATTTCATCGCCGCCGGCACCGAGCCGGAAACTCGCATGAAGCCCCGCGTCCAGAACGTCGCCATCGGCCCAGACGAGCAGATACGCGCCCGGATGGATCGTGGTGGCCGCCCCTGCGTCGGCCGGAAACTGCCATTGGGTGGGTTCAGCCGGGTCATCCGTCAGGTACATGCCCGCCAGATCGACCGGCGCGACCCCGGGATTGTAGAGTTCCACCCAATCGTCGAAGTCCCCCTGGGGATCGGTGACAGAGGCACTGTTGGACGCCATGATCTCATTGACGAATACGAGCGGCAGCTCGGCGGCCCCCGCGTCACCCGGGGCTGCCGCTACACACGCCAAAGCGACGATGCAACCCGCTATGAGAACATGAGATGCGTTCTTTCCCTTCCTCAGCAAGATCAGTGTCTCCTGTTCCTGTCCGTGCCAAATGCGCCCGTCAGCCGCCGGCCGGCAGTGCAAGACCCGAACGCCGGCGCCGTCAGCCCTGGGCGTTGACCTGGTCCCCCTGTTGCATTTCATTTCTCCTCACACGGGCCCTACCGTGTCAGTATAGCATACAGAGCCGAGAAATTCGAGCAAATTACCGGTCCCAGGGGGTGCGGCCGGAAGGCGGCGACGGATAGCGCGACTGCCGGTGGACAAATCTGTTGCCGAACCCGGGCAATTCCATTATGGTACCGGTGGAGAATGGTGAGGTCCGTTGTAGTTCGTGTTTGTTGCCCGCGTGCGGCCTTGAGGCACGCCCACGAAAGGTTCGCGCCTGTAGATGTCTGAAGAACGGAAACAACTGCTGCAGCAAATCGAGCCGTTGCTTGAGATGGGGGACCAGCAGGCCCTGAGGCTTCTGCTGCGCGAACAGCGAAACAGCGACATCGCTGAGGTCGTCGAATTCGTGGAAGACGAGAAGCGAGAGATGATCTTCGACGCTCTCGATACGCCGGTCGCAGCGGAGGTTCTCGAGAAAGTCAACGAGGCGACGCGGGCGCGGCTCTTCGAGCTGCTGGAAAAACACGAAGTCCAGAAGATCGTTTCCAAACTCGATCACGATGATGCAGCGGACCTTCTGGCCGAGATGCCGGAAGACATCGCCGAAAAGGTCTTGCGCGGCCTTCCTCCGACCGACCGGCTCCAGATCCACAAGCTGATGCGCTATTCGGCGGACTCAGCCGGCGGTATTATGGACCCGCTGATCATCAGCGTCTGGGAAGATGCGACCATCGCGCAGGCCGTCAGCAAGATCCGCGGGGCGGAAATCGATGAAGACTTCTACTCCGTGTACGTGGTCAACCAGGACGGACGGTTTGTGGGTGACGTTCGGTTGCGTCTATTGCTGACGCGTCCCGAGAAGGCACGTATCGGCGATCTGGTCGACCCCGACACCATCTACGTGACCGTGGATACCGACCAGGAGGAGGTGCGGAACATCTTCAGCAAGAACGACCTGATTGTGGTTCCGGTCCTCGACCGCGAGCACAAGCTGGTCGGTCGCATCACGGCCGACCGCGTGATTGAGGTCGCCGAGTTGGAAGCGGCCGAAGACCTGTACACGATGGCCGGCACCGATCCCGATGAGCTGGACACGTTCTCAGCCATGCATGCGGCCCGTATTCGCATGACCTGGCTGCTGCCCTGCCTCATCGGCACGGGCGTTACCGCCCTGGTGATCATATTCTTCAACGCGTTCAACGCAACGGTAGTCGGTGCGGCCGTAGCGTTTGTGCCCATGATTGCGGCTATGAGCGGCAACGCCGGCCTGCAAACCTCCACCATCGTGGTATCCGGGCTGGCCACAGGCCACCTGGCCGCACTGAGATTCAGTACGGTTTTTACGCGCGAAGTGCGCATCGCGCTGTTGGTCGCATTGAGCTGCGCCTTGCTGGGAACCGCCGCCTGTGGGTTTTTGGTTGCGGTCAAGGCGCCCGAGGCGGCGATCCAGCCCATTCAACTTGCAGTCGCCTTTGGCACGGCGATGTTCGCCGCCATCATGGTCGCGACCACGCTGGGCCTGCTGCTGCCCTTCGTGTTCCGCAGGATCGGCATCGACCCGGCTATCAGTTCGGGCCCGCTTGTGACCACCGCCAACGATTCGATCAGCGTAGCGATCTACATGACCCTCGCGGTCCTGCTGGCCCGATGACTGAACGCCGACTCCCGCGTCCGGCTGCCCCAAGGTAACATCCGGCGCATCGACTGGACGCGATGATGGCGTCTATGAAGGCACCTGGCGCGCCCCGGGCGGTCTGTGAGGTTCCGGCGGCCGGCGTCGTTCACTTTCGGGCCGGATTCAAGGGCCTGCTTCGAGAGTACCGGCAAGGCTGGAGGCCGTATTTGTTGCAGGGACCGGCTGACGATGATGAAACGGGAAAACAGCCGTTCTGCAGCGTTTACGAACCGTCCGGCGAAACGACACGTTCAACGAAGGGAGGAATGAGGAATGTCTTTGAGGTGGCGGCTTTTTTCTGTTTTCATCACTGTATTGGCGTCGGTCTGTATGGCGGCGGGCGCAGAGCTTCCCGGCACCGGCGCCGACAGGGGCAAAACGGTCGTCTATCGCGATACCTGGGGCGTTCCCCACATCTACGCCCCCACCGTAGACGAGGGGCTCTATGCGATGGGCTGGGCCCAAGCCCGGGATCGGCCTGAGGAGCTTCTCAAGAACTTCATGCGGGCCATGGGACAATCCGCCCGGTTTGACGGCCCCGGGGCCATTCAATCCGACATGGTCTCCCTTCTCTGGGATCATTACGGCACCAGCAAGCGGCATTTTCATACGATTCGACCCGACATCCAGGAGCAGATACGAGCGTACGTCCGGGGCATCCATGATTTCTATGCCGAGCATCCTGCCGATGTCCCGTCCTGGTGGGGTGAGCGCACAGTAGACGAACACATGGTGGTGGCATTCGGGCGTTTCTTTCTCTACGGGTGGTCCATCGGCCAGGTCTTTGGCGACCTGCGGGCCGGCGGCATCCAGCCGGGTTTTGACGAAGTGACGCGCGGCTCCAACCAGTGGGCCGTCTCGCCGTGTCGCAGTGCCGAAGGAGCCGCCATCCTGTATATCGACCCTCATCTCTCCTGGTGGGGCGCGTCCCGCTTCTGGGAGTTCCGGATTCACGCCGGCGAGATCCGTGGCAGCGGGTTCACACTGCCGGGTAGCCCCT
>Ga0180431_10010477_pt1 | contig 10296 bp, 6 predicted proteins | sample SS_ome_11_FD_132459 | JGI IMG/M metagenome (GOLD analysis project Ga0180431, IMG submission 132459) | Hypersaline lake sediment archaeal communities from the Salton Sea, California, USA - SS_1_MS_1 metaG | ecosystem: Environmental > Aquatic > Non-marine Saline and Alkaline > Hypersaline >... | reverse complement strand
GTGCCGCGCGGCATGCGCCCCCTCTCTCAACGTCCCTTCCCGAGCAGGCGCGACATCAACTGCGCCAACAGATCGAGATCCTCGGACCGGAAGCGGGCGCCGCGCACCAGGCGGAGCTGAGATGTGACCTCGGTGCCGAGGGCCACCGCCTCCTCCTGTGAGAGCTGGTCCAGATCGACGCCCCGAACCCGGGACATGATCTTCTCCATGATTTGCTCCTCGCGCGTGGGGGGGGTGACCGCAGCGGCCCCCTCGGGCGCTTGTGTGCGCACGCTCTTCTCGAGATCCGTCATTGCCGAGTCCTTCCCCTTCCGAAGTCAACAAGCCGATCGCGGTGATGTGGTGACCCGAGCAAGTCGCCACCCTTTTGGTTATCGGCAGGGAAGTCGCGGCCTCCACCCCCGGGGGGCTATTCCTGGAGCGCGCAGTAGCGATCTACCTGGCCTGCAATTACGCTGAGGCTTCCGTTCCAGAAGTCTCGAGACCGGATGTCGATCCCGAATCGCTCGGCGAGATCGGCCGCCTTGCCGGCCCCCGTGCTCCGGAGCAACTCCTGGTAGCGGGGGATGAAGGCCTTGCCCTCACGCTCGTAGACGGCGAAGACCCCGAGGCCGAAAAGGAGGCCGAAGGCGTAGGGGAAGTTGTAGAAGTTGAGGTTGCCGTAGTAGTAGTGCGGCTTCAGCAACCACATGTAGGGATGCAGGTGCTCCGCATCGAGCGCATCTCCGTACGTCTCCTTCTGCGCGCGCAGCATGATCTCGCAGAAATCATCGGCCGACAGTTCCACCTCGGCCCTCCGGTCGATCACTTCCGATTCGAAGATGAAGCGCGAGGAGATGTCGACTGTCACCTGAGAAGCCCCCAGGAGCTGGTTCTCGAGAATCGAGAGCTGCTCGGCCGGGCTCGCGGTTTGGAGCGCGGCGTTGAAGACGAGCGTTTCACAGAAGATCGAAGCCGTCTCGGCCAAGCACATGGGCGACCCGCTCCGGATCGGCGGCAGGTCTCGTTGGCAGTAATTGTGGTAGCCGTGGCCGAGCTCGTGGGCGATGGTGACGAGCTGGTCGAAGGAGCCGTCGAAGTTGGCCAGGACGCGGCTCTCCTTCACCTTCGGCACCGACATGCAGAACGCCCCGCCCCGCTTGCCGTCGCGGGGCTCGGCGTCGATCCAGTCATTCTCAAAGGCGCGCCGGGCGAAGGCGGCCAGCTCGTCGCTGAACTGCGCAAACTGCCCCTCGACGTAGGCGCGCGCCTCGGCCCACGAGTAGGTCGGATTCGATGTCCCCACCGGTGCCGCCAGGTCCCACCAATCGAGCCGCTTCTTGCCGAGCTTCTCCGCCTTGCTGGCGAAGTAGCGCCGGAACATCGGGAAGTGATCGCGGATCGACCCCAGGAGGGCATCGAGTGTCTGGCGATCGATCCGGTTGCGCTCCAAGGCCGCATGCAGCACGCCCTCGAACCCCCGCCGGCGCGCGAGGGTGATGGAGGAACCCTTGACGCAATTGAGGGCGAAGGCCACCGGCTCGCGGATCGAGGCCCAGCCCTCCAGCTCGACCTCGTGGGCGCGGCGACGGATGTCCGGGTCGGGGTCGCTCGCCAGACTCCGGATCACCGTCATCGGTAGGTCCTCGATCTTCCCCTCCCGCTCGAAGGGCATCTTCAACTGACTGGTCACGACCCCCTGGAGCTTCCACATCGATCCCCCGCCCGTGAGCAGAAGCTCGGAGGCCAGATCCTCGAGTGGCGTCTCCATCAGGTAGCGGCTCTGCTCGACCTCATCGTCCAAGGCCAGGCGATGCTCGGCGATCACGTCCGACTGCTGCGCCAAGTCATCCAGGATCGGCCCCAGCGAGCCGACGAAGGCCTGGAAGCGCGTCATCTGCTGGCGGAGCCGGACCTCGAGTTGCTCGATTTCGCTCTGGCGGCGGGAAGCGACCTTGTTGTAGGAGTCGGTGGTGACGAAGCTGTAGACGTAGGCGCCCAGGGTTTCCAGAAGCTCGATCCCGCGGTTGAGTCGACCGATCATCTCCTCGAGCGTCTTGGCCGTCGCCGGCACATCGGTCGGCAGTTCGGCAAGCCTCTCGATCCCGGCTTTCCGCGCGAAGGCGTCCAGCTCGTCGAGTTGGAGGCCGGCCTGCTTCAAATCGGCGGCGAAGTCGTCGGCCTCGAGTCCCGAGTAGACATTGGAGAGGTCCCAGTGCGGTAGGGCCGGCTTGGCATCGGACATGATCTTCCTCCTCCCGTCGAAGGCGATTCCGCAGAGTAGAGGAGTCTATCACGCGCCTCGTGGAGGGGGAAGCCGCCGGGCTAGGTCTTCCGCTCTTTCTTCTTGGCCGCCGGGAACAGCACGTTGTTCAGGATCAACCGGTACCCGGGCGAATTCTTGTGCAGCTCCAGCTTGGTGGGCGGATCGCCGACCCGATGCTGGTAGTCCTCCGGATCGTGTCCGCCGTAGAAGCAAAAGGTCCCGCGGCCGTAGTTGCCGTGTACGTACTTGACCTCGTCGGTTCCGGGCGTCTCGCCCAACACCAAGGTCGAGGGCTTGAGGCAGGCGCGGTTGAAGCTGGTCGTCTGCCCCAGGAACCCGTTGACCATGTTGACGTGGCATTGCGTCAGCATGGTCGGCACCGGATCCTCCTTGGCCGAAAACTCGAAAAGCACGAAGTAGTCGGCCTCGGCCCCGCGCAGGCGCGAGTAGTTGCTCATGTCGATGTCGGAGAACTCGTAGACGTAGGGATTCATCTCCAACGTGAACTCCTGGAAGGCCAGGCAGCGGCTGAAATCGAGCTTGCTCTGGGCTTGGGGATCGGCCGGGTTGCCGTCGTAGACCGTGTCGACGATGTCGACGTCACCGGCGGCCAGCGCGATGTCGAATGTGTCGGTTCCCGAGCACATCGCGAAGAGGAATCCGCCGTGGGCAACGTACTGTTTCACCCGGATCGCGGTGGCGTGTTTGTGTTGCCAGACCCGGGCGTAGCCGGCGGCCCGGGCGGCGGCTTCCAGTCTGGCCTCCCGATTCCGGTACCAGGTCGCGGCGTGGAACGAGGCGTAGAACTTGCCATGCTGGCCGGTGAAATCCTCATGGTGGAGGTGGAGCCAGTCATACTCCATCAGACGGCCCGCCTGGACCTCCTCGTCGTAGACCTGATCGAAGGGAATCTCGGCGTAGTCCAACGCCAGGACGACCGCGTCATCCCAGGGCTCATCCTCCATGTCCGGCGCGTAGACCGCCACCCGCGGCGCTTTCTCGAGCAGCACGACCTCCATGTTGTTGGCCTCGATCTCATCGTAGATCGCGGCTTCATCGCCGCCGGTCGTCGCCTCGGCCCGGACGCCCCAGAGGGCCAGGGTCTGCCGGTTCGCATTCGTGTCCTCAACCAGAAACGACCCGCCCCGGTAATTGAGGAGCCACTCCACGTTCTCGCCCCGGTCGAGGGCGTGGTAGGCGACGCCGTAGGCCTTCAGGTGATCGGTCTGGGTCAGATCCATGGGGATCAGCAACCGCGCCTCGGCCGAGGCCACCAGGAAGAGTCCCAGAATCAGCAGCCCGCGTATCACGATTGCTCCCCCCTCGCCCTTAGCTCCGCCAGGCGCGCCCGCGCACGGCGCGCCGGCAGGGAATCCGGATAGCGCAGGATGACCTGCTCGTAGCATTCCTGCGAGCGCGCGGCCCGCTCCCCGATTGCCCGCTCCCCCATCCAGAACAGCACCGCGGGGCATACGCGGCTCCCCGGATCCTCTTCCAGGAGCCGGGCGAGGGCTTGCTCCGCTTCATTCCAGCGCCCCAGATCCCCGGCCGTCCGGATCTCATCGGCCCGCACGTGCGCCCGCATCAGCACCTGTGTCGTATCGGCCAGCACTTCGCGGCAGAGCGCGAGCGCTCGCTCCAACCCACCGATGCGGCGCTGGTATTGGATCTGGGCATAAGGAATGAGGGCCTGCGGATCCCGGGTGCCGAACTCGCCCAGCAACAAGACCCGGGACAGCGCATCGTTGACCCAATGGCCCGCCGGATACCGATCGGTCAGCTCGAAGTAGGCCCCCTCGGCGGCGACGAACTCCCCTTGGTAGAAGAGAATCTCGGCCCGCTCGTAGGCGGCGTGCTCCTGGGTTCGCGCCCGGAGCGCGGTGGCCTCGAGTTGGGCAAACACGGTGTCCGCCTCCGCGAAGTCACCGGTCAGAAGCGCGCACTCCCCGAGAGCGAGCATCGCCTCGTCCCGGATGGTCCGCAGCGACTTGGGAGCGGCCTCCCGCCGGGTCATCTCCAGGATGGCGGTGTAGGCCTCCCGCGCGGCCGGGATGTCGCGCATCGTGTCTTTCAGCAGCGCGGCGTGCTTGAGCCTCCCCCGGAGGGCCAGCGGTCCCTGGGGATAGGTTGTGAACTGCGTACGGTAGGCGGCGGCCGCCTCGACGTTCCGCCCCTCGTTCACCAGTAGGCCCGCCTTCTCGAACCAGGATTCCTCGGCGAGCCCGGGATCCGGGGATTGCGCGAGGACCGAATCGAACGCGGCGAGCGCAAAGCGCGCCTCCCCGCGGCGGGCAAGCGTCTGGGCGAGCTGGAAGATCCTTCGCCCGCCCGCCCGCTCGTCACGGTCGAGGCGGGTCAGAAGGGCGAGGGCCGCCTCGTAGTGGCCGGTCAGCACCTGGACGTGGGCGAGGACATCGCGCCAGATCGCCGGGGCATCACTCGCGGTCGCGTGTTGCCTCAACGTGGCGTATCCCTCGACGCTCGTCGCCGAGTCGGTCACCACCAGCTCGAACTGGTCCAGCAGGCGCCCGCGCCAGACGGGGCGGCGGCGGATCGCCTCGAGCAGCGTCTCCATCGCCTCTTCCCCGCGTCCGTCCTGCCGGCAGGCGTCGACGAGCCGCAGCCAGGCCTCGGAGTTGGCCAACCCGACCCTCTCGATCTGGGCGCGGTAGAGCTCGATCGCATCCGCGTGACTCCCCGCGCGGGTGTAGGCCTCGCCCAGCGTGAGGATGAGGCGCGGGTCCGTGGGGTGGTCGACCAGCATGGCCTCGAGCATCGTGATCGCTTCCTCGAGCTGCCCTTGCTCGATCATCCGCCGGGTTGTGAGAAGCGAGCGGCCGAGAGGATCACGCACGCCCCGCTGGGCGAGCGCGCCGGGCGCAGAGACGCAGGCCAGAAGGAGCCCGATCAGGGCGTAGCGCCACTTCATCGGCGATCCCTCAGGAGCGAGCGCATGTAGCGTTCGACCATCCCCCGGTACTCGGGTGGCACCGGATCCTGCGATCCCCGCAGCATCGCGCGCTGCAACACCTCGGCCGGCGAGGCTCCCGGGTCGACCGGATCGGGACTGCGCCTGCCGTCCGGATTGACCCCGACCCGCGACTGCCGCTCCTCCGATTCGTCGCGTTTCCGGATGCTCCGCTGCGCACTCAGCATCCGGCTCAGAATCTTCTCCTGGCGCTCGATGATTCGGCGGTCGGCCTTCCGCTGACGGAGCTGATTGACGAGCTCCTCCATCTCCTTGACCGCCTCCCCCAGCTCGTGCATCACCTTGCCCGAGCCCTGGCACTCCTGCCGGACCTCTTCCAGGCCTTGACGGATCATCTCCTGCCGGGCGGCCATGCGCGCCAACGACTCCCCTTCCCCCGGGGTGAGCCGGGGGGTGTTGCACTGACCCATCATCTGCTGCATCTGCATATTGAGCTGGCACTGCTGGCTGGTGAGGCTCTGCATCCGGTTGAAGGGATTCGGACACGAGCTGGGGCAGCTCGACATCGCCTGTTGGTTGGCGGCGTTCAAGAGCTTCATCGTGGCCGCGTTCAGAGACCGCGTCGACTCGCCCGCGAGCGAGACGGCCGATTGGCGATGACCCGCCTCCAGCTGATCGCGCGCCTGGCCGATCTCCCGGAGTGCTTTGGCCAGGACGCGCAGGTGCTCGCGTGTCACATAGGGCGTCTCTCCCGCCACCGCGAGCAGCGAGTCTCCCACCGTCCGAACCTCGTCGTAGAGCTCCTGCTCCCGTACCGCCAGCTCCCGCGGGCCCGTGCGCGCGGCAGCGGTCACCACGACTTCCTGCTCCTGGGATGCGGTCACCATGCGGTGCGCGATGTTGTAGAGCGCGCGGGCGAGCGCCTCCTGCTTCTCCAGGTCGACCTCCTGCTTGAGGGAGGCGAGGTTCGACTGCATCTGCTGGAGCGCTTGCTTCGCCTTGCGCCCGAACTTCAGCGATGCTCGCCGGTCCTTCTTCTCCATCGCCTGCTGCGCCTCGGCCATCTGCTGCTTGGCATCCTGCGGAGAGGGATCCTGCTGCTGCTGCTTGAGCGCATCGGAGAGCTGCTCGAGCCCCTTCTGGCCCTCGCACTCCTTCTGGAGACCGGCAATCTGCTCCCGCAGCTCCTCGAGCTCGCGCCGGAGCTGCTCCTGCTGGCGCGCCAAATCGGCCGCCTCGTCCTCGCTGAGCGGCTTCTCGCCCCCGCCGGTCGAGTCGGCCGCCTCGCCCATCTCGAGCTGCTTGTTGATCTCCTCCTGGCGGGAGGCCATTTCCTCGGCCTTCTGCATCAGGCGATCGAGCTTCTCCTCGGCCATCAGCTGCCGCAGCATTTGGAGCGTCCGGTCGAGCGCTTGGGAGATCTCTTCCTGGGTGATCTTCATCTGCTCCATCGCCTGCTGCAGCTCGCGGCGATCCATGTTCTGGATGGCATCGTGCATGCGCTCCAAGAGCTGGCGGAACTCCTCGCTCTGAATCTCCCCGGCCAGCTGCTGGATCTCCCGGACCTTATCGATCATCTCGATCGAGAAAAGGCTCTGGTTCTCCATCCGCTGGCGGGATTGCTCGAGTGACTCCTGGAGGTCATCGACCTTTTCGGCCAACTGCTCCTGGCGCTCGAGCAGGTCCTCGATCTCTTGTTGCCGCTCCCAGGAGATGTTCTCCTCGCGCAGCATCTCCTGGGCGATCTCCTTCAGGTCGTCGCGCAGCTCGTCCTGCGTCTCGAGCGCCTCCTCGAGCGTGACCGCATCCTCCTGCCGCTCCTCCTCCATCGAGGCATACATCTCCGCCATGGTGGGGAATCGGATGGTGAAGAGGCCCGTCTCGCCCACCTTCGGACCGCGGATTGGATCGTTGTCGAGCACCTGCAGGTAGTAGTGGACCTCCTGGCCCGGCAGGATCTGCACCTCCTCCAGATTCCAGTTGTGCGTGATGCGCGCCTCCTTCTCGCCGCTCCAGCTGGAGAGGACGACGCGGGTGGGATCGTCGTCGTCGCGGCCATAAATGAGCGCGAGCTCGGTCATCCCGAAGTCGTCGACACAGTCGGCAACCAGGGTAACGTGCATATCGGGCGGCATGACGATGTTCTCGCCCGGGCGGATGAGGCGCACCGCCGGGTCGTGGTCGGGAATCACCTCGACGCGGAAGGTGTCGGAGACCCACAGGTCACCCTCGGCCGCGTCGGCCAGCTCCACGACGTAGGCGCGGTCCTTCTGCAGGCGCCAGGTCGCCTCCAGGCGGTCTTCGCCCGTCGCCTTCAGCGGCAGCGGCCGAGCGGCCCCCGAGAAGAGCAGGCGCCCCCTGGCGCCGGGACGGCGATGGCGAACCTCGAGGGTCACATCCGAGCCGGCCAGCGCCGCGAGGTCGCCGGTGGAGGAGATCTCCCGCTGGTCGGGAAGCCCGGTGTAGGCCGGAGGCTGATAGAGCTTCCGGTAGCCGAGCGCCTGGAGCCGCTCGAGTACACGGATCCGGTGCGTCTCGCTTTCCGCCCAGCCGCTTCGAACCCGGTAGTCGACATCGCTCTTCAGGCCGCTGGCGACGAATCCATAGGTATCCCGCTGCGTGCCCGCCGGCGCCTCCTCGGCCACCATCTCGGCCTCGATCCATTCCCGCCCGGGGCGACGCATCTCGACGCGGGCCGAAGGGGGTCGGCGCCGTCCCGAGACCTCGGCCCGAATCTGCACCGACGCTCCCCGCTCGACCTTCAAATCCCCCGGCTCGACCGCGATCTCGATCACCGGGATGACCGATGGGCTTCCGGCGGACAGGAAGAGGTCGAGCGCATCTGTGAACCGCACCGGCCAGAGGACAAAGACCAGGACCGCGCAGGCGACGGCCGCACCTGCGCGTCCGAGTGCGGGGACCAGGCGGGCCTCGGTGTGAAGCCTACCGAGAGGCAGGCCTTCCAGCTTGCCCGCCCCGCGGTCGATCGACCGGTGGACCAGCTCGCGCGAGAGAGCGTCGTCTTCCCAGCGGGCGGCGTCGCGCTCCAGATCGAGGGCGTTGATCAACTCATTGCGCGGCAAGCCCGCCCGCTGCTCCAGCCAGAGCGCGTAGGGCACCGGCCCCATGGGTCGGAACCAGGGGCGGATCAAAAGGGCCGCCGCCGTTCCTGCGATCCACGCGCCGGCGACCGCGGCCATGACACCCGACCAGGGCCGCGTGGGCGGCAGGAGCAAGGCCACCAAGAGGAGCGCGGCCAGTCCCGGCAGACAGACCCCCAGCCAGCGAACCGTCCCTTCCAGGATCTGCCGGCGGCGCCACGCGGCGTGGGCCCGCCTCAGCGATCGCGAGAAGCTCTTCCGTTCCGTCATCGGCTGCTCCCCCCCGCGGCGGGCTGGAGCGGTCGCTCCAGCGCGAGCGCGTACATGACCACGTTGATGGCCATCCGCAGGGCTTCTTCGCGCTTCTCGGGGGGATCCTCATGGACATCGGCATCTTCCAGGCCGTCGCCAATGTCCGACTCGTACGTGTAGAAGACGACCAGGCGCCCCGAATCGAAGATCCCGAAGCCCTGGGGCGGCTTCTTGTCATGTTCATGGATCTTCGGAGGTCCCTGGTCGAACTCGTAGTAAGAATGATAGATAGGGTGGTCGAACGGCACCTCCACCAGCGGCCGGTCGGGGAACACCTGCTGCATCGTCTCGCGGAACGTCTCGTCCATACCGTAGTTATCGTCGGCGAAGAGGAATCCTCCCCCCAGCAAGTACCGGCGGAGGCGCGACGCCTCGCTCGCCGTCAGCCGGATCCGCCCGTGGCCGTTCATGTAGACGAACGGGACCTCGAAGAGCTCCTCATCGAGCGGGGCGACATGGGTCTCTGGGACCTTGGCGATCGCCACCGGGGTGCGCTCGTCGAGCGCTCGGGCCAGGTTGGGGAGCGAGGTGGGATTGCTGTACCAATCCCCGCCCCCTCCGTATTTGAGGCGGGCGAGACGCAGACCGGCGTCTTCGGCTCCCGCGGGCGCCGGATGTCCAGCCCCCATGAGAAGCGCGAGTCCCAGGCTCCCGACCACGATGCGCTTCATACCGACCCTCCTCAACTCCTATCCCTCATTGAAACACGCCCCTTGGGGCCGGGTTCCTGTCGGGAGATGGCCGGAGACAAAAACAGCGGGGGGAGACGCCGCCTCGCGACTTGCCTCACCCCGCCGATCGGATCCGTGGGCGCCGGTTCAGGGGCGGCCGACTAGGCCTTCCCCCGCGCTTCCCTCGCCTGCCGCAGCTCCATCACCAGCGCGCTGGCGACGAAGATCGAGGAGTAGGTTCCGATGATGATGCCCACCGTCATGGCGAAGGCGAAGTCGTGAATTACCTCGCCGCCGAAGAGGAGCAGGGCAAGGGCGGCAAAGAGGGTTGTCATCGCGGTGATGACCGTCCGGGACAGCGTCTGGTTGATACTGATGTTGACGACGCCGGTGAAGGACTCCCGCTTCAGACGCACCAGCTGCTCTCGAATCCGGTCGAAGACGACGATCGTGTCGTTGATCGAGTATCCGGCAATCGTCAGCAGCGCCGCCACGACGGGCATCGTGATCTCCTTGTTGAACAAGGAGAACAGGGTCAGCGTGATCAGAACGTCGTGGGCCAGCGCCGCGACGGCGCCCAGGCCGAAGCGGAATTCGAATCGGAGCGCGATGTAGACCAGGATCAGCGCCAGCGAGATCAGGATGGCCCAGAAGGCCTGGCCTCGAATCTCCTTGCCGATCTTGGCCCCCACGCTCTCCTCCCGGAGCAGCTCCACGTCGAGCCCCGGCGTCTGCGCGACCAGCGCATCCCGCAGGATCCGCGACGGCGAGGTCTCGCCGCCCCGCTGCTCGGCCTCGGCCACGTCCGGAATACGGATCAGCACGTCGTTTGTGCCCGCGACCGGCTGGATCTCGGCGTTTGCGAAGCCCGCCGCCACCGCGGCGTCGCGCAACTGCTCGATCGGAAGCTCCCGGTCGAATCGGTACTCGATCAGCCGACCGCCGGCGAAGTCGATGCCCATGCGCAGGCCGCCGTGGGCGATAAAGGATGCCACCCCGACCAGGATCAGCACGATCGAGAAGACGTAGGCCGGCTTC
>Ga0180431_10010476_pt1 | contig 10296 bp, 7 predicted proteins | sample SS_ome_11_FD_132459 | JGI IMG/M metagenome (GOLD analysis project Ga0180431, IMG submission 132459) | Hypersaline lake sediment archaeal communities from the Salton Sea, California, USA - SS_1_MS_1 metaG | ecosystem: Environmental > Aquatic > Non-marine Saline and Alkaline > Hypersaline >... | reverse complement strand
GAGGTCGCCGACAGCCACTTTTTCGGCGGTGCGTATTTCAGTCTTGGCCGAGAAACAGCTCCGTCCCGCGATCCCCCAGTCCCGCGATCCCCCAGTCCCGCGATCCCCCAGTCCCATAATCGGCAGCCCTGGCACAATCGCTACGGATCTGGCTGGGCTGGGTAGCAACCCGAGGCGATTCCATGATCGTTTGTCCCGATCACGGACTCGCAGGACGTAGGCTTTCCTAGACGGCCAGCGCTTTCTTGGGCGATGAAGGTGATGTCGAAACGTTTGCGGCGCGGCGCCATCGCGGGTGCCGACGACGTCGCGGCACAAGACAGCCACGATCCTAGAGGTGAGTGAGCGATAACATGCGAAACACGACGAACACGACCATGGACGAACTACGACAGGGCTCCCGATTCGAACTCGACGAGAATGCCGAGGTGGCGACATTGTTCCGCCAGCCGGGCGAAGAGATCTTGGCCCCGGTGCACGATGAATCGCTGCACGGACTGGGACTCATTCTCGATGCGTCGCTCGATTTTAAAATCGGTCAGACCGCCTCGATCATCTTTCAGTCGAACACGACCGAAGGTGTCGTGCGGCACATCAAGCTGCTCGAAGATGGCAAGTGCCTGGTCGGCTTCGAGTGCCGATAGAATCGGGCACGCGTTTGCGTCATAATGGGCCCACCATTGGGAACCCGTTTCTGATTCGAGCTGCGCAGGCCTATTGTGATACTCTTCCGAAGCCGAGCCGGTTATCAATCTTGGAATTGGCGACGGTGTAACTTCGTTGTGCCGGCGCTGATCGCCGGCGTTCTTTCCGGCGCGTTGCTTTGTGCCGAGGCACTGCAGGCCCAGCCGCCTGCAGCCGAGCGAAATCAACTGCGGGCTTCCAAGCAAGACGAGCCGGTGCAATTGCTGGCGGCCGCTACGGAAAATATCATCACGCCTGCCATTCGTGATGTGGGTGTTTACGAAGATCTCTATGCCAGGACCTTGGTCCTCAGCGATGGCACAACGACCGTGGCCCTCGTCGCGCTCGATTTAGGAGGGCTTTCGCCGGTCGCCTCGGCCGATCGATTGCGAACGATCGTGCATCGGGCCTCCGGCATTCCGGTCGACCACATTGGCCTGATCTGTTCGCACACGCACAACGCCCGTTCGCCGGATGATGACACCTGGCTGCAAGACAAGCAGCCGTCGTCGGCCGAATTGAAAGTTGAAGACGACTGGTTCGCCGATCTCGACATCCCTTCACCGTTTACTCGCTGGATGTACGGGCAGATTGCGGAGTCGGTCCGGCGGGCCAGGCAGAACCTGCGACCGGCCGTTCTTCGTACCGGTCGGGCAGAAGTGCAAGTGGGTCACAATCGTCGACTAGCGCGATCCGACGGTTCGATCACGATGCGGCCGAATTTGCACGGGGCGGTTGTTCCGTGGGTTGATGTGCTCGATGTTGCGACTCGGCAGTCGGACAAGGGGGCGACACAAGAATCAGAAAAGGGTTCTTCGCCAGGGTACGACGGGCTATTGTTTTCTCACCCGGCGCATCCGGTGATCGTGCACGCCACGAGTGACAAAATCGGGCCGGACTTTCCCGGCTTCGCGGTGAATCACCTGCGGCGATTGCAAGCGGCCAGCGGTCGCGCGCGAGCAGTGACGATGTTCGCCCAAGGGTGTGCCGGCAACATCAATGGCTATCCACTCAAGGGTGGTCTTGCCGCGGCCGATACGGCCGGTCTGTCGCTAGCTCTGGCGGCGAGTCGGGCGACGAAAGATCTCCAACAGGTTCGTCCCGCCAAGATCCGGATTGCCACGCGGCGGTTGGCACTCCCTCTGACGGTGCCGAGCGTGGCCCAGGCCAAGAAATGGGTCGAGCATCGACCGAACAATAAGTACTACCGAGAAATGCTTGAGGTGGCCGAGTCGGGTGAGAGTCGTACGATGCCGTTTCCGATCAGTGTGATTGGCATCGGTGAGGATCTCTGTTTCTTGCTACTGCCGCACGACATTTTCGCGGAATACCAACTCTTCGCCGACAAGGCATCGCAAGCTCGCCAGACGTTCGTCTTTGGGTATACGAACGGGACCGGATCGTACGTGGGGACGAAGCGAGACTATCTGTTGGGCGAACGAGGCGGCTATGAAACGTCGCCGCTGGGGCAGCCGAGTACCAGCTCGTATCGCTTTCCTCCACAACCGGCCGCCGAGGCCCTGATCCACGCGGCGATCAGCGAGTTGCTCGACCAAGTGCAGCCGCGCGAATAGAAGACGCCTCGACGCAAATAGCGCGACGATTTCGAGGGCGAATCGTGAGTCAAGGTGGGTCTTTCGAGGGGGGATCCCTAGAGTTTGCGGGCGATCGCAGCGAGTCGACTTGGGCGGTATGTAAATCCTTGCGGCCTGGGGATTAAGAGTGTTCGTGACCGTCTGAAGATAACCTCGCGGTACGGTTATTTTTGAATTAAGAACGGCTCGACACCGGTGACTGAGGTTGACGTAGGCCCGAGTTACGCCGATAAACGACCCATCGCAACAGCGAAGTAGGCATTCCCTCCTTGCAGGCCGCCTTCCTCTCCCTCCCAGGAAGTCGCCGGCCGAGACAACACGATTCATGTTCAAATTTGCTACCTTGTCGGCAACGGCTTGGGTGGTTCTTGGTGCTATTTCGTATCTGGAACCGAACTCGGGCTTGAACCAAATTCTGTCAAGCGACGCTGCGTCGAATTCTCGGCTATCGGACTCTGCCACCTCATCTTCTGCGCAGGCGCCAGCGGATGCTGCACAAGCGCCAACGGGCGAGTCAGCCGCGGTCCAGGCGAGCGAATCTCCAAGAGCGGCTGCGGCAAGCGATCAAGCAGTCGAAACGACAACGGTCGGGCTCGAAGAGCCACGGCCAGTTGAAGCTGACGCGCCACGGCGGGATGGAACCGGGAAGTACGTCGATCCGAGCGCGACGTTTGCGTTCGATACTGCGTCGGGACCGTCTCTGGAAGAGCAGCTGCTCGAGGCTCGTCTTCAGGTCATCAGGACACTGGAGACGTTGGAACTAGCGCGGCGGGACGACGACATACGCTCGCTCAATCACCGCAAGCTGTTGTTTGGTGCTGTTTCCGCACAGCAACTCGCCCGTTTGAATCGTGAAGTCTATCGCAGTGGAGAAGCGTCGCGTGAACGCGGACAACTGCGTGGTACCGTGGCTCTCGGACAGCAACGCCATGAGTTGGCCGCGCGACGCCTCCAATGGTCGGAACGCCTGGCAGAACGAGGGTTGATCGGCCAGCATCAGATGGAGGCCGACCGTTCGGCCCTGGGCAACGCGAAAGAGAATCTCACGGCTGACCAAGAACGACTCGCCGTGTTCGAAAAGTCGGCACACCAGCGGCAACTGGCGCTCTTCGATCGGCGTCTTGACCTGGCGGACGCGGAGATCGAGCGACTGCGACGCAACGACGAAATGCTGACCGCCAAAGGACAACTCAATCTCGGTATGCAAGAAAAGTCGCACCGCTTGGCTTTGAGTAGCTACGAGCGAATTTCGGCTCGTTACGAAGATGCGACTCGCCAGCGTGATTCTCTGCTAAAGCAGGAACGACCGCGGGAGGCGGATGTTGTACAACGACGTTTGCGTGTGGAGATCGAGAGAAGCCTTCCGGTAACCACCTTCGTCGAGCAGGGCACCCGAGTCGAGGCAGGCGATGTTGTACTGGAACTCGACGTGGCCGAGCTGCAGGCAGGCATCGAACGGCATCAAAGTGAAATTACCCGGCTCTCGATTACTACCGAACAGATTCGAGAACAGATCTCGCTACTTCGGTCGCAGGCCGAGTTCGATCGGTCGCAGGCAATGCTGGCGGTGAAGACCGCCGAGCTGGCGCTGGCCAAGTATCGCGAGGACACCTACCCCAAGCAGCTGCAAAATTTGAGTGAGCAAATCGACCGCAAGGCAGACGAAGTCGACGTTGCTCAACGAAGCTACGATTGGTCACGTCGGGTTCTTGAGAAAGGTTATGTAACTCCGATGCAGCTCAAGCAAGATCGATTGCGATTGGCTGAGCGACGGCATGAGTTTCAACAACTTGAGTTGCAGCATCGCGTCCTCAAGGATCACACCTATCTACGTGATCTCACGAACTTGAAGTCGGTCCTCGACAGGGCGAAAGTCGATGCCGAGGTCGCCAAGTCGTTGACCGACGCCCGTCTCGAGAAGCAGTTCGCTCGATTGCTCTCGGCGGAGAAGCAGGTTGCCATGCGAAACCAGAAAGTCCACGAACTACGACAGCTCATCGACGCCTGTAAAGTTCGCGCTCCCGTCTCGGGTGTTGTTGTCTACGAGGGAGCGGGCAGCACGGATAAGGCGATTGAGCCCCCGCGGGCTGGGCAACATGTTCGGCCGTATCAGACCGTGATGTCGATCGTTGTTGATTAGCTTTGCTGTCGACTTTGCTTGAGAGATGCCTGGTCGGCTGCGTCTACAGATCGTCCGAAGGCGGATTCCAATTTGCTGGCCAAATTGCCGTCTCTTGTTGTGGCAGAAGAGCTGCACTTTCCAGCTCGGATGTGTTATTCGGCGCCGGCAGAGAATCGTCGTGCTCACCAGGTGGGATAAGTTCCTCTTCGGTGTTCAATTCCTCGGCGTCCAACTCCTCAGTGTCAAAAACCTCGGGGACGATCTCAAAATCAAGCTCTTCCCCTAGTGGTTCGATTTGTCGCCAGCATTCGGAAAGCGGATCGAGACAGGCGGTCAGATCGTCGCTCTCGATCCAATGACCCCTCTCGTCGATTTCCATCACGCCGATGTCTCGGTAGAGTTCCATCCGCGACGATTCGTACGCGACCCATGATTCGATTAGCTGGTTCTGTGAGACCAGCACGTTGTCCAAGGCACGTGAAATACTAATGCCTTGCCAGCCGGCGCGAACGCCTGGCCGTTCTCCTTGTTCGATCGCCTGATCGAGTTCACGGGCAGCGATTCGAAGTGCGGCACGGTTCGACTCGAAGACGGTACGCTGCGTTAGTGCAGCGCGATAGAGTCGACGGATGTCGAGTTTGACTTGATCCTCGGCCGCCATGAAGTTACGACGGGCGCGCTGGTAGCTGATTTGGGCCGCCCGGAATTCGTTGCGCTGGCGACGCCGGTCCAGCGGCGTGGTGACTTCTAGGCCAACGCGGAAATTGCTTTCCTTGGCGCGGAAGTCGAGTGGGTTGTCATTCTGCAGCAAAGGAGGTGTATTGAGGCTGCCCTCGGCCACCACGTCGACGGTCGCTTCGAGGCGATCGGCGAACGTTTCCAGTCGACGACGGGCGTCCATCACGAAGCCGCGGCGATTCATCAAGTCGAGCCGACAGCGAAGCCCGGCGTCGACCGCGTCTTCCACGGTGAACGGGATCCGCGGAAGCGCTACAAGTTCCACTCGCACCGCGATCGTCAAACCGGTCAGTTCGCGCACCAACGTCAAGAGTTGTCGTCGGACGATGCGAATGACATCGAGTCGACGCGTCAGCTCGTCTTCGTTCATGTCGACGTCGGCGTCGAATACGGCAGTCATCTCCGCCAGGGTGTTTTCAAGCTCGGTCAGGCTCGCGTGACCTTTGAGCAGCTGTTGGCGAACCTCGGCCATCTCGGTTTGCACCTCCGCGGACTCGGCGGCGGGCAGGTTGCGATCGGGTAGGACTTGTTCGAACGTCATCAGGTCGTCGTTCAAGCTTGCCATGGTCGGTTCGATTTTGCCGGCCAACAGCTCCAACGCTTGAAGACTCGTTCGTAGCTCCTCCTTGTCGGCTCGAAGCACGATGGCTGTGAGACCACGCTCGATGCTCGTTAGTTCTGGGGCAACGAACTGGAACTGCTCGAGAAGCTCGTCGTCGATCTCGATCTCCATATCAGGAGGCAGCCCAAGTTGCATCTTGAATCGATCGAGCCGGTTCTCAAGTAGTTGTCGACTAAAGGCTTCCGCCGGACGGGCCCGCGCAAGGCTGCTTTCCAGCTGTGTTACGTCGAGCGCCGAGGCGCGACCAGCCTGTCGCACCAGGTCCAAGTCACCGATCAACGATTCCAAGCTTCGTACGTTCCGTTCCTGGTTGCGCAGTCTTTGCAGCGCGATTAGGAGCGAATAGTAACCTTCGGAAGGGCTTCGCTGGGCGCTAATGAAGAAAGACAGATCACTACCGAGCGTATTTCCAGGCAACGGTGTTGCTCGTCTGCCGGTAACAATCGAAACGTAGAAGTCCTTGCGGAAACGGGCGAAGTCTCGCACCGAGTAGAGCGCACCTCGTTCGGCCTGAGTGAGGCGTTCCATTGCGATTTCGCGGCCCGCTCCCGCCAACAGCGGTTGGGCTAGGGAATATGCGAGGCTCGTGGCGGTGCCTGTTCCGTTGGGACCGGAGAAGAGCCAAAGCGTGTTGTTGGTCAGCTCTGTTACGAATTGACCACCGGCCGGCAGGAGCTTGGAGAAGCCAAGACGAGTCGGACCGAGACCTAAGTTGCTGGCATCGTTCGGTTGGTTTTGAAAGAAGAGAACGGAAGATGGCTCTCCGCTGAAACCGATGGGTCGAACGTCGAAACGGTAACGTTGGAATGTTAGCGCCAGCGCTGAGACGTACATGTCTTCGACTTCGGACTGGAAGTCACGACTGTTCACCAGCGCGATTTCCATCGACTCGTGCAGTCCCAGTTTCTCGATTCGTGGTTGTTTGCAGTATTCCGATATGCTTACTTGGCCGGGCAGATACTCCATCCAGAACGGATTCTCGAGGTCATTGCTCTTAGGAAGTTTTCGCCAGCGATGGGCGCCGTGCATCCCGTACGCGCACTGCATGTACCGGTTCGCGGCCGGGTCGTCCGGCGGAAGCGGTGGGTGGTCGGGATTGGCGCCGTCGAAGAAGCGACTGGCAGGGTGCGGCTCGACGTTTATTCTGGGGACATACCAACGAGGATCGTCGATCTTCTCGTCCAGGATCTGGTACGTCTGAGCATCGGCGCGCATTCGATACGCGGCCCGTCGGCAACCCGTCGAGGCCGTGAGCAGAAGGCAGGCCGTGACGGCCATGATCGAGAGCTTGCTAGCGTAGTTGCGCAACTGAAATCTTCGGCCCTGCGGCCGCTTCGCAGAATGCGCGCAACGAAGAGCTTCGTTGGGCGCAGGGGGAATTCCAGGGTCCTCTTCGGCAACCAACCCGAGCGCGATTAAGCGCAAGTTGTTAAGAATTTACCGGTTCTCGAAATCGGGAAAGCCAGGGCGGGTGGGTAATTCGCGAATGAGGTTTTTGCGCTGCTATCGCCGCATTTCCTCTGCCAGCATCACTAGCATCGATGGTGATACGTACCTTGCCGGTCCACTTTCGTACCGGTCGATTGCGCGGGAGAGCTCGACCGGACCGTCGTGCTCACTTCACCTTGCCATTGATGCAATGAGAGCAGCGTACTTGGCCACGCCCGCCGCACGTCTTGCAGCGTTCTCTCGCCGGAGTGGCGACGCGGACCTTGACGATCCTGTCGCCAACTCGTTTGAACTGTTCAGAATAGCGAACGACGCGTACCGTTCCGTTCTTGCACTTAGAATTGTGGCAGTCCTCCGTGCCGATGCCGTGGCACGAAAGGCACCACACGTCTTCTAGTCCAAGGGATTGAGATCCGAATCTCTTGTCAGGATAACTCCGCAAGAGCTGCCGGAATCCTTGGACGTGCGATGGCGAAGCGATGTAGAGCCAGTTGGTCGTGGCGCTGGGGCGAAAATGGGAGCCACCCAGTTCCGCGAACAAATCGTTGTATCGAAGTGCAAAGTCTTGGGAAGCGTTCTTGCTCAGTCCGTACGATCCGCTTCCGATTAGTTGCCGTACGCGGTAGATGTTGTGAAACACCTCGTCGGGTACATCCGTTTTTGCGTCGCGGAGTTCGTTCCACAATGCGTAGGCCGCTTTGACCTTGCGATCGCGAATGTAGGTTAGCGCCAGGTTGTTGAAGGCGGCGAGAAGATCGTGACGACGATTCTTGTCGGACCAGGCGTCGGTTTTCTCGCCCCGCTTGATGATCATTCGGAAATGATGTTCTGCCTTGGAGAAATTGTGATCGGCGATTGCCAGGTAAATTCCGGCGGCCAGGTCGGCATTGAGCGCCTGCGGGTCGAGCTTACTGGCTCGCTTGAGCGCGGTAAGCGCTTGCTTGGAGTTACGCCTGCGGAACTGGGCGAAGGCCTCGGTGATGAGCGTCCGATACTCGCGCTCGATCAACTTCCGGTCGCGTAGCTGCCGATGTGCTTCTGTCGCTTTTTGGAGATCGGCTTTGGGAAGATCGACCTTGTCAAGGAAACCCTCGTAGATTGCCAGTGTCGTCTGCTTGTTGCGTACTCTTTTGAGATGCTTAGCCAGTTCCTCGTAGGTCTTCAGTTCGTGACGTCCGCGAACGTAGGCACGGTCGCGGCTCGAAAGTTTGTTGAGGCGAACTTGGAAGAGCTGTCCATCTTTCTGGCGGATCTGGACCTTGCCGTCTTTGATTCCTTCATAGTCGCCTTGGAGCGTGTATAGACCACTGGCGTCGTTCCATTCGCGTGCCAATAGCGTGGTTGTTCCCACGATCAGAACAGCAAGAATTGCCAGTTGGCTGATTGCCAGTTGCCCCATTGCCAGTCTTGCAGCCGGCAGCTTTCTGGCGCGATGCATGAACGATCTCCCCTTGAATTGCCCAAGAGATCGAATCTCTTGCCCATAAGAATGTTGTGCGCGGTTTTAGGCCGGCCGCGTCTACTGGCCCGTGGTGCCGGCTGGAAAACTCGCTGCCTGCCTGATGATTACCCGTCATAGAGGCAGCGGATCTGAGCTACTATCATGGCCTGTCTGTCAGTCACAAGGGAACCCCTCTTTGGCGGCATTTTGTGCGGAGGCCTTTTTTCGGGAGATCGAGCCGCTGCGGCCGCTCGGAAGTCACAGCGGCCGACCGCCGGTTTGGAGGTGTCGATCGTTGTCTACGAAGCGGCTCGATTCCAGGGCATTTTTGCCAGCAGCATGCCCATCCCACAGGTGTCCGTTATTCCGGCGAAGACGAGGCCGGCGCCCACAAATGCGGACAGCCCGAGAAAACTGGGATGAACCAGCCAGGCGAGGATCGCTCCGGCAAGGACCAGTGTCCCGGCCGCGATTCGTACTTGTCGCTCCAGGGAAATGGCCTTCTTTCCTCGCTCCAAAGGCAGCGAAGTCGATTCACATGCGCGGGTGCCTCCTTCGACATTGACGACGTTTTCGAAACCGGCTTGGTGAAACATGTGGCATGCCTTTTCACCGCGGCCACCGGCCTGGCAGATGACGTAGAGCGGTCGGTCATCCTCGCCGTTGTGCTTTCTCATCGCGGTCGCGGGATCGAGTTGATCGAGTGGGATATTCTCAGCAAACTCGATATGACACTCACGAAACTCGACCGGCGTGCGAACATCGATGAGGTCGATGGTTTCGCCAGCGGTGTGAAGCTCTTGCAATGCGTGGGGAGAAATGGTGTTCGAGCTCATGGCATTCTCCGATGGGCGGATAGACGAGGCGGTCCTTGCCGTGGAATGCGTCAAGAGGGCGAGGACCGGGTAACGATCTTCCGTGGGATGGCGACTAACCTATTCTTAAGGAGCGGCGCCGAAAATCCAATCCGCTCACAGGAGGGTGTGCCTAGTCGCACGCCGAGAACATCGGGAGTTGGACGTTGCGAGAGCCCTACCAAAAGAGAGAAACGTGCGACAGGGACGAATCCCCGCCACACGTTTCTTTCTCGCCGAATCGATCGCGACCGCGATTCTTGCGGGTCGCCACCGATATGTCTTGTCTCGCTCGACTTAGAAGTTGAACGTCCACTCCGTGTAGAAGAAGTCGGCGTCGTTGCTCGGATCGTTGATCTTGTCACCCTTCCAGAAGTAGGAGTAACCGAACAACAGTTTGTTGCGAGCGTTGATCTTATAGGTCGCCAGCAGATCGACTTCGTCACCGTAGTGGGTCACGGCGCTCTGCGCGGGCGTACCGCCGATGGACGGAATCGGACCCGCTCCGACCGACTGGAAGTGGTAGTACCAGACCAGCAGGTCGAGCTTCTTCGTCGGGCTCATCTTGAGCAGCACGTTGGGAGCCAATACGTTGGTTCGCTGAACGGCGTCAATGAAACCGAGGTACTTGTGCGCCAGCGGGAAGAGATGGTTGTAGTTCTCCGAGGCGTAGTCCATGTAGAGCCACAGGGTTGGCTTCCAGCAGAGGCAAGGCATTTCTCGCCCTAAACCGACGGTCGCGAAACCTTCCGACTGCGAACCGGTGTTGATACCGGCCGCGTCACCCGCTT
>Ga0180431_10010474_pt1 | contig 10297 bp, 7 predicted proteins | sample SS_ome_11_FD_132459 | JGI IMG/M metagenome (GOLD analysis project Ga0180431, IMG submission 132459) | Hypersaline lake sediment archaeal communities from the Salton Sea, California, USA - SS_1_MS_1 metaG | ecosystem: Environmental > Aquatic > Non-marine Saline and Alkaline > Hypersaline >... | reverse complement strand
CCGCCGGCATCGGGAGTAATCCCTTCGGCCGGTTGGTGATCCTCATCCGCCGGTTCCGGCGGGACCGCCGGCGCCACCGGGGCTACCGGGGCCGGCCGACGACTGATCCCGCCGGCCATGACGACCGTGGCCGCTCCGGTCAGGAAAAACCAGAAGAACACGCCCGGTCCGAAGGTGGCCTGATCGACTCCAACCTGGCCGAAGTTTCCCAGTTGACCGCCGCCGGCGAAGGCCAGCAGAGCCAGTCCCGTCGCTGCAAGCAGCGCAGCCACCGCCAGCTTGGCGAAGGCCAGCGGAAACGGCAGCGGCCGCAGCGCGCACTGCTGGCCGACGGCCACCCCGGAGGCGGCGCCCACGATGAGCAACGCCACCCATATCGGGCCGAGCGGCGGGGTCGGAACCGCGGCGAGAATCGGTAACGCGGGGATGTCGCCCCCGAAGACCGTGAACGAACTGAAAGTGGCAAAGCCGATATGGGCGCTGGAGCCCACCGCCACCGCCGCGGCGCCGAGCACGATATTCGGCAGATAGAGCAGCGAGAGAAGGCTGAGGCTGAGCTGGCCGAAGAACGAGTCGGTGATGCCGAACAACTCGTGCATGGTCCGCCAGTGCACCACCAGCGACGCCGCGAGCACCGCGCAGGATAACGCCAGCAGCGTCGCCGCCCCGACCAGTGCCGGGCGCACGGCATCGGTGAGCCAGCCGGGCAGGCCCAGTGTCGGCAGCAGTCGTGCGCGCACCCGCGAACCCACGCCGATCAGTGCGCCGAGACCGTGGACGGCGAGCACGCCGGCGAAGGCCCCCAACGCGTTGGGGGTCTGCAAGTCGGTGATCACCGACGCGGCATCGTGGACGACCGCCAGCGAAAGCGCGGCGAGGAACAGCGGGCCGCCCAGTGCGGCGGCAACGATCCAGCGAATGACGAACCACGAGCCACGCGGCGGGGTGATCGCGGCGGTACCGCGTGCCGTCGCCCAGACCATCAGGGCGGCCGGCACCAACGGCAGCACACCGATCTGCTGACCGGCGATCGATACCGGCACGAGGTGCGCTGCCAGCCAGATGCTGGCCACCGCCCCGAGAGTTCCGGTCAGCTCGCTGTTGGCGACCACCAGTTGCACGAGAACAACGGCGGCGATGACGACGAGCGCCACCAGCGACGGGCCGAAGGCGACCCGTACCAAGTCACGAGGCTGGGGGGAACCGGCTGTTGACGGACCCCTGTCCTCCATCCCTGTCACTGCTCAGGACTGGACCGCTCGCTCAGGATTGGGCCGAACCGGAGGAAGGCTCCGAGGACGGCTGCTGCGAAATCGGGGCAGCATGCGACGGATAACTCGGAATCCCGGTTGGAGGTGTGTCGGGGTCACTGGTGTCCGGCACGTTGTACCCGCCGGCCGGCTGGGTCCCCGGATAGGGCGTGGGGTAGCCCGGTCGCTGCGGCACCTGGCCACCGACGGACCCGGGTTGTCCGGTCCGCGCCCCCGGCTGGCCGTAGTAACCGACCGGCGGCGGACCATACGGTCCGTACTGGGGGCGGGGAGCGGTAGCGGTGAGCACACCGGAGTCGAATAGCAGAGCGGAGACTGCCGCCGCCGATTGCAGCAGAGTGAAACCCAGCACCAGCCACAATGCCCAGCCGACGGAGAAACCGTTCGGGCGATTGATCACCTGTCCGATGACCAGCAGGACCCCCAGCACCGCGGTCACCGTGACCATCGCGGTGTAGCTCCGCGACTTCGGCAGCAGGCTCACGGCGGCCAACAGCGCGGAGAACAGCGCAGCGACGGTCCAGTAGCTCAGCCCGCTCGCGGTGAACTCCGCCCCACCGAACGGCCCGATATCGGCGTTGATGCTCAACAGCGGACCGAAACTGGCGAGGTAAGCGGCCAGCCCCAGTAGGACCACGGCCCACGTGAAGTATGCCGGCGTCTTGGCGGGCCCGGCAGCGGGCGGTATGTAAGCCGGTCCGACCGGGCCGCCGTAGCCGCCGGGCTGCTGCGGCGCCGGGTAGCCGGGGTTGGTGGGCGGGTAGGTCATGGTCTCTCCTCACAGGTGGCGGGGACCACGCTAGCGCACCCCGAGCGGACAACCGGCGAGCCACGGCCCAGCGGCGGCCTATCCGTCGCGCCGGCAGCCCGACTCGTTCGCGGCCGTATGGGCGGCGGACTTGTCCGCCAAGCTAGAACACGTTCTAATTCACCGCATGGATCATGGGCTTGTCCTGTTCACCAGCGATCGCGGAATCACCCCGGCGGCGGCGGCCAAGCTCGCCGACGACCACGGTTTCGCCACCTTCTACGTGCCCGAACACACTCACATACCGGTCAGACGCGAGGCCGCACATCCGGGTACCGGGGACGAGTCGCTGCCGGATGACCGCTACCTGAGGACCCTCGATCCGTGGGTGAGCCTGGCCACCGCGGCGGCCGTCACGTCGCGGGTACGACTGGCCACCGCCGTGGCACTGCCGGTCGAGCATGATCCGATCAGCCTGGCGAAAACCATTGCCACCTTGGACCATCTCTCCGGGGGCCGGGTCAGCGTGGGCGTCGGATTCGGCTGGAATACCGACGAGATGGCCGACCATCATGTTCCGCCGGGCCGCCGGCGGACCATGCTGCGCGAGTACATCGAGGCCATGCGCGCGCTGTGGACTGAGGAAGAGGCGTCCTACGACGGCGAGTTCGTCACGTTCGGGCCCAGCTGGGCCTGGCCCAAACCCTTGCAGTCCCACGTCCCGGTGCTCGTCGGCGCGGCCGGGACGGAGAAGAACTTCAAGTGGATCGCCCGGTCGGCCGACGGCTGGATCACCACACCACGCGACGTCGACATCGACCAGCCGGTGCGGCTCCTGCAGGACACGTGGGCCGCAGCCGGCCGCGCCGGCACACCACGGATCGTGGCGTTGGATTTCAAACCGGTCGCCGAGAAACTCGAGCATTGGCGGCAGATCGGCGTCACCGAGGTGCTGTTCGGGCTGCCGGACAAACCGGCCGACGAGGTCGCCGGCTATGTCGAACGGCTGGCCGGCAAGCTCGCGGCGATGAGCTGATGACCGGACACCGCGGACTACCGACCGTAGTTGCCTGAACCCGTGGTGGCCTACAGCCCGTTGAGGATCTCCCGGGCCAATTCGGCTGCGGCCGAGGGGGTCTTGCCGACCTTGACTCCGGCCGCCTCGAGCGCCTCCTTCTTCGCCGCGGCAGTTCCCGACGAACCGGACACGATGGCACCGGCGTGGCCCATCGTCTTGCCCTCCGGTGCGGTGAAACCGGCGACATAGCCGACCACCGGCTTGGAGACGTTGGCCTTGATGTAGTCGGCCGCCCGTTCCTCGGCGTCACCGCCTATCTCGCCGATCATCACGATGAGCTTGGTATCCGGATCCTTCTCGAACGCGGCAATGGCGTCGATGTGAGTGGTGCCGATCACCGGGTCACCGCCGATGCCGATCGCGGTGGAGAAGCCGAGATCGCGCAATTCGTACATCATCTGGTAGGTCAGCGTGCCGGACTTGGACACCAGACCGATCGGACCTTTACCGGTGATCGTGGCCGGGGTGATACCGACCAGCGCTTCTCCGGGGGTGATGATGCCCGGGCAGTTGGGGCCGATGATGCGGGTCTTGTTGCCGTGATCGACGTTGTAGGCCCAGGCGTATGCGGTGTCCTGCACCGGAATCCCCTCGGTGATCACCACCAGCAACGGGATCTCCGCATCGATGGCCTCCACGATGGCGTCCTTGGCGAACTTGGGCGGCACGAAGGCGATCGAGGTGTCCGCACCGGTCTTCGCCATCGCCTCGGCAACCGTGCCGAATACCGGCAGTTCGATCTCCGCGCCATCGGAGTCTTTGTGAGACACCGTCGTGCCGGCCTTGCGCGCGTTCACGCCGCCGACCACCTGGGTGCCCGCCTTGAGCATCAGCGCCGTGTGTTTCGTACCCTCACCGCCGGTGATGCCCTGCACGATGACCTTTGAGTCGGAGTTCAGATATATCGACACGTCTATGCGTCCTTCCCGGCGGCATGTGCGAGTTCAGCGGCTTTGTCGGCGCCGGAATCCATGGTCTGGGCCAGGGTGACCAGCGGATGGTCGGCGTCGGCAAGGATGCGCCGGCCCTCCTCGACATTGTTGCCGTCCAAACGAACTACGAGCGGCTTGTTGGCATTCGAGCCCAGCATCTGCAGCGCCTTGACGATCCCCGATGCCACCGCATCACAGGAGGTGATCCCACCGAAGACGTTGACGAACACACTCTTCACCTGGTCGTCGCCGAGGATGACGTTGAGTCCGGCGGCCATCACCTCAGCCGAGGCGCCACCGCCGATATCGAGGAAGTTCGCCGGTTTGACCCCGCCGTGCTTCTCGCCCGCGTATGCCACTACGTCCAATGTGGACATCACCAGGCCGGCCCCATTGCCGATCACGCCGACCTCCCCGTCCAGTTTGACGTAGTTGAGGTCGTATTCCTTTGCCTTGAGCTCGAGTGGATCAGTGGCTTCCCTGTCCTCGAACGCGGCGTGGTCAGGATGACGGAAGTCGGCGTTACCGTCCAGAGTGACCTTGCCGTCCAGCGCCAGAATCTGATCGTCGGGGGTGCGAACCAGCGGATTGACCTCGACCAGGGTGGCGTCTTCGTTGACGAACACATCCCACAGCTTGGCGATCGTCACCGCGGCCGCGTCGAGTACCTCTGCGGGCAGATGGCCCTGCTCGGCGATCGAACGGGCGAACGCCAGGTCGACTCCCTTGACCGCATCCACCGGAACCTTGGCCAGTCGGTCCGGCTTGGTGGCGGCCACCTCTTCGATCTCGATGCCGCCTTCGACCGAACACATCGCCAGGTAGGTCCGGTTCGCGCGGTCGAGCAGGAAGGAGACGTAGTACTCCTCGGCGATATCGCTGGCCTCGGCAACCAGCAGCTTCTTGACGATGTGCCCCTTGATGTCCAAGCCGAGGATATTCGAGGCGTGGGTGAAGGCGTCCTCTGGCGTCGCGGCGTACTTCACTCCGCCGGCCTTACCGCGGCCACCCACTTTCACCTGTGCTTTCACCATGACCGGACGGCCGATCTCGGTAGCGATGGCCTTCGCGTCGTCAGGCGACTCAGTCACCCGGCCGGGCGTGGTCGGGACATTGTGTTTGGCGAAGAGCTCCTTCGCCTGGTACTCGAAAAGGTCCATGGGCTCTCTACGGGCTCTCTTACTGGGTCTCGTACTCGGTACGTGGGTGGTTTGACGAAGACGCTCCGGGGGAACTGTATCGGCACGAGGTGGGTCCAACGGACCCGACCTCGATAACCGACTGCCCCCGCGCCAGCCCCAGGCCGACCCAAGGTGATCCACATCACAATCCCCCGGCGCGGTTTCCTCTTGGCTTGCGACCTGTATCTCAATTTGGTTACCTTTCTCCGGTCTAGATAACGCTTTGGTCACGGACTAGAGGACTTGGTTTGACGAAACTTACGACGGTCTCCACCCGGGACCCGCTGGCTCAAGCCTGTATCGCGACCCCGCAATCGCGCGGACTCACCACCGCCGACCTCGACGGACTTCCGGATTCGATGGCCGATGTCGAGGATCTGACCCCGCTTCTGGATGTTCCCGCCAAGTTCTCCGGGACACCGACCGGGGAACGTGCCGAGCGCCCGAGGTACAGCAGCACCGAGGACACCGATCTGCTGCCCCGGACCCCGCGGCATCGTCGCCAGCCGACCAGTGCGGCCAAAGGCCGCACGCTCATCGCAGCGATGGCCATCGGCGCCGCTGCGGCGGCCACCTACGGAATGATCGCCCCGCGCGAGGAGTCCGTGGAGCGAACCGTCCTGGCCTCCGACCGGGCCCCGATCGCGGGCACTCCGGCGCCCCGTGGCGTCGAACTGGTCACGGTCGAACCAGCCGCTGCCGCCGCGGTACACGCCGAGGAGCTGGCCAAGGGGGCGGCCTATGCAGCCGAGCGTGCCGAGCGTGAAGCCCGTCTGCAGCGCCCACTGTTCGTGAAGCCCACCAGCGGGACCTTGTTCACCTCGGGCTTCGGCTATCGCTGGGGCGCCCTGCACGGCGGGGTCGACCTGGCCGGACCCATCGGCACGCCGATCAACGCCGTCTCCGATGGCGTGGTCGCCGACGCCGGCCCGACCAACTCCGGCTACGGCGCCTGGGTGAAGATCCGCCATTACGACGGCACGGTGACGCTGTACGGCCATATCAGCAGCTGGACTGTCCAGATCGGCCAGCGGGTGTTCGCCGGCGACCAGATCGCCACCATCGGCAACCGCGGCTACTCCACCGGACCTCACCTGCATTTCGAGGTGTTGCTCGGCGGCACCAACCAGACCGACCCGGTGCCGTGGCTGGCCGCCCGGGGAGTTTCGCTGGGCGGCTACACCGGCTGACGTTTCCCGGCCCTCGTCCGGAGTCGCTACAGCTTCTGTACCGGGGCATGGTTGTGCATCAGCTTCACCCGTCCGGCACTGCCGAAATCGATCAAAGACATGGCCGCCTCTCCCGCACCGGATACCTCTTCGACCCGTCCGAGCCCATATTTGTCATGGTTGACGCGATCGCCTACCTGCAGCACGATCGGCGGCCGCCTACCGAATCCAGAACGCACGGGGGACGGCCCACTCGCCTGCCGGGCCGGGTCGAACCGGCCGCTGATCGGGGCACTGAACGCGGGCGCGGCATCGGTGCGCCGCCAATCGATCAGGTCATCCGGGATTTCCCGCAGGAAGCGTGATTCCGGGTTGAGCATCGGCTGACCCCAGGACGAGCGCACCTTGGCCCGGCTGACGTACAGCCGCCGGCGGGCCCGGGTGATGCCGACATAGGCCAGCCGGCGTTCTTCGCACAACTCGGCGGGATCCCCCAGCGCCCGCATATGCGGGAACATGCCGTCCTCCCAGCCGGTGACGAATACCGCCGGAAACTCCAGCCCCTTGGCGGTGTGCAGGGTCATCAAAGTGACCACCCCGGAATCGTTCTCGGGAATGTCATCGGCATCGGCCACCAGCGATACCCGTTCCAGGAATTCGGCCAGCACGCCTGCCGGCGGTTCGTCCTGCTCGTCTGTCCCGGCGTCCTCGGAGCCCCGTAGCTGTTCGGCGTTGGCCCGATCGGTGCTGAATTCATGTGCGACGCTCACCAATTCGTTGAGATTGTCCAATCGGGCCAGGTCCTGAGGATCATTGGAATTCTCCAGTTCGCGCCGGTAGCCGGTGCGTTCCAGGACCGCTTCGACCAGATCGCCCAATTCGTCGCCCAGCTGACCCCGAAGATCGTCGAGCAGTTCGACGAACGCCGAAATGGCCTTTACGGAGCGGGAATTGAGCATCGGAACCCGGCCCTGCGCGGCGGCGACCAGCGCGTCGGCGAAGCTCAGCCCGGCGTTTTCGGCATGAACTGCCACGCACGCCTCAGCGCGGTCTCCGATACCCCGCCGCGGGGTGTTGAGGACCCGCCGCAGGCTGACCGTGTCGCCCGGATTGTTCAGCACCCGAAGGTAGGCGACGATATCGCGCACCTCCCTGCGCTCGTAAAATCGGACGCCGCCGACCACCTTGTAGGGGATGCCGGCGCGGATGAACACCTCTTCCACGGCACGCGAGGAATTGTTGGTGCGGTAGAAAACGGCCACGTCGTCATAGGTGATCTCGCCGCGATCGGCGAGCGAGTCGATCTCGGCGGCGACGAAGCGCGCCTCGTCGTGTTCGTTGTCGGCGACATAACCGACGATGCGCTCCCCGGTACCGGCATCGGTCCACAGCCGCTTCTCCCGGCGCCCGGTGTTGCGGGCGATCACCGCGTTCGCTGCAGACAGGATGTTCTGGGTGGAGCGGTAGTTCTGCTCCAGCAGAATCGTCCTGGCGTCGGGAAAGTCCCGTTCGAAATCCTCGATATTGCGGATAGTGGCGCCCCGGAACGCGTATATGGACTGGTCGGCGTCGCCGACCACGCACAGTTCGGCCGGGGCCACCACGTCGGCGTCGGCCGCACCGACGCCGACGAGCTCGCGAACCAGGACGTACTGGGCATGGTTGGTGTCCTGGTACTCGTCGACCAGGACGTGCCGGAACCGGCGACGGTAATACTGGGCTATCTGCGGATAGTTCTGCAGGACAGCAACGGTCTCGCCGATGAGATCATCGAAATCCAGTGCGTTGGCCGTCCGCAGTCGGCGCTGGTACTCCCCGTAGACCTCGGCGGTGATCCGGGTCAGGTCGTCGGCACCCGGTTCCAATTCGGCGGCGGCCTGTTCGGGATCGATGAGCTCGTTCTTGAGATTGGAGATGTTGTTCGCCAACAGGCGCGGCGTGTAGCGCTTGACGTCGAGGCCCATATCGCGGCCGATCATGAGCAGCAGCCGCCGCGAATCATCGGCGTCGTAGATGGAGAAATTAGAGTTGCGCCCGGGCAGTAGCGAAGCCTGATTGCGCAGGATCCGCACACACGTGGAGTGGAAAGTCGAGACCCACATGGTGCGGGCCCGCGGACCGACCAGTTGCGCGACCCGCTCCCGCATCTCAGCGGCCGCCTTGTTGGTGAAGGTGATGGCCAGGATCTGGCCCGGTCCGATACCGCGAGCGGCCAGCAGATAGCCGATGCGCCGGGTGAGCACCGCCGTCTTGCCCGAGCCGGCGCCGGCCACGATGAGCAGTGGCGAACCCTCGTGCTGCACGGCCAGGCGCTGCTGGGGATTGAGACCGTCGAGAAGTTCGCCGGCTCCGGAAGACTCACCGTCAATCGCGTGCACAGTCATATCGCACCCAAACCTACCGCCGTTCGGGGACGGGTTTTGCCACCCGGCGACCGGGGTGGCAGACTCTGGTTCGTGCACTGTTCGCAGCGATTTTTCTACGGGTACCGGTCCGCGGTGCCCGTGGAGGCTTAGCTGCTCATCTCGACAAAGCCCCGCGGTCCGCATCCGGACCCGGGGCTCGTTCTCTGTGTGAGGCCCCTTCCAGATACGGATCAGCGGAATGACACCACCACCCCCACACGAGGAGACCGACGACATGACCACCGATACGACCACCGATCAGCCCACCGATCAGCCCGCCGATATCGACGCCCTGCGCATCGAGATCGACCGCCTAGACGCCGAGATCCTGGCCGCGGTCAAGCGGCGCACTGAGGTGTCCCAGGCCATCGGAAAGGTCCGGATGGCTTCCGGCGGCACCCGATTGGTGCACAGCCGCGAGATGAAGGTGATCGAGCGCTACAGCGCCCTCGGCGCCGGAGGCAAGGACCTCGCCATGCTGCTGCTGCGGATGGGCCGGGGCCGCCTGGGCCACTAGCGCCGCCACCCGCCGCCACCCGCCGGACGTCAGCCGGGCGTCAGCGCGATGTACTTGATGTCGAGGTACTCGTCGATCCCCTCGGAGCCACCCTCGCGGCCGAAGCCGGACTCCTTGACTCCGCCGAACGGAGCCGCCGGGTCGGAAATCACGCCACGATTCACGCCCACCATGCCGGCCTCAAGGGACTCGGCCACCCGCAGCGCGCGATCCAGCGACTCAGTGAAAATATAAGCGGCCAGGCCGTATTCGGTGTCGTTGGCGGCGGCAACGCCCTGCTCCTCGGTGTCGAATCCGATGATCGGGGCCACCGGTCCGAACACCTCCTCCTTGAGGATGCGGGCATTCGGCGGGACATCGACGAGCACCGTCGCGGGGTAGAAGAAGCCGGTGCCACCGGGCGCCTGCCCACCGAGTGCGACGGTGGCACCCTTCTCGACGGCATCATCGACCAGCTCCTGAACACTGCTGAGTTGTTTGGCGCTGACCAGCGGGCCCAGCTTCGCCGACGGGTCCAGCCCATCGCCGAGGTTGACCTCGCCCATACGTTTGACGAATTTGTCGGTGAACTCCTCGATCACCGAGTTCGCGACGTGGATCCGGTTTGCCGCGGTGCAGGCCTCGCCCCCGTTTCGCATCTTGGCCAGCATCGCGCCCTGTACCGCGGCGTCGATATCGGCATCGTCGAACACCACGAACGGTGCGTTACCGCCGAGTTCCATCGACGTGCGCAGCACCTTGTCGGCGGATTGTTTGACCAGTGCCTTACCCACTCCCGTCGAACCGGTGAAGGTCAGTTTGCGCAGTCGGCCGTCGTCGATCAGCGCGGTGGTGACCTCGCGCGGCTTGGTCGTGGGCAACACCGAAAGCACACCCTTGGGCAGCCCGGCATCATCCATCAGCTTGGCCAGCAGCAGCATGGTCAACGGTGTCTCCTGCGCCGGCTTGACGATCATGGTGCACCCGGCTGCCAGCGCCGGGCCCATCTTGCGGGTT
>Ga0180431_10010472_pt1 | contig 10297 bp, 5 predicted proteins | sample SS_ome_11_FD_132459 | JGI IMG/M metagenome (GOLD analysis project Ga0180431, IMG submission 132459) | Hypersaline lake sediment archaeal communities from the Salton Sea, California, USA - SS_1_MS_1 metaG | ecosystem: Environmental > Aquatic > Non-marine Saline and Alkaline > Hypersaline >... | reverse complement strand
TTCCAGTCCTCTAAGTCCGACGACGACCTGATCTCGCTGAACGACTACGTTGCACGCATGCCCGACGCCCAGGACGTGATCTACTACATCCTGGGCGGGGACCGGACGTCGGTCGCCCACAGCCCACACCTGGATGTATTCAGAACTCACGACCTTGAGGTTCTCTACCTGCTGGACCCCCTGGATGGATTCATGGTGCAGAGCGTCAGGGAATATGAGGGCAAGTCGTTCCAGAACGTGGACGACGCGGACCTGGAGTTACCCCAGGAGGCGGAATCCGAACCCCAGGCGGATACAGGGGTGGGCCAGGCCGATTTCGACGAATTGATCGCGCGATGTAAACGCGTGTTGGACGACCGGGTGGTAGAAGTGCGCGAGTCGAAGCTGCTCGTCGACAGCCCGTGCCGTCTCGTCTCCCCGGAAGGCGGCCCCGAGCGGGACCTACAGCGGGTCCGCCGCTTGCTGGAGCAGGACTTCGACGTGCCGGCCAAGATTCTGGAGCTCAACCGTCGCCATGCGTTGATCCAGAACCTGGCGCACCTGGTCAAGGCCCAACCCGAGCACGCCGTGATCGACCCGACCATCGAACAGCTCTTTGAGAACCTGCTGTTGCTGGAGGGCCTGCACCCCAATCCGGCGCAGATGGTGACGCGCATCCAGTCCTTGCTGGAAGTCGCGACGAGGACGGAGGAAAAGCTGGAGGCGGGAGGTTAGATGTTGGAGGTTGGAGGTTAGAAGTTGGAAGTTGGAAGTTGGAGGTTGGAGGTTAGAGAGTAAAAGGAGAGAAACGGTATGATTGATGTCCATGATGTAGCCAAATCGTACGGCCCTATCGAAGCATTACGTAGGGTCACGTTTCACATCGCCCCGGGCGAGATCGTCGGGATGCTGGGACCCAATGGAGCCGGAAAGACGACGACCATCAAGATCCTGACCGGCTACCTGCACCCCGACGAGGGCACCGTCATCGTAAACGACCTGGACGTGCTGACGCACACCCGCGAGGTACAGGCGCACGTCGGCTATCTGCCGGAGAGCGCGCCTCTCTATCCGGAGTTGTCGGTCCAGGGATACCTCAAAATGATGGCCGAGCTGCGCCAGATTCCGGAGGATGAGCAGCGGGCCCGCATCTCCGAAGCCGTCTATGCCACCGGGCTGGTCGATCACCTGGTCCGTCCTATCGGCCAACTGAGCAAGGGCTTCCGCCAGCGGGTGGGATTGGCCCAAGCGATCCTCCATCAGCCCCGGCTGCTGATTCTGGACGAGCCGACCATCGGACTGGACCCCACCCAGGTGGTGGAGATTCGTCGCCTGATCCGCCGTCTGGCCGAACACAGCACGGTTCTCTTCTCTACCCACATCCTCTCTGAGGTCGAGGCCCTGTGTGATCGGGTCATCATCCTGATGAACGGCCAGATCAAGGCCGACGCGCGGCTCTCGGAGCTGGCCGCTACGTCGGACGCGATCCTGGTGCTGGAGGATGCACCGACCGGCATCGAGCGAGCGCTCCAAGACCTGGGCGGAGTGAGGAGGATCGAGCGAATCCACAGGCCCGATGGTCACCCGACCTATCGCGTCCTGGGCCGAGAGGCCCAAGGGGCCGACCTATGTCCGGCGATATACGACCTGGCGCGGGAAGAGGGTTGGTCGCTTCGGGAACTGCGTCCAGATGTCCGCACGTTAGAGACCGTGTTCAACGAGTTGGCTACGGCAGCGTGAGGTGTCACAATGAAACAAGCGCTCTCCATTACACGTAAAGAACTACAAGGGTACTTCGGATCGCCTATGGCGCTCATCTTTGTGGGCGCATTTCTGGCGATCACGTTGTTCGTCTTCTTCTGGGTGGAGACCTTCTTCGCCCGAGGCATCGCCGACGTCCGACCACTCTTCCGCTGGATGCCGATCCTGATGATCTTCCTGGTCGCGGCGCTGACCATGCGCCAGTGGAGCGAGGAACAGCGCGCCGGCACGCTGGAGATACTGCTCACGCTGCCGGTCTCCCCGATCCAGTTGGTGGTGGGAAAGTTTTTGGCGGTGATGGCTCTGGTCGCCATCTCCCTGGCGCTGACCATCTTCCTGCCCATCACAGTCTCGCTGCTGGGCAATCTGGACTGGGGACCCGTCTTCGGCGGGTACCTGGCCGCGATTCTGTTGGCGGCGGCGTACGCCGCCATCGGACTCTTCGTCTCCTCACGCACCGATAACCAGATCGTCTCTCTCATCTCGACCACACTGCTGTGTGGACTGTTCTACTTGGCCGGTTCCGGGGGGGTGACCGATTTCTTCGGCGGCAGCGTAGGTGACATCCTGCGCGCAATCGGCTCGGGCAGCCGCTTTGAGAGCATCCAGCGCGGCGTGATAGACCTGCGCGACCTGGTGTATTATCTATCGCTGGCGGGCGTCTTCCTGACGCTCAACGTGGCCTCGCTCGAGAGCAAAAAGTGGAGCACCGGAGAGCACACCCGGCCTCACCGCCGCGGTGTGGTCGTGAGTACGATCCTGGTGGTGGTGAACCTGATCCTGGCCAACGTGTGGATGTTTCCCCTGCGAGGCCTGCGTCTGGACCTCACGGCACAGAGGGAATACACCCTCTCTCAGACCACCCGCGATCTGCTGGCGAACCTGCAGGAGCCGCTGCTGATCCGAGGCTACTTCAGCGAGAAGACCCATCCTCTACTTGCGCCGCTCGTCCCGCGCATCCGCGATATGCTGCAAGAGTACGAAGTGGCCTCGGGAGGGGACGTAGAGGTAGAGATTGTAGACCCGGCCCAAGATCCGGACAAGGAGGCCGAGGCCAACCAGACCTACGGCATCCGGCCGATGCCGTTCCAGGTAGCTGGGCGCTACGAGACCTCGATCATCAACTCCTATTTCGACATCCTGATCCGCTACGGCGATCAAAACGTGGTGCTCAACTTTCAGGACCTGATCGAGGTCGAGCCTCGCCGCGATGGCACCATAGACGTGGGCCTGCGCAACCTGGAATACGATCTGACCAGTTCCATCAAGAAAGTGGTCTACGGTTTCCAGAGCGTGGAGACGGTGTTGGCGGCCCTGGAGGAACCCGCCGAGTTGACGATCTATGTCACGCCCAACACACTTCCCGAATGGCTGGCCGAGGCCCCGGCGATCATCGAAAAGGTAGCACAGGACATCGCCGATGAGTCCGGCGGCAAGTTCACGTACAGCGTGGTGGACCCCGATGCGCCCAATAGCACCATCACGCGCCAGGAGTTGTACGATCTCTACGGGCTGCAGCCCATCGCGGTCTCGCTTTTCTCCAGCGAGAGCTACTACCTACACATGGTCCTGAAGACCGGCGACGAGGCGCAAGTGGTTTACCCCTCCGGAGAGCTGAGCGAGGCCGAGGTGCGCGCGGCCATTGAGTCGGCCCTCAAGCGCGCCTCCCCTGGCTTTCTCCAGGTGGTGGGCCTGTGGACGCCGCCCATGGAGCCGACGCAGGACATGTTCGGGCAGGTACAACAGCCCCTCTCCAGCTGGCAGCAGCTCCAGGACTCCCTGCGCCAGGAGTACGAGGTGCGCATTGTGGACCTGAGCACCGGCCAGGTTCCAGCGGACGTGGACGTCTTGGTCATCGTCGCACCTCAGGGAATGAGCAACAAAGAGCGCTCCGCCATCGATCAATACCTGATGCGCGGCGGTCCGGTTCTGGTGGCGGCCGGGAACTACGGCATCACGATCGACCAGTTCGCCGGCGGGCTGGCTCTACAGCCCCTGGAGGGTGGACTGCAAGAAATGCTGGCAAGCTATGGCATCCAGGTGGAGGAACTGCTGGTGCTGGATCCTCAGAACGAGCCGTTCCCCGTTCAAGTCGTTCGGGAGGTGGGAGGGTTCCAGGTCCAGGAGATCCAGGCGATCGACTATCCCTTCTTCGTAGACATCCGATCTGACGGCATGACATCGGACAGTCCCGTGGTCTCGAACCTATCCGCCGTGACGCTGAACTGGGTCTCGCCCATCACAGTGGACGAGGGGAAGAACGCGGAGCGACGAGTCACGACCTTGCTCCAATCCAGCCCGGCCTCCTGGACACAGACCGATACCAACATCCAGCCCGACTTCGAGCTCTACCCGGAACTGGGCTTCCCAGTGGGAGAGGATAAACAGTCCTACGCGTTGGCCGTCTCCGTCCAGGGCACCTTCGACAGCTACTTCAAGGACAAGCCTTCACCGTTCACCGGGGAAGAGGGAGAGGAAGGAGAGGACACGGCGGCCAGCGAGGGGCAAGCGACCCCAGAGCCACCGTCAGCGACCATCGAGACATCGCCAGAGACAGCCCGGTTGATCGTCATCGGCAGCGCCGAGTTCCTGGACGACGTCGTCTTCGACTTATCCTCCAGACTCACACGAGATCGCTACCTCAACAGCTTGAAGCTGGTGCAAAATGGGGTGGCATGGGCGACGGAGGACACAGACCTGCTCAACATCCGCTCGCGAGGAACCTACGCGCAGGTGCTCGTCCCCATGAGTGAGCGCGAACAGTCTTTCTGGGAAGGCGCAAACTACGTCCTGGCGATATTGGCGCTGATCGTCGTCGGCGCTGTGTGGAATACTCGACGCAAGAACGAACAGCCGATGGAGTTGCTGCCACCCGAGGCCATTCCAACGTCAGACCAGGAGGGGGAACAATGAAAAAGCACGAGCAAATCTTAGCCGGCATCCTGATCGTCCAAATCATCTTGACCGTTGTCGTTTTCTGGCCGAAGTCATCGGCCACGGTCGCAAGTGAGCCCATCTTCCCTGACCTGGAGAGCGGCGACATCGTCTGGTTTACGATTGTCGACGCCGACGGCAACAACGTGACGCTACAAAAAGTCACCGGCGAGTGGGTCTTGCCCGACGCAGACGACTACCCCGTCACCGAAGATAAAGTCACCTCGCTAGCGGAAAAACTGGCCACTCTTAGCACCGGCCGATTGGTGACGCGCACCGACGCCAGTCACAAGCAACTCCAGGTGGCCCCCGATACCTTTGTCCGGCGCATCGAATTCGAGACGACGGACGGAGCGAAGCATATCCTCTATCTGGGTTCATCGCCTAACTATGGCGCCATCCACTTTCGCCTGGAGGGAGAGAACGAAACGTATCTGACCAATGACATCTCCACCGTGGATGCCAACGCCACCGCTGCCTCCTGGATCGAGACTACCTACGTGAACGTCCCCCAGAACGACATCGTCAAGTTGACGCTGAAGAACGGGAACGGGACGTTCGTTTTCGTGCGGGAAGCCGTGCCAGGGCAGGGAGCCGAGGGCGAGGAGGTCGGCCAGTGGACGATGGAGGGGTTGGCCGCGGACGAGACCCTCTCCGAGACGAGGGTCACCGCCACGGTGCGGCAGGCGGCGTGGCTCAACATGATCCGGCCCCTGGGAAAGGAAAACAAGCCTGCCTATGGAATGGACAAGCCCAGCGCTGTGGCCACGGTGGAGACGGCGGACAGGAGCGTCACTTTGCGGATAGGGGCTCAGGACCCTGAGGACAACAGTTACGCCGCCATCTCGTCCGAGTCGCCCTATTACGTGCGGGTGGCTGAGTTCAGCGTACAGAACCTGGTGGAGAACACACGCGAGGATTTCCTGGAACTTCCATCCACGCCGACGCCGGAGGGGGAAGGCGATACATCGTAACGAAGCTGTAACACAAGAAGACGAAAAATGTTGTACAATAGATAGCGACAGCTCTAAGGGAACAGACAAGTGAAAGGAGGTCTGCCATGCGTACCAAGGTTTTGCTCGTCCTGTCAATCCTGGTCATCGCCCTGGTGGCCGCCGCCCCGGTCGCCGCTGCCCCCGCACCCTCCGGGTGCACCTGGCACAGAGTGGCCTGGGGAGAGACGTTGTTCTCCATCGGCCGGCGCTACAACGTCAGCCCGTGGGCCATCGCATCGGCCAACGGACTTGCCAACCCAAGCCGGATCTACGCTGGACAGTGGCTCAAGATCCCAGCGGGGTATGGCTACTACCCCCAACCGTGGGGATGTGGCTCGTACTACACCGTGCAGCACGGGGACACCCTGTTTGGCATCGGTCGCCGGTACGGTGTCAGCGCGTGGAGCATCGCCCGCGCCAACCATGTGTACAACATGAATCACATCTGGGTGGGTCAGCGGCTGTATATCCCGTGCTACTGAGGCGCTCGTCCGAAGCAAGCACCACAACCTCACATCTTCTGCGCGACGCATAGGAACGCATTGAGGCAAAAACCGCGCTGTTCTGTTACTGTGACACACAGAGGCGCGGAGAGGACGCAGAGCTACACAAAGAAGAGCACTGTGAGGCTCTCGGTGGCTCCTTTGCGTAGCTGTGTGTAACGAGCATGCCCTTTTTGCCGTGATGCATGGGGTCGCGTGCCAGCGCGATCCAGAAGCGCCGCGCTGTCAACTCTGCGCCCGAGGCAGGCCAGGCAGCCAGGGTCAGAGCAACTCCAAGGACGCTCCTCCATCCAAGGTCATACCACAGCTCTACTGAAAAGAGGCTCCCGAACCCGTCCCCGGGGTGAGGCAACCGGCCCGAGGACGGGCCTGGGAGCACCTTTTTTCAGGGTTCATGCTGTCAGGTAGCCCAGAGCCCAGGCTTGCCCCACCCACACAGCTACGGTATAATCTATGCCGTTGACGCTTTTCTCCACCTCAAGATCGGATCGGAAGGCGCGAGCTAACCCAGGAATTGGGATAGATTAGAATGGGGAGGAAAATGGCCAGAGTGCTCGTCGCAGACGATCACGCCGTAGTACGCCGGGGAGTGCTACAGATTCTAGAGGAGGCCCCCGATAGGGTCACAGCCGATGAAGCCAGCACCGGTCATGAGGTGCTGCAGGCGGTGCGAGAGCGTGACTACGACGTGGTGCTGCTCGACATCGCCCTGCCCGATAGCAACGGCCTGGAGGTCTTGAAACAACTCCAGAGCCTCAAGCCCGATCTCAACGTCCTGATCCTCAGCATATATCCCGAGAAGCAATACGCGGTGCGGGCCTTGAAGGCTGGTGCCGCCGGATACCTGACCAAAGACAGCGCGCCCGATGAGCTGATCGCCGCGATTCGCACGGTGGCGCGGGGCGGAAAGTACATCACGCTATCATTGGCCGAGAAACTGGCTGACGAAGTGGGAGGTGAAGTGGAGAAACCCGCTCACGAGGCCCTCTCGGATCGCGAGTATCAGGTGATGTGTCTGCTGGCCATGGGGAAAACCATCACCGAAATCGCCGAGGAACTGTCGCTCAGCGTGAAGACGGTCAGCACCTATCGCGCCCGCCTCCTCAGGAAGCTGGGCCTGAACAACACGGCGGAAATCATACGCTACGCCCTCAAACGAAAGCTGGTGGAATAGGCATCAGTCTGGCGACAGATATGGAAATCCGCCCTACACATTGGGGTTTCCGGGCCATTTTGGCAGCCCCCCAATGACCATACCGGTGACAACCACGGGTAAGCGTGGAACTATCAGAACAGGAGAGGCGTGAAGAAACCTCAAGAACCACCCCAGAGCATCACAGTCCTACTCATAGAAGACAACCCTGGCGATGCGCGCCTGGTTCAGGAGATGTTGAGCGGGGACAGCGCGCGGGAGGGGCACGCCTTCGCCGTATCTCACGTCGAGCGACTCAGCCAGGCCCTGGATCTCCTGACAAGACCCGAGACGCGATTTGACCTTGCCCTGGTGGACCTGTCGCTGCCCGATAGCCAGGGCTTAGACACAGTACGCCGAGTGTTGGGCGTGGCATCCAGGCTGCCCATCATCGTGCTGAGTGGCCATGGCGATCAAGACGTGGCGATGGCCGCCGTCAAGTCTGGCGCGCAAGACTACTTCGTCAAGGGACACGTGGACGAACATGCCCTCCCCCGCGCAATCCGCTACGCCATCGAGCGCAAGCGGGTAGAGGAAATGCTGCGCGAGAGCGAGGAACGGTTCCGGGACCTGTTCGAGGGGCTGCCTGTGGGGCTGTACCGCACCATCCCGGAGGGCCAGATCGTGGACGCCAACCCAGCGCTGGCGCAGGTTCTGGACTATCCAAGCCGGGAGTCCCTGCTGGCGGTCAACGTCGCGGATCTATACGTAGACCCCGAAGAGCGCCGGCAACAGCTGACCTGGCTGGAAAGTCAGGAGGTGGTGCGCGGTTCGGAAATACGGCTGCGCCGCTACGATGGAGCCGTCATCTGGGCACGAGACACCGCTCGGGCGGTGCGGGATGCCGAGGGCCGCACGCTCTACTACGAGGGCTCTCTGGAGGACGTCACCGAGCGCAGACGGATGGAAGACGCCCTTCGTCAGGAACGGGATCTGGTGGCCCAGCTCATAGACACCAGCCCGGTGTGCATCACCATAGCGAATCGCGAGGGACAGATCACCTTTGCCAACCCCCGGGCGGAGGATATGCTGGGGCTGACCAGGGACGAGATCGTTCAGCACACCTACGACGACCCCGACTGGCGAATCACAGCTTACGACGGCGGTCCCTTTCCCGACGAGCGACTGCCCTTTCGCCAGGTGATGGACACCGGTCGGCCGGTCTACGACGTGCGCCACGCCATTGAATGGCCGGATGGGCGACGGGTGTTCCTCTCCATCAACGGCGCGCCTCTCCTCGACGAGTCAGGTGAGGTGGATCAGGTGGTGTTCGCGATTGAGGACGTCACCGCGCATGTGCGAGCAGAGGAAGAACTCTACCAATACAACGAACGGCTGAGAGCCCTGCACGCGATCGACGGGGCCATCCTGGCTGCCTGGTCGTCGGAGGAGGTGGCCCAGACCGCTCTGCGCCACATGCGGCGACTGATAGAATGTCGCTGGGCCGGCGTCGTGACGTTCGACCTCGAGGCCCAGGCGGCCACGCTCCTGGCTGTGGAGGCCGATGGTGAGGCCGGGCTGGAGGTGGGAAGCGAGTTCTCGCTGGAAGGAACTGTGGACACCGAGGCGCTCAAGCGAGGACAGATTCACGTGGTGGCGGACATCTCGATCCCCTCAACAGGGGAGGTAGGGCGAGGCCACCCATCGCCGACGGTGACGAAAACACTGGACGATGCGGGGGTGCGCTCCTACGTCGCCGCTCCCCTCATCGCCCACGCCGAACTGATCGGCGTGCTGGCCGTGGGGTCAGAACGTCCCAGCGCCTTTGCCCCCGAGCACCTGGACGTCATCCGTGAGATCGCCGACCAGATCGCCGTGGCATTACGCCAGGTAGGCCTGCGTTCAGCTCTGAAGAGTGAGCAGCAACAGCTACAAGCCCTGGTGGGGAATCTTCCGGAAGGGATTCTCCTCCTCGACGGCGAGCGACGCATCCTGCTAAGCAACCCGGTGGCGGAGACCTACCTCCCGATCCTTACAGACGCCGCCGGCGGCGACGCGTTGATCCACCTGGGCGGATTGCCAGCACGCAGACTGCTACAATGCCCTCATGAGAGCGCATGGCGCGAAGTGAGGATCAAAGGACCACCAGAACGCATCTTCGAGGTATACCCTCAGCCGTTGGCGGGGAAGGCCGGAACCGGGCGCTGGTTGGTGCTGATTCGGGACGTCACCGAGGAGCGAGAGGCCCAGCGACGGGCACAGCAACAGGAGCGGCTGGCGGCGCTGGGAGAACTGGCCGGGGGCATCGCCCACGATTTTAACAATCTCCTGACCACGATCATACTCAACGCCCAATTGCTTCTCCAAGAACGGCACCTTTCCGACTCCCTGACCTCAGGCCTTCAGACCATCGCCACAGAAGGAAAGAAGGCAGCCAGCCTGGTGGGGCAAATCCTGGACTTCAGCCGGCGCTCTCCCATCAAGACCCGCCCGGTAAACCTGAAACCGCTGATCAAGGAAGCCATACGCATGCTGGAGCGAACGGTTCCGGAGAGCATCTTGCTCCGCCTGGAGACAGAGGCGGGGGAACATGTGGTGAACGCCGACCCGACGCGGATTCAGCAGGTACTGATGAACCTGGTGATCAACGCCCGGGATGCCATGCCGCAGGGAGGGCAACTGCGCATCGATCTGACCACGGTGAAGGTGAGGCCGGGCCAGGAGCCCCCGGCAGCGGAGATGAAGCCCGGGGAATGGGTGTGCCTGGCGGTGACGGACGCCGGCAGAGGCATACCCGCGGAGGCGCTGCCGCACATTTTCGAGCCCTTTTTCACCACCAAGCCGACGGGCCACGGAACGGGGCTGGGACTGGCGCAGGTATACGGCATTGTGAAGCAGCACGAAGGGCACATCACCGTGGACACTGAAGTAGGGCGCGGCACGACATTTCGGGTCTGGCTGCCAGCTCACGGCGAGAAGGCTGTCGAGGTCAC
>Ga0180431_10010471_pt1 | contig 10298 bp, 7 predicted proteins | sample SS_ome_11_FD_132459 | JGI IMG/M metagenome (GOLD analysis project Ga0180431, IMG submission 132459) | Hypersaline lake sediment archaeal communities from the Salton Sea, California, USA - SS_1_MS_1 metaG | ecosystem: Environmental > Aquatic > Non-marine Saline and Alkaline > Hypersaline >... | reverse complement strand
TATAGGCGCCGCCCACGCCATGTCGTTGTACCGGGTGTAACTGCCTATCATCGCCAGCGAGCCCAGCATCAGCCCGATAAAAAGGCTGCCGGTATCTCCAAGGTAAATTCGCGCCGGGGCACGGTTGTAACGCAAAAAACCGAAGAGCGCTCCCGCTAGAGCCAAAGTTAACACCGCTATGGTGGGGCGGTGATTCCAATAAGCCACCCCGAACAACACGAGGGCTGCAACGCCGGCTACCGTTGACGCCAACCCGTCCATTACGTCTATTATATTGAACGCGTTGGTAATGCCGACGAGCCAAAACGCACTCAAAGCATAAGCCATCACCGGAACGCCGCCCAGCTTCGGCAAGAATTCGAGTTGAACGTATATACCCAACTTTATTAAAACCCAAACCGCGATAAGCTGTCCCGTCAACTTCACCTGAGGCGATAAAAAACCAAAATCGTCCACCAAACCGAGCAAAACCACAACCGTGCCTCCAAGTAACAATCCCAATACCTGCCGGTCGAAATTGTATACCAGAGCAAGAGTTATCAAGAAACTCAGGTAAATTGCTATTCCGCCGAGATAGGGTATGGGTTCCTTCTGCTTCTTGAGCACGCCGTCGGGGCGATCCACGATCCCGAAGCGAAGCGCAGCTTCCCTCATTATGGGGGTGACGTATAATGAAAGTAAAAATGCAAGAGCAAAAGCCAGTAAATAAATTATCATCGGTTCACTCCAGCACGTACACTTCCATGCCCATGCCCTTCAAGATAAGCCTGCTTTTGGATAGTAATTCATCGAAAATGAGCTTCTCCTCCTTGGATAATTTACAATGCCGATAACTTTTATTCAATCTTTCAAGCTCCGAAGGCCGCCATATCACATGAGTAAAACCTTTTTTCAGCAGGAGGTTTCTAAGTTTGCCCGCGCTTTTCGCCTCCTTTATCTACGCCACCAGCGGATGTTTGTCATATGCGCTTATGGGCTCATAATCCCGATCGAAATAGTATCCTCTGGTCTCCCCGACCATCAACAGCTTGGTTCCACGATAAGGTGTATTTTCACTTATCCATTTCGCAGGAGCGGAATGGGGCGCGAAATGCGCAAGATATTTCTCAGGCGCCATGCTTGTTGAAAGGTATCTCAGAACGCCCTTATAGTATGATTCCTGGAAAAGCACCATGCCACGAAGCCCGATCAAAGAGATAACAACCACAGCGATTACCGCAGCAGCAGCCGTCGCCCGGCGCCTGCCTTCTCGCATCAGCATCCCCCCGCAAAGCACCGTTGCGAGGGCGAGACCGGGATAAAAATACCTTACCACCAGAACCGACCGCGCCCATAGTACATAAAGCAACAATATTCCAACGGAAGCCCAGCGGGGAAAACCCTTGCGGAAAAATCCCCATACAAACCCCGCTGAAATCAGAAGTATGCCGGGTGAAATGTTAGCGCCCGCCCCGAACGCGCCTTTGCCGAGCGCAACATCTTTCGGCAACTTCCAAAACGTTGCTACCCAAGAGTAAAGCTTGGCGGAATCGTGCTTCAGGTTCAAATAAGCGAAATGCCCGGCGCTGCCCGCCGGCTCGAGCGCCGGATAAATCGGATTATGAAACACAATAAGGTTCCTCAAATACCAGGGAGAAGCCACCGCCAGAGACACCGCTCCGAACAGCATCACATCCGCCAGTGCCGTCTTTGCGATTCCCTTGCGCTTTATAGCTCCGACAACCACACCCACCGCCGCGACAACCCCCACCGCCAGCGCCGAATATTTCGATCCCACCGCTGCGCCCAAAAGAACGGCGCTTGCAAGCAAGGTTCCCCTGCCCTCCCCTTCAAATATCCATCTTGCCAACAAGGCAAACGACCCTAAAGCGAAAAACGAAACCCCCAAGTCAACGGTGCCCAACCCAGCCATCGTGCCCACCCCCGGAAGACTCGCGAAAAGCACGGCGCCACACAAACCCGCACTGCCACCGAACCAACGGTCGCCGATCACATATATCCACATGCATGTGCCAACACCGAGAGCGAAGTGACACAGCTTGACGGTACCGGAATCGCCAAAAGCCAACAGAGGCACATAAAGAAAGTCAATATAGGAAGGCATGGCGCTATGAACCGCAAACGGGAATATCTCCACACGATGCCGAATAAGGTACATAGCGCCAAGGGCGTCGTGATAGTAAAGCGAATCGTAAAATATCTCGGGTACCAGAACGGCCAGAAACGCGGTTAATCCAGCAAGCAACATCATTAAAACCAGTATGACTTCAACGGGCGACAAGTCGGTTCTTATATCTTTTTCCAGATAAGCCTTCAAGTCTTTAAACAGTTTTGAGAAACGCCTTATGCCGATAAATAAACCAAGGGCTACCAAAGCTAACAGCACCGCCGGGTAAAGAAGCCCCAAAATTCCGATAAAAAAGATAGCCGCCGCGTATGCACTTATTCCAAGGCCTATCGCCGTGAGCGCGCCTTCGATACCTTCCGATTTCTCACCAAGCCATTTCCGCAAACTTTCCCCGACAACCCATGCCGCCACGACCAGCAAGGCGACGAGAATCGCATCCCGTGTAAAATTACCCAACAGCAATCGCACTTTCGGTTCCGAGGCAACCGCCCAAACGGTTACAAACGCGACCAAGAGACCAAAAACCACATATCCGAATTTTTCAAGCGATTTTTTCAATTAAAACCTTCCAGCCAAAAACCCAGCAGGCATAAAGCGAACAACCTGAGCCCGAAGTCGCGTTCGCCCGCCAGTTCCTGATCAACCCACTTTACGGCGACATGCTTATCGAGTGGAAGATGCTTTACAGCGAGCTCCACTGCTTCACATAAAAAGCCGCGCAACGTAGATTGGAACCAGTGATCAAGCGGTACGGTAAACCCTTTTTTCCCACGGCGCAATATTTCCGCCGGAACAAGCGACCGGGCGGCGTTCTTCAGGATCAATTTACCTTCTTTGCTGCTCATCAGCAGTTTTTCGTCAAGGCCCACCGCAAATTCCACAATGCGGTGATCCAGATACGGTACCCTTGCTTCCAGCCCATGTGCCATGCTCATCAGATCGACTTTCGCCAGGAGATCACATGGCAACCAGGTGTTGAGGTCGCAATTCAGCGTAGCGCGCAGTGCGCCTTTGTCGTTTACTCCGATAAAATACGGCTCGAAATGACCGACAACCTTCTCCAGCAATTCCGGTACATCATAATCCGGGAAAAGCGCTCCCAATTCGAGCGGGTCCAAAACGCGCACCCATGCCAGGTGTCCCCACACCCCCGGAGACGAATTGAGAGCTTCGATGGCTTTACGCCATCTATCGGCTTGCCGAAAAGCGCCCGCCGACCCCCATCCAACCCTTCGTAACCAGCGTGGAATTATTCGCCACGCACGAGCATATCGCGCCAGCCGGTAACGCAGGTATCCCGCAAAAAGCTCGTCGCCCCCCTCTCCCGTAAGCACCACCGCCACCTCCCGGCGCGACAGCTCGCTGATAATGTACGTCGGTATAAGAGCCGGATCGGCCACAGGTTCGCCCATCCGATCCGCTATTCGGGGTAGCAGTTCGCTCAACTCGGCAGGTTCCATCACCGTGCGGGAATGCTCGGTTCCGAATCGGCGGGACGCCAACTCGGCCCACGGCGTCTCATCATAACCGGGCGGATCCTCAAAGGCTACCTGATATGTCTTCAGTCCGCTTTCCGCATGCCGGTTCATCAAACCGACTATAATGCTCGAATCAATCCCGCCGGATAAAAACGCACCCAGCGGTACATCGCTTATCAAACGTAAGCGGACCGAATCGTCAAGCAGGTCGAGCAACTCCGTCTCACGACCGCCTTTCACCGGCGATGAACTGTCGGGTAATTTCCACCATTTCCATTTCTTGAAACCGTCCGGTGAAAAAAGCGCCGCTTCGCCTGGCTCAAGCCTTTTGATGCCCTCAAGTATCGTGTTTTCGCCCGGGACGTATTGCAGCAGGAAGTAGCCGACCAGCCCGAAAGAGTCAAGTTTGGGTTTCGTATCGAGACAAGCGGCCAGAGCTTTCACCTCGGAACAGAAAAGCATTCCTTGTCCTTCAAAAGCATAAACAAGCGGCTTGATCCCGATCCTGTCTCTTGCGATAAACAGCCTCCGGCGCTTCGGGTCCCAAATCGCAAATGCGAACATGCCGTTGAGGCGCTCGAGGCAATCGACGCCCCATTGCTCGTACGCCCGTAATATTACTTCGGTATCCGACCGTGTTTTGAAGCGATGCCCGGTATCTTCGAGTTCTTTGCGAAGTTCGGCGAAGTTATACACCTCACCATTGTAAACTATCATTGAGCCGTCCTCGCCGGCCATGGGCTGCTTACCGCCTTCGATGTCGATTATACTGAGTCGGCGGTGACCGAGTCCTACGTGCCTCTCAAAATGATAGCTTTCATCGTCCGGGCCTCGGTGAGCCAGGCAGGATGTCATCGCGTGTACTTTAATCCGATCGACATCTCTCGCGGAAAAATCAACTATGCCTGCTATCCCGCACATATAGAGCCTTTATACTCCCCTGCCAATACTGACGGCCTCGCGATAAACATTTAAAGTTTCTCTTGCACAGTCTTCCCACCGGAAAGTTTTAACTCTTTCCTTGCCCTGTCTAATAAGGCTTTGCCTCAATTGATCTTCAGTTATTAAGCGACGAATTACTTGGGCAATATCATCGTGAGAGTACGGGTTGAAAAAGACCGCCGCCTTTCCAGCCACTTCTCTGTGGACTGGTATGTTCGAGCAGGCGACCGGTACCTCTAAATCCATTGCCTCCAAAAGCGGCATGCCGAAACCTTCCTGAAAGGAGGGGAAAACAAACGCAATTGCGCCACGATATAACACAGCTAATTCCTCATCGGAGGTATATCCTATAAAATTGATTTCTTTTTCAAGTCCAAGCTTGGTGACCGCACTCATCGGGCCCCCGAATCTATCATCAAAAGAACCGGCTCCCACTAACGCCACATCAACGCCAACGCCTTTAAGCAACGCTATCGCATGTATCAATCCTTCGACGTTTTTATGTGGTCTATGAACTCCGACATATAACAAATAATTTTCCGGAAGCTTAAATCGTTTTTTTAATTCCTCCAAGCTTATATTTTCCTTTTTATTCGGAATTCCGGAATATGCATAGTGAACCGCGACGATTTTCTCTTTAGCGCCTGGAAAAACTCGGCAGATATCATCAGCTACAGCACGTGAAGGCGTTAATATACGCAAAGCACGAGAAATTGCGTAATGATGCAAAAAATTTGCGGCAGCTCGGCGCCACCACCGACCACGAGTAAAATAATTCGGAAACGATATCGGGTTCAGGTCATTAATTGTGATAACGCTTGGAACTCCCAATCTGAGCGGCAAGTCGAACATCGGGTAATGAAGAAGGTCAGGGGCAATCTGTTTTAACACGCTTGCAATGGCCATATGCTGCCGGAACCCGGCAGGATCTATGGCTACCTCTTGTAAACGCACGTTGTCCGGGAGGTCTTCCCAAAGCTTGAGTGATTCCCCCTTCACAAGAAGCACAAACTCATCTTCAGGCGATATTGCTGCCAGCGCGGGTACCAGTCCGGCGAGGTACCGCCCCGCTCCGGTCATTACAGTGGATCTAAGACGCACGTCAATAACTACACGCATTATTTAATTCCGATTCAAGTACACGAAAGGATTTCTTCATTCGCTCAATCTACGCCATGTCCTTATTACGCTGAAAGATATTGATGCCGCTCCCCAAAAAACAAATATATGCAACAATAAATCCAATAATCCCAAAAGCGCACCGATACTAATCAATAATAGCTGATCGGGAAGTGAGAAAGAGAGGAAATAAGCTCGCCGGCGTATCAGGCGGTATATGTCTTCAATAACGGAATTGGATTCTTTTTCGTCTTCATCGGCGTCTGCGGTTTCCGCCTTAAGATGATCCGGTCGCATATAATAAAAAAACATCCCTGCGACGCTTAAGAAATATGCCGCAAACCCCCACGCCCAAAGCGTTTGATCACCGTTGTATCGCACGACGCCCAATGTTAATCCGAAATAAACGGCGAAATCTTTGATGACGTCCGTGGTTACATCCAGCCACGCGCCTTTTTGCGAAGTCATTCCCTTTAATCGAGCCAACTGGCCGTCGGCACAATCCAAAATGAAACTCCCCTGCAAGACCAGCGCTCCGGTAGCCATCCATATCCACTTGCCCGTTCCAAAAGTCGCAGCGGCCATAAGACCTAAAAACAGGGACACAAGCGTTACCTGGTTGGGAGTGATACTCGTATCCACCAAAATCGCCACTAAACGGTTGGCGGCGTGCGCGGGAAATTTCGTAGTCCACCAACTGTCGTGCGATTTGATAACCGCCTCAAGTTCTTCAGCCGTTCCGGGTTTCACTTGCACTCCTTAGCGATTGCAGCCACCACTTCCTTCCTGGCCATCTCAAGGTCCTGAGGCGTGTCTATTTCGATCCACGGCAAACCGCCGGTACTTACCCCGACAATCGGACGCTTATCCGCAAGCACATCGAAAGCCTCCTCGTACCAACCATCCAAATCGTCGCGTCGGACAAAATCATCAAGAATTTCAAACAATTCCTTCGCTCCCTCCGCGCCGAACTTCGCTATCCCTATATATTCCCCCTGGGCCGAAGCTGGATCCATAGTTTTGTTTATCTTTCGAAGAAAACCATCTTCGAGCTTCACCTTCATCTCTTCCTCACCCAATTTTTTAAAATCGTCAACGTTTATGGCGTCGGGACGACCGTCCTTAAGAAGATTCTCCAATATGCCTCGATGAAAAAAATCATCCGAATTTATTAATACAAAACCATCCGCAGCAATTTCTCCGGCAAGGTAAAGCGAATAGATATTGTTAGCGGTATCCCAGCGGGGGTTGAATATGTATTTTATTTCTTTTCCAAACGCTTGTTTCATTTTATCCGCTGCAAACCCGGTCACCGCGTAAATATCCTTTATATCAAATGCCCGAAGCGCCTGGACCTGCCTGGCGATAAGGGACATGCCGGCAATTTCCAACAGCCCCTTGGGTATTTCGGCAGTAAGGTTACCCAACCGCACGCCCCGGCCTGCGGCAAGTATAATACCTACGGACTTCATCCCATAAGTTTCCTTTTAATCTCGGAAATTGCATTTTTAATTAATTCTTCGGTCAAATCGAGTTCATCAAGTATGGTATATCGGCCCTTGCGTGTATAGGGCGCTTCGAGCACTGCTCTTATGTAGTCCTTTTCGGAAAGACCAATGTCGACGCATGTGACAGGCAGGCCGAGATGCCGAGAGAACTGTAAGAATTTTTCCCACGGCCCGCCGCGCAAATGCGTGACCATTATGGTGCCGAGGGCCACCTGCTCTCCATGATAAGCATCAAGACCGTAAAGCGCGTCTATTGCGTGGCTGATATTGTGTTCTGCGCCGGAAGCAGGTCGGGAATTGCCTGCGATGCTCATCGCCACGCCCGAAAGTATCAAGCCTTCCACCAAGCGGCGTACAAAATCAGGATGGCGCGCATAAGTCTCACTCACCTCCGACATCTCGAATATCGAGCAAGCCGCCGAATGCGAGATGACGGCGGCAAGGTCGTGATATGTCTCACCTGTCCGGCGGGCACCGAGCTTCCAGTCATCGAGGGCGCTAAAATTGCTCAACAGGTCACCCACCCCCGCGCGTATACTCGTTATCGGGGCACGGCCTATTATCTCAAGATCCACTATCACCGCGACGGGCATTCGGGCGGGAAGGCTTTGCTTTTTTCCATCGGCGTCCAAAAGCACCGCCACGGGACTGGCAATACCGTCATGGCTGACAAGCGTCGGGAAACTGATGACGTCCACATCCAAACGCCGCGCGGTCATCTTGGCAACGTCTATAGTGCGACCGCCACCTATCCCCACCACAGCGTTAATACTCCGCTCACCAAGGTTGTCGATTATCTCGTCTATTTCCGATTCGCGGTTCGTAGCCGGGTGAAAAACCGGCGCTTCTTTCAAAGTTCGAGAAAGAAAATCTATTGTTTTAGGTACCATTGGCGCCACGTTCGGATCCACTACCAGCGCCGCCCGGTTTACACCCAGCACACCCAAAACCTCCCCAAGTTCCCGCTCGGCTTCCCCGACACCGGTTACTAGACGTATAAATTTTAGCTCAGTCTCCATCAAGATTCTCCCCGGATTTCACACTGAAAGCTTTCTTTCGTTCTTTGTACCAGCCTTGCACCGAAAAAACAATCGTCATTATGACACTTGAGGCCGTTATTATCTTAAAGAAAATCAAAGCCAACCCCAAAGGTGCAGCTATAGCTAATACAAAAATGCGCTCCGCTATGCTGAAATAAAAAAAACGCTGAATCCAAACCCTAGCGGAAACCTGTTTTTCATCTGCTACTGTCAATCGCTTAATGTTCATTTTTTCAAGAGCTTTTTCTCGATAAAGTCCCTCAGTAAACCTCAGACATAATGCGATAGCAGCCAGCATACCCCACATCCATACATGCATATCACCCGTTCTGCGAGAATAACCAAGGCATAAGCATACCCACAGTCCGAGTTCCCTGAATCTATCTCCGAATATATCGAGCCAGAAACCGAAAGGCGTGGTCTTCCCTGTATATCTTGCCAATTGGCCGTCAAGGCAATCGAGGGTGAAGGAAATAATAAGAAGAATAGAGCCAATTAAAGCAAAAAATGCGGAACCATGAACAAAACATAAGGCAACCAAGCCGCTTGATGCCAACGAAGCGGCAGTAACTTGGTTGGGGGATAGCCCCTTTTCAACGGCCCAAGGCAAGAGCCGATTTGCCCACCGGGAAGTCAAGAAATAGGCCAAGGGCGTATCATCAACCTTAATAACCTGTTTATAACTTTGTGATTTACCGGCTGATTTCTCCATAATATAAACCTTCCCCTATGTCAAACCCTATACCACTCTACTTTTTTCATTGATGAGTTTCATATAAATTTTCTCAATTTCCCCGGCGTGTTTTTCCATCGGTACCACGTTAGCCGGATCGGGAATTAGTTTTTCAAGCAAAAATCGATCATCAACCAAACGTTGCATTTTCGCCGCCAAATCCTCAGCATTACCGACTTGAAAAAGAAAACCGTTTACCCCGTTTTTCACCAACTCCGCCATACCGCCGATGTCGGAAGTAATCACCGGCGTACGCGAGAGAAACGCCTCTTGAATAGTTAGCGGCTGGTTCTCATACCAAATGCTCGGTACCACCAAAACATCGATTTCCTTGAACACATCTGCCACTCTTCGATTATCGAAAGGCCCCCGGAAATTTACTCCCTTTCTCTTAACCATTTTTCCCAATCGGTATTTTAACGCTCTTACTTCCAGTGATTTGTCTAACTCTCCATAGATATCCAATCGGACATTGTCGCCATGAATTCGGTTGAACGCTTCTACCAACACGTGAATGCCTTTGTTCCACGCAAGACGCCCCATAAAAGCGAACCTGAACGTGTCGCAAGAAGTCCTCCGAAATCCCTTAAAAAAATTTACATTCATTCCGTTTGAAATTCTTATTATACGGTCTGGAGGAATGCCCCACTCGACGAATTTATCCCGTAAAAATTCTGAAGGTGAAATAAGCAAATCCACCTCCCGCGACAAGACGTGTCGAAGATATGCATTTCTTACGAAGTAAGCGGATTTATGTTTTGAAATAAGATTCACTGATTGTTGGGAAGCAAGTTTCTTCGCTGAGATTTTATTTATTACCCTATTCCTGAAAGCCGCTAAAAGCCTTGATGGATTGCTGATCACTTTAACGGTTTCCCCTATTCCCTTGAGACGAAGCAACTCGAAAATGGATATGGGATCGTCACTCGGAGGAAGCGTCCTACAAGAAGCACATTTGATACCCTCTTCCGGCCCGTCGCAAAGGGTCCCATCGGGTCGCAACAGATCCCCTCGATGGCACAACGGATCATACCAATGCAAAGTCAATACACCGGGCACACCCAGCTTCGAGGCCATCGATTCCACAGAATAAGTCAATGAATGACCGGTATGATTGAAATGTACAACGTCCACCCTTTCTCTAATGAGCAACCTCTTAAAACACTCCGACACGTTGTAATCATAGTAGCTGTCTATCTCAGTAGGTTTATTTTCCACTCTCAAGCGGTTTAAAGAAAAGAGTCTCATCCCCTCAAACATTTCTTCATTCAACTCGCCGTCTTTTTGGTACCGTTCACAAACTGGAAATAAAAACATCGGCTCGTGGCCCCGGTCGAGAAGAGCGCGGGC
>Ga0180431_10010470_pt1 | contig 10298 bp, 6 predicted proteins | sample SS_ome_11_FD_132459 | JGI IMG/M metagenome (GOLD analysis project Ga0180431, IMG submission 132459) | Hypersaline lake sediment archaeal communities from the Salton Sea, California, USA - SS_1_MS_1 metaG | ecosystem: Environmental > Aquatic > Non-marine Saline and Alkaline > Hypersaline >... | reverse complement strand
CTCCGCGTAGACCCCCGGAAGACCGGACCAGCGGGTTTCCTTCCCCTTCTGCACGTGGACCGGCCCCACCGGCACGTGGTCGGACAGCCCGCCCAGGGGAACATGCGTCTCCACGGGATGGAATCGAAACCGGAACGTCTCGTCCCACGAGCATTCCGCGGGATCGAGGCCGGACTTCTCCTCGAGAGGGATCACCCGGAAACAGTGCACGCCTTGAGGAACGCCCCGGATGACCGTCTCGGGAACGCGGTCGCGCACGCGGATCAATCCGACCGGTTCCCGGGGAAGCAGGAGCGCGCCGCCGGGCGTGGCGTAGTAGACCCCGAAGAGCGCCGTCTCGCGCAGCGGCTTTTCCTCGACCGCCTTCGCGAAGTCCTCGAAGCGGTAGCTCTTGTAGTTGAGCCGGAACCGGAGAGACCCCGTACGGCTCGTTCGCAACGGGACGGACACGCGGTTCTTCTCGCCGGGCTGGACGTCCACCGTCTGCCAGGCCCGGAGCCCCCCGTCGCCGGCCGCGGCCACCTTCCACCGGCCGGGAATCATCTTCCGGAACCGGAACGCCCCGTCCTCCCCCGTCCGGGCGGGAGGCACCCAGCAATGGGAGGCGTCCGCGGAAGCCGGATACAAGTAGACCCGGGCGCCCTCCACCGGCTCGCCCGCCCCGTCGGTCACCTCGCCCTCGAGGGTTTCCTTCTGCGCGTAGAGGCGGATGTCCGTCTCGGCCGTGGACCAGGGGACGGCTTGCTCGATCGCCGCGTAGCCGAGGAAAAAGCCCTCGAAATTCCTGCTCTCCCCGTACACCGCCTCGACGCCCCCCCGGGCCACGAGCCGTATGCGCTCGCCCCGGCGGAACGAAGGCATCTCCAGCGCGAATTTCCCTCCCTCTCCGGAAGAAACGCGAAGGACCCCGTCGGGAAACTTCGGATCGAGGGCGAACACTTCGCAGCCTTTCCGCGGAACGCCTTCCACGAGCGTCCGGCCCTCGATCCTGATCCCGCGGGCCTCCAGCGGGACCTCGCCCAGATCCAGGTCCTCCAGCACGAAGAATCCGCTGGAAAAGACGTGGTCGAAGCGGGTGCGCAGGCGAAAGACGCCCCCGGGCTCGCCTCCGGGCGAGAACGCGAGCGTGTAGAAGCCCCGGGGCAGATCCGGGAAGCGGAATCGTCCGTCGGCGTCCGTCCGGCCCTCGCGCTTTTCCGCCTGCTCGGCCCGGGGGTACTTGCCGGTCTTGCGGGGGCTCAAGGCCACCGTGCAGCCGGGGACGGGCTCTGCCCCCGGGCGGACGAGCCTTCCGGTGACGGAGAAGGATTCCGCCGGCTCTTCCCCGCGTGACTGCGCGGGGGCCGAAGCGGCGGCCAGCACCGCCAGGACGGCGATCCAGCCGACGGCCGGGAACAAGGACTCCGGTCTTGCCCTGGACACGTGACGGGAAGGAAACCCGGATTTCATGAAGCCTCCTCGCGTTCCTGCTACTTCTTTCCGCTTCGTTTTTCCATGTCTTCCACCATCCTCCGCTTGGTCTCCTTCACGAAAAACGCGGGAACCTCGACGAACGGAGGGATCTTCGACGAATATTCCGATATCCGCTTCGCGGTGACCCGGGGCACCTCGTGCCGTTCCGTGGTCTTCCCCTCCGATATCTCGAAGGGCCCGATGACGATCCTGGCGCTCGCCGCGCCCACGGGCACGTACCGCTCCCGCGGGTGGCGACCGATCTGGTACGTCGTGTCGGATCCGGGCGGATCGCCGACCGATTCGACGGGAAGCGCCATGAGCCGGTGGGTGCCCGGCTCGAAGCCGGAGATCTCGACGGTTTCGATCCGGTCCCGGACCTCGACGATCGCCAGGGGGACGACGGGCCTCGAGAATTCCCCCTCCTCCGAAAGCGCATAGACCCCGTAGGTCGCGGGAGCGTCCTTCCGCAGCGCGGATGTCTTGGCCACGATCTCCTTGAATCGTCCCCATTCGCTGTCGTAGTCCAGCCGGAAGGAAACGCTTCCCGTCCCGGCCTCCTCCAGAACCACGCGGACCTCCTTCTTCTCGTCCCCCTGCACATGCAGCGTCCTTTGCGAACGCCGCGCGCCCTCGCCGAGAACGACGAGTCTCCACGTGCCCGGCGCGACATCCGCGAAACGGAAACGCCCCGCCTCGTCCGTCTGGACGCCGGGAATCCAGCACCAGGGGGAATCGATGCCGGGATGGAACAGGAACACCCGCGCGCCTTCCACGGCTTCTCCCCGCCCGTCCTCGACCGAGCCGGCGATGTCGCAAACCGCGGCGCTGCAATGGACGTCCATGATCACCGTCCGCCACGGATCCCCGATCCACCGGCTCTCCACGCCCCACCGCACGGTCTCGCTCTCGGCGTCTTGACGCCGTCTCGCGTACCGGGCCGCGACGTGGACCCGCTCGCCGGGGACGAAACCCGGAATCTTCAGCGTGAAGCGTCCGTCCTTTCCGCTTGTCGTCGAGGAGACGGCCCCTTCCGCCCTCGCGCGGCCCTCGAACCTCCGCTTGTCCAGATAGAACACCTCCGCGCCCTCGAGGGCCTTCCCGTTCAGATAGACGGCGCCCGTGATGATCAGCCCCGTCTTGAAGAGGGTCAGATCTCCGAGACGGACGTCTTCGCCGAGAAGGAGAAGGTTGCTCGACAGGATGTCGGCGTACTGCGTCTTGAACCGGAACACGCCGCCCGCTTCGCCCGCGGGGAGGAACCTCAAGCCATAGATCCCTTTCGGCAAGGCCTCGAAAACGAAGCGGCCCTCTCCATCGGTATGCGTTCCCATGGATGGCGTCTTCTCCGCCTCCTCGAACAGGCCGGTCTTCCTCGCCTCGATCCGCACGCCGCAGGCGGGCACGGGAGAACCTTCCCGCGTGACGAGCCGTCCGGAAACGGAGAAGGACGTTTCCTCTTCCCCCGCGCAAGGGGCGGCCAGCAGCGAGCCGAAGAGAAGGAGGACGAGCCAACCGGTCCTCGCGAACCTCGCCGTCGAGAGACCCGGGGCCGCGATGCATGCACGCGTCACGATGTTCATGGAAAAAATCCTCGAAGGATGCAGCGGTTTGCTCTTTTCGCACACAGGGGCCCGCGCGCCCCTGACCAGGGTTCATCCCGTTTCCGCGGTCGCATCCGGCGACGCCTATAGGCTGCTCTTCTGCACGCCGACGTCAAAAGATAATCGGCGCCCCCGGCGAGGGCGTTTCCGGAATCGGAAACCGGGGAACAGGTGGAATCCGGCGTTTCGGTAGCGATCTGAGGGCCGGAGGGAGGATCCGTGTCCGGGACGGGACGCGGTTTTCGACGGGCACTTTTTTTTTCGTAAAAGACGCAAGGACGGGGGGAGTGCGGCCAACACTTTATTCCGCGTCTGAAATCTGACGGCTGAAATCTGTAGTCGGCGACAGCGCGAACGGCTCAGGACCGTTTCAGGCAGGCGACGTAGCGCTCTCCGCCGAGGTCCCGGAGTTCGGGCTTTTGCTCCTTGCAGGCGTCGTCGGCTTCCGGGCAACGGGTGCGGAACGAGCAGCCGGAAGGCTTGGCCATGGGGCTGGGGACGTCGCCGGTGAGGATGATGCGGTCCTTGTCCCTCCGCTTGGGGTCGGGAAGGGGGACGGCGGAGAGCAGCGCGCGGGAGTAGGGGTGGATCGGGTTCCGGTAGATCTCCTGCGAGTCCCCGAGTTCCATGATGTCGCCGAGGTACATCACCGCGATCCGGCTGGAGATGTGTTCGACCACGGAGAGGTCGTGGGCGATGAAGAGATAGGTCAGATCGAGGTCCTCCTGGAGGTCCTGGAGCAGGTTGATGGCCTGGGCCTGGATGGAGACGTCGAGGGCGGAGACGGGCTCGTCGCAGATCACGAGGTCGGGGTTGGTGGCCAGCGCCCGCGCGATGCCGACGCGCTGACGCTGCCCGCCGGAGAACTCGTGGGGGTACCGGAAGCTCTGTTCCTCGGTCAAGCCCACCTTCTCGAGGACCTCGACGATCCGCTCGTGGCGCTCCTCGCGGGTCAGGTGGCGCTCGTGGATGGTCAGCGGCTCGGCCACGATGTCGCCGACGCTCATGCGGGGGTTGAGCGAGGAGTAGGGGTCCTGGAAGATCATCTGGATGTCGGCGCGGAAGGGTCGCATCTCCTTGCGCCTCAGCGGCGCCAGGTCGACGCGCCCCTTGTCGGGGGAGTGGAAGAGGACCTGGCCCTCGGTGGGGCGCACGAGGTTGATGATGGCCTTGCCGACGGTGGTCTTCCCGCAGCCGGACTCGCCGACGAGTCCCATCGTCTCGCCCGTCTTGATGGCGAAGGAGACCCCGTCGACGGCCTTCACGTCCCCGACCTTGCGCATGAGGATGCCGCCGTGGATGGGGTAGTAGACCTTCAGGCCGAGCACTTCCAGGAGGAAGCCGTTGCCTGCGGAACCGTTTTGTGTTGGATTGTCTTCCATGGGATTTTCGATTTCAGATTTCAGATTTCAGATTTCAGTCGTCAGATTTCAGTCCTCGGATCTCAGTTTTTCGGTGCGCTGAAGTCCAGGTCCCGATTCCTCTCCAGCTTGTCCTTCCGGAGGGCGTACCCCTGGACGATCTGGCTGGATACTGATTTGGCGGACTTCCTGATCTGCTGGCTGAAATCTGCAATCTCTACGCCTGGACACCCCCTTCCGGTTTCACCAAATGGCATCGGCACCAGTGTCCGGGTCTCACCTCGACGAGTCCGGGTTCCTCCTTCTCGCAGATGTCGATCTTTTCGTCGCACCGGGTGTTGAATTTGCACCCTGGTGGGAAGGCCATGACGCTGGGGACGATGCCGCGGATGGTGGGGAGGCGCTTGCCCTTCGTCTCGAGGTCGGGCCGCGGCAGGGAGCGGAGCAGGCCTCGCGTGTAGGGATGGAGCGGCTCCTCGAAGAGGTCCTCGATGTCGGCGATCTCCTGGATCTTGCCGCCGTACATGACGGCGGCGCGCTGGCAGGTTTCGGCGATGACGGCGAGGTCGTGGGTGATGAGGAGGATGGCGGCGTCGCCGGTCTTTTCCTTGACGCTGAGCATGAGGTCGAGGATCTGGGCCTGGATGGTGACGTCGAGGGCGGTGGTGGGCTCGTCGGCGATGAGCAGGGCGGGGTTGCAGGCGAGCGCCATGGCGATCATGACGCGCTGGCGCATGCCTCCCGAGAACTGGTGTGGGAATTCCTTGAGTCGCCGTTCGGCGCCGGGGATGCCGACCTTGTCGAGCATCTCGACGGCGCGGCGGGTGAGTTCGTCCTTGTCCCTCTTGAGGGCGGGTTCGTGGTACCAGAGGGCCTCCTTGACCTGCCATCCGATGGAGAAGACGGGGTTGAGGGAGGTCATGGGTTCCTGGAAGATCATGGAGATGTCGGCGCCGCGGATCTTGCGCATCTCCTCCAGGGGGAGGTCCATGAGGTTTTTTCCTCGGAAACGGATCTCGCCGTCCTCGATCCAGCCGGGGGGGTTGGGGATGAGGCGCAGGATGGAGTAGGCGGTGACGGACTTCCCGCAGCCCGACTCGCCGACGAGCCCGAAGACCTCGTTCTCGTAGATGTCGAAATCGACGCCGTCGACGGCCTTGGCGACGCGCCCTTCGACGTCGAAGTAGGTCTTGAGGTTCTTGATCTCGACCAGTTTTTTTCTTCCGTTGTCGGTCATCTCAATCTCGAGAACACCTTGGGGTCGAAGGCCTCGCGCACGGCCTCGCCGATCATGACGACGCAGAACAGCGTGGCCGAGAAGGAGCCGGCGGTGATGAGGATCAGATGGGGATAATGGAGCACATGCTTCATGCCCTGGTTGAGGAGGCCCCCCCAGCTGGGCGTGCCGACGGGGAGGCCGAATCCGAGGTAGTCCAGCGAGACCAGGGAGCCGATGTAGGCCACGATGCCGAAGGGTGCGAAGGTGACGATGGGGACCAGGGCGTTGGGGAGGATGTGGCGGGTCATGACCTTCCAGTCCCCCTGGCCCATGGCGATGGCGGCCTGGACGTAGTCGCGGGCCTTCTCCCGGTAGAACTCGCCGCGGATGGTGTAGGTGATGCCGATCCACCCTCGGAGGATGATGAGCAGGATCACCAGGTGAAGGAACTGGGGTTGAATGATGGAGGCGATGATCATGATGGTGAACAGGAAGGGGACGGAGGACCAGATCTCGATGAAGCGCTGGACGAGGATGTCGGTCCATCCCCCGTAGTAGCCCATCACGCCGCCCACGATGACGCCGATCGAATACCCGATCGCGGCCACGAGGAGGGCGAAGAGCAGGGATATCCGGAATCCGTAGGCGAGCTGGGGCAGGACGTCCAGGCCGGAGTCGTCGGTTCCCAAGGGGTGCTGCCAGTCGGGCGAGGTGGGGGGGCGGTCGGGAAGGTCGAGGAGGTGCTCGCTCCAGGAGTAGGGGTACAGCGGCATGACGCACCATGCGCTGCCGTCCTTGAAGGTCTCATAGAGCGCCTCGTGCTGCTCGATCTTCTCCTTCGTCTTCTGGTACTTCTCCCACTGGTAGTAGGAGTCCTCCTTCCGTGGAGCGGGCTTTCCCTCGATCTCCTTGCGCATCTCGGCGATGTCGGCGTAGTCGTCGGGATCCCTGCTGTAGCGTTTGAACCGGCGGTAGTCCACCTCGCTCTCGCCGATCTGGCCCCACTCGCTCTTCTTCTGGAAGTAGGTGACGTCGGTGAAGAAAAGCACGGAATGCAGCCACTCCTTGACGGCGGGAAAGGCGGTCTTTCCCTGGTAGTGGATGGCTATGGGGCGGTTGTTGAGCATGAGCTCGAGGAAGAAGGAGAGAACGAAGAGCGTGGTGATGATGCGGAAGGCGTAGTAACCGCGCTTGATCCGCTTGAAGCGCGCGATGCGCTTGGCCCAGATGGGCGACATCTCCATCTTGAAGCCCATCGCCCTTCCGGCCTTCGTCACCAGAAAGGGCAGCAGCTTGTGGGTGAAGAGGAACCCCGCCGCGAGGATGTAGATCACGGTGAAAATGGTCCACGCAGCCGACACGATGTCCTCTCCTTAGCTGAAGCGGATCCGGGGATCGATGAGGGCCCACACGATGTCCGAGAAGATGTTCCCGGTGAGGCGCAGCAGCACCCCGATGACCAGCACGCCCAGGATGATGGGGTAGTCGCGCTGGATGATGGACATGTAGCCCAAAAGGCCCATGCCGGGGATGTTGCAGGTCTTCTCGATGAGAAAGGAGCCGGCGAACAACAGACCCAGTGCGTGGCCGATCCCCGCGGTGATCGGGATCATGGAATTGCGGAGCGCGTGCATGAAGATCACCCGGCGCTCCGAGAGCCCCTTCGCGAAGGCCGTGCGCACATAGTCCGCCCCCAGGTTGTCCAGCAGCGAGTTCTTCATCAGGATGGTCATCAGGGCGAATCCAGTGATGAGGTAACCGATGACCGGCACGAACATATGGTGCGCCCGGTCCAGGATCTGCTCGAAGAAACCCATCTCGGCGAAGTTCTGGCTCTGGAAGCCCCCCAGCGGCACCAGGTCCCAGTAGGAGCCCCCGCCGAAGAGCACCAGGAGGATCATGCAGGCCACGAAGCCGGGCACCGAATAGCCGAGGAACACGAGGATGGAGGACCCCGTGTCGAAAACGGAGCGGTGCTTCAAAGCCTTGAAGATCCCCAGCGGCACGCAAATGAGCCAGGTGGCGATGTAGCCGGAAAGACCGAACCAGATGGAGACGGGGATCTTGGAGCCGATGACCTTGAGCACCGGGTCGCCCTGGATGTAGGACGTCCCGAAGTTCCCGGTAAGCACGCCCCAGAGCCAGTAGAGGTAGCCCACCAGGACGGGCTTGTCGAGCTTGTAATACTCCTTGAGGGCGTCCATGGCGTCCTGAGGAATCTGGAGATCCCCCGTCATGTCACCCCCGCCGGCGCCCCCGCCTTCCTGCATCATGGCCTGCTTGATCTGGAGCTGGGCCTGCTCGATCGGCCCCCCGGGGACGATGCGCAGGATCGAGTAGACCATCAGCGTGATGCACACGAAGGTCACGGGGATGAGCAGCACCCGCCGGATGAAATAGGTCATCATCCCGTGCATGGAGCCCGAACCTCCTTCCCGTCGGTTTCACGATTTCCGCGCGCCCTGCGGATCAGCCGCCCCCTCCCCCGCCGAAGGCCGCTCAGCTGCCCTGGGCCTCTTCCAGGGCCTTGCGCTTATCCGGATCGAACCACCAAAGCGTCTTGATCTGGCGGTAGTCGCCGGTCTTGGTGAAGTAGTAGTCCGGGTGGTCCATGTAGTACCAGAAAAGGATCCGGTTGAAGTTGGATGACCACCCGAGCGCATAGGGATGGGTCTCGAAGACGATCTTGTCGATCTCCCGGATCAGCCGGACCCGTTCCTGAAGATCCATCGTTTTCTTCTCGAGCTCGCACAGCTCGTCCACACGCTCGTTCTTGAAACCCGTCAGGTTGTTGTTGTATTTCTCGTCGGCCAGCTTGGAGAGCCACTGGTTCTCCGGATTGGGGAAAAGAATCGCCCCCCAGCTCTGGTAGGTGATCGTGAAACTGCGCTCCTGCACCTTCTTGTAGGTCGTCCGCCAGTCGGTGAGCTTCAGGTTGAATTTGATGCCCGCCTTCTTGTAGTCCTCCTGGACCACCGTCCAGATCCGCTTCCAGTCCTCGATCCCGTACTCCAGGGTGATCTCGAAGATCTCCCCGTCCTCCTTCACCAGCCAGCCGTCCTTGTTGCGCTCCTTCCAACCCGCCTCGGCAAGCAACTTCTTGGCCTTGGGCGGATTGTAGCGGATCTTGGGGTTGTCCGGGTTGGCCCAGACGCGGAAGGGATAGTAGGAGTCCAGATACTCGTACTCGTTGAAGAAGAGCTTGTCCATCAGCTTCTCGCGGTTGAACAGGTAGGTGAAGGCCTTGCGAACCCGGATGTCGTCGAAGGGGGGCTTGCGCATGTTGAAGGCGAAGCCCGCGAAGCCGACCGGGGCCTCTGTGTAAATCTTGCGCTTCTGGATCCACCCCTTCTCGATCTCCGCGTAGTCCATCTCTTCCACCCAGCGCTGCGCCTTGCCCACCAGGTAGTAGTCGAACTCGCCCTTCTTGAACTTCTCGTACACCAGTTCCCTGTCCCGGACCACGATGAACTTCATCTTGTCGAAGTTGTACATCCCCTGGTTGGACGGCTCGTTGCGGGCCCAGTAGTCGTCCCGGCGCTTCAGCGTCAACCACTCCTGCTTCTTCATGTCGTCCAGCGCGTACGGCCCCGTCCCCGTGACCAGCTTCCACTGGTACTTCTCCAGGTACTCCTCCCCGGGGATGCGGATCTCCTTGGCCGGATAGATGGGCATCCCACCGAAATAGAGGAACAGCCGCCAGTTCAGCTTCTTCGTGTGCACCTTGATCGTGTACTTGTCGATCACCTCCGGCTTCTCGAAGTTCTCTCCGTATACGATCACGTTGAAGGGATCCTTGACGTCGGGGTTCGTCTTGAACTCCCACGTGGCCAGCACGTCGTCGGCCGTCACCTCCGAGCCGTCCGCCCAGCGGGCCTGCTCGTCGATCTTGAACCAGAACGTCCTGAGATCCTTCGAAATCTTCCAGGACTTGGCGAGGCTCGGGATGAACTCCATGGTGGTGGGATGGGTCCCGATCAGGCTCTCGTACATCAAACCGTGGATGTCGCTCAGCTGCATGAGGTTCGAGTTCGGCCCGTCCGTGCGAAGCGTGGTGGGGTACGATGTCCAGTGAAGGCGGATCGTCCCCCCCTTCTTGGCCTCCTTCGCCCCCCAGGGCTCGAAGTCGTCGTTGCCCTGCCACTCGTCGAATTCGCCGAACTTCAGGTCCGGAATCTCGCCCTTGTACTTCTCCCACGGCTTCTGCACCGTCTTGCCCTTCGGCAATTGCCCACCCGTGACCGATTCCGCCCCCCTCTTCTTCGGGCAACCCCAAAGAATCACCCCAGCCATCAAGCAGGTCGCGATGACACTGAGCATGCGCCTCATCGTCTTCTTCCTCAAAACCAGATCCAAAAACGTGATTCTACCCTTTCGTCACCGCGGAGCAAGGGATTTCGGATCCGAGCACTTCGCGCTGTGGCGGCTTTCGGGTGATGTCGGGCGGGGATCCTAGATTCCAGACTGGAGATGCCAGATTTCAGCGGCGGTACGGAAAGGAAAATATGGCCATGACTTGCCGACAGCGCGGATGCCTCGGGATGAGGTATTCGCGCTGTAGTCATTTTCGAGGTCCGCCGGCCTGCTCCGGCCTGCATTTTCCTCGGCCACAGCCGGTGCGGGGGAGAAGAGAGAAGAGAGAGAAGGGCTTCTGGGGTCTGG
>Ga0180431_10010469_pt1 | contig 10299 bp, 12 predicted proteins | sample SS_ome_11_FD_132459 | JGI IMG/M metagenome (GOLD analysis project Ga0180431, IMG submission 132459) | Hypersaline lake sediment archaeal communities from the Salton Sea, California, USA - SS_1_MS_1 metaG | ecosystem: Environmental > Aquatic > Non-marine Saline and Alkaline > Hypersaline >... | reverse complement strand
TCCACGCTTAAGGTCACTGGAAAAAAGCAATACGTAGGAGGTGCTCTTATGCAGAACTACAAAGTGATTGTTGAAAAACATGAAGATGGCTACATTGCTTATCCTTTAGGCTTAAAAGGAACAGTCGTGGGTCAAGGGGATACTTACGAAGAAGCATTTGCTGATGTTAAATCAGCAATTAAATTTCACATTGAAACTTTTGGTGATGAAGCCATCAGTAATGAATCCTTGATACTGGAAGCTTTCATTGCCGAAGCCGGAATATGATAGTGGAACTGGTTTTAAGTTAAATCTGAAAAACTGACTATATCTTTCACTCCTGATTATTTTCAATGTAAAATAAAAATCCTCAATGACTGTGAAGAAATATAAGATTAACTGCCACCTGCCTATTCCTGATCCATGATCACTTCCACCGTCACGCACACGGCGTCAGCCAACAGATCACTGCATTTCTGCGGACCTCCCGAAGCCTTACTTCCCTCTCTTTGCCGCCTAGCATCTGGTATTATCCCTTTCATTAAGGCAGATCGGTCCTTCTCCTTTATTCAACTTGCCCGATTGTTGTATAATACGAATTAACAGGAAATGCGGAGGAGGTATTTGAAATGCATTCCGTCAAAGATAAACTACATCAAATTATTGAAAACATACCTGATAACGACGCCCTTGAACTAATCGAATACGTTGACTTCATGAAGAGAAAACGCCAACAGTCGATTTTTAAAGATCTTGAACTGGCCAGCGAAACCAGTCTTAGATTTTGGGTCAATGAACGCGACGACGAGGCCTGGAATAATGTATAACCAGGGTGGTATTCTTTTAATTCCCCATCCCTTTTAGCGATCTGAAAACTAGTAAAAAAAGACCTGTCCTGGTGCTCTCCAACTCAGACTATAATAGTAATAACCAGGATATTGTCTTTCTTATTCATGCACAGCGGTTAACAACCCCAGTTGGTCACACAGAGGGCGTTCCCGGACTGCCTCAAGTACTCCGCTAAAGCTTTTTAAAAGCTCTTCGTTTTTCCTAGTTTGTGCTTTGTTCATTTTATTACTTTTCCCTTTGCTCAAAATAACAACATAAAATGCCTATTTATAGGGCTTTAGCAGCTGGAAATAATTAAGCGATTGCTTAATCTATTATTTGGTTAATTTAGGAGAGTGGTTGTTGTAGATGGCGGGATTAGCACCGTTTAATATCTTTAACAATTAAAAACTCAAATTTACAATTACGCATAGAACAGCTTGGCACCCTTTAATACCGTGTGGTAAATCATAGCAGGAATATATGCTGTACTTGGCTAATTTATTACTTCAATATCTTCGCATAAGGGGGATTAGTCCTTGAACAGATCAGAAGCTAACTTTTCTAACCAAACCCATCAACTAATGGTAACAGTATCTCGCCACTTCTATATTAGTAAAAAGGGGATCTTGACTTATCAGGAGAAGCCCGTAGATGTAACTCTGAAAAACTACCAAAAAGCAAAAAAAGAACTGCTGGTATATTACCTTGTTATCGACCGTTTCAGCGGTAATTATTTTTTTCAGGTCGCCACTACAGGGCAGCTGTTCCCCCTGGCTGACTTTCTTCATTATGCCTGGCATCAGGATAAAAAGGAAGACCATTTTTGGGGTTTGCCAGAGAACATTGCTATCCCTAAAGCTATCACCTCGCCGGCTTTGTTTATGGGGCTAAAAAAAATAGGGGTTAACCCTTTTAACCCCACAGCAGGGTTCCCTTCTGGAGGGCATGTAATTAAAAATTTGGAGGAAACCCTGTGGTCTCAAGTAATATACCGCTCGACCCTGCACTTTAGAGCCTCTATCGAGCGACTCAAGGCACACATTTATGATATAACGCTGGGGTTAAGGCCCCATAGCGATCTTCGGGTTATCTGGCAAAGCAATTTGCGACCGGGATATACTAAAGCTCCTGTGAAATACCGGGAGTTTATAAACGCTTTCCATACAGAAGAGAGTGATTGCAGCAAGCTGCCAATTGCTTTGACAGATACTGCAACTGATAAAGCGGCAGACATTCCACCTTCAACCGCATTGCCCTATTATTTTACAGCACCGCTTGAAGAACTTCGCTTTTCTGAGTCCAAGTTGAGTGAGGCTAACCTGATCAATGATGAAGCCTGGGAGGAAGGCGATACAGTCAGGGGTATTAGGTTTGCCTACCAAGCCTTAGATCTTTCTCCCTTTTGTGCCGATGCTTTAAATTACCTCTCTTTATACAGTAAATACTACGAAGAAAAATATTTACTATCTAAAAGAGCAGTGTTGGTTGGGAAAGCAGCTTTAGGGGATCTATTTATCAAGAAGAATACCGGCAGTTTTTGGGTTATGCTCGAAACAAGGCCATACATGAGAGCTCTGTTGGGTTTGGCCGACTGTTACTGGGAGAGAAGAGAGTTTGAACAGGCAGCCGAAATATACCGGGAAATGCTCAAACTAAATCCTTCCGACAACCAGGGTGTCCGTTACGCTTTAGCCTATACTTTGCTCCTTCTTGATTGCAAGGAAGAGCTTGAGGGTTTTTTTAAAGAACATGGCGAGGAAGAGAGCTGTTTTATGCTTTACTCTAAGGCGCTTTACCTTTACCGGCTTGGTTCTGCCGAAGCAGATAAAACCTTGCAGAGAGCCATTGCTTCCAATGAGCATGTATACGGTTACCTATCGGGTGAGGAGTTTATGCCTTACCGGGAACCTGATCGCTATAGTTGGGGTGAACCTTCTGAAGCTATTTGTTATGTATTAGATAACAAAGAAGTCTGGGTGAACAGCCCGGGTGCCATCGAATGGCTAAAAGGGGGTTTGAAGACTTTTAAGGAAAAAACACTAGTGTCAAATGGTAATACTATTAAGCAGGTTTTACAGACCTTCCTTGATGAACAGGAAGCGCGCCTTTCCAATAGCACTTTTGGCAAATATGAAAATGTAATTGAGCTGTTACAAGCCAGCTTTGAGCGCTACAGCCATACTTACCTGGACAAAGATGAAAAAGAGTTATATGAACTTCACTACAACAAACAATATTATGAAGCAGTTGATAATAATGACGATGAAGAAGAAAGAGTGTTTTGCAACCTATTCGGCCCTGATAAGATTGCCAGTGGTGTCGTAGAGTACTTATCCTACTTTTTGCCCCATAAAGTAATCGGCAGTAAAGATCTGTTAAAAACGAGTGCAACGGTAATAAAAAAGCTCGGCCAGTGGCTTTTTGATAAAGGCTTCATAGATGATGGGGATCTGGAGATAATTACTGAAGAAGCGGTAAAAGCTGGGCGGGAGCTGCCGGCAATTAACAATTTCGAAGAAGCTCTTGTGAAATATATGTATGAGATAGATGATGAAATTGATTGGGATGAGGATGATGAACTAGAAGATGTTTTTGAGGTTGTTGCCGTTAAACCGGGAATCTTAGTCCTGGAGACATACAACACGGAAGGTAAAATAGAGATTGAGGTTAAAGTGCCACTTAAGTTGAGTAAGCTGTGCAGGGTAGGTTGGCAACTGAACTTGCTCTTGGTCAAAAAAAGAAAAAGCTGGACCATTGTCGAAGCTGGAAGAGTCAGCTACTGAGGTCGATGTTTCAGGGGACGAGGGTTTGACACTTTTCTTGGGTCAATGATAACAGAAGGCAGATTGTATTCGGGTCTTGAAGCATTTCTTTATAGGGCATTCTTGAAATTACCCAGTGATTAAAGATCCCAATCGGGTACTGGACGTTCCCGGACTACCTCAAGTACTCCGCTAAAGCTTTTTAAAAGCTCTTCGCTGTTTATGCCTTTGTGGTAGTTTTTATGCATATTGGGGTCAGGTCTTGAAATATCACTTATTTGCGGAACTGGTTTTATGTTATATCGGAAAACCTTACTACGTCTTTCACTACTGGTTATTGTTAGTTTTTACCGGCAATTCACTTTCCCAAACCTAACCGCACAACCAGCTTTTCCGGCAAGCCGGCAAAGAGTAGCTTCGATGAACGCAGTCAGAGCTTCCCAATTGCTGTGCACATCACTTAATATTGCATATTTAATCTTATGTGGTTAAAATCAGCCTTTAACTGAAAGCCAGCTTTCAATTGTTTCTTTCAGGTTTTCCCTACACTCTTAAAGGGTTGACCCAGTGGCCCAAACTCCGGGAAGATCTTTGATCTCACCATAGTAGGGCTCATCATCTTCAATCATTGTATAGTTGGCTCTTTTTAAAGCCTCTTCAACATATTCGATCAACATTTTTAACCCCCCTGAATTAGCAAAGGATTGCTAGGCCCTTATTATATCATTTTGCTTATCTTATTTGTCGGCAGGAGTTTTTGCTGTTTTAAAATCGATAAAGGTGCCGCTGATATCACCGTTAATGATGTGGGCAAGCAGATGCCTGAGGGCCGGCATGATGTTTTCCCCGGCTTTTTCTCGGCTGCTGACAAGCAAAACCAGGTTGCCGGTGGCGGTTTGTTTGACAAAGCCATTGACGATTGATCCCTCAAAGGGAGGATAGAGCAAAAGGGTAATTCCATAGGGATGAAGCAGTTCTTTTTGCTCCTGTGTGGTTTCATACTGGCTTAAGTTCCACTGCAGGCTATATTTGTCCGCAACTATCTTTTCTAAGCAGAAAGGCACTTCACTTTCAACAGCAGAAATAAGTATTTCGCAGTGCAGGGCCCAGGTAGCAAGCAGATAGAGGTTTGCCCTGGTGGAGGGTGGTTCGGGGTAGGCCCTGGCCCGGTAGAGGGCGGGCAGGTTCGCTAAACTGCTGACTTTAAAGAAGCGCCGCAGATTAAGGACTATTTGTTCTTCATCGATCTGGTCAAGGGGTAGTTCCGATTTGATCATTAAGGAAAGCATAGGCCTGATTTTAGAGAGGATTTTTGTGTCTTTTTCCACTAGATCATAGTTTTCTTCTTTGATGAGCTTAAGTTCGCGTTCCACTTGATGGAACATAATTTTTTCGGCGCTGATAGCGAAGACTTGCTCCAGCTTGCAGGCAAAGCCGGGCGATATGGGGCGATCGCCCTTGATGACACTGCTGATATAGGAGCTGCTTACTGCCGTTCTGGCTGACAGTTCGCGCTGGCTCATCTTGTTTTCTTCAAGCAGGCTTTTTAGGCTGTGGCCGAGATGCGGATAGATGTGTTCCATTTCAATTGTTTGTGCTTTGATCATTTTATAGCTCTACCCCTCGCTTAAAATAGTAATTAAAATAAGTCTATTTATAAGGCTTTAACAGCTGGGTAGAAATCAAGCGATTGGTTGATTGAAGCGATTGACTGATCATGCCATTGGTTGATTTATGCGGTTGCTTGATCAACCATCTGGTTGATTCAAGCGGGTGGTTGTTGCCGGCGGCAGTTTTGACTCCAGTTAATTTGTTTACAATGTAAATAAAGTCACTTATTCCCATTTATGGTTAATAGTTTAGCACGGATCTGTGGTCAGCGCAAGCAGTAATTTGCTATGGATGTGGATATAAGAGAAGCAAAACTGCTTAAATGAACAAAAAGTCCTCCGTGTAATAGAATGTATTCACTGGAGGTGCGCTTATGTCGACAATATCACTTAGGCTTGATGAACGGGATCACGAGCTAATCAAGAGATATGCAGCAATCAACAACATTTCTATGTCAAAACTGATGCGTGATGCCGCGATTGAAAAAATCGAAGATGATTTGGATACTGCTTTATTTGATCAAGCTATTAAACAGATTAAAAAGACCTATACCCTTGAAGAAGTAAAACAGGAACTCGGTTTATGAGTGACAGGTGGACAATTCTTTTTTCTGACCTGGCCTTAAAAACTTCAAAAAAGATGGACCAGGCCAATGCTTCCCTGATCCTGGGCTACCTGGAAAAGAAACTTGTAAATTGTTCAAACCCCAGACTTTTTAGCAAAGCTCTTAGCTCTGACCACAAAGGGAAATGGCGTTACCGTGTTGGTGACTACCGCATTCTTTGTCTACTTGAAGACGAAAAAATCCTTATTACAGTAATTGCAATAGGCCACCGAAAAGATATATACGACTGAACACATATCGGGGTCAGGTCTTGAATTATCACTTTTTTGCATAACCGGTTTTAAGTTAAATCGGAAAAACTGACTAGATCTTGCACTCCCAGTTATTTTCGCTGTAAAATTAATATCCTCAATGGCTGTGACGACATAGAGGTTCAACTGCCACCTGCCTAAGGCCGCTCCATGATCACTTCCGCCGCCACGCGCACGGCTTCAGACACCAAATCCCCGCATTTCTGCGGGCCTCCCGAAGCCGTACTTCCCTCTCTTGTTCACCAGTCACCTGGCATCATCCCTTTCAGTAAGGCAGATTCAAGTAATAACTTTAAAACCTGATGCTTTAAGCGCTTCAGCCAGCCCTTTATCCCAACAACCTATATTTTTGTTTTCTTTGCTGCCTTCTTGGGCCAAAACACCGGCCAGCGTTAATACGGAGGCTGTATGTTTTTATCACTAATTTGGCTAACTCCTGGACTGATTTCCAATTTGATAGCGAATAGTCCACTGCACCTTGCGATAGATTTTGAGGTATCTTAAAACGCCCAGTTTTTTATGATCTGAATCAAAGTAGCTCCAGTCGTTGATCAGCTTCAGCCGGGGAGAAAACCGCTCAAGTTCGTCGCTGTCACTGATGCCGAACTGGTAGGATACCGGTCGGTCAAAATTCAGTTCGTGTTTGAACTTGAAGTCCACCAACCATTTCTTAAAACCACGGGTGTAACTTTCATGCACCACCTCGGCAACCAGTTGTCCGTAGTTGATCCGATCGGCTATAGCAGTTAATAATTCTTTTAACTCTTTAGCAGGCAGATACATAAAAAGCCCTTCTGCCAGCAGAATAATCGGTTTTTGTTGTTCCAAAACAAGATCAAGCCAGCTGCGATCAAATACAGAGCAGCCAAGCAGCTGATAGCGTTCTGTTTCAGCCAACAGGTTTCGTTTAAAACTGATCACTTCCGGGAGATCGAGATCATAGAAGGTAATCTTGCCGTTGTCGATCCGGAAAAACCGGGTATCCATCCCACATCCCAGGTTTACGACAACGCAGTCCAGGTTTGCTTTCATGAACTCCATGGTGTAAAGGTCATACTGCCTGGCTCTGATCGCAGCATGAACGGCGAGTCGTTTGCTCAGTTTAAAGCGGCCCAGGTTTTGGAGGGTTTTACTGCTGGAAGATAGCAGTTGATCGTTAATTTTATCGACGATTTCCTCGCCTCGGGGATCAATGATGATTGGATCGGCAGAGCGGCTTTCCATCACCCTTCCGTAAAGCAACAGCAGCATGGTTAACGAAACATTTTCAAAAGGGATATCATCGATAGTTTTTTCCATGGCAGCTCCTTTCATCACTAAATTTATATTTTCCGGAAGATATTGATAGATGATTGGAGTAAAGTTGTTGAAAGAGTGGGCAGCCACTTCATTATCATATCGCGAACTGCCAGAAATCTGGTGCGCTGGTTATCGCTATCCACCTGCCATTACCTCTTTTTTGCCTGACCTGTTAACCAAATTATAGTCCCTTTTGCCCTTGATGTATAGCAAGTATAATGGTGGCAAAATGATAATGTCGGGGGGACGGGGTTGTTGACAACAAGCAGGGTGCATCAGTGGCCTTGGATATATTTCACGCAGATTAGGAAAATCAAACCCTGAGATCAATGCAACCATTCACTGGGGCTACTATTTTTTCCGGAGTACGAAAGCTATAAAATTTAGATATTTTCCACCGCCGGCGTCCATTGATTTGCGGCATTGAACCGCAATTTCATTTTCTTCCTGGTTCAGCCAATCTTCCCACACGTTCTCGTTGCTTTCCATCTCGTAGATAGAAATTACCTCTGCATCACGGCTGCTATTCACTATTTCTGTCCAATAAGCAATATCACGCAGATAGGCAAGCTGCTCCGGGGTCCACGAGAGTAGCAATTCTTTCGGCAGGTTGTGGTGGCAATCATTTTTCAGGCCGGGTACACAGCAGTAAATATAGCCACGGTGTTTGATAAAGGGCAGTAATTTTTCGTCCAGGTATTTTGGGTCTCGGCCCCAAAAGTTATAGGCGTCTGTGCTGACCACCGCATCGAAAAATTCTTTCTCAAAAGGCAAGGCGGTGGCGTCAGCCTTAACTGGTGTAATTTGTTCACTGTTTAAGCCCATTTGATTGAAAAAACTACGGTTTTCCAGCGGATCACTCCACAAATCGGCGGCGTAGACTTTGAAGCCATAATCTTTAACAAGCATAACGCTGGTATGCCCTTGCCCACTTCCGAGGTCACAGACGAGACCTCCGGCAGGGATTTTATGATTTAGTAGCATTTCTTCCTGTAATTTGAATGGGTTTGGCCCCATAGCCGTAGCCAGTAATGCGGGGGTATTATACTTTTGGCTTAATGGATACTCCATGGTAATTGCTCCTTATCTTATCTTTTACCGATATACCTCTTTAAATCCAAAATGCCTTGATAGGGGCTGCTAAAATAGCTTACCAGCAATCGGCCTTTTTGTCAGCGGGGGTTTATGTTGTTTTGAAGTCGATAAAGGTACCTCTGACATCACCGTTAATGATTTGACTGAGCAGCTATCTGAAGCTGTGACCGCGATGTGGATAGTCTGCTCCTTGATAACCAGTGTATTTTAATCATGCAGGAGGTTGCACACTTAAGTATCAGTGGCGAAGCAAGGGGTTTTTAGAGGAAAAGCAAAGCAAGTGAAAAAAATGCCTGGCAAATTCGACCGCATTACTTTCGATGAGGCCATATTAGGTAGAAGGGTTAAGTTTGACTTGAATCCAGGTAAGCCTGAATCTCGTCTAAAAGCATTCTCAAATCTAATTTTATTTTATATACCTCTTCTTGTTCAAAATACTTTATATCATTGTAATCGGCATCAGAACGCTCTGAAAACACTAAAGTAATTGTTTTGGAAATATGCTTGCCGAACAAGCCTTCTTTAACAAAGTGTTTATTAAATAATGAAATGATCCCACTATGTTTAGGTGCATTATATTCTTTTGTAGCTAGTACTGCCCTTACAGCATGAAAACATGAGTAGTAAAAACGATTTACCGCTCCATTATAGTGTTTTTCATTATATAGAAGCAGCCCTTCCTGAAATGTTATTTCCGCTTTTTCCCATACGCCACTTAACTAAATCATAATTCATATCTTGATTCCTTCGTTATGTGTTGTTTTGTAAAAATAGGTTTCCTTGAAAAGATCTTTGGTGTATTCAGTGTTAGAATAAATAATTGGACTGATCACAACATCAAACTTGAGATTTATATCAACAGCAACGTCAAATACAAGATCCTTATGTTGGCTGTCTACCTGGTCTAGAATGATAATTATATCAAGATCTGAGTATAAGTTATCCTGTTTTTTCACCTTGGAACCAAAGATTTTGATTTCTATTAATGCATCCCCAAGTTTACTGGATAGTTTCCTTTTAAACTCAACAACAGCCTCATAATCAGTGTTTGATAATATAGCTTTCAGATCACGCATTGAATCTCACTTCCATTTTATAAGATGATATCGTGATGATCTTAAACCAATCTAAATCTGAAAATATTATAACATATGGCGGTTTTTAAATGCTATTCACCCGGCCGATGCGCTTTATCCTGTAGCCTACTCGCAATCAGTCGATTACAATTAATGCCTCTAGTTATAAAAAGAGCCTGCTCATTTCGCAGACTTGAACGAGGGATATTTTTGAGCCCTGTTAAAACTGATCTTCGGCTCCTTTGCGGATTGTTTTAAAACTTCCGGTAGCGACGTTTAGATCGTAGATATTAAAATTGGTGCGTATATCGAACCCCTCGGAGTGAACAGCCAGGTTTATTGAAGCAGAGCCCTGCTTGCCGCTAACAATCCGGTGGAATACCAAAGGGGGCCAGCCCAGCACTGCTCCGCCACCAAATATAAGCTGATCATCATGGTAAATTTTATCAGGCGTTACGACGAAAGTTTCGATCTTGCCATGACTTTTACTAAAGAGTTCAACGGTTCGTTGACCATAAAGGACAATCAGGTTGTCAGCTTGGTGAGTATGCATTTACCAGGGGCGTTCAACTTCACCGATCGGCCCTGGTGAAACGGCACTTTTCTCATGCAGAACTCTGTCGATTACATCAATATGCGGCAGCGTTTCCAGGGGGTAGAGGTCAAATACTACTCCCGGAGTTTTTCTGAACAGTTTTAACGCAACTAACATGTAAGGCAATCTAACAATAATTTTCATTGTTTCTCGAAATTATTTTAAATCTAAGTAG
>Ga0180431_10010467_pt1 | contig 10300 bp, 7 predicted proteins | sample SS_ome_11_FD_132459 | JGI IMG/M metagenome (GOLD analysis project Ga0180431, IMG submission 132459) | Hypersaline lake sediment archaeal communities from the Salton Sea, California, USA - SS_1_MS_1 metaG | ecosystem: Environmental > Aquatic > Non-marine Saline and Alkaline > Hypersaline >... | reverse complement strand
TCGGTTCCGGTGGCGAACAGCACGCCCTCCTGGCCGGCGGTCCGTGAGATCCGGGCGGTCAGATCGAAATCCCGGCCCCCGATAGCCGGGCCGGCCTGCCCGGGCAGTGGTGACATCGGCGGCCGGTACACGTAGCGCTGGTCGACCGGGTGCGGCGAGTTCGGCCGGAACCGGGCTCCGAAGAGTTCGATGGTGCGGTCATCGAGCGGCAGGACGCCGTATATTTCGGCCTCAGCCCACCACAGCTCGATCATCGCGGCGAGCCGCTCAGGCTGCGCGGCCGCCTGGTCGTGGCATTCCGACCAGTCGGTGGCCAGGTGGTAGAGCTCCCACTGCTCGGTCTGGAAGTCGTTGCCCGGCAGATGTTTACAGACGGCTTTCCATTCGCCGGCGACGATGGCCCGGCTGCCCATCATCTCGAAATACTGGACCTCGTTGGTGGCGGGTGCACCCGAATCGCCGAGCACCCCGGCAAAGGAATGCCCCGTCACCGGCAGCTGCTCGATACCGCGGTAGGTCTGCGGCGGGGTGATGCCCAGCAGGTCGTAGATCGTCGGCACCACATCGGAGACGTAGACGAACTGATCGCGGGTGCTCCCGCGTTGATCGGCCCCGATGCGATCGGGGTAGTGCACGATCATCGGGACGTGAACGCCGCCTTCATGGGTGTTCTGCTTGTACCACTTGAACGGGGTGTTACCGCACTGCGCCCAACCCCACGGATAGTTGGTGTGGCTGTGCGGGCCGCCGATATCGTCGAGACGATCCATCACATCGTCGGGTGTGTCGAGGAGTCCGTTGAAGAATTTCATCTCATGCAGGACGCCGAACGGCCCGCCCTCCTGGGATGCGCCGTTATCGGCGAGCACCAGCAGGATGGTGTTGTCGAGTTGGCCCAGATCGCGCAGGCCGTCGACGAGCCGGCCGATCTGGTCGTCGGTGTGATCGAGGAAGGCGGCGAAGGCTTCCTGGAGCCGGCAGGCCAGCTTGCGCTGGCTGTCTCCAAGGTCATCCCAGGCCTCGACGCCCGGATTGCGCGGCGCCAGTTCGGTATCCGCCGGGATAACCCCGGCTGCGAGCTGGGCGTCGAACCACCGCTGCCGCGCGATGTCCCACCCGTCGTCGAACGCACCCCGGTACTTGGCGAGATAGCGCGCCGGGGCCTGGTGCGGGGCGTGGGTGGCACCGAAGGGCAGGTACAGGAAGAACGGGCGATCGGGCCGGACACCGCGGGAGTCCGACACCATGGTCAGCGCCTGATCGACCAGATCTTCGGACAGGTGGTAGCCGTCCTGCGGCCGTGCGGGTGGTTCGATGGGGTGGTTGTCGCAGACCAGCTGCGGATGGAACTGGTCGGTCTCGCCCTCGAGGAAGCCGTAGAACCGGTCGAAGCCCCGCGCCAGCGGCCACTGGTCGAACGGGCCGGCCGCAGAGCACTGTTCCATCGGCGCGAGATGCCATTTGCCGACACAGAAGGTGGCATAACCCTCTTCGCGGAGAACCTCCGCGACGGTGCCCGCCTCGTTCGCGATGTGGCCGAGTTGGTGCGGGAATCCGGATCGGAAATTCGACACCGTTCGCATGCCGACGGCGTGCTGTGATCGGCCGGTCAGCAATGCCGCCCGGGTCGGTGAGCACAGCGGTGTGACGTGAAAGTTGGTGAACTGCAGCCCGTTAGCGGCCAATGCATCGATATTGGCGGTGTCTATATCGGACCCGTAGCACCCCAGCTGGGCGAAGCCGGTGTCATCGAGAAGAACCACCACCACGTTCGGGGCGTCCGGCCCGGGGTGGGGTGGTTCGTCGAACCAGGCCGTCGAGTCGGCCAGGGTGCGGCCGATGGTTCCTTCGAATCGGGACTGTCGGGTCATCGGGTTCCTGTCCTCGTCACGGGCTGTGCCCCCAGGTTAGTGAAGGGCCAGTGAACGGTCGGCGCGTTGACCCCCGATTGCCGCCGATTTGACGGCGGGTAACCAGGCAGGCTGAGATACGTCCCGGTGGCGGCGACGAGCGGGCCCCGCCTTCAACCGGGGTTCATCCCACGCAGAGCCGTCGTCGATGACCGCCAAGCTCATTCGTACGCAGTGCCCCTGTGGCTATCACGTGCGGGGGATCGCCGTCCCCGGGTGCCGCCGCGGCGCGAAACGAACGGAGTGTTGTGAACAAACGCGAGATTGCCACCGAGTCGGGGATTCCGCAGGCCGGTGAACTCAGCACATCGGTATGGGCAGCACTCCGGTCGCCGCGCCGGCTCAGGACCGAGGTGCTCTCCGGGCTCGTCGTCGCGCTGGCTCTGATACCGGAGGCGATCTCGTTCTCGATCATCGCCGGCGTCGACCCGCGGGTGGGCCTGTTCGCGTCGTTCACCATGGCGGTGACGATCGCTTTCGTCGGGGGCCGGCCGGCGATGATCTCGGCTGCGACCGGCGCCGTCGCGCTGGTGATCGCACCCCTGGTTCGCGATCACGGGATGGACTACTTCATCGCCGCGGTCATCCTGGCCGGTGTGCTGCAGATCGCGTTGAGCCTGTTCGGCGTCGCGCGGCTGATGCGTTTCATCCCGCGCAGCGTGATGGTGGGCTTCGTCAACGCGCTGGCGGTGCTGATCTTCATGTCCCAACTGCCGCACCTGCTGGGCGTGCCCGGGCTGGTCTATCCGTTCGTCGCGGCCGGCCTGCTGATCATGGTGCTGCTGCCCAAGGTCACCGCCGCGGTGCCGGCCCCACTGGTGGCCATCGTCGTGCTCACGGTCGTGGCCGTGATTTTCGGTGTGGACGTGCCCACCGTCGGTGATCAGGGGGAACTTCCCTCGAGCCTGCCGGGCCTGTTCATTCCCGACGTGCCGTTGACCCTGGGCACGCTGTCGATCATCGCGCCGTACGCGCTGGCCATGGCGCTGGTGGGGCTGCTCGAATCGCTGATGACCGCCAAACTCGTCGACGACATCACCGATACCCATTCCGACAAGACCCGGGAGGGGTGGGGCCAGGGTGTGGCGAATGTGGTGACCGGATTCTTCGGCGGGATGGGCGGTTGCGCGATGATCGGCCAGACCATGATCAACGTCAAAGTCTCCGGCGCGCGCACCCGGATCTCCACGTTCCTGGCCGGGGTGTTCCTGATCACGCTGGTGGTCGGCCTCGGTGATGTCGTCGGACTGATCCCGATGGCGGCGCTCGTCGCGGTGATGATCATGGTGTCGGTCGCCACCGTCGACTGGCACAGCATCGCGCCGGCCACCCTGCGGCGCATGCCGAAGAGTGAAACCCTGGTCATGATGGCCACCGTCCTGGTGACCGTGGCCAGCCACAACCTGGCCGCGGGCGTGATCGTCGGCAGCCTGACCGCGATGGTGCTCTTCGCCCGCCGGGTCTCGCACATGGTGACCGTGGAGAAGATCGAAGAGTACGACGAGGACGGAGACGGCACCGTCGACCACGTCGTCTACCGGGTCAGCGGCGAGTTGTTTTTCGCCTCCAGCAATGACCTCGTCTACCAGTTCGACTACGCCGGTGACCCCGACTTCGTGGTGATCGATCTGTCGGAATCGCATATCTGGGATGCCTCGACCGTCGCGGCTCTGGACGCGGTCGCGACGAAATATCACGCCAAGGGCAAATATGCCGACATCGTCGGGCTCAACCAGGATTCCGCCGACCGTCACGGCCGGTTGTCCGGCCAGTTCGGGGCGCAGCACTGATCATCGCGCTGGGACGGTGCCGTGCCGACGGTATCCGGTCGGGACACCGGTGGATACAATTCCCCGGTCTCCGGCCCACCCCGGGCCGGATCCGGGAGGCCTCCTGATCACGCTGAGTTCCGCCGACTGCGGACCCGACCCCGCCGTGCTGAATGATCCGGGCGGCTTCACCTGGTTCTACGTCGACCTGGTCGACGATCGGGGCCGGGGCGCCACCCTGATCTGGTCCTGGGGTCTGCCGTTCCTGCCGGGCTACGCACGCTCATCCCGCGCCGGCCGACCGCAACTGCCGGTCAACCGCCCCAGCGTCAACCTGGTGGTCTACGAGGGCGGGCGGGAACGGTTCTACCTGCTGTCCGAGCTGGCACCCGATCAGTGCGCCTGGGGCCCGGACAGCCGATCCTGGCGGCTCGGCGATTGCTCATTCAACTGGACCGATACCCCATCGGCGGCGGGGCACGGTCCGACCCGCGAACTGCAGGCCGATCTGGATCTCGCCCTGCCCACCGGCGGCCGGGCCACCGGACGGTTGTGGCTGTCCGGTCCACTGCGCCGCGACCCGCCGGGTGCGCCCGGGCCCGCCGACCCGCCCGGCACCCATGTGTGGGCGCCGATGGTCGCCGCCAGCCGGGGCGGCCTGGAGTTGCAGACCCCCGGGGGTGACCTTCGGGTCGAAGGTCGGGCTTACCACGATCGCAACAGCGCCACCCGGCCGCTGCACGAGCTCGGCATGCGGAGCTGGTTGTGGGGACGCCTCGCGCTGCCGGGCCGGGACCTGATCTTCTACCGGCTGGTCCCGTCGGCGCCCGCCGAGCCCCCGCGCGACCTCGTCGTCGAGATCGCCGCGGACGGCAGCTCCCGGGTCTGCGAGCAGGCGGGGCTCCGGGAGGCGGGCCTGCGCCGCAATCTCTGGGGGCTGCCGTGGCCAAGCAGCGTCACCTTCGCCGACCCGGACGGCCGCCCGGTCGAGGCGCAGGTCAGCGCCGTCCTCGATAACGGGCCGTTTTACCAGCGCTACCTGCTGCGCGGCCGGTGTGGTGGGCAGCAGGGGTACGGCATGGGAGAGAACCTGGTGCCCGGCCGAGTCGATTCGGACCTGCTGCGACCGCTGGTGCGGATGCGGGTCCATCGCGCCGGCGGACCCAACTCCGTGTGGCTGCCGCTGTTCTCCGGTGACTGCGATGGTCGGTGGGCCAGAATGCTCGGCCGGTCGGGCGCCGTTCGGGTATGACACCCGAGCTGTCGGTGGGCGCCTTACTCGACGGGTCCGCCCCGATGTGGGCCCGGATCGTGGCCGGCCTGCTGGCCCTGCCCGCGCTGCTGGCCCTCGGGCTAGTGGCGTTCAACGCCGTGTTCTGGACCCGGGGCCGCGCACTGCCGGAAGCCGTCCTGGCCGCACCCGGTGGGGTCAGCGTGTTGATCCCGGCCCGCGATGAAGCGGCCAATATCGAGGCCTGCGTACGAGCGGCTGACAACGCCCGCGGTCCGATCACCGAGATCATCGTCTATGACGACTGCTCCACCGACGGCACCGGCGAGGTGCTCACCAGGCTGCAGGCCGAGCTGCCCCGACTGCGGGTGATCCGCGGTGACGGCCTGCCACCGGGCTGGGTCGGCAAACCGTACGCCCTGCACCGGTTGAGCGCCGCCGCCGGCAGCGAGCTGCTGCTCAACATCGACGCGGACGTCACCCTGCGTCCCGACGGCGTGCTGCGTCTACTCTCGCTGCTCGGCACCGCCGACCGGGTTCCCGGCGGGCTCGGCGCCGCGGTGGTCACCGCTGTGCCCCGCCAACGCACCGGCAGCTTCGCGGAGCGGCTGATGATCCCGCTGCTGCACCTCTCTTATGTCGCGTGGCTGCCGATGCCGCTGATCCACCGCGTCCGCGACCCTCGGGTGCTGGCCGCCAACGGCCAGCTGCTGCTGATCCGGCGTTCAGCGCTGGCCACGGTCGGCGGCTGGAGCCGGGTTCGTACGGCGCTGGTGGACGATATGGCGCTGTGCCGCGCGGTCAAACAGGGCGGTCAGCGGGTGGTCTTCGCCGACGGTGATCAGATGGCGGAGTGCCGGATGTACGGCGATGGCGCCGCGCTCCGGCGCGGCTTCACGAAGAACTTCTACGAAGGTATCGGCGGGCACCCGCTGGCATTGATCGTCGTGCTGATGCTGCACCTGATGATCTTCGTCGCGCCGTTTCTCGTCCTGCCCATCGCCGCGCTGTCCGGTGCCTGGGGGCTGGCCGTCGCCGCCGCGGTCGGGGTGGGAGCCAACCTGGCCCTGCGGCTGATCATGGCACTGCGCTACGGCCACAGTCCGCTCAGTGTGCTGCTGCACCCGGTGGCCGTACTGCTGATGATGGGTGTGCTGCTCGACAGCTTCCGGTGCAGCCGGCGCGGTGATATCCGTTGGCGTGGCCGCTCCTACGCCGCCCGCGCCGAGCGGGAGAGGGTGTGAACGCCGGGCCGGGCCCGCAGGATGCGGCAGACCGCCGGGCTCTCGCTCTGGCCGGGGACACCCGGCGGCCGGGTTTCCTCCCCTTCGCCCGCCGCTACGCCCGGCACCGGATCTCCCGCGGGCTGGACGGTCTGTGGGTGGCCGGACTGGACCGGGCCCGCGAGGCGATGGCCGACCGGCCGGTGATCTTCGCCTCCAACCACGTCGCCTGGTGGGACACTCTGCTGCTGGTGGTGATCGGTGAGGCACTCGGCGGGACTGGCTGGGCGGTGATGGACGCGACGAACCTGCGCAAGCTGCCGTTCCTCGGCTGGGTGGGCGCGCTGCCGCTGGATCGCAGCCGTCCCGGACGCAGCCGCGAGTGTCTGAACAACGCGGCGGCCCTGCTGGACCGGCCTGGCCGCGGCCTGTGGATCTTCCCCCAGGGCCGCCAACGTCCGGCCCACCTGCGGCCGCTGGACCTCAAGGGCGGTATCGGGATCATGCATGCGCGCAGCCCGGTCGACGTCATCGTCGTCAGCATCGACTACGTGTTCCTGGAGCGTGCCCGGCCGGCGGCGATCGTCGGATTCGGGCCGCCGATCCCGGGTCCGAGCGTTTGCGGGCAGGCCTTGTTGCCGGCGGTCGAGGGCGCCCTGCTGGACGGCCTGGCCGCCATCGATATCGCCGCCACGGCGGCGACTGACGGGCGCCGCGCGCGCACCCACCCCCGGGACCCGTTGCCCGGGTTCGCCGCCCTGGTACCCCCCGGCGGGCTCGGCCGGACCGTCCGCAACCGGAGGTCCCATGCCGACTGAGCGCGCCGGCGAGGTGCTGATCGCGGGGGCCGGGATCGGCGGGCTGGCCGCCGCGCTGGCCCTGGGCGCCCGGGGACTACCGGTGCGGATCATCGAGGCCGGTCCGCGTCCGGGCGGCAAGGCCGGCGTCGTCGAACTGGCTGGAGTGCAGGTCGACACCGGCCCCAGTGTGCTGACCCTGCCTGAAGTCTTCGCCGGACTGTTCGCCCGCGCCGGACTGCGTCTCGACGATGTCATCGGCCTGCGCCGCCTTGACCCGGGCTTCCGCTACCGCTACGCCGACGGCTGCGTGATCGACGTGGCCCACGACCCGGAACAGACGCTGGCCAACATCCGGTCGGCGCTGGGGTCGGCCGCCGAGGCCGAGCTGGCGGCGTTCCTGGCCTACAGCCGGCGGATCTGGGAGGCGGCGGCGCCGAACTTCGTCCTCGGCCCGGCCCCGACCTGGGCAGCGATGATCGGTCTGGCGGTGCGGAAGCCGCGGGCGCTGGCGGCCGTCGATCCGCTGCACACCATGATCGGCGGCATCGATCGTCATATCCGGGAGCCGCACCTGAAGATGCTGCTGCGCCGCTACGCGACCTATAACGGCAGCGACCCCCGACAAGCCCCGGCGACGCTGAATTGTATTGCGCACGTGGAGCTTTCCCTCGGTGGTTACGGCGTGCAGGGCGGGATGTTCGCGCTGGTGTCCGCACTCGTCGAGGCGATCGAGACGCGGGGCGGTGTGATCGAATGTGGAACGTCCGTCGAGCGGGTGCTGGTCGAAGACGGTCGGGCCGTCGGGTTCGAGCTGGTCAGCGGCGGTCGGCGACATGGCCGGGCGGTGGTGGTAAACGCCGACGTGGGCTGGCTCCGCGATGGTGCGCTGCCGAAGGCCCGGCGGCACCTGCCCGGCCCGGCGACACCCTCGATGTCTGCCTGGAACGGTGTACTGCGGGCCGCCCGGCGAGCGGACCGAATGCCGCATGAGGTGCTGTTCCCGGACGATTACGATGCAGAATTCGCCGATATCTTCGACCATGACCGGCCGCCGGTGGCGCCGACGGTCTACCTCTGCGCCCAGGAACGCTGCCATGGCCGGGCGGGCTGGGCCGATGACGAGCCGGTCTTCGTCATGGCCAACGCCCCCGCTCTACCTGCCGCGGGTCCGTCGGAATTTCAGGAGCCCCAGATTTGGTCGACAGTGGAAGCCGCGGTGACACAACGGATCAGAAAGTCCGGCCTTTGGGCGGACGATGATGTGTTTCTCTGGCGCCGCAACCCGACGGAACTGGCCGCCGCCTTTCCCGGTAGCCGTGGGGCCATTTATGGCGCGGCGAGCAACGACCGCTTCGCGGCCTTCAAACGTCCGCCTAATCGGGTGGCCGGCGTGCCCGGGCTCTACCTCGCCTCGGGAAGTGCCCACCCGGGCGGGGGCTTGCCGATGGTCGCCCTGTCCGGTCTGGCCGCTGCCGACTGTGTGGGGGCCGACCTCCAGTGAGGGCCCGCGGGCAGATTCCGATACCTGGTCCGGCCCCGACGGTTACGGCTATGTTTGCAGCTGCGTTGCGACCGTGACATGGAGAAGGGGTCCGATGATGAGTCCGAAACCGACGGTGGCAGTCACCCCGAACACGTGATGAACCACTGGTTGGGGCTGGCCGTCGCGGCGGTGTTCGTCTGGCTGGGTATGGTGCTGGCCATCTCCTTCTTGGAGGCGCCGCTGAAATTCCGTGCCCCCGGGATCACCGTCCAGTTGGGCCTGGGCATCGGGCGCCTGGTGTTCCGCGCGCTGAACGTCTGCGAAGTGGTGCTGGCCGCGGTGGTGCTGGCCGCGGTGGCGCTGGGCCGTGCGCCGGGAGGTGCGACGGCGGCACTTCTGGTGGCCGTTGCCGCACTCGGTGTCCAGGTCGTCGTCGTCCGGCCCGCATTGACCCGCCGATCCGATGCCGTGCTGGCCGACGCCTCGGTCGCCAGGTCCGGCCGGTCACGTGCTCACTTCGGCTATGTGGGGTTCGAAGCGGTCAAAGTGGTGGCACTGTTGACGGGCGGCGTGCTGCTGCTGACCTGATTCGAAACGGAGAGCGACAGAGGTAGAAGGACAGAGGGAGAACATGGACGGGATTTCGCTGACACGTCTCGCTGATGAGCACCTGGAGGTGGCGCGGTCCGCGCCGGCGGGGCGCTCGGCTCACACGGTGCACGGCGGCCATGACCACCTGCTGCGCCAGACGCTGATCGCGCTGACGGCCGGTACCGAACTGGCCGAGCACAACAGCCCCGGGCAGGCGACCCTGCAGGTGCTGCGCGGACGGGTACGGGTGACCGCCGGCCCCGATACCTGGACCGGCGAAGCCGGCGACCTTCTGGTGATCCCGCCCGAACGGCACGGACTGCACGCCGACTCCGACGCGGTGATACTGCTGACGGTGCTGGCCGACAGCCGCAAGGCTCAGGGATAGACGGCCGGTTCCAGGCCGCCACGCGGCCTTGGGCCGCCGAGTCCGAGTAACGCCGGAACCATCTCGCACGTCACCAGGCCGTGGTCGGCGGTGATCTCATCGACCAGATCGAAACTGCGGGCGATGCGCTCCGGGGTGTCGATGATGATCGTCGTCACCGGTACTTGACGGCCCCACTGGAAGAAGCGGTCACCACGCGGTGCCCGTTCGCCCTGAAAGCCCCGGACGCCGCGGAGCACGGTTGCCCCCGTCGCGGCACGTTGTCGTCGCAGTTCCCGGACGATGGCGCGGTGAATGGGCTGTCCGTCGTGCCCGGTGGACTCGCAGCTGTGGATCGTCAGTTTCTGCCACAGCGGCCGGCCCTGGCTGTCGGTGGCAGGCAGCGCCGGTGGCCGCTGAAAAAGCATCCCATCCCGTTTGCAGACCCGGATTCGTTCGGCGACGAGCAGCGGATTGGTCAGCATGGCCCGCAGGTCGGGCAGGACAGCGCGGGCCTGCTCCACGGTGCCGACCGCGATGACCGCCAACGGCACATCGAGATTGCGGCTGAAGAACTGCGCCCGGCGGCGTTGTCCGCCGACGGTCCCGTCCACCCCGAGAAGTGCGGTGGCTCCGTCGAACCGGTGTTCATAAAGCAGGTCGCAGACCGCGGCGAAGGCCGGGGATTTGCCGACCCGCCGGTTGCGGCCAAGCGCGACCGTGAGCCGCACCGACCCGGTATCGGAGCTGAGCGCCTCGACCCCGCTCACCAACCGGGCGCGTTCGATGGTGATCAGTCCGTGCGGCATGAGCGTGGCGACATCACCGGCCAGCGCGCTGATGACGGTTTCGGTGTCGAGGGCGGCGATCGTCAGTGGCGGATCCTCCGACAGGCTCAGCGACTCGTCGGTGCGCAGCACGTGATG
>Ga0180431_10010466_pt1 | contig 10301 bp, 9 predicted proteins | sample SS_ome_11_FD_132459 | JGI IMG/M metagenome (GOLD analysis project Ga0180431, IMG submission 132459) | Hypersaline lake sediment archaeal communities from the Salton Sea, California, USA - SS_1_MS_1 metaG | ecosystem: Environmental > Aquatic > Non-marine Saline and Alkaline > Hypersaline >... | reverse complement strand
GTCATAGCTATCGTCGGCGAACTGGGTCCGTTGATCACAGCCCTCATCGTCACCGGCAGGTCGGGCACCGCCATTTCGGCGGAGCTCGCGACCAACAAAGTGATGGGTGAGATCAGTGCACTCGAGGGGATGGGAATCGAACCTGCTCAATATCTCGTGCTGCCTCGGCTCGGAGGGGCTGTTATCTCGGTATTCGGACTGATTATCGTCTTCGATCTCGTCTCCATAGTATCTGGCCTGGTTGCGGCGAGTCTCAACGGCATGGCAACGGCGCGTTACTTCGAGATAGTCATGGCAAGTCTCACCTTTAGAGATGCGTGGTTGACAGTCGCCAAGGGCATCGTGTTTGGCATGATCGTGGGGACCGTGCCGAGCTTTCACGGGCTTGCGGTTGGCCATGCCGCCACAGAGGTACCTGTAGCAGCAAGTCGCGGCGTTGTCGTGAGCATTTTGGCGATATTCCTGGCCTCGGGCCTGTTTGTGTTGGTGTCATGACCGGCGTCGTGCCAGTTCGTTTCGAAGGCGTCTATCTGGCCGGCATCAACGACGGTACTTTCGACCTCGAGGTTCCGGCCCGCAGTGCTACCTCCGTCATAGGCAAGGCGACTACGGGGGTTGACACACTGGGTGCTATCGCACTCGGGCTCACCACTCCGAAGCGCGGACGAGCCTTGGTATTCGGAGCAGTAATATCAGAGATGCCAAGACACGAGGCGCTCGCGTATCGCCGCAAGGTCGGCTACCTTCCCGCCGGTGACGGCCTGCTGCAGAATCTGACGTTGCGAGACAACGTTGCGCTGCCGCTTCGATACGGCAGCGAATTCAGCGAGCACGAAACAGACAGTCGTGTGGCATTGATGCTTTCGTTGTTCGGAGTTGAAGATGTAGCGGAGCTTCGCCCGGCCACCGCAACCGAGGAGCAGCGTAGGCGCACGGCTCTGGCTCGCGCCTTGGCGTTCGATCCCGAACTCGTGATCCTGGAGCAGTTCTTCGACGGACTCACGCCCAGGGCTGCCGCGGTGTTGATGGATCTGGCCCTTGGCGGAGTATCCGCCGAGGGATCCAGGCGGGCTTTGTTGATCACGGGTCAGTATCTTCCGGACAGACTGAAGCCGCGGATAGAGCACACATTTAGGATAGCCGGCGGTGCACTGTCTCACGATGACTGAGAGAGGTTGAGTGGACAAGAGACACACTGATTTTCTGGTTGGCCTGTTCATTATTGTGAGCGTAGGCGTGATTGTGGGCACCTTAGTGCTCACGAGCGGATTGGGCGAGGGCCGTTACGACGTGTACATGCAGTCCACTACCGCCGAAGACCTAAATCAAGACACGAGGGTGATCATTCAAGGGCTCGCAATCGGTGCGGTCACGCAAGTGAATCCGGTGGTTGATTCATCGACCGGAGAGCTGAATTTCGTTGCCCAACTGACCATCAGAGACCGCTTCCCCGACGGTTCCGTGTTGCGACTGCCAGTGGGAACTAGAGCGACCATTACCCGTCCAACTCCAATTGAAGCGCCTATTGTACTACTTACAATGCCGGATCACATCCGTGCCGGCGCCTATATCGAACCGGACGACACGATTATGTCGGAGCGTCAGGCAAGCGTGTTGGATGCTCTTGGGGCGTTTGCCGCTACCATGCGGGAGGAGATTCCAGCGGCCTTGGATGAAACCCGCCGGATAATGGGCCTGACCGCGGAGGCTCTCACACAGGCACGACAGCTGATGGCGGCTACACAACCTCAGGCCGAGGCCGCTCTCGAGCAGCTCTCGAACAGCCTAGAACAAACCGAAGAGATATTGATCGAAGAACGGGCGAGGCTCGGACCGCTTCACGATACCCTTGCACTAGTACTGACCGACACACGTACCGTTCTGGCCCGCTACGACAGCCTGGCTGCCACCGCGTTGGCAATGAGCAACGAGAACCGCGAAGACATTCGCACGACGATCGTACAGCTTGCGCGTTCGGCGGAGATCCTACAGAATTTCGCCGAGAGAGTGAGTCGTCGTCCGTTGCGGTTCCTAACCGGCGTCCAGCCACCGCCCCCTGATACCGGGAAGATGGAGCAATGAGCTATAACCTCCTTTACCCAAGGCGCAACAATATCGCTCCGATTCAGGATGCCCTGGAGGAATCGGGAGTCATCACGGAACCAATACAGACGCCTAGCGACCTGAAGCTGGGAGATGGCATAACGGTATTTCTGCTGGATGCGGCCAGCAGAACCGACTACCCAATCGACATCCTGAAACGATTCGTGTCCGACGGTGGTGCGGTGGTGGCTGTTGGCGCGGATGGGGAAGACGATGTGCCCGAGGAATTCGGTTCCGACCTTCTTGCCGGATTCCTTCAAAAGGAGCACGGCCCGCGGCAAGCACTGCTAATGCTGAGGACTGCCTATAGAGAGGCCGCCGCACGCGCCGATTGCCTGCGTGCTTCAAGGGAAGCAGAACTCCGATCGACAGAGGTGGACGACCTAACGAGCATCGGCATGGCGCTCACCACTGAACGCGACTACAATGCGCTGCTCGATCTGATACTGTCAAATGCTAGGCGGATCACTTCCTCAGACGGCGGTAGCCTCTACATAGTAGAGACGGACGAGAACGAGAAGAAGGCCCTTCGGTTCAAGCTGTCACACACATACTCGAGGCCAGATGCGCCGTTGGTCGAGTTCACCATGCCGCTGGACAAGACCAGCATCGCCGGCTTCGTGGCGACCACGGGTGAACCGCTGGTGATCGACGATGCGTATTATCTACCTCCCGACTCCGAGTACACGATCAATCGGTCCTGGGACAAGAAGTACGACTATCGTTCGAAGTCGATGTTGACGATCCCGATGATGGATCACAAGAACGAAATCATCGGAGTGCTACAGCTCATCAATCGGAAAAAGGAATTCGAGACCGAACTCAACAAACCTGAAGATTTCGAAGAACAGGTCATACCGTATACACGACGTCTCGTCCATCTGGTTAGTGCTCTAGCAGGTCAGGCAGCGGTGTCGATCGAGAACAGCCAGCTCTATGAAGATATCGAGCGGCTTTTCGAGGGGTTCGTGCGCGCGTCGGTGACTGCGATCGAGCAACGCGATCCGACAACCTCCGGCCATTCGGCCCGTGTAGCAGACAAGACCGTCGGGCTCGCAGAGGTCGTCGATAAAACAACGGATGGGCCCTACCGGAAAGTCAAATTCTCGAGAGAAGAAATCCGAGAGATCCGATATGCCGGGCTGTTGCACGATTTCGGAAAGGTAGGCGTGCGGGAGCAAGTTCTAGTCAAATCGAAAAAGCTCTATCCGCCCGATCTCGCCCTACTGAAACAACGTTATGCCTTTATCCGGCTGACTGCCGAACAAAAACAGCTCCAGGAACGCGTGAGGTTCCTCGAAGCCAACACCGATGGTTACGAGGAGTTCAAACGAGCACTCGAAAAGGAACACTCAGAACACATCAAGGATCTCGATCGGTTCCTGCAATTGGTTCTCGAGTCCAATGAACCCACTGTACTGCCAGAAGGGAACTTCGACGAATTGCTCCATTACTCGGAGCAGCACTACCAAGACTTGGAAGGAAAGCAGCATCCTTACCTGGCGGATGACGAAGTCCGGTTTCTCTCGATCCGAAAGGGCAGTCTGGACGAATCCGAACGCCTGCAAATCGAAAGCCATGTCAGACACACGTACAAGTTTCTGTTACAGATACCTTGGACAAAAGAACTCAGCTACATCCCCGAAATTGCGCACAGGCATCACGAGAAACTGAATGGAGCCGGGTACCCGCACGGAGTCACGGCGGAAGAAATTCCCATACAAGCCAGAATGATGACGATTGCGGACATTTTCGATGCACTAACAGCAGCCGACCGGCCATATAAACGGGCGGTGCCAACGGAGCGGGCGCTCGACATAATCGGCTACGAGGTGAAAGACGGAATGGTGGATCCCGGCTTGTTCGACATGTTCGTGAAGGCAAAGATCTACGAGCGGGACGAGGGCTCCTAGCGAGTTATCAGACCCTCGTCTCTGCCCCTCCACCAGGCATACACGATCAAGGTGAGGGCCATCAGCATGGTGGTCCCACCGACCCAATCGCCGAGCCGAGAGTACAGAGTCACGTTTTCGCTGGTCTGCAAGATACCGGCGGTAGCCGTTGCTACTTCGAGTCGAGTGCTCCCGTGCGCGCGCCCCAACGGATCCAACAACTGGGACACACCCGTGTTGGCTGACCGTACCACTCCCATCCTGTTCTCGATCGCCCGCATGACCAAATGTGAAGCGTGCTGGTACGGCGTGGTTGTGCGTCCGAACCAAGCATCGTTGGTAATGTTGACCAGGAAGTCGGCTCCGTTCACTCGATACTCTCGTGCAAGATTCTCAAATGCCGATTCGTAGCAGATCAGAACCCCAAAAGCACCCATACCAAGTTCGTAAACAGTTCCGCCATCACCGGCACCGAGATTTCCAAACCAGCGGATGCCAAGTGTCCAGCCGTGGAGAAATGGCACCTGTTCGGTGATTGGTACGAGGTACTGTTTGCGATACACGGGATAGTCTTCATGTCGGCCGGTGGAATCAACAACGAACGCAGCGTTGTACCGAATTGCAGTCGAATCCGGCAGACGTTCGAAATCCAACGCACCGATCACCAGAGATGTGTTCCTCGAGCGAGCGAACGCAGCGATACGCCCCATCCAATCTGGACGCCACAGTAGAAAATCGGGGAGTGCGACTTCAGGCCAGACTATCAGATCCGGGTTCACTTCGAGATCGACGGCGGAAGTGGACTCTAGGGCCGCCGAGAAAATCGAATCGCGCAACTCCGGATCCCGCTTCGTATCGTATCCCAAGTTGGGCTGCAACACCGCGACCTCGCCGAGCGGACGTACCCCCAGCGTTTTCTCGCGGGCTATGCCGTAGGTGAGAGCGAGAATAACTCCAAGTCCAACGGCGCCTACCATTCCGACAACCTTTTGGCGATGGCGCCGAGCCAGCCAAGCCGAAGCGAGTGCCGCGTTCGCCAGCGCCAACATCAGTGTGATACCGCGCGCACCAACGATGTCTGCGAGCTGCACAACCGTCGGGAAACCTGTGAGTGACGTTCCGAGACCGAGCCAAGGGAACCGTAGGTCGCCAAGGTGCGCCACCACCCACTCGAGGGCAGTCCAAAGCGTTGGGAATGCCACCAGAATCGAAACCCGCGAAGCTCGGACAATCCAGCCACAAAGCGCAAACAGGCCGGCGGAGAAGGTGCTGAGCAGCAACACGGTGCCCGTATATCCGAGGATCGACAGGGGCGTAAACCTCCACAGGGCAACGACCATCCAGTAGAGCAGCAGGCCATTGGAGAAGAGCCCGAAGAGGAAACCGTACTGCACCTGCCTGCGCAGCGGCAGCCGATCGTGATTGCCTTTCTCGATCAGGAGTACAACGGGCACCAAGCAGACAAACGACGGAACGAAGAAATGAAACGGTGGAAACGCGAGTGTGAGCAGCACCGCGCCCGCGAACAGCAAACCAAGGTCATGCCTGGTCAGACGCGTCATCCTCCGCCGGTGACTCTGTACATCAACCCTGCACGTGCGGTCGCGGTCCGTAGCTCGCTCGTCAAGCCACCACGCAGATCCACGGTGAAGTGAATCGCCGGAACAAGCTCAACCGCGGTGGTCCAGGAGAGGTTCAACCCCGCATCAATGGTGTCCAGCGCGTCCTCGACGAAAGTATCGTCTATGATCGTTCCGGTGCCGTTCCGCACATGCGCCGCGAAACCGATGCCAAAGTAGTTGGTTACTCTGCCACCAGTGTCCAACACGTACTGGAGATCCAAGTCCGCTTCAATGTCCGACCATGTTATCGTGCCGATGTCAATCAAGGAGCTACGACCAGGATCCACCACCCGCTGAATCCCGAGAGCGAACTCACGGATCTCCGTTTCGTTGAACTGTCCCTCGAAATACGACACGCCAAACAACACCCGCACATTGGGGGCAATCCTGCCGTAGTCGATGCGCACAGCGCCGGTCATTTCTCTCGTCAAACGGTCGGACAAAACTCCGCCGAACTCCAACCCAATCCCCGAAAACCCCAGCCCCTCATAGGAGAACTGTTCGAGAAAACCCTGCGCCACCAATGCCTGAGGGCAGACCATCAGTGTCAAAACCAACCTAGTAACTGCGTTCAATTCGCGTCCCCGGGAAATATGTGGTTAGGATTTCGTGAGCGGATTGCCCTGCACGCGCTCGACCAATTGCGCCCCACTGACACATACCCACACCGTGCCCCCATCCGGCGCCCGATATTCTGGCGGAAGCACCTCGTTCATACGACACCTCGATCGCGGTGCTGCCCAACGGTCTCCTCTCAGGGGTCAGAAACACTCGTCTGAGATCGGGGCCGTACACCGGTATCTCGCCACTACCCACCTCGAGGCGCAATTCGGTGACCCTACGAGACGGCCCCAGCCCGTGAACATGCAACGCTCGAACCTCATCAATCATCTCTGCATCGATTCCCATTACCGAGGGAATCGTATTTCTCAATATATCTCTCAGCTCGTTCCCATCCCATTCGACCGACCATCGAAACCGTGGAGAAATGTCGCAGTAGTAGCCCGTGCTTGGACGCCTGTCCGAAACGGGCCTGAGGTACGGCACCTGTCGCACGGTATGAAATGCCTCTGCGGGCGATGCAGTCGAGTATCCGCACGTCGAATGAAAGAATGCGGAGATTAGGTCGCTGCGATAGGTGACCACCATTCCGGCGGTCCTGCGCACAGCCGCGGAGCCCAACTCGGTTTCCCTCTCCACACCGAGATAGGCTTGATCCTGCACCCCGGCGCGCAAGTCATAGCCGGCCGTGCGGAACCGGCCGCGGTTCTTCAAGGCATAGGTTCTGGAAGCAATCGCCTGGGCCTCCAATGCGGCGAGTTCGTTTCTCTGCCTGTCTCCCATCTCGACGCCCACCACACCTCTCAGATACGCCTCAGTGCCGAGCACGTTCACCGCGGTGACGGAGTTTCCATTCGAGAGCACCTCCACGAGCCCCCGATAGGCACGGCCGTTGACGCTGAGAAAGAGCCTAGGATCTTTGCTTTCGAAGGTGAGTCGATGTGAGCCGCCGCCCCTGCCTTCGACCCACACCGTTCCGTCGGACGCGAACACTCTCACCTCTTCTTCAGGACCGAGATCGAATGCGGTGGAGCCACGCACGGTGACCCCAGCTTGGCCACGGACTCGTACAGCATCGGCCTCGACCACCAAGCCTATCCGCAACCGCGGCTCTCCTCTGCGCTGCTCCTCAACAACTGGAGGGCGCGCGGCGCACCCAGCCAAAAGCAAGACGAGTGACAGAACGGTAAGGGCTCTACTCACTCCAACACCTTCGCATAGAAATCGTAGTCACGGTTGTCTTCAATCAAAACGCGATGGAACTCGCCTGGTTTCGTCACTTCGCCATGTGATAGCAGGGTCACACCATCAACATCGTCCGCCTGCCACTGCACTCGCCCCACGTGCCTGTATACACCGTCGGGCGCTTCATTCGTTCCGTCTACCAGCACAGCCGTCTCCCGACCCACAAAGCGCCCGAGCCTGTCTTCAGAAATGATCCGTTGAATTTCGGTCAGCTCCTCTTGACGCTCGCTCTTCACGGCCGCGGGCACGTCGTCGTCATACTCAGCCGCTATCGTACCCTCTTGTTCCGAGTAGGTGAAAGTACCGACACGCTCGAATTCCACCTCTTCGATGAATTCGCACAGCGTACGAAAATCGGCATCCGTCTCACCCGGAAAACCCAGCACCACCGTTGTGCGAATGGCGATGTCAGGTATTGCGGTGCGCAGCAGCGAGATTTTTCGTCGAATTGTGTTTTGCCGCTCCGGGCGTCTCATCCTCTTCAACACACTGTCGGACGCGTGCTGTATCGGGATGTCGATATACGGAACGATGCGTGGCTCACGTGCCATCAACTCGACGAGGTTTTCACTCAAGCCCGAGGGATAGACGTAGAGAAGTCGATACCACGGCACTGTAGTCTCCAACAGAAGTGCGTCGAGCAGATCCGGAAGTCGTGTGCCGTTGGGTCCAAAATCCCTGCCGAAGTGTCCGAGATCCTGTGCGACCAGGGTTATCTCTTTGGCCCCTTGGCGCTCGAGTTCGCGAGCTTCCGCAACCAAACCATGCAGAAGTTCTGAGCGATGTTTGCCGCGCATCAGCGGAATCGCACAGAATGCGCAGGAATGATCGCACCCCTCAGAAATCTTGAGGTATCTAATGTGAGGCGCGTCGCCTAGGTATTGCCGTACGCCAGGATGAGTTGCCACCGGATCGACCATCAATCCCAATTCCGCGAGCTTGGGCACGAGCTTGTCGAGGTCGTTGAACCCAACGAACAAATCAACCTCCGGCATCTCAGACTCGAGATCTCGCTTATACCTCTCGACGAGACAACCCACCGCTACGACCGCCCGAATACCTGTGCTCTGCTTCAACGCGGCTACTTGTAGCATGGTATCAATCGATTCTTGTTTTGCCGCATCGATGAACCCACACGTATTCACAAGCACGACATCTGCTGCTTCAGGATCAGCCACCAACTGCGCACCGTGCCCCACGAGATCTCCGATGAGTCGTTCGGAGTCTACGGTCGCCTTGTCACACCCAAGTGAGATGATTGAGACATTCATGAGCAGTCAGTGAAACGGGAAACGGGAAACGGGAATCGCGCCAAACGACGCTTCCCGCTTCCCGCTTACACAGTTTGGTTAGCTTGGTAAACTTTACGCCAAGAAACTCGACAACGCTCGTGCCCGTTTGGCGTGCCGCAACCGAGCAAGGGCCTTTTCCTTTATCTGTCGTACGCGCTCGCGAGTGATTCCCATCATCTGGCCGATCTGCTCCAGAGTCATCGGCTCTTTGTTCTCGAGCCCAAAGTAGAGCCGCAGGATTCTCGCCTCGCGTTCTTTCAAGTCTGTGAGCATCTCTTCTATTGACTCGGAGAGCGCACGCTCGAACGCCTGCTCGTCGGGGCCGGGGTTCTGTTGATCGGGAAGATAGTCCAGGAGCTTGTTGTCCTCTCCCGGTGTGAGCGGTGCGTCGAGCGAGAGATGGTTTTGTGAAATGGACATAGTCTTGGCGACTTCTTCGCGCGATATGTCCATTCCCTCTGCAATCTCTTCGACCGTGGGTTCTCGACCGAGTTCCTGCAACAACGCCGACGACCGCCTGCCAATGCGATGTAGCGTTCCTGCTCTGTTCAACGGTACGCGGACGATGCGGCTCTGTTCTGCGAGAGCCTGCAAGATCGCTTGACGAATCCACCAGACCGCATACGAGATGAACTTGATACCTCGCGTCTCGTCAAACTTGTGAGCTGCTCTTATCAAGCCGAGGTTGCCTTCATTGATTAGGTCAGCAAGGCTGACACCTTGGTTCTGGTACTTCTTGGCAACCGAAACGACAAACCGCAAATTGCTCCTCACTAGTTTGTCGAGTGATGCACGGCAACCGTCTTTGATCTTGATCGCAAGTTCGACTTCTTCCCTGCGAGTAATCAGAGGATACTGACTGATCTCCCGAAGGTATTGATCCAGCGACCCATCATCTACCTGCCGCTTCTTGGCAGTGGCGAGTACCATAACGTCAACTCCCTCTTAGGAGTTCTGGTGACCCTGACCCAACACCCACCGTCAACGAGATCCGGTCGAATGTCTGTCCTAGACAAAGTTGCGGATAAGGTCTATGTGAGAATTGGAGAGAGAAGGGGTGACTGACACTGATCAAGTTCAAGCAGTGCCCAACAACATCAATCGAAAAAGCGTGTCGAGTTGTCAGATAAGCTCCATAACACAAAAAAACAGCCGCAGGCCGCACGCTGCAAACCCTGACTAGGCAACAGTTTAGCTAGTTCCGGTCAGCGGCGCAACTGTTACCGACCAACCATTTCCCGCAGCCCATGGCTTCAACACGTCGAGAAGGTCACGCGAGGAGCATTCATGTTCGAGTGTAGCCGTGACACACGCTGCTCTATCGCCCCGTGCCAACTCGGCTCTCACCACTCGTGCAACCGGTAGTGTCTGCAACGCACCGAGGTCGAGTGTCACCCTGCCCGTGTTGAGTATCACTGCTATCGATGAGGTAAGCATAGTGGGGAGAGTAGCAGCGACGCGCCGTTGTCACCTAACCATTGTGTCGCAGAGAGGAGCAAAAGAATGCAGAGTGTAGTTGAAGTCTGAATATCCAACAAGGAATGTCCAATATCCAAAGTGCTTCGGCCGAAGTTACCTGGACATTG
>Ga0180431_10010461_pt1 | contig 10302 bp, 1 predicted proteins | sample SS_ome_11_FD_132459 | JGI IMG/M metagenome (GOLD analysis project Ga0180431, IMG submission 132459) | Hypersaline lake sediment archaeal communities from the Salton Sea, California, USA - SS_1_MS_1 metaG | ecosystem: Environmental > Aquatic > Non-marine Saline and Alkaline > Hypersaline >... | reverse complement strand
GGCCACTTCTCGGTGCCGCGCGCGGCGCGCTCCACCACGACGAAGGCGCCTCCCTCGTCGTCCGGCACAAAGTCGCTGAACTCCACCCACTCGTGGTCAATGCGCAGGTACGGATAGGTGGGGTTGTAGGGGGGCACGGTGCCCCGCACGTATATCATGTCGCCCGTGCCGATGCTGGCGTCCACGTCGTTCCTGAGTTCCAGCCGCAACGGAAGCGGGTACTCCTCCGTCGGGTCCACGACCAGGACGACCCTGATCGCGCGCGGGAAGACGTTGTCATCGACGTAGTCCTCGTCCACGCTGTTGGCGTCGCCGTCCGAGTCGCTGTCCTCGTCGGCCCAAACTTCCACCCCGGTGTCGGGATCGGTGAACCCATAACCCCAATCCATATAGAACCCCGGCGTCGAGGCACCGCTCAACCGGTCGCTGTCCCAGGTGAAGACCGGCCCGCACGGCTCGGGCAGGTTCGGCTGGTCCCACGGGTCGAACCCTATGTCCTCCCACGTGGTGGTGTACTGCGTCCAGAGCCGCACCTCGAAGTACAGGACGTCCTCCGCCATCGGCAGGGCCTTGGCCTGGATGCGGTCGAAGGTGCCGAAGACGTCGTCCAAATCCCCGTCGTTGTCGAAGAAGGTGTGCCCCGGCTCTCCCTCGCCGCCGGCGGGCCAACCCCCTATGGGCGAGAGCACGGCGCGGTAGAGGGTCTTGTTGTCATCCGCGCCCAGTCCGAGCAGGTAGGCCACCTCGCACATGCCCTCCAGCGGCATCAGGTCCTCGTCAATCCGCGCGTCAAGCGGATCATCGTCATCCTTCAGGTTGTAGTACTCCTCGTCGGGGCCGGAGGCGTCGCCGTCGTTGTTCTCGCCGTCTCCGGCCTGGCGGATGCGCGGGTTGGCCGACTGGTCGGGGATGCCGCGCACGAACCTGATCCGGTGCCTCGGGTGCGCGTGCAGAGGCCCGCCGCCGCCGTCGGGGTCGTAGGCGTCGGCGTCCACCCAGAACTTCACCCGGGTGTCGAACGCGTCCTCATCCTTGGCCCAGAACTGGCTCTGGGCGGCGCTCAGGTCGTCCTCGATCTGCTGGAAGACGACGGTCGCCAGGTCGTAGGCGTAGCTCCGCCGGTGGCCCGCCCGCCACAGTTGAGTGCCGTACGTCAGCACCGTGACGGCCATGACGCCGAAGATCAGCAGGATCGACGTCGCGACCAGCAGTTCCACCAGGGTGAAAGCGCGCCTGCCGTCGCCGCATCGCATGTCATGCCTTCCTTTCATCCAGGCGCCCTTTCCTCTCACGGAAGAACCTCTCACCACGAAGAGCGACGCCCCACAATAACCACCACGACACGACGAACACTACGTGAAGAAGGCCACGGAGACAAGGAGCGGTCCGACGAACCGGCAGCGCCGCCGTCCTTCGCCTCGTTGTGATCGTAGTGTCGTCGTGGTTGACATCTTCGTGTCCTTCGTGTCCTTCGTGGTCAATGCCGTGTCTAGAAGGTTTCGGATTCCGGCACCATCTCCACGCCCACCGTATCCAGCTCAATCATGTTGACCCAGCCCTCCTGCTCCACCACGTCGTTGACGGTGTCATAGCTGTGCCTGTACACGCTGGCATCGCCCAGGTCGAAGTAGAACCTCACCTGCGCGGAGCCGGACACTATGGGATGGTAATGGGTGCCGTCGGCTGCCACACTGTAGAGATCGAGCCACCCGGACTGGTCGTCGTGCTCGTCCACCAGCGTGCCCCAGAGCCCGTCGCCGGACGTGCCGTCGTCGCCGTCGTCCAGATCGTCGGGGTCCGCGTTCCAGGCGACTCCGTCATCGGTGCGGAGGAGCACGGCCACCTTCTGCCCGTCTTCCAGTTCGTTGCGGAACCTCCAGAAGATGCGCCGCAACCGGCCCGGGCATGGCAGCGTGAACTTCACCGTGCACATGTCGCCGTCCAGGCTTTCGTATGCCTGATGGCCGTCCCAGGGGTCGCCGTCTCCCTCGACGTCGTTTGCACGGTAGCGGTCCACGTGACGCACCGGCACGTAGCGCACGAGCGCGCCGGCGGAGTGGCCGGCCACGTTCGTGCCGTAAGCGCCGCGAGGATACGCCTCATCGCGCTCCAGGTCACTGCAATGGCTGTAACCGATGATCTCCTCGTCGATCTGCACGTAGCCGGGCTCGGGGAACATGTCCGAGTCTTCTATCTTCAGCTTCTTCTCGTCCGTGCCGGGGTATTCGTGCGTCAGGGTCGTGGTCGGCACGAAGTTCAGCACGAGGACGCGCGCAAGCTCGTAGTGGCCGGCGGCCAGGCCCACGTCGGCGACGTCGGCGCTCGGCGTCAGGTTGCGATACGGCCGCTTGATCTCCTCCACCACGTCGTGCGCGTGGTCATAGTCCTGGTAGCTGTACAATGTGCCCTGGGCAAGCATGTAGCCGCCGGACCACTGGAGGGGCGTGCTGTGCGGCGAGTGGAGCAACGGGTTGCTGGCCAGCTCGGTCCGCCTGACCAGAAGCATCCCGCCGCAGCAGGAGTCCCAGTCCCAGTCCTGGAGCACGGCCTCTTCGTCCCCTGCGGCCCAATCGTCCAGGTCGTCCTGGGCCACGTGCCCCGTCGGCAGTGCGGTGACGCGCAGCTCGTCCAACTCGCCCTCGAACAGCGCGCCGCCGCCGGAAGCCCCGCCGACGTAAACGCCGGGGAACGGACCGCTCGGCAGCACGCCCGCCAGGAGCGGCGCCGACGGCGAATCCCACACGTCGCCGTAGTTGAAGACCTTCCACCTGTCCTCGCAGACCAGCGCGTCCGGCATGCTCGTGCCCAGGGGCTTCTCCGGCGCCACCTGCGGGTCCAGGACCAGCCACTTGTAGTAGTCGGGGAAGGCCCCCCCGCCCAGGTCCTCGCCGGCGATCACCCGGTCCACCGTCACCGAAGCTCTCGGGAGCTCCTCCGCGTCGAACGCGCCGTTATCGGGGTCGCTCGTGTCTTCATGCGCCCAGAAACCGACCGTGTCGCCGTCGGCTGGCTCGTCGGCCGCCGGCGAGTCGGTCGCGCTGTGGCGGGCCGTCTGCACGATGGGGACGAGGAACGTCACGTACTCGCCCTCGGCGACGTCCCGCTCCAGCGCGCGGGCAAGGTGCATCTCGCCCGCCCCGGTCACGTTCTCGTACTCGTAAATGTCCTCGTCTTCGGTGCCACCGATGGCGACGATGCCTCGCTTCGGGACGTCGCCGGACGCCAGGTCCACCAGGCCGACGCGGTCCAGGCCCTCCGGCCAGATTTTGCCCGTCCCCGGCCCGGTGTCCACCGTGTAGCGGCGGTTCGGCACCTCGACGGCCACGTGCCAGAAGTAGGTCTCGGCGACCTCGTCAACGTCCGCCTCCGCGCTGCCGTTGGTGTGGATGTACTTCCAGTCCACGTCCGTGTCGTGGATACCGTCGATGAACATGGCGATCTCGTCCTTGAACGTCCCGACGGCCGCCACCGCCACGTGGTGCCAGACGTTCGCCTCGAACTCGAATTCGCGATTGGGGTCCCACGGGTCGGAGGACCGTGCCTCGACGTAGCCGCGATAGCCCTTGTCCGGATCGTACATCTGGTCGCTCATGCGCAGCACGATCTGGCCGTCCTGCAGATACACGGAGAACTGGTTGCGCAAGTCCTCGGTCGGGGGGAGGAAGCCGTCGCCGATCTCGAATAGAAGCTGAGGTTCGGTGACATTCTCGCCCGGCCTGATCCAGAACTCGACGGCGAGCGGCTGCATCGTCGCGTGGAAGTCGTCCGCTTCCACGTTGCGCGCCTCCGCGTCCTCGTGGTAGCCGGCGGCGTAACGCAGCGCCTTTGCCTTCAGGCCGTAGGCGGTCGTGTTGTCGGCCTCCGGGGTCACGCCGCCCTCTTCATCGGCCGCGCCCCTGGCGAAGTCCAGGTTGAAGTTCTCCAGCGACGAGCCGTGCAGGCCCAGCAGCATGGTCGTGAAGGAGTAAGCGCCGAAGTACCTCAACTCCCCGACGGCGGGCGCGACAGTGCCGATCCCAGGGCTCGTGTCCTTGTAGCGGTCGTCGGCGCCGACGTCCGGCAGGTTCACGTTCAGCGGGCCGGTGACGACGGATGTCCTGTCGACGCCGTCGTTCTCGGCGAACTCCTGCTGGCTCCGGTAGAGCCACCACATGTCCACCGGCAGGGCAACGCCGTAGAAGCGGGGCAGGCGCAGCCCGTCCGCGCGGGGCGACTGGGCCACGAGCGTCCCGCCGGCGTCGTCCACCGCAGCCAGGGCGGCGATGCCGACGAACGGCCCGCTGTTGAACCGCAGCGGGACCGTCGAAACCTGCGGCCAGAACGCCCACTGGTCCGGGTTGAAGTTGTTCCTCACCATGTCACGCTTGTCATCGGAGAAGATCAGTACCGCGGCCACCTGCGCGAGGAACGTGTCGAGTTCGCCGCGGTCATCGAACCAGTCCTCGTCGTTGCCGCCGAAGAAGTTGTACGGCCCGGGGGCCGTCTCGCCGGACAGGTGCGCCAGAAACGCCTCGGCGACGGCCTCCGCCTCGTCCACGTCTATCTCGTTCGTGCCGTCGCTCATGCCGCAGAGGACGGACTTCAGGATAATCGGGTCGGTGGCGGTGTTGACGTTGATGGCGTGGCGCTTCTCGGCCTGCACCTTGTCAGTGCCGGCCTCGTAGGGCAGGTCGGCCAGCTCCAGCGGAGTGAGGCTGTCCCAGGAGATGACGCAGCCGTCCAGGGGGGTGCCGTCGTCGTGAAGAACGCCATTCGTGTCGAACTCCCCTCGACCGACGCCCGTCAACTGCGGGGGGCTGGTCTCCGCGCCCGTGTAGCTTATCCACTCGGCAGGGTGCGTGCCGTCGTCCTCAATCAGTATGTAGCCCGGAGTCGAGTTGGAGTGCTGGCGGAACCCGGTCACGTCTGTCACCGGGATGATGGTCTGGGAGTCGTCGATCGCGCCGGCGAGGTTCGTGTCCCTGTTGATGGCCCGGATGCGCCGGTACTCGGGCGTGCCCGTCTCGTGGTGGAAGGCGACGACGGTGCCAACCACCATGTGCGCCAGGTCAGCAGTGCCCAGATTCGCCGCCAGAGGCCAGGTGTCTTGAGCGTCAACGCGCGAGTTGGTGATGTCGCCCTCCAGGTCGACCTTGTCGGCCCACAGAGCGCCGCGCGGGGGGGCCGAGTGCACGGTGACGTAGGGCCGGAGCAGGTCGAACTCAGCGGCGCTGAGCGATGCGTAGCCGCTCAACGCGATGTTTCTCACCATGCCCAGGTTCTGGAACGGCGTGTAGCTGCCCGCCGGGATTCCGTCGGACCACTCCGAGAAATGGGTCCGATAATACGAGATGGCCCCGGCGATGTCCTGCTGGCGCGGTGTGGGGGCGCTCGGGTCGTCGGATCCGCCGATGTTCAGGTAGCAGAGCAGGTTAAGGATGACCCGGTACGGCGCACTGTTGAGGTTGATCTTCGCCTGGGGGTCCTGGATGTCCAGGTGCCACAGATGGCCCTCGGGGAAGAAGGAGACGGGCTCGCCGGCCTCGGTGTGGTCGTAACCCGACGTCCCGAACAAGCCGCGCTGCGCCTGCGGCACGGTGAGGGTGCCGCCGAAGTCCATGTGCAGGACGACGTGCGTGTAGCCGACCCACTCGTCCCCGACCCGCAGGAAGCCGTCCACCGTGTCGGAATCGCCGTCGTTGGGGAAGCCGAGAGCGCGCTCGACGTCCAAGGTCGTGTCGGCGCCGCCGGGCGCGCCGAGCAGGTCCGTGGCCGTCCGCGTCCGCAGCGTCACCCGGTACTCCCACGGCGTGTCAACGTTCCACTGGTTGAACGGGAAGGGCGGCGTCGGCTCCTGCCGCTCGGCCGCGTCCAGTCCCCGGAAGAGCACGCCCCGCGCATGGGCCGTCGCGGCGGCCTCACCGTAGTGCGCCCGCGCCGTGTTCAGCGCCTTCGTGGCGGCGCTGTGCTGCATCCGCATGAACACGGCGAACGGCACCCCCAGAAGGAACATCGCCGTCAGGACGGCCATCGCTATGAGCAGGGCCACGCCCCTGCGCTTGCCCGAACCCGGCCCACTTGTGGTTCCGCAGGAACTCATGTCACTTGTCTCGTACGCTGTCATTACCATCTCCCTCTTGACTCTCCCCCGTTGGCAGGGGCGAAACCGGCCCGGCCGCGCCCGAGGGGCCTCCTCGACCCCACCGTCAGGCACCTGTGTGTTATTCCAACACAACCTGTTGCCAAACCTGTACTTCTATCAAATGCCGTACCGCCGGGACCGTCAATAAGCGCCCGACTCCGGCACCATCTCAACACCGATCACGTCCAACTCCGGGACCCGGGCCCACCCGTTCGCCTGCACTCCGGTGCCCGGGACGTACTCGAATCTGTAGGGATGCGTCTCACTCAGGTCGAAGTAGAACCTCACCTCCACGCCCTGCGCGCCGGCGACCGGCCGCCAGCGCGCGCTGCTCGGGTCGGCGCCGTCCTCGACCGAGTAAAGGTTCAGGAAGCCCGACTGGCCCGCGTCACACAGTGTGCCCCAGAGGCGGTCTTCAGAGTAGCCGTCGTAGTCGCCGGTGACGTCGTCGGGGTTCTCCGTCCAGGCCGTGTCGTCCAGCCGCAGCAGGACGGCGACCTTCTGGCCGCTCTCCAGGGGCTCTCTGAAGCGCCAGAACGCCCGGCGCAGCCATCCCTCGTACGGCACGCGGTACTCGACCCTGCACACGTCGCCGTCCAGGTCGGCGTATGCCGAGTGGCTCGCCCAGTCCGTGCCCGCCCGGTAGCGGTCCAGGTGCCGCACGGGCAGGTGGCGGACCAGCGCCCCGCTGCTGTGAGCCGCCTGCGCGGTGCCGTAAGCGGCGCGGGGGTAGCGTTCCTCGCGGGTCAGGTCATCGCCTGCAACGCCCTCGTAACAGATTATCTCGTTCCCGATCCGCACGTAGCCCGACTGCGGGAACTGGCCGGCGTCAACCAACTCGATTACTTCATCGTCCCCGCCCGGGTAGTCGTTCCTGAGCTTGCTCGTGGTGACGAAGTTCAGCGCGATCACGCGGGACAGCTCGTCGTGTGCCACCGCCAGCCCGACGTCGGCGCCCGCGTCCGGGGTCAGGTCGCGGTGGGGCCGCTTGATGCCATCGAGCTCACCCGTAGCATCGTCGTAAGACTGGTAGCTGTACAGGTGGCCCTCAGCGAGCAGGTAGCCCCCGCTCGGATAGAGGGTCCCCCCGTCGGGGTGCGCGAGGGCGCCGCCCGCCGCCCCGGTCCGCACGGCGCGCGTGACGCCGGCGTCGGCGACCCAATCCCAGTCCTGCAGGGCGACCTGTTCCTCGCCCTGGCTCCAGGCGTCCACCGAATCGTGCGGCACCTGTGCGGTGGGCAGCGCGGTGACGCGCAGTTTGTCCAGTTCGCCCTGGAACGCCACGCTCCCGATGTAAAGGCCGTCGAAGTCCCCGCTCGGCAGCACGCCCGACAGCAGGTCATCGCGCGGACTCCCTGCCGGATCCCAGACCTGATCGTAGTCGAAGACCTTCCACCTGCTCGGCTGCGGGGCCAACTGGTCCGGCAGGCCTGCCACCGGGGGATCGCCGGCCGTCGAAGGATCTATCACGAGCCAGCGATAGTAGTCCGGGAAGAACCCACTGGCGGGCTGCACCACGCGGCTGACCAGCACCGAGCCGGCCGGCGCAGCGTCCGCGTCAAAGGCATTGTTCCCGGCCGGCTCCGCGTGACCCCAGAAGCCAACCGTGCTCCCGTCCGCGGGCGAGGAGTAGCTGCCAGGCTTGTGCGAGGCCGGCTGGACGACGGGGATCAGGAACGTGACGCGCTCGCCCTCGTCCACGGTGCGGGTCAGCGTAGTCACGAGTTCCAGCAAGTCGGGAGTACCGAGATCGTCGTCGTACTCGTAGAGGTCGCTGTCCGCCGTGCTCCCAATGGCCACGAACCCCTGGTGCGGGATCATCAAAGGGTCAAGCCCCATCAGCCCGATGCGGTCCAGGCCGGCCGGCCAGGTGTTGCCCGCGCCGGGCCCGCTGCGGACGTCGTACCGCCTGTTCGCCGTGCGCGCCGCCACGGGCCAAAAGTAGCATTCCTCGATGGTCGTCTCGTCGTGCGTGGGGACGCCGTCGCTCAGGACGTAGTCCCACTCCATGTCCGTGTCGTAGATGCCGTCGATGAACATCGCGATCTCGTCCTTGAACGTGCCGACGGCCGCCACCGCCACGTGGTGCCAGACGCCGGCCTCGAACGGGAAGTCCGCTGAGCAGGTCGCCTCGACGTAACCGCGATAATCCGTGGAGGAATCGTACATCTGGTCGCTCACGCGCAGCACGATCCGCCCGTTGTGCAGATAGACCGTGAACTGGTTCGGAGCGTCCTCGATAGCGGGGAGCGCGCCGTCCCCGATCTCGAACAGGAGCTGCGGCGTGGGCGCGTCGTCCGCCGGCCTGACCCAGAACTCGACGGCGAGCGGCTGCATCGTCGCGTGGAAGCCGTCCGCCTCCACGTTGCGCGCCCCCGCGTCCTCGTGGTAGTCGGCCGCGTAACTGAGCGCCTGCGCCTTGACGCCGCACGCGGTCGTGTTCTCGGTGTCTGGAAGGAGCCCGGCGGTCTGCTCCGCGGCCGTGCCGTTGGTTCCGGCGTCCAGGTCAAAGTCCTCCAACTCCGCCGGAGGCACGACGTGGAGCCCGAGCAGCGCCGTCGTGAAGCAGGTGGCGTTGAGGCCGTCCAGCGCCGGCATGGCGTAACCGAGCGGATAGTCCGCCGCATCCTCGTAAGCCACGTACCAGTCGTCCGGGTCGGCCAGCAGCACGGCCTCGGGCAGGGAGTCGTTCAGCAAACCCGTCACGGCCTCACTGGCGGCGGTCTCGTCGTGGAACTCCCTCTGACTCCGAACGAGCCACCACAACTCGATGGGCAGCGCGGCGTCGTAAACCCTCGCCAGCCGCACGCCGTCCGCGCGCGGCGACAGGGCACTCACCGCCCCCCCCGGGTCGTCCACGCTGGCCCGCGCACCCACGAACACCAGTGAGCCGCTGCTGAAGCAGAGCGGCACGGTGGACGACTCCGGCCAGACCTCGGGCGTCTGGCAGTTGAAGTTGTCCCTCACCATGCCCTTCTCCTCCTCGGACAGCGTCAGCGCATCTCCGACGTGGTCCAGGAAGGCGTTCAGGTCCCCCCGGCCGCCGAACCACCCCTGGTTCCCGTCGAAAAAATCGTACGGCGGTCCCGCCGGACTGGCCTGCGCCGCATCGCCCTGAGACATGTGCGCCAGCAGGTTCAGCGCGAACGTCTCCGCTTCGCCCGCGTCTATCTCATTCGCGCCGTCGCTTATGCCGTAGAGAACGGACTGCAGGATGATCGGATCGCTGACGGTATTGACGTTAATGGGGTGAGGGCCGTGGACGTCAATGCTGTCCGGCTCCAGCGTGCCCAGGACGAAATCAGTCGGCACGGGCGCGCTCAGCACGATGACGTCCCCGTCCACGGGGGCCGAAGTCGGATGGTGGTCCGGGGACGTCCCGAACCGGCCACGATCTGTCGCAGGATCGTTTATGATCAGTTCGTCGGACCCCCCGGCGCCTGTCCCGCGGCTGATGCTGCTGTAGCGGATCCATTCGTCTTCGACCTTGACGTAACCCGGCGTGCCCACCCAGCCGGCCGCACTGTCAATGTTGATTATGTCATCCTTCGGGTTGCCGGGGGGGCTGCCCACGTCCCAGAGCGGGGTCCGCAGCTCCCCGCCCACGTTCCTGCTCAGCACAGTGCTGTAACTGACGTGTGTCCCGCCGACGTCGCTCCAGACGAAACGGATCAGGGCGCCCACGCTGACCCCGGAGGCGTCGTCCAGGTTGGCCACGTCCCGGGGGGTCTCGTCTCCGTCAGCATCGTTCGGGCTCTGCACCATGCTGCCTTCCAGGTCGCCCACGGGCATCCAACCGCTCATGCCGGCCGGATAGGTCGAGCTGACCGTCACGTAGGGCCGCAGGCGGTCCATCTCGGCGCCGTTGAGGGGCGCGAGCCCCTTGTCGGTCCAGAAGGACCCGACCGGGTCGCCCGGATTCGTTCGCGCGTTGGATATGGACCGGATCATGTCCACGCTCTGGAACGGCGTGTAGAGGGGCTTCGTCCCGCCCTGCCACCACCAGTTGTTCGTCTTGTAGGCCGCGATGGCCCCTGCGATGGCCTGCTGTCGGTCGTCCGGGAAACCTGGGTCGCCAGGGGCCGGGGGAGATCCCACTACGCCAATGCCCAGGTAGCCGAGCAGGTTGTAGATCACCTCGTAAGGCGCGCTGTTGACGTTTATCCTGGCCTGGGGGTCCT
>Ga0180431_10010460_pt1 | contig 10304 bp, 6 predicted proteins | sample SS_ome_11_FD_132459 | JGI IMG/M metagenome (GOLD analysis project Ga0180431, IMG submission 132459) | Hypersaline lake sediment archaeal communities from the Salton Sea, California, USA - SS_1_MS_1 metaG | ecosystem: Environmental > Aquatic > Non-marine Saline and Alkaline > Hypersaline >... | reverse complement strand
GCACAGCGGACAGGCTGTAATAAGGATCTCTGCTCCAGTGGCCTTTGCCTCTCTGATTCTTATTTCAGACATCTTTACCTCTGCATCTAGATCCTCCTGCCACATCCTGTCTCCTCCTCCACCACAGCAAAGGCTGTTCTCCTTATAATGAGCCATCTCCACCAACTCCACTCCGGGGATTGCGTAGATCACCTCTCGTGGGGCATCAAAAATCTGATTATGGCGACCCAGATAACAGGGATCATGATACGTCACTTTTACATTGAGTGGTCTTTCAAACTTCAGCAAACCTGATGCAACCAGATCTCCTAAAAGCTGTGTGTAGTGTTGAACACGGAACTCTACCTGCTCATCAGGAGGTTTTAAGGCCTGAAATGTGGGGTATTCATTCCGAAAGGTGTGAAAGCAATGGGGAGATGAAGTAACGAGATCATGGATTTCATAACGTTGGAATAATTCTAAACAGTCATCCATCTGCTTCTCAAAAAGCCCGTCTTCTCCCACACGGCGTGCGATATCTCCACAGCATGGCTCCTTTTTACCCAAAGTCAAAAAAGGTGTTTGGGCATGCTGTAAAATTAATGCAAATGAGCGAGCCAATTCCTGAGCCCGAAGATCCATTGAGGTTGTACAACCCACAAAATAACAAACCCCTTCCACCTCCTCACCCTGAGTGATGTCTGGTATCTCGAGATCTCCTGACCATTGTGCACGCTTTTTCTTTGTGGCCTCCCAGGGATTATTATATTTATAAAGGTTTTTCAAACTTTGTGTCAAAAGTGAGGACATCTGAGTACCCTCTTCCACCAACTTGCTTCTTGCCTGTCGAATAGAGTCCAATGTGGCCACATAGACCGGACATACCTCGAGACACGCCCTGCATGTAGTGCAGTGCCAAATTTTCTCAGGCTCAAATCCCTGTTCTTTTGTATATCTTTTGGTAATCCAGTTTTTAAACCAAGTAAGATGGTTTAAAGGGTGATACATCATCAAACGATTATTCCTGGCCCAGACGATAAAATCTCTAGGAGAAAAGGGTTCTCCGGCACCAGTTGAAGGGCACACCTCCACACAGCGACCGCAACGGGTGCAGGCATCAAAAAAAATCATATCCTTGTAAGAAAAAACCTCATCATTAGGCGATCTCGTCTCAATTGGGATTGCCTGAGGGGACTGATTTTCCAAATATATGCTGGTCGGTGCAGCCAGAATATGAAAAAGCTTACAGAAAGGAATATATGCAATGAGACCCAGGCTCAGGAGTGCGTGGATCCACCATACATAAGGGTAGGCAGACTGAGCATTCTTAGATTGAGTGAAAAGAAGACTCATCCAATACCCTGCAAATGACCACGTTCCCCACTCTGGTCTCTGCACAGCAAGCCGAATTCCTTCTACCACGAATCCTGAAAGGCCAACCAGAAAAAGTAAGAATATCACGAAAAAGTCCTCGAAACGATTTTCCAGACGTTGCACACGTTGGAGATATCGGCGGATCATGGCCCACACAATGCCTATTATTAACATTAATCCCGCAACCTCAAGGCATATTGAATACCAGACATACACTGGCCCTTTAAGAAAATGAAACAGCCAGTAATCAGCAGAAATGAGTACAGTGCCTATAAAAAGGCCTAGAAATCCCCATAGAATAAGTATATGCATTGTGCCGGCAGCGATATCTCCTCTGAAAATACGTCGGCCGAAGAGGCCATCAAAAAGAAGATTTGAAATGCCGTGCCATGAAAGGGGAATTTTTTGACGCTTGATGCCCCTTATCCATACAGATATATGGATACCGAGCCCGAAAAGAAATATGCATGCAGCGAGGGCTGCAAGGAAATAGAATACCCAAACATGTTGGATCAACCAGTACGAAGTTCGAGAGGGGATCATGGCAGATACATTACCTCAAACATATCCTTTGAAAACAATTCTCGCTGTTCACTTCCAATACCATGACTTATGCCTCTACCCTTCTCTTTTCCTCACTCTGTATCTCACGCCTTATGTGTTCTTATCAGATGCGCTATCTTTCCTTTTGGAATTTTGTTAAAGAGGTAACAAAAATGTGTCTTTCACCAGTGGAGAAAATCAGCTATCTTTGTGACAATAACTTTTATTATATTTGTTTTAGGCAAGACTTTTGTCACATACCCAAAATTTGTATCCGCACAAATAACCGTTTCTGGCTCTTTATCGTTCCCAATATATTCGAGGTCGTAGGGCGAATATATGATTGTCATTGATTTATAGCAATATGTTTCTCCTGTCTCAAGACTCTTCCAGTTTCTTTCTCTCCTCAGCCCTCAACTCACGTCTCAGAAGCTTTCCCACTTTAGACTTGGGAAGCATGTCACGAACCTCTATATACTGGGGTACCTTATAGGGAGCTATTCTATCTCGGCACCATCTGATGAGATCATAAGAGCTCACGCCCTTGATGTCTTTTTTGAGCACCACAAAGGCCTTTATCCTCTCCCCTACCTTCTCATCAGGCACGCCCACGATGCAGGAGGCGATCACCGCATGATGTTCCTGAAGTACCGCCTCTATCTCCGAGGCTGCAACTCGATATCCTTTGTGCTTAATGGTGTCTACGGACCTGTCCAGGTAGAAGAGCCATCCATCGCCGTCGATACTGACAATATCCCTAGTCCTATACCAGAGTTTGTCCTTTACGTTGACGAAACACTCGGCTGTTTCCTCAGGCTTATTCCAGTATTTCCGTACCATATGCTCTGAGTAAACAAGTAGCTCCCCTGGTTCGTTAGCTGGAACTGGTTCCAGAGTATCGGGGTCAACAAGGGTTACCTGCTGAAGTGGCGTTATTTTCCCTGCGCTGCCAGGTGGTGCAACATCACCCATGGGGGTAAGCGAGACCCTCCCACAGGTCTCCGTGGTGCCGTAGCCTTGATATATGGGTTTGTCGAACTTCTTATACCACCTCTCTGCCACCTCCACAGGCAGGACATCGCCGCCGCAGAAGCAGTACTTGAGAGAGTTCAGATTGTAGTAGTCAATCCTGTCATGCTCGAGGATCATGCGATACAGGGCCGGTACTCCAAAAAAGGTAATCACCCTGTAGCGTTCAATATGATCGAACAGCCCATCTAGGTTCACCCTGGGAAGCAATATGAGGCAATCCCCGGAAAGTAAAGCGCCCAATCCCACTGCCTGACCGAGGATGTGAAAGAGCGGGCCTCCCTGAACCACGATATCCTTCCCCTTCGGGATATGGGATTCGCTCATTGCCCTTTGCTCGGCCACACTTTCGAGGAAGGTGGCGTTTGAAAAGGGTACCCCCTTGGGCAGTCCCGTAGTGCCACCGGTATAAAGCATCTCAAACATCTCCTCTCCCTCAGCCTCCAAATGCGGCAGGGAAGAGGTGTAACCTTTTTTCAGTAACGTTTTGAAGCTGAATATATTCTCCCCGGAGACGCGTAATCCCCTTGGCACCTTGCTAAACCCTCTTCCTATGAGCCTCTTCCACCAGCTCAGGGGTTCTGCCATATTCGTGGTTATCACTCGTTTCAGCCTCGTTTCCGGAAGTACGTGGGCCACGTAGTTGAAATTAGTATCAAGGCAGAAGATAGTCTCTGATCCGCTGTCATTTGCCATGTATTTAAGGTCAACATGGGTGTAGATAGGGGATATAGGTATAGAAATGGCTCCAATACGGAGAAGTGCCAGCCAGGCCATTACCCATTGGGGGGAGTTGGGGAGATACAAAATTGCCCTATCGGCCCGTGTCACACCAAGACCATGTAAACTCCCAGCTAGGGATTCTGCTGCCTCACGCAGCTGAGAGAAGGTATAGGTTTTTCCGAGATACATGAGCGCAACTGAATCAGGGAAATCTCGGCATACTGCCTCAAACTTTTCATAGATAAATGAAGTTGATATTGCCATAACACCTATGCCTAAACCCCGAAGTAGGCTGCCCTTACTTCAGGGTTTTCCATGAGTTCCTGTCCGGTTCCGTGAAGAACGAGGGTTCCATTTTCTATTACATATCCTCGATCGATTATCGGCAGAAGGGGTCTGGCGAACTGCTCCGACACCAAGATGGTAACGTCCTCGAGTCTAATCTGCCGTATTGCCCGTATTAGGTCTTGCTGGAGAGCGGGAGAGAGCCCTAATAGAGGCTCATCCATGAGAAGTAGTCTGGGCATGGGCATTAGGGCCATGCCTATGGCGAGCATCTGTTGCTCCCCCCCGCTGCAAAAGCCGGCCTTTCTCTTGGTGAGATCCCTCAGACGGGGAAAGATAGAGTGCACCAATTCCAATCGTTTGAATATATTCAAGTCCCTTCGTTTACAGGTTGCAATCCTTAGATTTTCGCCCACGCTGCTATCGGGAAAGATGGGGTGGCGCTCGCGGCTTAACACAATACCCTTTTTCACCCTATCACTGGGCTTGGTGTTGATAATATCCAGACCCTCGAATAGAATCTCACCAAGCACTGTAATCCTCTCGCCGCCCTTTCGATACTCCTTCTTTTTGATATCGATGATAAGGCCCGATATGGTGTTCATCAAGGTGGTCTTTCCAGCGCTGTTGGAGCCAAGCACCCCCACAATCTCACCTTTATTCACTTCCATTCTAAGATCATTAATGGCCAGGGCATTTTCAAAGAAAACCATAAGGTCTTTTACTTCCAGCATCACTCAACCCTCAGCCTCGGTTCCGAGGTACGCTGCTTTGACCGCCTCACTCTCCATTACTTCTGTAGAAGAACCATCGGCAATTTTCTTTCCGTAGTTAAGCACTATCACTCGATTAGCTACTCTAAACAGCTCTCTGAGCCTGTGTTCCACCATGATGATCGTTAACCCTTCTTCATGGAGCCTTTCGATGATGGGCATGGTGCTTGCCACCTCAGACATGGACATGCCCGAGAAGAGCTCATCGAGGATCAGAAGCTCCGAGCGAAGGGCGAGACAGCGTGCAAGCTCAAGGCGTTTAAGATAGCCGTGCGGCAGGCTAGAGGCCGCCTTGTAAGGCACGTAGGAATCCCGCTCGAATCCTACCTCCTCTAGCAGATCAATAGCCACATCGTCCCTCTCACCGTACCTTCCACCTCTCAACCTCTTCACACGCGGAGAGTAAAGCGGAATGATGAGATTTTTAAAGGCAGGGAGTTGGTAAAAGGGTTTCACCAATTGGAAGGTCCGCGTAATACCAAGCTCTGCTATCCTATAAGGCCTCTTACCAGTGATATCTGATCCCTTGAATATCACCCGACCTGAATGGGGCTTTACAAATCCAGTGATCAGATTGACCAAGGTGGTTTTGCCTGAGCCGTTCGGTCCGATAATGCCCAGAAGCTCTCCCTTTCGCACAGAAAGGCTCACTTTATCCACCGCGAGCAGGCCGCCGAATCTCTTTTGTATATTCACTACGGACAAAATGCTTTTATCTTCTGTGCTATCCAACCTCAACCGCCCTCTCGAATTGGTGATATTTTCTTTGAATGTAGTGAAAAATACCCTCAGGGATGCCTACTATACAGATGATGAGGATCGCGGAGTAAAACACCACCCGCAGTGTCCCAAAAGCCCTTAGGGCCTCGGAGAGAGGTACCAGGATAAAGGCACCTAATGTGGGTCCAGCAAAGGTGCCCGCACCTCCAAGCACCGCGCACGTGAGCGGAAGTATTGAGTAGTCCAATGCAAAGGCTGGCATTCCCACGAATTGATAGTAGTGGGTCATAAAGGCCCCGGCAAATGTTCCCGCAAGGCCAGCGACGAAAACCGCATGTGCCTTGAATTTGTAGATATTGATCGCCCCACTCATAACCGCCAGATCGTTATCTCTGATTCCCTGGAGCACCAGTCCGTAGTCCTCATTAATTAGACGACGGAAGCCAAAAAGGCAGACCAATACCGCAAGTACTGGCACATAGAGCTCAAACCATAAGTGAGGAAGGGGGGAAAGGCTGCTCAGACCTTCGTTACCGCCCAGTATCTTACTCGCTTCAATAAATCGGGTTAAAAGCAGTGGCAGCGTGAGCGTTACGATTGCGAAGTACACCCCACGGAGCCTAAGTACAGGCAGTAGAAAGATAGCACAGAAGAGTGCCCCGCCAACGGTGCCGCAAGGTATGGTGAGGAAATAGGGCCAGCCAAAGCTATGATTCAAGAAACCGGTTATGTAAGCCCCCACACCGAAGAATAACGACTGCCCCAGTGAGACCAAGCCCACAGAGGCCATCAAGTCCCAACTTAGGGATAGAAGTCCAATAGCGCAGGTAATGACCAGTACCTTCTCCCAGTATAATCCCACGATACCTTTAAGCAGCGGAAAGCTGAGCAAAATTATGACCGGTACCACCCGTGGCAGCAGCAAGTAGAGCATTTCCCTATGGGATGCAAGTGCGAATATATCCTCACAACGAGCCTTGATGCCTCGGTCCAGCCTTTCCTTTCGGTATTGAATTGCCATCTTAGACTCTCTCCTCCAACTCCTTGAACTTACCGAACAGGCCCGAGGGTCTTATTACTAGTACCACTACAATCGCTGCCAGATATACCACCATCATCCACTCTGCAGAGAGGTACACACTCGTGATGATCTGGGCATACCCTAGGATAAGGCTCGCCACAAGGATTCCTGGAACGCTCTCGAGCCCACCAACGATGCCCACTGCCACTGCTATCAGCAGCACGTCATAACCCATGTTAATAGAGATGATTCCCAGCGGAAGAATTGCAATGGCAGCCACGGCTCCCAACGCACACCCAAATGCAAGGCTAAGTGCGGCAGTCCAATCCGATTCTATTCCCAGGGAAATGGCAGTGCGCTCATTCTGGGCTATGCCCCTGAAGGACCACCCGATCCTGGTATGGTGTGTGAACACATAAAGGAATAGGACCAGGGCTAACCCGATGCCGATGATAAACAGACGCTGGTAGTCTACCGGTACTCCTGCGATAAATAGCATGCCCTTCTTAAAGTAGGGAAGAGTGAACTCATAGGTGACAAAACCCTTCCATCGGAAGAACTCCAGCATGCCAACTCCTAGGGCGAAAGTAGCAATAACCTCAGAGAGCACGATCCCTCTGACTCGCAGAAGGATCACCCAGTAAACGAGAAACCCGAGAAATCCAACAATGAGTATAGTGATGAATATGGCCAACACAAAAGGTAGTCCGAGAAGCTTCAACAGCATCCATGTAAGATATCCGCTGAGAAGATAGAAACCACCGTATGCGAAGTTTGCCACCCCGCTGATGCCAAAGGTGAGGCTAAAACCTATAGTTATCAGAGCCAAGATTACGCTGTTTACCAAGCCGTATACGAGGATGCTGCTTACCATTACTTCACCGTAAAAGGAGGAGCGATCTCTATTCTCAAGATCGCTCCTGTTAATACAGATTTATTATCTCATGTAGGGAGGAAGTTGAATCTTATCCTCAGCAACGAGCTCGGGAAAGACCGGTATTCTGATCCCAGGTTTCCTCCACTGAAACGCACAGCCCAAGGCAGTTTCATTCGGGTCTACTCCGTAGACTACCTGATGATCCTTGCCGAACTTGATCCTCCCGACAACACCATTCATATCTGTTTTCTCAAGCGCAGCCACAATGGCATCCGGATCAAGGCTACCGGCTCTGGTGATGGCATCTGCCATAATATAGACCGCGTCATAACTTGGGCCTGGACCATGCCCGGAGAGCTGGATCCGCGCTTTCTCTCCCCATCGCTTGCCGAAATTCCTGTTGAATTCCACAGATTTTGGCACAGCTTTAACGGCAACCGGACCGATCTCAAAAAGGAAATTTACCATCCCATCCACTTCGCCCTCGAAGACCTCCCAGGCATTACCTGGAGCAACAGGGCTGATGAAGCCGCACAACAACGCAGGAATCTTCATAGCATGAGTCTGTTTAAGCAGTATACCACTCTGCGGCATATCGAATATAGGTACGATCACCTGTGACTTCTTGGCCCTTATCTTGATAAGAGAAGAAGAAAAGTCACTCGCACCGAGAGGAAATGCATCAAATCCACCTACCTCCCAGTTATTCTTCTCGAACCATGCCTTCAGGCCCTTGCCCGTTGCCTGAGCCCACAGCGTATCCTGGACCACCAGATATGCCTTATTAAAACCGAACTCATTCCCAAGAAATCCCATGGTTCCTTGCAAGTATTTCACTAAATAAATCGCGTTGAGGCAGTTCCTGAAACAGTACTTATACTTGTCATATCCCTGAACAATCTTTTTTTGATATGCGGGGGTCATGGCAATAGAACAGATGTAGGGAAGCTTATATTTGGAAATAAGATCCATCGAGGCCATTAGTATCTCAGATCGGAAGGCACCCAACACAATAGCGTGCGGCTTCTTCTCCAGGATGAGTTTCTCGACCGCGGTTAGGGCATCATGTACCGGTATGCCCGGCTCATGTTCCCTGGTATCGATTGAGTATACCTCCAGCGGGTGCTTCTTACTGCCCACCAGCACGCCTCCCTTGGCATTGATCTCCTCAACTGCCATCTGAATGGCCATCCACCCATCTCTGCCCTCAATAGAGCCGAGGGCAGTGGGTACCCCGAAGACGATCGGTTTTTCAGCCGCGAATGCGCTCCCACTCAACAACACCGCAAGGAAGAGCAAAAATACCATTATCTTTCCGAAAAATACAATATTCGTATATCTCGCTCCCATGATTATCCCTCCTTTTTTATTGTTGATTCATAAAGCATATGGGTATTTACATCCTCCCAGCCGGAGACTTTTTCCGACATAATTAGCATTCTTGTTCGGAGATGCAGTCCAAAATGGGATCTATCTGGTTAAAGTGGCTCCCTCCCTTGAATACAAGGTACGATTAATATCAACAAGTTCTTTGCTGCTTGAGGGCTTAATCTAGATGTATGAAATTTGTGCACGTGGTCTACCTCTACAGTGGAGAGCTAAAAACAGGGCTTAGATCCTGTGTATTCACGGAATGAGTATGCTAGAAAAAAAACGAATCTCTTTTTGGCACAAACCGCTTTTCCAAATGCAATCTAAGAGATATATGTCAGCTTATCATATCTACTGACAGACCTAGTAAGCATTAACACCATTTGAGATTTCTGAGCAAAAAGCTTAGATTACCCCAAATATTTTGTCAATAAGAATATGGGGCCATGCCTCAGTTTTGAAAATGTTTCAACTACGTTTGATTGGTAAAAATTCTTACTCAACTGCTGATGACATATAAACTCAGTTCTATTCATAAGCTCCCTGTATCCCTGATTTTTTTCTGGGTTTTGTATTGATTGTCTCTAATTAAGGAGCAGGGAGGATTCCAAAAACAGGAGTTTTTGAAGGCAGAGTGGTCTCATATCCCCATACATCGAAGAGTCCCAAAGTAACGTTTATGAACTTCAACGGCACCAAAAAATGGGGATTGTTGTTGAAAATACTCAGCACTTAGTTATCGAATTACTTTGAGATACTGGTTAAAAGCAGTGTGATTTAAACAAGTTTTATTTTTACGATTTGTACAGCACCTCAATCGAGGGCAAAAAACCTTATACTATCAAAAATTTTCTTTTCTGAAATATTGGAACGGTTTGAGTTCTTATTTATTAGTTATATCAAGATGTTAGTATCTTTTTATACCTCTGTTCTAAATACGACACAATTTAATACCTGCCAAGCACACGACGTGCAATAATAATCTTCTCTATCTCTTTTGTTCCCTCATATAGTTCCAATACCTTTGCACACCGATAAAACCGTTCAACATCATGATCGTTTATATAACCATATCCCCCATGGAGCTGAAGTGCCTCATCAACTACTTCAACTGCTGTTCTAGATGCGAACCATTTTGCCATAGCTACAGTTTTAGTGTCAATATTTCCGCTGTCTACCATCCAACAGGCCCTGTAGGTAAGGGTGCGGGCAAGCTCCACCATAGTAGACATCTCGGCCACCTTGCACTGTGTTAATTGGAAAGAGGCTATCTTTCGCCCAAATTGCTCCCTATTTTTGACATGATTTATAGCCATATCAAGTGCCCCTTGTGCCAAACCAACCCCATGAGCAGCTACATACGCACGAGATCTGTCAAAAAACTGCATTAACTGAACAAAGCCATTACCACTTTCTCCAACCAGGTTTTCCTTTGGAACCGTAACATCAGAAAAAAAGATATTTGCTGTATCTGATGCCCGTAAACCCATCTTACCTTCTATTTTATTTGCCTTATAGCCTAGTCTATCCGTCTCCACAACTAAGATGCTGTGTCTCTTAGATCTTGAATTTGCTTCCGGTTCTGTAAGGCAAAACACTAAGATGAAAT
>Ga0180431_10010457_pt1 | contig 10307 bp, 2 predicted proteins | sample SS_ome_11_FD_132459 | JGI IMG/M metagenome (GOLD analysis project Ga0180431, IMG submission 132459) | Hypersaline lake sediment archaeal communities from the Salton Sea, California, USA - SS_1_MS_1 metaG | ecosystem: Environmental > Aquatic > Non-marine Saline and Alkaline > Hypersaline >... | reverse complement strand
CGTCGCCGTTGTCGTGGGTGGAGGATTCGTATGAGGATTTCGCCGACGGACATCTGGACGCGTCCGGGCAGAACCTCTACGTCAGCCGCGACGGCAAGGTCCGCACGATCCACCGGTTCGACCTCAACGGCGACGGGTACCTGGACCTGATCTTCAACAGCACGCACGACGAGTACAGCTTCATACCGGCTGCGATGTGTACGGTCGGGCGGGGCCGACAGATCCACCAATCGCCGCTTGCGGTGGAGGGCAGCAGCCGCGTCGCCATGGCCGATCTGAACGGCGATGGCTGGCCCGATCTGGTGTTCTGTCCGAACCCCAGCGGGATCCAGAACCCGCGGCGCCTGATGACCGTCATCTACGGCGGGCCGGACGGCTGGCCGGCGCGACGCAGCAACGGCATCCTGCCGGTGCGGGCGGCCAAGGCCGTGGCCATCGCCGACCTGAACCGCGACGGCTGGCCCGACATCGCCGTCCTCAACGGCGAGGCCTGGCTGCGTGATCAGCCGCCGGGCCGAATCGTTCGCATCTACTGGGGCGGCGAGCACGGGTTCCTGCTCGGCCGGCGTCAGGATCTTGGTGTGCCCGGGGCGGTGGATCTGGCCGGGGCCGATCTCGACGGTGACGGGGCTGGTGATCTGGCGGTGCTGACGGGGCACAAGAAGATCCGAATCTTCTGGTCGAAGACCGCCAAGCAGACGCCGACGGCGTTCGACCCCACCGACGTGGCGCTCCCGGGCGATGGCGCACAATCCCTGGCGGCCGCCGACTGCGACGGCGACGGGCGATGCGACCTGCTCACCGGCACGAGCAAGCAACTCCTCTACATCGTGCACGGCCGGGCCGGCCGCGCCTGGGCGAAACCCGTTTCGCTCAAGGCGTTTGACGCATCACACGTGGCCGTCGGGGATCTCGACGGCGACGGCCGGCCCGACCTGGCACTGACCAGGCTGTCGCTCGCGCTGGCGGCCGGCGGCGAGATCACCGGGGCCGGCAAGGACGTGGGCGACGTCGTACGGGTCCTGTGGGGGGATGCGGCGGGGTTCTCGGCCGGCCGGTCGACGAACCTGGCCGTCGGATTCGCGTCCGCCTCGGCCATCGGCGACCTCGACGGCGACGGACACGTCGACCTCGCGGTCGCGGTGTACCAAGGGGCTGAGACGTTCGCGACCGAGTCGGTGGTCTTCTTCGGGCGGGGACAACGACGATTCGAGCGCGGCAGGCAGGGCATCCGCACCGAGGGCGCCAGCGACGTGGCCATCGCGCCGCCGAGGGGCAAGCTCCCGGCCCGGGCCGTCTTCTGCAACGAGCGTGGCGGGCACCTTCGCGAGGCGGTGCCGCTCATGGCCTACTGGGGTGGGCCGAAGGGATTCGATCCCAAGCGACGGTGGCTGATCCCGTTCGCCGGCGGCTACGAGTCGAGCGCCGCCGACCTGAACGCCGACGGCTGGCTCGACCTGGTGGCGATGAACTCGGGCCACGGCGGCCGGGCCGAGGGTGACGCGGCCAAGTACCAGGGCGCCAACATCTTCTGGGGCGGGCCCGCGGGGTTCGACCTCGAGAAGCGGCGGACCGTCCTGGCGCATTACGGCCTGTGGGCCAGCAACATCGCCGACCTGAACCGCGACGGCTGGCTCGACCTGGTCCTCGGCTCGTTCGGGACCGATGCCGAGGGGCAGCCGGAACACGTGATCGTCTACTATGGCTCGGCCAACGGTTTCGACAGCTCGCGACGGGCCCTGATCCCGTCCCCGGGCCGATCGGGCGGGTGCGCCGTGGCCGACTTCAATCGGGACGAGTGGCTTGACGTCGCCGTCACCTCGTACGGGGCCGATCGCGTGCGGATCTACTGGGGTGGTCCGAGGGGCTTCGACGCGGCCCGGCAGGGCCGGTTGGACGTGCCCAGCCCGATCGGACTGGAGACGGCCGACCTCAACGCCGACGGGCGGCTCGACCTGATCGTCGGCAGCTACCGCGACAATCTTGCCGAGCACCACGACACCGGCACGGTCATGTTCTGGGGCAGTGGCGAGGGTTTCAGGCCGTGGGACGCCCAGCGGCTGCCGGGCTTCACGGCTGTAGGCCACACCGTGGCTGACTTCGACGGCGACGGACACCTGGACCTGTTCACGCCCCACTATCACGGGGACGTGACGCGAGAATCGATGCCTTGTTATCTCTACTGGGGTGGCCCGGAAGGATTCGGTACGCGTCGCCGGACGATTCTAGTTTGCGATTCGGCCGACGATGCCCTGGCTGGCGATTTCGATCGCGATGGTAAGCTCGACCTGGCGGTCGTGTGCCACACGGTGGACGGCAATCACTACACGGTCTCGCGGGTCTTCTACAATGACGGGCGGCGGTTCGCCAACCCGCGACAGACCTTGCTGCCGACGCACGGTGCCCACTGGATGTGGCTCCAGGACATGGGTCACATCTACGACCGCGCTTGGCGGCAGCGTTACGATTCGTCCGTGTTTCGGTGGGATCGGGCGGTCAAGAGGGGCAAGCTGACGTGCAAGGCGGACATGCCCAAAGGCACGAAGCTGACGTTCACCGTTCGCTCCGCGCCCCGCGAATCCGATCTCGCAAAGCAGACCTGGCGGCCCATCGAGTCGGGCGCGTTCTCGCTCGAGCCGGCCGATCGATGCCTGCAATACCGCGCGGTGTTCGTGTCCGACAACGGCGACCGGTATCCCGTCCTGGATCGCGTCGCGATCGACCTGCGCTCAGATTGAGGCCGACATGATCGTCGTATTCACACTGGCGATTCTCTTGGGATCGTCCGCAGCCCAGGCGGCTGAGAACCTGCTGAGCAACGGCGGGTTCGAGGCGGGGATCGAGGCGTGGCGGTTCGGGTGTCTGCGAGGGGTGTCGGGCAATCCCTATGCGCCGTCGACGCACGCGAAGGTCGCGCTGGACGCCAAGACGTTCGTCGAAGGCAAGCAGTCGGCGCGGTTCGCGTCGGACCTGGCCCACGACAAGACCGACCCGCGGGCGGTGCTCGAGCAGAAGATCCCCAAGCTGCCGCCCGGCTGCTATCGGCTGAGCGTGCGGTATCGGATCGGGGCCAAGCCCGGCGAGGGGTTCGGCCTGGTCATTATCGATTGGACCGGCACGGGGACGAGGCAACGCCGCCTGTCGCCGACGCCGGGCAAGAAGCCGGGTTGGCGCGACGTCCAGATGGTGTTCCGGTTGCTGCCCCCCGCCCGGTCGTGGCGGGTCCTGTTGTACCTCAAGGGCAAGGGCACGCTGTGGTATGACGACGCGCGTCTGGTCCGCATCAGCGAGCAGCAATACACCGAGGCCACCAAGCTCGGGCCCCGCGATTATCACATCGAAACGCCGCTGGTGGCGGCGGGCAAGCCGCGGGCCGTGATCGTCTCAAGCGGCCGTCGACGTGCGTACGACGTGGTCGCCAAGGAGGTCCAGGCCCGGATCAAGCAGTTGACCGGCGTCGAACCGCGCGTCATCGACGCGGAGCAGACCACCGCGGCGGACGTTCTGGCCGACACGAACGCCATCGTCCTGGGCAATCTGGTCACCAGCCGGTTCGTCGAAACGCTGTACTGGGAATGGTACACGCTGCTGGACCTGTGGTATCCCGGCCCGGGGGGGCACGTTCTGCGGACGCTCCACGATCCGTATGGGACGGGCAAGAACGTGATCCTGCTGGGCGGCAGTGACGATCACGGCGTGACCGAGGCGGCCGGGGCGTTCTGCGTCGCGTTGACCGAGGCCAAGGCTGCCACATCGGGCGGGGACCTGGCGGTCGGCCGACTGATGGACATCCGGCTCGGCGCGGGACACGAGATGCCGCCCAAGGGCGAGTGGGTCGACCCGCGACTCCGGATCTTCAACGCGAATCTGAAGCTGCCGATGGGTTACACCGACGCGAGCCGCGCGGGGCTGATCTACCACTACAACGGCGACGAGGAAGCGGCCAAGCGCTTCAGGAAGTTGGCTCTCGAGACTGCCGTGCTGTCCAACACGGACCACTACAAGACGCACATGCACGCGGTCGTCTGGGACCTGATCGAGGCCAGCCCGGTGTTCAGCGACGACGATCGGCGGAAGATCAGCGAGAAGCTGCTGACCCACGCGCGGGGCCGGGACGGCACGGCCGGGATCGGCAAGCTCCGCGGCTATCACAGCCGTCCGCGACTGCTCGACCGGCACGCGTCGATGCAGGCGATCTGTACGCTGACGGCCAGCCGATACTTCGGCAAGTACTGGCCGTCGGACGAGTGGGACGAGAACCTGCGGGTCGTGCGGGCGTTCTTCGACCGGCAGATGACGACGGGCAAGGGCGACAGCGATCTGGGTGGGCGCGGGCTGTACAGCTACTTCGAGTGCGCGTTGATCCCGGCGTTGCTGCTGCGCGACAGGCGGCTCATCGACAGCGGCGCGATGCGGCACTTCGCCGAGCTGTGCCTGATGCACTGCGACAATACCGGCTACATGCCGAGCTCCGGGCAGAACTCCTATGACAGCTATCCGACGTACACGTTCCAGAAGCCCGCGGCGTTGCTCAACGACGGCGGCTTCCTGGCCACGATGAAACGCCGCGAAGAGGCCGAGCGGATCGGCGGGTTCTGTGACACCACGATGGAATTCACCGCGGGCCAGGCCTGGGCCACCGGCGTCGAGCCCACAACGATGGACAAGATGATCGGCGTGTATCACCTGCCGCTGACCGAGCTGGAACACCGGGTCCGCGGCCGGTCGATCCCGATCGATAAGTCGTTCGACAAGCTGACGATGCGGACGGGGTTCGGGCGAGACGATCAGTACCTTCTGCTTGACGGAGTGCACGGCGGGCCGGGCGGCAAGCCCTGGCCCGACATCAACAGCATCGTCTGCTTCGGACAAAACGGGCGGACCTTCCTGGTCAGCGACCTCGGTGGGCAGAACCCGGTCAATCACAACGTCGTGACCGTGTGTAAGGACGGCTACGGCGCGGCGGCCGGCCTGGTGGCGTCGCTGGAGGCGAGTGCTGACCTGCCGGCGTTTGGCTACAGCCACAGCCGGGCGGGCAAGTACGTCTTCTCGTCGTGGGATCGGCACCTCTTCTGGCGGAAGGGCAAATGGCTTGTCGTCCTGGACCGCCTCGTCGCCACCGACGCCGGCCGATACGCGTTCGAGTGCCAGTGGCGGTCCATCGGTGAGCCGCGGCAGATCGCGTCGGACTTCACGTGCACCGTCTGGGACCGGGCCAAACCCAACGCGCCCCGCGACATGCTGAACATCAAGAACGCCGAGAAGCTGCCGCTGCGCTTCAGTGAGCAGACGTCCGGTTTGTTCGGCGGGCCAGACAACCGGCGATGGGCGCACTACTGTCAGCGAAAGGTCATCAACCGTCTGCGTCAGACCGCCAACAAGGGGATGAAACCCGGTGATGAACAGGTCTTCACGAATCTGGTCTACGTCGGCGGCGACCACACGAAGGCCGACTACGATATCATCAAGATCGACGACCACGTGGCGGCGATCACGGGCAGCGAATTGGCCTGCGTGGGGCTGATCACGGAGGGCGTTTTCGAATGGGACGAGGTCAAGATCGCCGGGCAGGCATTTTGCATCGCGCCGAATCGCATTGCCGTGGTCGGCGCGACGCGCGTCGAGGCGCCGGAGATCGACGTGCAGGCGTCCGCGGCCTGCAACATCGATCTGGATCTGCTCAGCGGCCGGGTGACGGTCGAATCCGCCCGGCCCGTGACGGTGACGGCGAACGGCGTGCCGCAGGATGTCCCGACGGGCACGCGTGCGTTCAACCTCCAGTGTCACACGGACGAGTTGATGGCCGCGCTGGCCGCGCGGATCAAGCGCGAGGCGGAAACCGCGAGTGCTTCAAAACGGCCGGTAACGCGGACGACGGCGCCAAGACTACGCACGATTGCAGCCGCATGGACGTTCGACGCCGGCACGGAGATCCTTGGTCTGCACGCCAGCGACGTAGACGGTGACGGGCAGATCGAGACGCTATTGGGCCTGGCGGATGGCCGAGCGGTCTGCCTCGATGCACAAGGCAGGCCGCGATGGACGTTCAAGGCCGGCGCACCCGTGCGGGCACTGACCCATGCCACCGTCGATGCCGGACCGGCCGTCATCGTCGGTTCCGACGACGAACACGTCTACGCCCTCAGCCCGGACGGCAGCAAGGTGCTGTGGAAATACAAGTGCCGCCTGCCGAAGTTGCTGTACACCTGGTGGACGACGGACCTCAAGGCCAAGCTCCAGGTTATCCTGACCGACGACGTCGACGGCGACGGTAAGGTCGAGATCCTCTGCGGCACGGGCGGCGGCTGCGTCGAGACGATCGACAGCGCCGGCAAACAGAAATGGCTGGCCCAGATCCAGTGGGGCATCCCCGATCGCCTGGCCATCGTGCCCATGCCGGACGGGACCAAGACGCTGCTGGTGGACAACGGCTACTCGTCGTGCGGCAGCAGGACGTGGCGGCTGGCCGCGGACGGCAAGCTGCTCAGTGCCGATGCCTGCCCCACCGGGCGGGGCAGTTGGGACATGACGGCCATTCCCGGCCTGACGGTGGTCGACTTGGACGGCCGCGGGAACCCCGAGGTCCTCATCGGGCGCAAGGGCGCGCATAACGAGGTCGGCGTCTACGACGCCGTGACGGGCCAGCGGAGATGGCTGCACACGCTGGGCGATTCGGCCGACGCCCTCGAGGCGCTGGACGTCAACGGGGACGGGGTCAAGGAGGTCATCGTCGGCTCGCCGTCGGGCTGGCTGTGTGCGTTCGACGTAGCGGGCAAGCAGGTCTGGGCGACGCAGATGCCGCACGAGGTCGCCGCCGTCGTCACTGCCGGCAACGGCGGCGCCCTATTGGTCGCGTGCGCGGACGAGACGGTCTATCGAGTCGGCCGCGACGGACAGATCCGGGCGAGGCGTGCATTGAAGGGCCGGCCGTTGCGGTACTTCGTCGGCGCGGGCCACCAACGGATCATCGGCGACTCGGCCGGGCACGTCGTTGCGCTCAGGCCGTAGCCTTGCGTCCCTGATCCGGCAGCGTCGGTCGAGACGGGGCCCGTTCCCATCCTGAGCTGCTTGCAGAAGTGTTTGAACAGATGAGAAGGTTGGGTGGCCCACCTCTTCAGAGGTGGGGGACACGAATTCGAGCGGGGATTCGCGTCCCCCACGGCTAAAGCCATGGGGCACCCGGGCCGGCTCTGTTCCGTACGTCGGTGCACCCGAACAATCATCCGTGTCGCGACACTACTGGGTGCCCCGGGTCGTGGGGTGTCGCGAGAAGACGTCGAGGTACTGTTCCGGTGTGATGTCGTATTTCTTGCAGAACGCCCGGTCGAGCACGTCGCGCGGATCGCCCGCGTGCGCGTTGCCCTCGTTGTAGATCCAGTACCCCAACGCGCAGTCGCGCGCGATCCGTAGCTGCTCGTCGAGGTACTTGGGCAGGTAGTTCGGCTTGCGCAGACGCGTATTCCACGGTGCAAAGCCGGGCAGCACGCGGGTCGCGAACGGATAGGCCCGGTGCGCCTTCGCGACGTACTCGTTCATCCGAACGAACCACCGCCGCGTCCACTCGGGGTATTCGCTCTCGATCTCGCCCTTGCCCGCGCCGTAGGTCCGTTCGGTGGCGATCCAGATCTCGATGCCGGCGTCGAAGATGCCCTTGAGCCACCAGATGTTGCCCTGTCGGCAGTCGTCCTTGCCGGCGTACATCCGGGCTTCGTAGACCTGCATCAACGGACAACCCCAGACGTCCTTGATCACCCGCCCGAATTCCAGCCCGCGCTGGTAGTACATCCCCGCCGGGCCGAACTCGTCGGCGAACGTCCAGGCGTCGACGTGGTCGGCCCCGTCCTTGTACTTCTGCTTGGCCGCGTCCGTCACGCCGCCGTAGTCCTCCGCGTCGAGGACCAGCCCGCGGAACCCCAGCGCGCGGGCCCTGGCGTAGATTTGACGCGCCTGGCGGCAGGTCGTCAGCCACTTCAGATCGTCACGCAGGTCCTCGGGTCCGTTGACCATCTGCGTGAAGGCCTCGTGTTCGCCCAGCCAGTACCGAATGCCGCGTTTCTTGAACGCCGTCAGCGCGCCGGAGTCCACCCAGATCCCGAAGCCCGAGTTGTGGTTGGTCTGCGGAAACGCCGTTTCGACGTAGTCCAGCCACAGATCCGTCACGCCGAGGTCGCGGTCGAGGTAGTCGAGCTTGTCGAGGAAATCGCGCTGGACGTCGCTGGACCAACACATCAGGTGGCGCTCGGGGCGGTTCGGACGCCCGAAGAACTCGACCTCGCCGATCGCCCCGGTCGCACCGCCGCCGGCGAACGCGATGCATACGTAGCGGCCGACGGACGGCATGAGGGGGATTTGAACGGCGTCGCCTCCCCGCCACATCGGCAGGTTGACGCAGCGACCGAGCAGCCCGCGGAGGTGGTCGGCGTCCGGGCCGACCGAGATCTCCCTGACCCAGACCACACGATCGGCCTGGCCGTTGGTCACGCGGACCGACGTGATCACACAAGGTTGCCCCAAGTCGATCAGCAGCGACGCGCCGCCGTTGGCCCATTGGAACGTGAACGCCGTCTTGGGATCCCCGTCGAGGGCGCGCTCGGGATGCGCGAACGACTTGCTGGCCGCTGCCGCCCGCACCAGGCGCACGTCCGGGAGTCTATTCAGCAACATCTCCGAATCGGTGCCGCCCGGGGCTTTCTCGGCGCCCGGCGCGGGACAGGACAACGCCAACAGACACGATATGACGAGCCGTCGCACCATGTGCCGTTCGTTTTGCGTCCGCTTGGCAGACGCGATCCTATCCGTCCCCCAGCGCGCTAGGCTACGGATGCGGCTGCCCGGCCTTGGGCAGCCCTTTGGCGGTCGCGTCGGGTCCGAGTCGGACGTGATAGCCCGCGCCGGGGGCCGGCTGGTCGCCGTAGTAACGGCGCGTGATCTTCGTCTGCCCGACGATCGAGGCCGTTATCATGATCACGCCGATCACGACCGTCGCAACCAGTAGCCACCCGTATCTCATGGTCGGCAGCAGCGGGCCCGATCGCACCTTCCGGGCCAAGACCAAGATGAGCACCGTGCACAGGATGCCGTTGACGATGATCACGCCCTCGGTGATCAGTCGCTGGGGGGCAAACCCCGGGATGGCCCGCATCAGGTTCCCGATCACCACCACCCACAGGAAGACGAGATAGAACACCTGCCCCTTGCCGACCCAACGTTCCGGGATGACCGCCAGCGGCCGACGCAGGTGCACCACGGCCAGCAACGTGAAGGCGAGCGCCGCAGCCAAGTACCCGATGCTGAACCACCAGTAGGCGTGGCGCCCGTACATCATCTCAGCCACGGCCCCGTGCTCCACCCACGTCCCGACGTTCTTGACCAGGTTGACGTAGGTCAGCGCGAGCACCACGAAGCCGACGCAGAACGGTTCGGTCCACCGGCGGCACGGAGGATCATCGCTGACGCGTTCGGTGCGCGACGCGAGGACGCCCATCGCCACGGCGATCCCGAGCCCGTTGATGAAGCCGTACGTCTGCTCGAGGACGCTGTGCCAGTTGGTCTGGAGCCCGGTCATCAGGGCCAGCAGTTTGATTACCTGGGCCGTCGCGAAGCCGAACCCACCGATGAACCCCGAGATCAAAGCGGCCAGCGCGACCGACGCGAGTCCGTTGCGGCCGCAGAAGACCAAGATCCCGATCGTCATACCGAGCACACCGGCCCAGTTGTCGCTCCGCGGCGGCGTCATCCTGAACTCGAAGCCGAGGTACTTCGTGGACACGTAGTTGACGGCCAGGAACACCCCGAAACCCGCCCACCACCCGATGGCCGAATGCAGCACCAGCGACGTCCCCAGACAGATTTGCCGCCGGATGCCCGCGTAGATCAGGACGGCCGGGATGGCCAACAGCGCCGCCAGCCAGTCGGTGTCGTACCAGTAAATCCACTCCTCGTGGCGAGACGCTCCGTCGTCCACCTCCATCCACCACATGGCGATGTCCTGCACCGTCCAGGCGATGAAGACCGCGATGATGGGCCCGATCAGTTGGGTCAGCCGATTCCGATCCAGGCAGGCCGGAGCGGCCGTACCCGCGCCGCCGATCGCGCCCCAGAGGAAACCAATGGCGAACAGGCACGCGAAGCCGTAAGCCTGCGATGACAGGTGCCCCGAAGCCGTGTAGGCGATGACCTGACCGTAGGACATCGAGCCGCCGAACGACCAGCCCAGCGCGCCGAAGAACGCGAAGTAGGCGATCCGCCGCCACCAGTCCTCGCGCCCGGCCACCAACACGACCGCCATGGCGGCCAGCGCCCCGGGG
>Ga0180431_10010456_pt1 | contig 10307 bp, 9 predicted proteins | sample SS_ome_11_FD_132459 | JGI IMG/M metagenome (GOLD analysis project Ga0180431, IMG submission 132459) | Hypersaline lake sediment archaeal communities from the Salton Sea, California, USA - SS_1_MS_1 metaG | ecosystem: Environmental > Aquatic > Non-marine Saline and Alkaline > Hypersaline >... | reverse complement strand
GTAGGTTTGGTCGTTCGTTGGGGGAGGGCCACCCGGCCCTCCCCTTGCGGATGCTTTGTTGGATATGCTTGGGTCTGTGCAGCAAGGCCTCATGCTTGAGGAGGCTTGATGAAACGTTCCGCGCTGCAAGTGGTTCTGCGTGCCGTGGCTTGGGCGCTGTTTGCCGCCATCGCGGCTGGCGTCGTGGGCCTGCTTGTGTACCTTGTGGGGCTGAATGGCCCCGTCTACTTTGCACAGTCGCTAGTCGATGGGCTTCGTCTCGGCTTTGTGTATGCGCTGATCGCTCTGGGCTACACACTCGTGTATGGCATCGTCGGGCTGATCAACTTTGCTCACGGCGATGTTTTCATGGTGGGGGCCTTTACGAGCTATTTCGCCGTCACGCAGTACGGATGGGGCTTTGTGCCCGCCATCCTCCTCGCGATGCTTGTGTGCACGCTGCTGAACGTGGTCATCGAGCGGATAGCATACAAGCCCCTGCGGAATGCGCCGCGCATTGCAGCGTTGATCACGGCCATCGGCGTCTCGTTCTTCCTAGAGTATTTCACGGCGCTCAAGTTTGTCTTTGGTCCTGACTTTATCACGTACGAGCGGCCTTTTGAGGTGGTGGTGTGGAATGTCGCTGGCGTCACGGTAACGAATATTACCGTGATCATCGTTGCACTGACACTCCTGCTCGTGTTCGGGCTGCAGTACATGGTCCGAAGAACAAAGCTGGGCAAGGCGATGCGCGCTGTGCAACAGGACAAGGATGCTGCCCGCCTGATGGGCATCAACGTTGACGGGATCATCTCGCTCACCTTTGCCGTGGGCGCCGCACTGGCGGGCGCGGGCGGCGTGCTCTATGCGATTGCGTTCCCGCAGATCTGGACGTTCATGGGGCTAATGCCGGGCCTGAAGGCCTTTGTGGCTGCCGTGCTGGGGGGCATTGGGAGCGTCCCCGGCGCGTTTGTGGGCTCGATCCTGATGGGCGTCATCGATGTGGGTGTCGTGAGCTTTGTGCCCGCAGGATCTCGATTGCGTGAGCTGTTCGCATTTCTTGTGCTGATTCTGGTCTTCCTGGCCAAGCCTTCTGGCTTGTTCGGTCAGACCCAGGTCGAGAAGGTCTAAGGGGCGCCCAGATGGACAGAAGACGCCAGTTCCCGACCTGGATACCAACAGCCCTCGTGGGGGCGGCCATCTTTGTGGCAGTCCAATACACAGCTAGCGCGGGCCTTATCAGCACGTACTGGTATCGTGTGGTGCAGATCGCAGGCATCATGGCCGTCTCCTCGCTTGGTTTGAACCTGATCTATGGCTTCAATGGACAGTTCTCGCTGGGTCACATCGGGTTCTATGCCATCGGTGCCTATGGCTCAGCGCTGATCAGCAAGGACTATGCGAGTCAGTGGAGCGGTGGCCAGTTTCTGGCCTTGTCTTGGGTGATGGCGGCTCAGCTCGGTGTGCTGCTGCTCCTATTCATCACGCGCGTCGCGAGGTTTGCCGAATGGCAGCGCAGAGTTCGCGAGGCACTTGATGAGATGCTTCGGCCGTCGGAGGCGACGGTGCTGGTTTTCGTACTGATGGCGATTGCGATCGCCGTAGCCGTTGGCGTATCGGTTGTGGCCACGTTCTATTTCCAGCAGGCTTTGGAGGCGCTGCTAGGGCTGATATGGAGCGCGCTTGGCGAGAATCTGGGGCAGAACGTCCTATTTGCGCTGGCGCTGCTCAATGGCGGTACCATGGCTGCCCTGGTTGCCTATCTGGTCGGCCTCCCTCTGCTGCGCCTGACATCGGACTATTTCGGGATCGCGACGCTCGGCCTTGCGATCATGATCTACACGGCGCTGCAGAACTCAGACATGGTCATCGCGACCATGAAGGGTGCGCGCGGCATGGTGGGCATTCCCAACTGGACAACATGGGGATGGGTGTTCGGCGTTCTCGCGGTGGTGCTGTTCGTCATGCGGAACCTCGTCCACTCGAGCGCGGGGCGCGCCATCGTCTCGGTGCGCGAGGATGAGATCGCGGCACAAGCGGTGGGCATCGATATTGCACAGCAGAAGGCGATGGCCTTTGCGTTCGGCGCATTCTTTGCCGGCGTGGCGGGCGGCTTGTATGCGCACCTGATGAGCTTCCTGCACCCAAGTACCTTTAACGTCGTGAAGGGATTCGATCCGCTCATCATCATTGTGTTTGGCGGCCTTGGGAGCATGACGGGAACGCTGGTGGCCTCGGCGGGTTTTGCGGTCTTGATCGAAGGCCTTCGCGTGGTGCTGCCGCAAGGCTTTGAGGACTGGCGGTTTGTGCTCTATCCGCTGATGCTACTCGTAGTGATGTTGTTGCGCCAGCAGGGACTGCTGGGCACCAAGGAGTGGGGATGGTTCGCGGCGCCGCGGCCTCGCCCGCGCGAGGATGCACCGTCCGAGCCGCAGGTGGTGGAGGAGAGCTAGATGACAGACAGCATGTCCGCCACTGACAACATCCTCGATATCAGAGATCTTACGATCCTTTTTGGCGGCCTCCGGGCTGTGGGCGATTTCACCATGTCGGTGCCGTATGGCGGGCTCTACGGGCTCATCGGGCCGAACGGCGCTGGCAAGACGACGGTGTTCAACCTGATCACCGGTGTGTACAAGCCCACTGATGGCGACATCCTCTACCAAGGCGAGAGCCTCGTGGGGCTGCCTACCCACCGGATCACACAGCTCGGGGTCGCGAGGACGTTTCAGAACATCCGCCTGTTCCAGAACCTCAGTGTGCTCGACAATGTGCGCATCGCGCTGAACATGCGCGCTGGGTATGGCTTGCTCGAGGGCATCACACGGCTTGGCAGGTTCAGCAGGGAGGAGAGACTACTCACGGAGCGAGCTCAAGAACTCCTGAGCGTCTTGAGGCTGGAGGACCGGCAGCTCGAGACGGCCAAGAACCTGCCCTATGGCGAGCAGCGTCGTCTGGAGATCGCGAGGGCTTTGGCGACGGAACCGCAGCTCTTGCTGCTGGACGAGCCAGCAGCGGGCATGAACCCCACCGAGTCCGAGGCGCTCATGGAGCTGATCCGTTTCGTCCGTGATCGGTTCAATCTGAGCATCCTGCTTATCGAGCACCAGATGCGTGTGGTCATGGGCATTTGCGAGTGGATCACGGTCATGGACTTTGGCGAGGTCATCGCTAGGGGTACTGCGCGCGAGATCCAGAGCAACGAGCGGGTGATCGAAGCTTACCTGGGCAAGCGTGCCGGTAGGGAGATGGGCGTCTATGCTCCTTCAAGTTGAGAACCTTCACGTAGCGTACGGCGCGATCAGAGCCTTGCGTGGCATCTCCTTCCATATCAAAGAAGGGGAGGTCGTTACGCTGATTGGCGCCAACGGAGCCGGCAAGAGCACCACGCTGCGCACGATCTCTGGCCTGCTCCGGCCAAGCGTGGGTGATGTTTTCTATGAGGGAGAGTCGCTGGTGCGAACCCCCCCTGAGAGGATCGTTGGGCTGGGGATCTCGCAGGTCCCCGAGGGCCGACGCATCTTCCCGCGGTTGACGGTGCAAGAGAACCTCGAGATGGGCGCCTACACGCGATCGGATCCAGCGGAGATACGCGAATCGATGGAGCGCGTATTCACCAGTTTCCCTAGACTGCAAGAGCGCCTCAGCCAGCGCGGCGGGACGCTATCCGGCGGCGAGCAGCAAATGTTGGCCATGGGTCGGGGGCTGATGTCCCGCCCATCCTTGCTTCTGTTGGACGAGCCCTCCATGGGACTGGCGCCGATCCTCGTCGAGGAGATCTTTGAGATCATTCGCCGGATCAACTCGGAAGGCACGAGCATTCTGCTGGTGGAGCAGAATGCGGCCATGGCGCTCTCGGTCGCCGATCGCGGTTACGTACTGGAGACAGGGAGCATCGTCCTGGAGGGCACGGCTCAGGAGCTAGCGCGTGATCCTCAGGTACAGGCGGCCTATCTGGGCCACTGAGGCTAGGCCATGCGACAATCGGTGACCTTGGCAAGCATCGGGGCTTGCCGCCTTGCGCGGTAGGCTCCGTTTGCTTTGCGACGACTTGGGGGGATATCCGAATGGATCGCAATCGCGCATCAGTGCTCTCTGGCGACTGGCGATGGTGGCTCGTTGGGCTTGGCGGGGTTCTGATTCTCCTCGGCTACGTGCTGCCCACGTTTCCCAGCCGCGTCACCGCTGTCGAGACGCGCTTTACCGATGGATCAGAGTTGGTGACGGCATTCCCCGTGTTGATTGCCGGGCAGCACTTTTTACAGGCAGATGCGCCTACAGACGCTGAGCTGGCGGCATTGGACGTGACCGTGGGGGACCTCAGCGGGTTGCACGCGGCGGGCTATGGCTGGCTGGCTCGGATTCTAGGGAGCAAAGAGGCGGCGCGCCATGCCAGCTTTGTGATCTGCTTGCTAGTTCCGCTGCTATCCGGTTTCGTGCTTGCTGGGGCCGTGGCGGCGAGCATCGGCCGAGGCAAGATGCCTAGCGGGCGCTGGGTGCCAGTGGCAGCTCAACTTGGGGCGCTATCCATGCTTGGCCTGGCGCTTGCGTGGGCACATCAGGTGGATTTTAGCACCGAACTGCAGGCAGCGGCAGGGTCTGCCCTTGCGCCTGGTGTGGGGCTTTGGGTTTCCTTGGTCGGTGGGGCGGCCATGTTCGCAGGGGCTCTCCTCCTTCGCGATACTACGCATAGGCAGCTCACCACCTGGTGGGCCTTGGTGCTTGCCGTTGCGATGACAGCTTGGCTCCTCACAAAGGTGCGTCCGTATCCGTTTCTCGAGATCTGGCGCTTTGTGAGCGATGGCATCCTCGTGACCCTGCGCATCGTCGTTACGTCCTTTGGGTTCATCCTGCTCGTGAGCTTGCTGGGAGGACTGGGGCGCATCTCGCGCAATCCCATCATCTATGGGGTTGCGTCGCTATACGTCGAGATCATCCGAGGAATCCCGTTGCTGGTACAGCTTCTGTTCATCTGGTTCGCGCTCCCGCAGGTGTTTGACATGATTGGGGCGCTGCTCTTGAGCATCTCGCCGGATTTGCAGCAGCAGGCACAGGTGATGATCGATCTTCGGCTCAACCCGTTCACGGCGGCGGTCCTCGGCTTGACGGTATGCTATGGCGCGTACGGATCGGAGATCTTTCGCGCGGGCATCTCGTCAATCCACTCGGGACAGATGGAGGCGGCGCGGTCCTTGGGCATGAGCTACGTGCAGGCGATGCGCTACATCGTTCTGCCTCAGGCGGTGCGCGTTATCCTTCCGCCAGTGGGCAACGAGTTCGTGGCTTTGCTAAAGGACTCATCGTTGGTGTCGGTGCTCGCCGTCTCCGACCTTACGAGACGCGGGCGAGAGTATATGGCACGCACGTTCTTGAGCTTTGATACGTGGATCATGGTGGCGCTATGCTACCTTGTGCTAACCCTGTTCTCTTCACGGGTCGTCGAGTTCATCGAGAGCAAGATGGCATTCGAGTAGCCGCGTGGCATCGAGGGTACGGGGGGCGATATGACAGAGTTGAGCCGCGACAATGGTGAGGGCGGATCAGAGGATATCATCCAGATTACGGATGCGCGCAAGACCTTCAACCACGGCCGGATTGTGGCTCTGGATCACGTCTCTGTATCCGTGCCGCAAGGACAGGTGGTCGTCGTGATTGGGCCCAGCGGGTCGGGCAAATCCACCATGCTCCGGTGTATCAACCACTTGGAGTCACTGGATGACGGAAGCATCGTCGTTGATGGGGTCCCGCTGACGGATGCGGAGAACATCAACAAGGTGCGGATGGAAGTGGGCATGGTCTTCCAGCAGTTCAACCTGTTCCCGCATCTGAGCGTTATGGACAACGTGACACTCGCTCAGCGGGCGGTTCGGAAAAGGCGCAAGGGTGAGGCGGAAGAGATTGCCATGGATCTGCTCGCCAAGGTGGGCATTCCTGAAAAGGCGTCGGCCTATCCCGGGCAGCTTAGCGGCGGGCAGCAGCAGCGCGTGGCTATCGCAAGAGCGCTGGCTATGCAGCCCAAGATTATGCTGTTCGATGAGCCCACCTCCGCATTGGACCCGGAGATGATCAAAGAGGTCCTTGACGTCATGCTGGATCTCGCTCGGGAGGGCATGACGATGGTAGTCGTCTCCCACGAGATGGGGTTCGCCCGCAATGCTGCTGATCGCGTCATCTTCATGGACAATGGCCAGGTCATCGAGGACACGACGCCAACTGGACTGTTCGATAGTCCTCGCGAAGAGCGCACTCGCGAGTTCCTCAGCAAGATCCTACACTAGCGATCCGTCGCTAGGTTTGAATGTCCTCGTGGCCCGGCAAGATCGCTTGCCCGATCTTGCGCTCCTCGCCTCGGATCAAACGCCCGATGTTGGAGCGTAGCTCCCAGAGGGACAAAGCCCCTGTTCCCAATCCAAAGATGACCCAGACCCAAGGCCATCCAAAACCGAGGGCCCCGATGGCTAGGATGACGGGTAGTGCTATCGCCATGGTCACGGAGCCCAGCGATGCGTAGCGCGTGACCCCGAGCGGGATGGCCCCAACGATCATGGCAATCAGGGCTGCGGTCGGCGAGATGGCCAGTGCTGCCCCAAAGGTGGTCATGCTACCGACGCCTCCGCCGAACCCTAAGAAGATGGAACGGTTGTGCCCAACGACTGTCGCGATCCCGGAAAGCGCCACTGCCCATGATGCGCCGGGGATCAGGGCGCGTGTGAGCTGGACGCCGGCATACCCCTTGAGGATGTCTGCCACTGCCGTCAGCAGGGCACAGGGAAGGCCACTGGAGCGCAGCACGTTCGTTGCGCCCGTGTGGCCGCTTCCTACGCGCAGTACATCGATGCCTCGCAGGCGCGCGATGGCATAGCCCGTAGGTAGCGAGCCGATCAGATACGCGGCGGTCACTGCTGCCAGAAACTGCAACTCCACCGAGGCAATCCTCCCCTTGTAGCCACACGCCCTAGTATAACACAGGCCTGAGCCTAGCGTTACGTTGGATGCCTCGGCGCGCTGAGGCTCAGGCCTCCTTCTGACTGCGGGCATTCACCCCTGTAACACGGGACCTCTTTTCGCGATTGGTCACCTGCCATTTCTTGACGCAATGACCCGGCTGCCATACGATCAGCTCCGACACTCGATGGCGCTGTGAGGTGGAGCATGCCCGACTATATTGCAGCTATCGATCAAGGAACAACGGGGACCCGTTGCCTCATCTTTGACACGGCGGGTCAGGTGGTGAGCCAGGCCTACCGAGAGCATGAGCAGATCATGCCTCAACCGGGGTGGGTCGAGCATGATCCTGTGGAGATCGTACGGAACACGAACGAGGTCGTCGGCGCTGCGCTGTATCGGGCGTCCTTGCCGTCCCGGCAGATTCGAGCTTTGGGGATCACGAACCAACGCGAGACCACGGTTGTGTGGAATCGGCGCACCGGTCGACCCTATCACCATGCCATCGTCTGGCAGTGCACCCGCACGCGTGAGCTGTGCGAAGAGCTCATCGCCGATGGCCTCGAACCGCTTGTGCGCGAGCGCACTGGGTTGGTGATCGGCACCTACTTTGCTGGACCAAAGATACGGTGGCTTCTGGACCATGTTCCGGGTCTGCGTGAGGAAGCGGAGCGAGGCGAGGCCTTGTTCGGCACCATGGACTCCTGGGTCATCTGGAACCTCACCGGGGGTCCCGATGGCGGGGTTCACGTCACGGATGCGACCAATGCCTCACGCACGATGCTGATGAACCTGGCTACGCTGGATTGGGATCCAGACCTGCTAGACGCGTTGGGGATTCCACGGGCCATGTTGCCGCGCATCGTCGCCTCCAGCCTTCCTGGTGGCTATGGCACGACGTCAGAGGATGGCCCGTTGGGCCATGCCGTACTTGTGAGCGCGGCACTAGGAGACCAGCAGGCAGCTCTGGTGGGCCAGACCTGTTTTGCCCAAGGAGAGGCCAAGAACACCTACGGCACGGGCTCTTTTCTCCTGATGCACACGGGCTCCAAACCGGTGCATTCCAAGTCGGGGCTGCTCACAACCGTTGCCTACGATCTCGGCGAGGGCCGAGTGGCGTATGCGCTGGAAGGCTCCATCGCCATCACGGGAGCGGCTGTGCAGTGGTTGCGAGATAATCTGGGTATCATCAAGGACGCGGCCGAGACGGAAGAGATCGCGGGTTCGGTGGAGGACTCGGGAGGCGTCTTTTTCGTGCCGGCTTTCTCCGGGCTGTTTGCGCCCCATTGGGATATGTATGCGCGCGGCGTGATCGTGGGTCTCACGCGCTATGCAACGCGTGCACACCTCGTACGAGCGACGTTGGAGGCGATATGCTACCAATCGCGCGAGGTCGTCGATGCCATGCAGCACGATGCGGGCATCGAGCTAAGCACGCTGAAGGTCGATGGCGGTGCTTCTGCCAACGATCTGCTCTTGCAGCTACAGGCCGATATTCTGGGGACCGAGGTGGTGCGCCCGGTCATTCGGGAGACTACCTCGCTAGGGGCGGCATATGCTGCGGGCCTGGCATCGGGGATCTGGTCCTCGCTGGATGAGCTCCGTGAGCAGTGGCGCATAGACGCGGTGTTTGCGCCCCAGTGGAGCCAAGAAAGGCGCCAGGAGGGCTACCGCCTCTGGAACAAGGCAGTCGAGCGCTCGCGGGCTTGGGTCGAGCCAGAAGCGCACCGCAACGATGGAGACGCGAACTGATGCGCTCCTACGACGTTGTGATCATCGGCGCAGGAGTCGTCGGCTCGCTGACAGCTCGGGCCCTATCCCGATATCAGCTAGATGTGCTCCTCGTGGAAAAGTGTGCGGACGTAGGCGAGGGCACCACCAAAGGCAATAGTGCCATCGTCCATGCCGGCTACGATGCCGTGCCTGGCACCCTCAAGGCCGAGATGAACGCAGCCGGCAATCCCATGTACGTCGAGCTCTGTGATGAGCTCGACGTGGACTTTCAGCGCTGTGGGACCTATGTGGTGGGCGTCTCTGACGACGATCTGTTGACTCTTGAGGATCTGTACGAGCGTGGTCTCCGCAACGGTATCGATGGCTTGGCCATCATCTCTGGTCAGGAGATGCGCGGGAGAGAGCCGGCGGTCACAGAGGCGTGCGTGGGGGCCCTCTATGCAGAGACCGGCGGTATCGTGGATCCATTCCAGCTCTGCTTTGCCGCAGCCGAGAATGCAGTCGTCAATGGCGTGGAGCTCTGGCTCGAGACGGAGGCGCTCGGCTTTTTGCGAGAAGGGGACCGTGTCGTTGGCGTTCGAACCACGCGCGGCACGGTCGGCGCACGGTGGGTGGTCATCTCGGCCGGCCTGTGGGCTGACGAGCTGCTGAATGATCTCGACTACTCCCGGCTGGAGATCACGCCTCGCAAGGGCGAGTATTTCGTGCTTGACAAGCGGGCAGGCGATCTTGTGAACAGCGTGCTGTTTCCATGCCCCACGCCAATCAGCAAGGGCATCGTGGTGACTCGTACGATCCACGGCAACCTGATGATCGGTCCCAACGCTCAGAATGTGCCGGACAAGGACGATCGGGCGACAACGCCAGATGGCTTGCGCGAGATCATGGCCGGGGCACGCAAGCTCGTGCCTGGGATTCGAGATCGCGACGTCATCCGTACGTTCGCGGGCCTCCGCGCCGGGGGCAACACGGGCGACTTTGTGATCGAGCGTCTACCAACCGCCCAAAACGTGGTTGCCCTCGCGGGAATCGAGTCGCCAGGATTGACGGCAGCTCCGGCCATCGCCCAACACGCCGTAGACCTTCTGGCCGAGGCCGGCATGCCACGTACCCAGAAGGCTAGCTATCAGCCCCGGCGGCAGGGCATCCCTCGGTTTGCTGACCTCTCCTGCAAGGAGCGTGAGGCGCTCATTGCCGAGGATCCCCGGTACGGGAATGTGGTCTGTCGGTGTGAGATGGTGACCGAGGGAGAGGTCGTCGCGGCGTGCCACGCCCCGATTCCGGCTCAGACGTACGACGCCGTGAAACGTCGGACCCGGGTCGGCAGCGGTCGGTGTCAGGGCGGGTTCGATACGCCGTTGGTGCTGGAGATCATGTCACGGGAGCTAGGCCTGCCGGTGACCGAGATCACCAAACGTGGCGAGCGTTCGCGCATGGTGGCTCGTCGGACAAAGGACGTGCCCGCATGAAGATGATGTCGTGTGATGTCCTCGTCATCGGGAGCGGGCCCGCCGGGCTGGCCGCCGCTACACGGGCGCGCGAGGAAGGGGCTCAGAGTGTTCTGGTCCTAGAGCGAAACCCAGAGTTTGGAGGGATCCTGCCTCAGTGCATCCACAATGGTTTTGGGGTGCGCGTCTTTGGCAGCGATC
>Ga0180431_10010454_pt1 | contig 10308 bp, 9 predicted proteins | sample SS_ome_11_FD_132459 | JGI IMG/M metagenome (GOLD analysis project Ga0180431, IMG submission 132459) | Hypersaline lake sediment archaeal communities from the Salton Sea, California, USA - SS_1_MS_1 metaG | ecosystem: Environmental > Aquatic > Non-marine Saline and Alkaline > Hypersaline >... | reverse complement strand
TCGAAAAAAGGTGTAAAGTCCCATCCTTATCCTGACGATTCAATATACTAGGTAAAACTCTATATTGACCCGAGGAGGTCGACTGCGATGAGTGACGATCTTGTTTACGATGAGATTGTGGATAAATACGACATAGTTGTAGCCGAGGACGACAAGGATCTCAGGCGTATCATAAAGTTCAACCTGGAGAACGCCAACTTCGCCGTCAGAGAGGCAGAGAACGGCCAGATTGCGCTGGACAGGGTATACGAGAAGAATCCGGACTGCCTCATACTCGATGTTATGATGCCGAAGATGGACGGGTTCGAGGTATGCAAGAGGGTCAAGAGTGTCGACAGCACGAGGGATATTCCAATAATCTTTCTCACCGCGCGGGGCAGCTCGGAGGACAAGGTGAAGGGGATGGGCTTCGATCCGGATGACTATCTGACAAAGCCGTTCGATTTCCCGGAGCTGATTGCAAGGATCAACCTGCATATATCCAAGAGGAACGCGAAGCAGAGGGATGTGGAGACCGCGGGTGAGGATAACCTGACCGAGATCGTCGCCGATCTATCATCCAAGATGGACGAACCGATGGGAAAGCTGCGGGCCGATCTTGAGATGCTGATGGATAAGCTCGGCGGAGATCCCGAGCTTTCAGCGATCGTAAAACGATGCGAGAACAGCAGGCGGGAGCTCAGGAAGATCTACACGGAGCTGCATTCGAAGCTGGATCCGTTCTACGAGCCCGAGGAAGAGGAGATCACCGTCTGACACCGTTACAGCTTCTCGTGCGTGCCGCGGTACGGCGGTGTGCGTGCCTCGTTTACGTATAGCCCGCAGGACAGATCAACTCATATCTCGATCCAGCACTTCTAATGACATAGGGTTTTTGACGCGCCGCCTCTGAACCCGTACCTTCAGTCGTATATCTTCTCGAGAATTCTCAAAAATCTTTCCAGGCCGCTCAGCACGATATCAGCTCCCTCTATACCGAGCCCACGGGTTATGGGGGTTTCGATGACTATGACACTCATGCCGGCATCGCGAGCGCTGCGTACGCCCTTTTCCGCGTCCTCCACGGCCAGGCAGTGCGCCGGTGCGATACCCAATTTCGAGCAGGCTTTCAGGTAGGTCTCCGGGTGGGGCTTCGTTTTCTCGATACCGTCCTTTCCGACGACCGCTTCGAAGTGCGATTCGATGCCGTTGGCGGACAGGATCGTACGGATATCGTGCTCGTAGGAGCCCGATGCCACGGCAAGCGTGAATCCCGCATCCCTGAGGATCTTTATGATCGCCGCCGCGCTCGGGAAGAGTCGGATCTCGCCCGAGCCGCAGAATCGTGAATAGATCGGATCCTTCTGTTTCTGGATCTCGGCGGGTACGAGGTCGAGGCCGTGCCTCTCTATCTCCCCCTTTGCTCCTCCGCCCCTGGATGTCCATTCAAGCCAGTACTCCTCGCGGTCCAGTGTATGACCCGCGCGCGCGAAGACCCGTGAATAGGCCTCGAAATGGAACGGCTCCGAATCCACTATTATGTTGTCGAAGTCGAATACGACGGCTTTCTTGCCGGAGAGGATACGCCTCAGCTTGTCCGATTCGTTCAAGTCAAGCCTCCCGCAGGTGTCCTTCTCCAATCCCTTCCTAATATGTCGGGGCCGAGCCTTGCCGGTGTTATGAAACGGGTGAACCTGTACATCAGGTAACATTCTATCGCGAACGGCGGGAAGCCTAGATACCCGAGGACCGGCATCTCGAATAGCTTGATATCGGGCAGGTAGGGCACGTGATATTGCCATTTCGTCTGCGCCCAGAAGTTCCAGAACTCCCACAGAACGCCGCAGACGGCGCCTGATACCAGCAGTGATACGAAGATCGTGTAGTCGCCCTTGCGGAAATCCTCCGCGAACGATCCTATTGCGAGCCTGTCGTTCATTCCCTCGAACCACAACAGCACGCTCACCCAGGGGAGCGGGCAGAGGTATCGAGAGGGGAATATCAGCGTCAACACGAAGAGGGCGACGCCCGTAACGTAGAAAATGGTTTCTGTGCCCCGGGAGATCGAAAGAGGGCGCCGGTTCTTCAAGCGTGCGCCGGTAAACGTGTCCACAAGCTCGGCGGTTATGAAGATGGCGGGGAATATCGTGGCGTACGACCAGGCGTATCCGATCCACCTCGCGGCGGTATTTTCCGGAAGATTCACGTACGTCCAGTTCTCGAGAAGCAGGTTGACGCCCTCGAAGACGTACCAGCAGGCTATCGATAGGGGGATGCATAGAAGGAATTCCCGCCTTCGCGCCGTCAGTGGCGATGTTCCCTTCCTGGCTGCGACAGCTGCATCGGCCAGCAGTATGTAACCGGTCCAGACCAGTGGGGTGAAGTAGGACATCACCCAGGGATTCTGGCGCACGAGCAGAATCTCCGAAGCGGCTATCACGACCGCCCCGAACACTCCGTGAACAGGAAATCTGTGTTTCACCGTTGTCTCCCGAACGGCAATAATGGATTGACGTTATAAGAACGAGGCGTTATCCTCGTGCATGGTAATGTAACACCACCGATCGATCACTACAAGAGCGATTATTCTATAACAGAATGGTGCGCCCCCAGATGAAGGCTGGATCTAGAAACGAATTGATGCCGTCGGGAGGATTCGGAGCCGGAGGAAGCCCCGACGGAGCTTACGGGCGGAGACAGAGAATCGGGCTTTTTCTCGGCCCCTCGCTGCTCGTTCTGTTTCTTCTTCTTCCGGACGCCTTCCTCGAATGCGATGCACGAAGGGTCGCAGGTATCGCCCTGCTGATGGCGGTTTGGTGGATATGCGAGAGCTTGCCTCTGGCAGCGACAGCGCTCGTGCCCCTCGTGGCGTTTCCGCTGATGAAGATCGTGCCGGCCTCGAAGGTTGTATCCTCGTACGCCTCGCCCAACATCTTTCTGTTTCTGGGAGGGTTCTTCATAGCCGTAGCAATGCAGAGGTGGGAGCTGCACAGGAGGATAGCCCTGGGAATAGTTGCATTTGTTGGAATGCGCGGTGAAAGGATAGTGCTGGGATTCATGATAGCGACCGCTTTTCTCTCCATGTGGATCTCGAATACGGCGACGACGATGATGATGTTACCCATAGCGATGGCGGTTCTCGTGACGTTGGAGAAAAGGGGCGGCTGCGGGTCCGATGGTCTTGCCGGATTCAAGATGGCCCTTATGCTGGCCATAGCATACTCGGCCAATATAGGAGGGATCGGCACGTTGATCGGTACTCCTCCCAATCTCGTTTTCGCCGCTCAGGTGAGGGCCCTTTATCCGGATGCGGGCGAGATAAGCTTCATGCGGTGGATGATAGTGGGCCTGCCTCTCGTTATCGTGTTCATCCCGGTTGCATACCTGATGCTCACACGGGTTGCATTCAGGTGCGTTTCGGTGGACGCGGGCGGGGGGGGAGAGGCCATCAGGCGCGAGAGGGATTCTCTCGGAAGGATGGGGGCCGGGGAGAAGAGGGTGCTGATAGTATTTCTGTTGACCGTTGCTGCATGGTTCACGAGAGCGGATATCACGATCGGTGAGTTTACGCTCAGGGGTTGGGCGTCCTTTGCTTCCCTCGGAAAGTACGTTCATGATTCCACTGTGGCGATAGCAGCGGCTGTCGCGTTATTCGTGATTCCGGTCGATTGGAGAAGGGGGGTCTTCGTGCTCGACTGGAAGAGCGCACGCGGCATCCCCTGGGGCATACTGATTCTATTCGGCGGAGGGATAGCCCTCGGAAGGGGCTTCTCGGAGAGCGGGCTTGCCGCGAGGATCGCGGGAGGGATGGGTTTATTGCACGGAGCCCCTGTATTGATTCTGATTATCTTTACGGCCCTGCTCGTGACGTTCCTGACCGAGGTGACCTCGAATACGGCTATAGCCACGATATTTCTTCCGATACTCGCCGCGACGGCCGTGGGCCTGAATCTTCACCCGTTCGCGCTGATGATCCCCGCTGCGATCTCGGCATCGTGCGCTTTCATGCTGCCGGTGGCGACCCCTCCTAACGCCATCGTCTTTTCCAGCGGATCTGTAACCATGACCGGTATGGTGAGGGTGGGTGTCTTGATGAACCTAATCGGGGTTGTACTCGTCACCCTAATCGTGTATCTTCTGGCCATTCCCGTCTTCGGGATATCGCTTTCCAAGCTCCCCGCATGGATAGGATGATTGCCAGCCGGCCGATAATTTACTAGACTGCGACGGTACCGGGGAGGCACGGCGGGCGGTTGGTGAGGGTTGGATCGAGCGATCAACATGGAAGAGAAGGATATGGACAAGCCTTTCAACATCGTAGCTGTGAGCGACAGGGGTTCCGTCCGACAGAACAACGAGGATTATTTCGGCATCTTCGATCCAGAGACCGATGAGTTGATGGAGAGGAGGGGGGTGCTGGCGGTTGTAGCGGATGGGATGGGGGGGCATTTCTCGGGAAGCAAGGCCAGCCGGGCTGCGGTCGAGGTGGTAGGCGATGCGTACTACCGTGAGAGCGATGAGGAGGCCGTAACGAGACTAGAAGCGGCGGTGAAGGAGGCGAACGCAACGGTATTCGAAACCGTCGGTGAGGGAAGAAAGGGGCTTGCCGGCACTACATGCACGGCCGCGGCGCTTTTCCCCGACAGGCTGCATATAGCCCATGTCGGCGATTCACGTGCCTACCTTGTGCACGAGGGGAAGATCAGCCAGCTGACCGAGGATCACAGCCTCGTCGGGGAGATGATCCGGAGGGGTTCGATCAGCAAGGAAAAGGCCATGAATCATCCGCGAAGGAACGTTATCACGAGGGCCGTTGGATTCAGCGGAAAGGTCGAGATAGATATTTACGAGGCCGTCCCGATTCAGGGAGGGGACTCGGTGCTGCTCTGCTCGGACGGGCTGTTCACCATGCTCGAGGAGAGCGAGATACTGAAGGTTGCCTCCACGATGACGCCAAACGACGCATGTGCGGAACTGGTGAAGCTGGCCAAGAGCAAGGGCGGGGAAGACAACATCACGATCGTGATAGCGAGAAGGAACTAGGGGTCGCTATCGAACTACCTCCTAGAAGATGATATTCACTCCGCCGCCGAACACGGTGCCGCCGTCGATCTCAACTTCCAAGAGAAACTGGAAATCATCCCTGTAGAATATCTTCAGACCGGCCCTGAGCAGAGTGCGCGTGTAGCTATCATCGCTCTCCTCCGCGCATGGCCAGTCCACATCATAATCGGCGCACGAACCCTTTCTGCTGAAATGGCTGTAACGGTAGATCAGGGAGCAGTATGGCTCGACCGGTGCGGCTTCGATCAACGTGAACCTTCCGCTTGCAAGCGCGCCAATTGAGAAGATATACCTGCCGAAATCCTCCGAGCCGAGATATCCTGCGGACGCATTCGCCGATATGTCGATGGGGATGACAGGCGGGATGTTGATGATATACCTCTTGTAGTCCACTCCCGCGCCGGTGCTGTTCACGCCGTACTCCCTGTAGTAGCCGAGCTGCACCCCCAATCCGCTGTTCTGCGTGAGCCTGAACCTGCCCATTATTCCGGTGCGGAAGGCATCGCTGCCGCCCGCGATGAAGAGCCCTCCTTCGCCCTCGCTTGCGATGGTGGCTGTCGAGAACTGGCCGAAGACCTGTGAATGTGCGGTGCACGGAAAAGATAGGAGGAGCAGCAGGACCGTGATGGTTTTATGGTTCATGTATTCTCCTTTATCCATTTGAGGCGCGCTCTGTTAGGTCTCCCTTTTCAGTTGTACGTATTGCAAGCGGCGAAGTTCGACTGTATCATATGATACGGGGGGTGAAAAAGGTTAATCTTGAGCGGGCCGGGAAATGCCCCCGCCCGAAATATATTATTATATAATAAGTTATGCGATTTGCCGGGGCTGGTAAAAAAGCTCCGTAAAAACTAATTTTTTTCTAATTTCTGGTTGACTGCCCTATATCTTGTATGTAATATTTATCCTCGCCCCAAGATATAGAGTTATGACTTGCACGGCACCTTGAAATCAGATATTTGTAAATTGTTGTATGATAGGAGGTTATCATGCCCTCATCCCACCCTGAACCTCGCCTGACAGAGAACGCTCAGCGTGTGCTCCAGAAGCGGTATCTGCGCAAGGATATCGACGGACAGTTGACGGAGACGCCGGAGGAGATGTTCTCGAGAGTCGCTGATAACGTCGCGGCCGCGGAACGTTTCTACGGTGAAAGCAAGAACTGCAAGAAATGGGAAGGCGAGTTCTACAGGATGATGGCGAGCCTCGACTTTCTCCCCAACTCACCGACGCTGATGAACGCCGGCGCGGAGCTCCAGCAGCTATCGGCTTGTTTCGTGCTCCCCATAGATGATTCGATGGAGAGCATATTCGAGACGATAAAGCGCACGGCCCTGATCCACAAGAGCGGGGGAGGGACAGGGTTCTCGTTCTCGAGGATCCGGCCCAAGAACGACATGGTCAAGACAACGAAGGGAATCTCGAGCGGTCCCATCTCTTTCATGACGGTATTCGACGCCGCCACCGAGACGGTGAAGCAGGGAGGAACGAGGCGGGGCGCCAACATGGCGATACTGAACGTGGACCACCCGGACATTCTGGATTTCATAACGGCCAAGAAGAACAACAAGAGATTGAACAACTTCAATATATCGGTCGCGATCACCGAGGAGTTCATGAAGGCCGTCGAGGAGGACGGCGACTACGAGCTTCTCAATCCTCACGGCGGCGAGGTCGTGGACCGGATCTCTGCACGCAAGGTGTTCGAGATGATCGTGGAGCTCGCATGGAAGAACGGTGAGCCCGGGATAGTCTTTCTCGACAGGGTCAACCGTGATAATCCTACCCCACACGTGGGAAGGATAGAGAGCACAAATCCCTGCGGCGAGCAGCCTCTTCTGCCTTACGAGTCATGCAACCTCGGCTCGATCAACCTCTCCCACATGGTGAAGAGGGAGGGTGGAAAGGCTCAGATCGATTTCGAGAAGCTGGGTGTTGTGGTGACCAAGGCGGTCCGTTTTCTCGATAACGTGATCGACATGAACCGCTACCCTCTCGAGGAGATCAGGGAGAGAACACTTGCAAACCGTAAGATAGGTCTGGGCGTGATGGGCTTTGCGGACATGCTTGTGATGATGGAGATCCCGTATGATTCGGATGAAGCCCTGGAAGTCGCCGAAGAGGTGATGGGATTCATACAGAGGGAGGCACGGAAGGCGAGCGCCGAGCTTGCCGACGTGAGGGGCGTGTTCCCGAACTACAAGGGCAGCGTCTACGATCGTGATGATTCCCCCAGGATGAGGAATGCGACGACTACGACGATAGCTCCGACCGGAACCCTGAGCATCATAGCGGGATGTTCGAGCGGTGTTGAGCCGCTCTTCGCCGTCGCGTTCATACGAAACGTGATGGACAACGACGAGCTCGTCGAGGTCAATCCGCTATTCAAGGAGATAGCCGAGAGGGAGGGTTTCTACAGCGAGGAGCTGATGAAGAAGATCGCGCTCGAGGGAACCGTGCATGAGATAGACGAGATCCCGGAGAAGTGGCGGAGGATATTCGTGACATCGCACGATATCGATCCCGAGGCGCACATCAACATTCAGGCCGCCTTCCAGAAGTACACGGACAACGCGGTGTCGAAGACAGTGAACTTCCCCCATTCGGCGACCAAGAAGGACGTGGAGATGGTGTACCTGAAGGCCTACGAGCTGGGATGCAAGGGCGTGACCATATACCGCGACGGCAGCCGCGAGGAGCAGGTGCTGAACATCGGCAAGGTGAACAGGGACGAAGCCGGGGAGGTGTCGGGCGCGGCGCTGCTCACGCCGAGAGCGAGGCCGGGCGTGATCACGGGCAGCACGAGCAAGATGCCGACCGGCTGCGGCAACCTCTATATCACGATAAACGAGGACGAGCACGGGCTCTTCGAGGTCTTCACGCAGATGGGCAAGGCGGGAGGATGCTCCGCGTCGCAGTCTGAGGCGATAAGCAGGCTCATATCGCTCTCGCTCAGGGCCGGTGTGGATCCGAGGGAGATCGTCAAGCAGCTCCGGGGCATCAGGTGCCCCAATCCGGGATGGGAGCAGGGTGGGATGATCCTCTCGTGCAGCGACGCCATCGCCAGGGCCATGGAGAGGTACCTGCTGGAGAAGAAGACACCGGCCGGCAAGAAGGTCAAGCAGATGTCGGCGGCCTACCTCGACAAGGTGGCGGGCTTCTGTCCCGACTGCGGCGGTGTGATGGAGCATGAGAGCGGCTGCGCCGTGTGCCGGGAATGCGGGTTCAGCAGGTGCGGCTAGGAGATCATCCGGACATTGCTGGATCATATAGCGTAATTAACGTGCCTGTATCAAGATCTTAGATGCAGGCATTTTTCATAGGTGCCCGGATATTGTCCGTATGCAGTGGCACTGTCACAACGACACTACCTGAAATTTCTGTTGAAAACACCGGTGTTCTGAGATATGGTGCCGTTGTTCCAACCGGCCCGATTTGCAGGCAGTGCCGTGGTGGCGGGGAAGAGGGGAGGAGAGATGGGCAGGATCAAGGATGAGATGCGGCGCCAGCTCGAGCTAAGGGGATACAGCCGGGGGACGATCAAGACCTACCTTCAGCACGCAAAGAACTTCGTTAAATTTCACCGCAAGAGCCCGCTGGAGCTTGGACCGAAGGCCCTGGAATCCTATCTATACCATATTACATCGCGGAGAAGGGTCTCGGTCTCTTACAGGAACCAGGCGATAAGCGCGCTCAAGTTCCTGTATGTCAAGGTGCTCGGAAGGCCTTTCATGACGGATGATCTACCGAGGCCCAAGAAGGAGCACAAGCTCCCCACCGTCCTGAGCATGGAGGAGGTTCACAGGCTGCTGCGATCGATCCGAAACAGGAAGCATCTGGCGATACTGATGCTGGCATATTCGGCGGGGCTGAGGGTCAGCGAGGTGGTGAGGCTAAGGATGGCCGATATAGATGTACAGCGGTGTATGATACACGTGAGGGGAGGGAAGGGCAGAAAGGACAGGTATACCGTGCTTTCGGAAACCGCATTGAAGACGCTCGAGGAGTACGCGCATTACTACAGGCCCGTGGGCTGGCTGTTCCCCGGCCAAAGGCGCGGGCGTCACCTATCGACACGGACCGTGCAGAAGGTGGTTGCGGATGCCGGTAGAAAAGCGGGGATCGGGAAGAGGCTCACAACCCACACGCTCAGGCACAGCTTCGCAACGCACCTGCTCGAGAACGGAACGGCGCTGCGCTACATTCAGGAGCTTCTAGGGCACAGGAGCACGAAGACGACGCAGATATACACGCACGTTACGCGGAAGGACCTGGCGCGCATAATATCTCCACTGGACAGGATCTCGATGCTCAAGAACGATACCACCAATAGTCCTAAAGGTACGGAAATCCGCCTCAAGGGTGGACCTTAAACGCACTAAAACACCGCGACTCGGGGCATGACCGCACGCATATACGAAACATTAAAATAATCCTTTACGCAAACTCCCCCCTTGCGCCATCATATAGGCACCGAGACTCCACAAACAAACCGTTATATGAAATAGCGCGCTTTTTTAATAAATATCTTGAATTAACTCGTTAAATTATATACAATTAATCTCCGTTCATGGGACAATTCTATATAAGCAAAGCGCTTCCATTTTTCTACAACGAGAGGAGGTAGCATGAGAGGAGTGAAAATGCTACACGCGGCCGTCTGGCTTGCCATCCTTGCCCTAATGGTCTTAATAGGGCCTATGGGCGCCTTCTGCGCATCGCTTTCTATATGGCTGGAAGGTGGAGAGCAGGAGATACACGACCTTGCCATATTGGAGCAGATCAACTTTTCCGGTGATCAGCTCCATGTCGTATCGGCCTACTGGACCAATTCATATCCATTAGAATCTATAGTTCGGATAAGTTTTTTAGACTATCCGACCGATGCGGGGGATTCTGACGAGATAGCCAACATAATCAAGGCTGTTTGCCTTTTTCAGAACTATCCAAATCCCTTCAATCCGGAGACGAAGATCGAGTTCGAGCTACCGAAGGGAGGGATGGTGAATCTTAGGGTCTACGCGGTGAACGGGCAGCTAGTAAGGACGCTCCTTGAAAAGGACATGCCGCGGGGGCCTCACAGCGTTAGGTGGGACGGCAGGGACGATTCGGGCCGTTCCGTGGCAAGCGGTGTGTACTTCTACTCACTCGTTGCTTCAGGGGTGCGGGAGAGCCGAAAGATGATACTTCTGCGCTAGCTGCAGCACAAGATTAACTAAGGAAGGAGATCAATAAATGAGACGACTGATCATAATCTGTATGGTT
>Ga0180431_10010453_pt1 | contig 10308 bp, 9 predicted proteins | sample SS_ome_11_FD_132459 | JGI IMG/M metagenome (GOLD analysis project Ga0180431, IMG submission 132459) | Hypersaline lake sediment archaeal communities from the Salton Sea, California, USA - SS_1_MS_1 metaG | ecosystem: Environmental > Aquatic > Non-marine Saline and Alkaline > Hypersaline >... | reverse complement strand
TTGAGGAGGGTGCCGGTACCATGGGCGTTGATATAGTCCACTTCCTCGGGGGCCACGGCGGCATCGTCGAGCGCCCGCTCCATCGCCAAGGCCGCCCCCTGACCCGTCTCCTCCGGCGCGGTAATGTGCCAAGCGTCGGCCGTGGCTCCATAGCCAATCAACTCGCAGTAGATACGTGCTCCACGCTCCCGGGCGTGCTCCAGGCTCTCCAGCACCAGAACCGCGGCCCCCTCCCCCATCACAAACCCATCGCGCTCGGCGTCGAAGGGACGACTGGCCCGCTCCGGCTCGTCGTTGCGCAAGGAGACCGCCCCCATATTCCTGAAGGCGCTGAGAGAGATGGGGTGGACGGCCGCCTCGCTGCCGCCACAGATCATGACCTCGGCCTGCCCCCGCCGGATCAGCTCGGCGGCCTCGCCGATGGCGTGAGACCCAGTGGCACAGGCGGAGTTCAAAGAGAAGTTAGGACCACGCAGCCCATAGGCGATGGCGACAGCGGCCGAGGCAGCGTTGGGCATCATCATCGGCACCATGAAGGGACTGACCCGCCGGGCACCACGCTCCCGGAACGTCTCGAAGTTCTCCAACAGGGTGATCACCCCCCCGATGGCGGTGCCGATGAGCACGCCAATCTTCCGCCCATCTCCAGGCGAAAACTGCAGCCCGGCGTCGTCCACCGCCTGCCGGGCGGCCTCCATGGCAAAGAGAGCGAAGCGATCGTGCCGGCGAGCGGCCCGGCGGCCAAACAGGGCCTCTGGATCGAAGCCCTTGACCTCAGCGGCGATTCGTATGTCCAGATCGGACGGGTCGAACAGAGTGATGGAGCTGACGCCACTCCGACCGGCCAACAAGCCGTCCCACATAGAGGGCACGTCGTTCCCCAATGGGGTGACAGCACCCAATCCGGTAAAAACCACACGTCTCCTCATCGCTTCCTCCTCCATCTTCAGATCGCCGTACTACGGCGGCAGCTTCTTAATAAGAAACACCACCGGGCCTGAAAAGTCACGGTGGGCGCATCTTCCCCCTTCCGTGCAACCTAAAGCGGCGTACAGTGTTACATATCTATGAGCGAGGGTCAGAGGTAGGAAGCAGAGGATCACGAGGGTATCATGAAATGAATCAACCGTACACAGCATTCCAGTTCCCAGGGCAAGGTTCCCAGCGGGTCGGGATGGGACGCGAGGCATACGCCCTCTCGCCGGCCGCAACGTCGGTCTTCACCCAAGCAGATCACATCCTGGGGTTCCCGCTCTCGCAACTATGCTTCGAGGGCCCAGCGGAGGTGCTGAACGACACCGCCAACACCCAGCCGGCGATTCTGACGACGAGCATCGCGGCGCTTCGAGCGATGGAGGAACGATTTGGGCAGCCGGACTTCGTGGCTGGACACAGTCTGGGGGAATTCAGCGCGCTGGTGGCAGCTGGCGCCCTGACCTTCGAGGAAGGGCTGCTGCTGGTGCAGGAACGGGGGCACCTGATGAAACAGGCCGGGAAGCGCAGCCCAGGAGGAATGGCGGCCGTCATTGGGCTGCAGGTGAGCCAGGTGGAGGCGCTGTGCGCTCAGGTGCGCGAGGCCAGCGGCGGGTACGTGGGCGTGGCCAACGACAACTGCCCGGGGCAGGTCGTCATCTCGGGCGACGAGAGGACACTCCAGGTAGGGATAGAGGCGATGAGAACAGCGGGCGCCCGACGGGTGATCCGGCTGGCGGTGAGCATCGCCGGCCACTCCCCCTTGATGGCCGAGGCAGCAGCCGCCTTCCGCCGGACGCTGGAGAAGGTCACCCTTCAGCCCCCGAAGGTGCCCTTCGTGGCCAACGCCACCGCCGGTCCACTGACGGACCCCGACCGGATGCGGGAGGCGCTGGGCCGGCAACTGACCTCCCCCATCCACTGGAGTGAGTCGGTGCGCTGGATGATTGAGCGGGGCGCCACACGCTTCGTCGAGGTCGGCCCAGGAGAGGTGCTGACGGGCCTCCTGCGCCGCATAGATCGCAGCGTAGAGCGGCTGACCACCGCGCAGGCGCTGGATCGGATAGGGGTCGGAGCAGGAAATAGGGAACAGATAGCGGGGAGCAAGCAGTAGGAGGGAGCATGAGCAAAGCACTGACGGACAAAGTGGCCCTGGTCACCGGCGCGTCCCGGGGCATCGGGCGGGCGATCGCCCTGGAGCTGGCCCGTCGCGGGGCGCAGGTGGTCGTCAACTACAATCGAAGCGCGGAGGCAGCCGCCGAGGTCGTCGCCGCTGTCGAGGCGGAAGGAGGTAACGCCACGGCAGTCCAGGCGGACGTGTCGGACCTATCTCAGGCCCAGGCCCTCGTCCAGGCCGCCGTGGAGACCTACGGGCGGCTCGACATCCTGGTCAACAACGCCGGGGTCACCCGCGACCAGGTGCTTCTGCGGATGAAAGAGGAGGAATGGGACACGGTGATTCGGGTGAATCTGAAGAGCCTGTTCAACACCTGCAAGGCCGCTGCGCGGACGATGCTGCGTCAGCGACGCGGGCGCATTATCAACATCTCCTCCGTGGTGGGGCTCGCGGGGCAGGGAGGGCAGACCAACTACGCCGCCGCCAAGGCGGGCATCATCGGCTTCACCAAGAGCCTGGCCAAGGAGCTGGGATCGCGGGCGATCACGGTCAATGCCGTCGCCCCCGGGTTTGTCCTCACCGACCTGACGGTGGACCTACCGGAGAACCTGCGCCAGGAGGCGGTCGAGCGGACCCCGCTTCAGCGAATGGGCCGCGCGGAGGAGATCGCCTACGCTGTGGCCTTCCTGGCCTCCGACGAGGCGGCGTTCATCACCGGGGCGGTGATCCCGGTCGACGGGGGACTGGTGATGACCGGCTAAGCGCCATACGGACACAGGAGCGAAATCGAGCCATGGAACAGGAAGTATACTATCATATGCTGCGGCCCGATCAAATCGTGGCCCGCAGGAAGGCTTGCCCTGTGGTCTACATCCCCATTGGCACCATCGAATGGCATGGGGTACACAACCCGGTGGGGGCGGACACACTGCAGGCAGAGGGCGTGGCCCTACTGTGCGCTCAGAAGGGCGGCGGGTTGGTCTTCCCATCCCTATACTACGGCGAAAGCCGCCTGGAGGCGCTGATGGAGGCCAACGCCCGGGACCGGGATTTGATCGCCGAGAGGATGGAGCTTTCTCCAGACAACTTCTCAGCGGAGCGACAGCCTTTCGCCGCCACGGAGCAGGCGTTGAACTATCACAAGCTCCTGCTCCATATCCTGGCCGAGGCCGAGAGCCTGGGGTTCAGGGTGGGGGTCTTGGTGGCCGGTCACTATCCGCTGATCGACCATGCCCGAGCCGTGGTGCTGCAGTTCAACCAGAGAGAGTACAGCAAGCGGCATGGGATGCTGGCATGGGCCTTCGTGGACTACCTCCTGGTACGAGACCAGTACGACTGCGCCGGGGACCACGCGGGAGGATGGGAGACGTCTCACATGCTGGCGCTCCACCCACAGACGGTCGACCTGAGCCTCCTGCCGCGGAAGGGCGAGAAGCTCGTCGGCGTCGGGGGAAGAATGCCTCCCCAGGACGCGACGGCGGACTTCGGGCGCGAAACGCTGGAAGCAGCGGCGGAACTGGCGGTGCGAGAGGTGAGGCACCGGCTGGAGCACCCAGAGCTGTACCGGGGGCACGGAAACAGCCTGCGAGAAGGGTTGTGGCGCTCCTCAAGGTAGGTTAGCGCAGAAGGGACTCATCTTCCTCACATTTTCATGCCTCAGGCATCGGATTCCCCTCAAACTAAGGTCGCACAATAACCTCTGCGACTGTGGCATCTGCAGTTGACCCGCAGCGTATACCGTTCCCAGGTCAGTGGCGTTCATCAGGCGATCCGTGGGGCGATCTCATATGTTCGTCAAGCGAAACGGGCCCCGACACGTGAGACGATCGGAGTTGATGTTTTCGAGATTTCGGTGTAAGCTTAACGTAGGCATCACACCGAGGCGGATACACAGTTTCCCAGGATCAGAGTTCGATGAAAGGACTCCGTGACACCTACGTATCAGTTCCCCTTGCCAATTGAACATGCCGGACAGGTCAGCGTGGATGGATCCTACCTTGAGAGATTGGACACCCTTCTGTCTCAGGACTTAGGTTTCCACGAGCAGGACAGTGGGTATGCCTCGCACAACTTCCACTCCTTTCCCGCTAAATTTCCACCTCAACTGCCTCGCAAATTCATTCACGGGCTGACCGAAGCACAGGAGATCGTGATTGATCCAATGGCAGGATCCGGCACCACGGTTGTGGAGGCCTATCTATCTGGACGACGTGGAATCGGGTTCGACATTGACCCCCTGGCGCTGCTGGTCTCCAAAGTGAAGGTCACTCCCCTCGACGTAGAGCAAGTCGCTCAATTGGGAAGCGAGATATTGAGGCAAGCCAGGACCTCGGTGAAGGAGAGACGGAGAGAGCTCAAACAGCGTTTGATGATGCGATGGGACGCCAGGACGCGAAAGTTTGTCAACTATTGGTTTGCTGCCGAAACGCAGATAGAGCTGCTGGCGCTCATCCTGGAAATAGAGAGGCTGGAAGACGAGGCCATCAGGGCGTTTTTTACGTTGGTTTTCTCCGCCATCATCATTACCAAGTCGGGTGGAGTATCCCTGGCCTTTGACCTGGCCCATACCCGGCCGCATCGAGCGAAGGTCGTTTACTCCTCAGATGGCGATATCCTGTTAGGACACGACCTGGTCGACAGCCTCTCATCTCGAGTCAAGCTCTTGACCAAAACCCTGCGTTCACCCCTTGAGGAGTTCGAGAGGCGATTTGAGCAGAATCTAGAGGGTCTGCATATGGTTAGAGATGGAGCACATCAACCAGCGGTCTCTTTTGGCGACGCGCAGAGCCTGCCTCTCGGTGAAGAGTGCGTGGACCTAATCGCCACTTCTCCGCCCTATGCAGCCAACGCCATCGACTACATGCGGGCGCACAAGTTCTCCCTCGTTTGGATGGGATTTCCAATCCACGACCTCGGTCAGAAGCGCAAGGAGTATATCGGCGGCGAGGCGGTAACGGGGATAGACTACGAAGCACTGCCCGCCGAAACGGCGGCGGTGGTCGCTAAAGTCGCAAGTGTGGACGAAAAACGCGGGCGAGTGTTACACCGCTACTACTCGGAGATGACCCGAACCCTGCGCGAGATGTTTCGAGTCCTGAAATCCGGCAAAGCGGTGATCGTTGTGATAGGAAGCTCCACCATGCGGGGCCAAGACACCCAAACGCACACCTGCCTGGCCGATATTGGTCGGTCGGTCGGCTTCGACGTTCCCCGAATCGGAACCCGTCACCTTGATCGTAACCGAAGGATGATGCCAGCAGGAGACAGCGTTGACCCGGAGTCTCAGATTCAGCAGCGTATGCACGAGGAATACGTCATCGGATTCTATAAACCCGCAAAATGAGACTGGTTTGCACATATGGAGGACGAGACACGAGAATCCAAGCTTAGAGACAGAATAGGATAGCATGATGAAGAGGTTCTTCAATTTTCTTTGGGGTCGTTCATCATCGCAGAAATCGGGAGAACCGCCGGTTTCGCCCCATGGATCCACACATCTTGCGTGGATAGAAGCGGAACAGAGCCCCTACCCAATGCGGGTGTTGGATTGCAGAAGTGTCTGCCGGAGTATGGTGTCAACGACGAAAGATCAGAGCGTGGCTATGCGCTTTGCAGAACTTCGACAATCCACGGGTGAGCGACATCGGGGGAAAGCTCCGGCGAACGTCATGGTCCTCGAATGCGATCTCAGGTACCCGCATCAAGGAGAGGCCCGAGATGGCCCTCTCTTCGTCGCCGAGGTGATGGAAGATAAATGGGACATCTTTCTGCTCGACGGACACTTGTACTTCGCCCGCAGCTGGACAGGCGACTTGGTGTTTAGAGCCAAAGTGGCGTTCGAGGGCGAGGAGGTCGTCATCTCACGGGTGGAAGCGAACTCCAAAACAATCGCTGGGGATGGAGCCCTGGCCGTGCGCCAGGTCGATTTCCTCGTCAAGAGCCATCTTTTCATGCGCGAGGTGCCCCATCCCCTGCCCGCCGGTTTTCCAGACAACCCAGAGCAGATTGCGTTGTATTCCTTTGCTCAGTACGGGCGATGGGGTTCGTTTGCGACCTACGAGGACACGACGCTAGTTGGCGTCTAGGGTTAAGAGGCGATTTATCCCGTATTCACACACACCAGGCGCAACTTGTGATGCACGTGGAGGCAAAAGGATGAACTGCAAGAACTGTGGAGGCCAGATGACTCTGATATCGAACAGGGACTACTTCTTCTGCGAGTACTGCGGCACATTCCATTTTCCAGCCGAGAGTTCGGAGGGGGTAAGAATACTTGAGGGGAAGCCGGACGGTGTGGAGTGCCCGGTGTGCAAGCAGCCGCTGTTGCGAGTCACCATAGATCAGTATCCGGGGTGGCAATGTGAGAAGTGCAGGGGGATCCTGACGGCGCAGAGCTGGTTTGGAGAAATCGTGAAGTATCGCCGGGCCCAGGCGTCAGGCCCGTGGGAGAGGCCGGAGCCCCTGAGAAGAGAGGAGTTGGATCGGCGGGTGAGATGCCCAAACTGTGGGAGAGTGATGGAAACGCACCCCTACTACGGGCCTGGAAACGTCGTGATAGATACATGCGGCGATTGTCAGATCATCTGGTTGGACCATGGGGAGCTCAGGGAGGTCATCAACGCACCAGGGCGAGATTGGACATGAGAAGATAAGGAGGACAATGTGAGAAAAATAAGGTTGGGCAAAACCGGGCTGGAGGTCTCCCGGGTCGGATTCGGCGGCATCCCCATCCAACGACTGAGTGAGGAGAAGGCGATCGAGGTAGTACAGCGCTGCATAGACCTGGGCGTCACGTTCATAGACACAGCCAACGGCTACACGACCAGCGAGGAGCGGATCGGCAAAGCGATCGCCGGGCGGCGGGGGCAGGTGGTCATCGCCACCAAGACGGGGGGGCGGGACAAGGCCACCGCCCAGGAGCACCTGGAACTGAGCCTGAAGCGCCTGCAGACGGATTACATCGACCTGTGGCAGTTCCACGGCGTGAGCACGTTCGAGGCATACGAACAGGTTCTGGGACCCGGCGGCGCGATGGAGGCGGCCCAGGAGGCGCTCGAGGCGGGCACGGTCAGACACATCGGCATCACCAGCCATTCCATGGAGGTGGCCCTGAAGGCCGTCTCATCAGGACATTTTGAGACGATCCAGTTTCCCCTCAATTTTGTCACCAACGAGGCGACCGCGGAACTGGTCCCTCTGGCCATAGAGCACGACGTCGGTTTCATCGCCATGAAGCCCATGGCCGGTGGGCTGTTGGACGACGCGAACCTGGCGATCAAGTATCTGCTGCAGTTCGACAACGTCGTGCCGGACCCGGGCATCGAGACAGCCGAGGAGATCGAAGAGATCGTGGGCATCGTAAACGGACCGTGGGCCATGACGACCGAGGAGCGAGAAGAGATGGAGCGTATCCGGGCGCAGGTGGACACGCGCTTCTGCCGGCGCTGCGGATACTGCGAACCCTGCCCCGAAGGGGTGCGCATCTCCACGGCTATGAACGTCCGCAGCTTCTGGAAGCGGTTCCCCCCCGAGCGGTTCTTCGGCGGCTGGGTGGTGGAGGCGATAGAAAGCGCGCGCGACTGCGTCGAGTGCGGAGAGTGCGAGGAGAAGTGCCCCTATCACCTGCCCATCCGAGAGATGCTGGTCGAGAGTATCGCGTTCTACGAACAGGCAAAAGAAACCCACCTGATGGAACAGAAGGAAGGAAGAGCTAGATGAAGCTCAAGACGCTGGTCGAATCGGGCGACCCAGAACGGATCGCCACCGGTTTTCAGTTCACTGAGGGGCCGGTGTGGATGCCGGGCGGGTATCTGCTCTTCTCCGATATCCCGGCCAACCGGATCTACAAGTGGACGCCGGACGGGCAACTCGAGGTGTGGCGCGAGCCCAGCGGCAACGCCAACGGTCTGACGGTGGATCGAGAGGGCCGCCTGGTGACCTGTGAGCATGGCAACCGCCGCGTCTCCCGCACCGAGCCTGACGGGACGGTCGTCACGCTGGCGGATCGCTATCAGGACAAGCGGCTCAACAGCCCCAACGACGTGGTCGTCAAGTCGGACGGGACAGTCTACTTCACCGATCCGCCCTACGGGATCGAGCCCGAGGAACAGGAACAGCCCTGCAACGGCCTGTACCGTATCATGGCCGACGGCACGGTGGAGCTGTTGGAGGGGGACTTCGGCCGTCCCAATGGGCTGGCCTTCTCTCCCGACGAATCGGTATTGTACGTAGACGACTCGCCACGGCGTCACGTGCGGGCCTTCGACGCGCGGGCCGACGGCAGCCTGGCCAACTCACGCGTGATCGCTGACATGGATCACCCCCAACCGGGATCTCCCGACGGCATGAAGATCGACGAAGAGGGACACCTGTACGTCGCCGGGGCCACGGGCATGTGGGTCTTCGAGCCGGACGGCACCCATCTGGGCGTGATCGCCACCCCGGAGCGTCCGTCCAACTGCGCCTGGGGCGACGCCGACGGTAAGACGCTCTACATCACGGCACGCACCTCGCTGTACCGCACGCGGGTCAAGGTGCCGGGGCTCCCAGCAGTGAGTACAGGCTGAGACCGCAACTCGACCACATTCTGATCACACCGCGCGAAGCAGACGAGGCGATTTTCCAGGGTCCCGGAGGTCTCATCCTGAAGGTTTCATGAGGAGGGAAACAGTGCAAAGCATCACGTTCAGTAAATTGAGCACGCTGGCCAGCCTCCCGACGGCCAGCCTGGCCCTGTTCGCGCACTCCAATCCATCGCGGGCAGATGGGAAAGATGAGGAGAGGTGCTGCGCCCGCCGGTGGGTCTGGGTGCAGATCGCCACAGTGCTGCTGGCGCTGCTCCTGTGGTGGTGGCTGCGCCGCCCCAGGGAAGAGGCCGTCCCCACGGCGAAGCCCATAGCCAAGACACCACCACGGCGCGACGATTTGAAGCGCATCGAGGGCATCGGACCGAAGATATCCAGCCTGCTCCAATCGTCGGGCATCACAACCTTCGCCCAACTGGCCGCAGCCGATGTGGGCCGACTGAGGGAGGTGCTTAGAGAAGCAAGGCTGGCCGGCCTGGCAGATCCGGCCACCTGGCCCGAACAAGCGGAGCTGGCGGCCGCGGGTAAGTGGGAGGCGCTAGAAGATCTGCAGGGCGAGTTGAGGGGGGGACAGCGAGTGTGAGGATTGGGGCGCGATAGGTAGCCCCCCCTCAATCCCCCCCCGCGAGGGGGGGGAGGAGAGCTCCTCCCTCGATCCCCTCAAGTATGGGGGGAGGAGAGCTCCCCCCTCAGTCCCCCCAAGTATGGGGGGAGAAAGGGGAGGAAGGAGCTGCCATGCTTCCCTTATAAGGAAGGGGCGAAGTACTTGTAAAGGGAACAGATTGATGCTACAATAGAGAGGCCTTGGGGCTTACCTTGAACCCCAGGCTCGGCCGAGGCGATGGGCGCCCGGGCGGAGACACAGCGACACGATGCCCGCCGCTAAGGCAGCGGGCGTTTGTTTTAGGAGCGATCAGGTAGGTATGCCGACGAACCTTCCTCCAGAATACTTCAATATTGAGGAGCGATACCGCGCGGCTAAATCGCCCGAGGAAAAAATCGCCCACATCGAGGAGATGCTCAGCATCATCCCCAAGCATAAGGGGACAGACAGGCTGAGGGGTGATCTGCGCCGACGGCTCTCCAAGCTGAAGACGGCGGCCCAGACCCGAAAGAAAGTGGGCCGGCAGGTCTCCGCCTTCCATATTGACAAAGAAGGCGCCGGGCAAGTGGCGCTCGTCGGCCCCGCCAACGTGGGAAAGTCGGCCCTGGTGGCAGCGCTGACCAACGCCAGCCCAGAAGTGGCGGAGTACCCCTTCACCACCTGGACACCCACCCCAGGGATGATGCCCATGGAGGACATTCAGATTCAGCTCATCGACACCCCACCCCTGAACGAAGACTACGTAGAGCCAGAGTTAATGAACCTGATTCGAAGGGCAGACCTGGTCCTGCTGGTCGTGGACCTACAGGCGTATCCCATCCAGCAGATCGAGGACACGATCGCCTTTCTAGAAGAGCACCGTATCGCACCCCGCCACCTGAGGGAACGGCATCCCGAACAAGATGGGATGTCCTTCATCCCCATGATGGTCGTGGTCAACAAGAACGACGACGGAAGCCTGGATGAGGACTTCGAGGTCTTCCGCGAACTATTCGAAAAAGACTGGCCCATGCTCTCCGTCTCCGCAACCA
>Ga0180431_10010451_pt1 | contig 10310 bp, 7 predicted proteins | sample SS_ome_11_FD_132459 | JGI IMG/M metagenome (GOLD analysis project Ga0180431, IMG submission 132459) | Hypersaline lake sediment archaeal communities from the Salton Sea, California, USA - SS_1_MS_1 metaG | ecosystem: Environmental > Aquatic > Non-marine Saline and Alkaline > Hypersaline >... | reverse complement strand
TCGTGTCCCTGGACTGGAGAATGTCCTTGACGCTCGCCGCCGTGGTGCCGCCCCTTGTTGTTGTGAGCCGGCGGATGCGCAGAGCGGTGCGCAAGAGAACACGGGAGTTCCATCGCTCATTCGAGGCTTTCAGCAAGGGTGTGGCCTTCGTACTCGAAACGATGGACTTGACCAGATTCCGGTCGGCAGAGGAGTGGGAGACTCAGCGGCAGAAGCAGCGACTCGAAGAGCTGCGTCTCACGAGCGGGCGCATTGCGTGGCTTTGGTCGGCGTACAGTCTCCTGAACAGCACGATCTTCGCCATCTCCGGCGTGATTGTCTTGGTCCTGGGCGGAAGAGCGGTGGCGGTGGGGCGCATGACCTTGGGCACGCTGGTCTCGTTCTCTGCGGCAGTGGCTCTGTTGAGAGCTCATCTGTACTCGATATCCGTGTCTGTTCCGAGGGTCATCGAAGGGAGTGAATCGCTGAGCACGCTGCACGAGTTCGCGCAGTTACGGGACTCGAGGCCCTACTCGGGAACCAGGCGGTCCCCATTCGGAGGCAGAATCCGCCTTGCCGGCGTGAGCTTCGGCTACAGAGATGACACTGTCCTGCGCGATATCGATCTCATCATCGAGCCAGGCAGCGCAGTCGCGTTGGTGGGTCCCAACGGGGCAGGCAAGAGCACGATCGCCTATCTGATCCTGGGTTTCTATCGTCCGCAATCGGGACAGCTCTATGCCAATGGTCAGCCCTACGATGCGCTGGACATCATGCATCTGCGGCGGCAGATCGGGGTCGTCAGCCAGGATCCGATCATCTTCCCGGGGACGGTCTGGGAGAACATCACGTACGGGGTTCCTGATCCCAGCACGGCCCAGGTGCGTAGGGCCGCCGAGTTGTCGACCGCCGATGAGTTCATTGCGCAGCTTCCGAAGGGCTACGATACGTTGGTTGGGGAGCGTGGCGTCCTGCTCTCAGGAGGACAGTGCCAGCGGATTGCCGTGGCTCGCGCTCTGCTGGGACAGCCCGCGCTCCTCATTCTCGATGAGCCCACCAACCATCTCGATGAGCGCTCCATCCGGCGTTTGATCGATAACCTGAGCGGACTGGAGAATGGCCCTGCGAAACTGATCATCAGCCACGACACGCAAGTCACCGATGTGGCGGAGCGGGTATACGTGTTGAGAGAAGGACGTGTGATCGAGAGCGTGAGAGGATGAAGCGGAATCACGGGACGGCTTCGGGGACAACGACCGGTGTGGTGAACGGGACCGCGGGGGCAGCGGACGACCGCCGCGCCGACGACGCGGGAAGCTGGCCGACCGCCGAACAGGAGTTGCTGCTGCGAGCGGCCCTGCTGCGCGGACCAGAAGCCCTTGATGCCTGGAGAGCCTGGCGATCCCGCGTGGATGTCGAGCTGATTGACCACGCCTCCGGGAGACTTCTTCCGCTGGTGTACAAGAATCTGCTGACCCATGATGTAGCAGATCCGCTGATGCGGAGGCTGAAGGGAGCCTACCGTCTGACGTGGACCAAGAACCAGTTGCTGTTTCGTGGTATGGCGCAGGTACTGCAAGGCTTGCATGCTGCAAGGGTCGAGACTTTGGTCTTGAAGGGCGCGGCCTTCATCGTGCAGCACTACCGCGACTTCGGTGTGCGGCACACGAGCGATTTCGATGTCCTGGTTCGTACGGAACAGACCTCGCTAGCTGTGCAGTTGCTCTTGCAGGCGGGCTTGACACCCAAGAGGGGATCGGTCGGCGAGTTGGATCAAGCGATGCTCTCATTCGATCATGGTTACCCGTTCATCGATGCGGTGGGTCGCAATCTGGACCTTCATTGGCACGTGCTACCGCAGTGCACGTATCCGGGAGCTGACGACGCCTTTTGGGAAGGGTCAGTGCCGATGGAGATGCAGGGCGTTGCGACCCGGGCCTTGAATCCCGCCGATGAGTTGCTGCACGTGTGTTTGCATGGAAGTGAGTGGAGCGGTATCGCGCCCATTCACTGGGTTGCCGACGCGACAACAATCCTGAAAGATGATCGGGCGCAGGTGGATTGGGATCGCCTCGTCGATCAGGCCCGCGAGCGCCTGCTGGTCGTGGCTGTCAGGGAGGCGCTGGGCTACCTGAGGCAGTTGCTGGATGCCCCTGTGCCGCCGGAGGTGCTGCGTGCGCTGCATGCTATCCCCGTTTCGAGGGCGGAGCGTGTCGAGCAACGATTCAGGCTGGCCTCTCGTGACGAGACGGGCCACCTTCCAGTGTTTCTGTTTCGATACCGAAGGTACTCACGATTATCAGGGAGGGCGGCGGTTCCAGGACACCGGCTGGGCCTTCTCGCGTTCCTGCAGTACGTGTGGGGCATCGATCGCCCGTGGAAGGTACCCTTTTGCGCCTTGACCAAACTGGTGCGGCGGTGCGGCCGCGCCATGGAGGCGCAGGGCAGACGGCTGGTCGGAAGGTCAGCAAAGAAGCGCTGATGGTCGCCCGTCTTCGTGAGCCTGGTGACGTAGGGGGTGGGTCATCGGCCTGTCGATCGAAGAGGATCTCTCGTTGCAGACTGCATTCAAGACAGGAGGTTTGGCATGACGTTCGGGCACATGGGGCGCTGGCTACACGTTGATCTCTCCAGTGGGAAGGTCGTCACTCATGAACTCAGCGCCGATGATGCGCAACGGTACGTGGGGGGAAGCGGTCTGGCGGTCAGGCTTCTGGCTGACGGAGTGGCGGCCGGGCCCGACCCGCTCAGTCCGGAGAATCCGCTTGCGTTTACGACCGGTCCGCTGGCGGGAACGACTGCTCCGATGTCGGATCGTTTCACGGCGGCTTCTCGCTCGCCGTTGACGATGCTGTGGGGCGAGGGCGATTGTGGTGGGCGCTGGGCTTCGGAGCTGAAGGGCGCCGGCTTCGATGCCGTGCTTGTGACGGGGCAGGCCCAGAAGCCGGTCTATCTTCACATCGAGAATGAAGAGGCCGAGCTGCGCGATGCTCAGGAGCTGTGGGGTGTGGATACGTACGAGATCGATCTCGGAGGGTCGACGGTGTGCATTGGGCCGGCCGGCGAGCGACTGGTGCGGTTCGCCAGCATCATGCACGACGGCAGCTCCGGCCGAGCAGTTGGCCGTACCGGTTTGGGTGCGGTCATGGGGTCGAAGCGCCTCAAGGCAATCGTGGCTGTGGGGTCTCGGAGACCTCAGGTGGCATCCCGCGAAGCCCTGAAAGAGCACGTCCGGAACACCATCGGGGACGTGGTGGACAGCATGAAGGGCATGAGTCTCTATGGCACCGCCGGCGGAGTTCAGAACTACGAGAGACTGGGGAATCTGCCGATCAAGAACTGGCGGCAGGGCTCGTGGGAGGCCGGTGCTGCTAGGATCACAGGGTCGGTGATGGCCGAGACGATCCTGACGGGGAGGTATGGCTGCAAGGGATGCCCGGTCCGCTGCGGACGAGAGGTGGCTGTGGATGAAGGGCCTCACGCAGGCGTGCGAGGCGGGGGGCCAGAATACGAGACGCTGGGGGCTTTGGGCTCAATGTGCTTGATCGATGATCTGCCGGCCATTGCCCACATGAATGAGATATGCAACAGGTTCGGTTTCGACACGATATCGGCCGGTGGAGTGCTGGCCTTCGCCATGGAGGCGCGCGAGCGAGGAGTGTGGCCGGAGGGCCCAGCTTGGGGCGACAGCGCGGCAGCGATCCGACTCCTGGAGCGCATCGGCCGGCGTGAGGGTGAGGTGCCGACCCTGTTGGGAGAGGGCAGCTGGCGGGCCGCGGAGGCGTGGGGGGGCCAGGCTCGTGAGTTTGCCATCCACGTGAAGGGCATGGAGCTTCCCATGCACGATCCTCGGGCCTACGTGAGCAGTGCCATCGGCTTTGCCACGTCGACCAGGGGAGCCGACCACTTGCAGGCGTTTTCTCACACGTACGAGCGATTGGCGTGCGCGCCAAGCCTGGGCTTCGATGAGCCCTTGCCTCGGGAGGTTGCTGAAGGCAAGGGGGTGCTGGTCGCAACTCTGCAGAATCTGATGGCCTTGTTCGATAGCCTGAAGCTGTGCAAGTTCCTGGTGTTGGGCGGTTTCCAGCCGCCTCAGCTCGTGGAGTGGGCCAACGCTGTGACCGGCTGGGACTTTGGCCTAGCCGAATGGATGCGTGCCGGCGAGAGGATCTGTAACCTCCGGCGCCTCATCAACGCCAGGCTGGGCGCCTCACGGGTTGACGACACCATACCGGTCCGTCTGCTCACCCATCGCCGGGGCGAGGGGGGTGCTCCGGATTCGCTGCCTCACTTCGGGGAGATGCTGGCCGACTACTACCAGGCTCGCCGGTGGGATGAGTTCGGTTTGCCGACGCCGGAGCTGCTTCACGAGCTCGATCTGGATGAGTACTCTGATTGGGTGTAGCGGTATCAGGTTTGGCGCCGGGATCGGCGAGGGACGGGACCGGCACGAGGCTGGGCGATGGGATAGTGACCGGCCTGAGCGTCGGCCCAGACCTCCGTCTCGGACCAACTTGTCGATATGGGACGCCAGGTCAAACATCTTTCCACTGCTGGCTCGGTGTTACGGAGATCAGGGGGAGGTTCAGATCGCGGATCCTGGCCAGCAGACCATGCAGGGCTGCCTGGTCTGCCACAGCGCAGCGCAGGAGGGTTTCGCCGGTCGGAAGGTTCTCGATCGTCAGCGCGTCGAACCACTCTAGCCAGTCCTCCGATAGATGTCCGAGCACCAGTATCTCGTATACCTGCGTCATCGTACAATGCTCTCTCGTTCAATGTGGCGGGCGAATCGAGCAGTGCCCAAATCATGGCGCCCAGGAACGAAACCAGTATCAGGATGAACGCTGTGGCGACAACATCGGACCAAGGAGGGCACTTGCCGAAGCTGTTCATGTCCCACTCATCTTGCCCCTTTCCGAACTCCCGCCTTCTGCCCTAGTGGGGTCGATCGCCGGGTCCAACCTACCAGTAGGGCGTCTGCTTTGTATCGCTCGACGGGGTGAGCGCGGGTGTATCGCGAGCGGTACGAACCTGCGTTGGGCTCCCCTACGACACCTCAAAGGTTGAGAAACTGGAGACCATCTGATCGTACAGCTCCCTGTTGTTGCCCTCCTCCACCGACAGCATACGGATCTCGAAAAGCATCGCGTCCTTCATGAAGTAGATCGTCTCCACGGACGGAGCCATCGGCGATTGCGGACTGAGGTATCTCACTGCCGGCATTCCACCTATGTCGGTGTTCGGCTCATCGGGCGTGTCTTCGTAGGAGGACCACTTCTCCTCATCCATGCGACCAGGTCTGCCCCTTGGGGCGGGTTGAATGCCGGGGTCTCGAAGTGACTGACTTCCCAGGTAAGCAGCGTCGGATGGTCCAGGTTGCCGAGACAGGCTTGGAGGAACACATGGTTGGGATTGTCTCCGTCTAGGAAGCATAGACACTCCGGATCCCTTTCTGCCGGCGGGGCCTTCTTGCAGCCCTCGGGCATCGGTCCGAGGTGACAGTCTGCGAAGTACTTGAACGAGTAGCCATACTTCTCGTTCCGATAGATCTGCCAGTTAGCGGTTGCGCCGCCAGTTGCGTCTTCCGGCGTCACGCTGACTCTAGTAGGAGTAGCCGTTGACACTACGGTGGACCCCGACGCGGAGGGGACCTCCGTTGGGGCCTCGACCGGATTCGTGGTTGCGGTTTCGGTGGGCAGGACAGCTTTCGATTCACATCCGATCAAAGCAAGTATGCTCACAATGAGCAACAACGAGAGCCTGGGCGATCTGTTCTTCATCGTAACTCCTTCTCCGACATGTTGTGCTCTGATGCACTCAGGACGAGTCCACAGGTGCTAGATCGATCTGAGCCCCAGAGGGCTTCTATCTCAGGCCTGGCGAGTCGAGCATGATCGCTCGCACCGCTGCAGGCGTGGCTCACAGACACATGCGGCGCTTCCGTGCCCGTCTCGACTTTGGTCACGAAGAGTCGGCGTACAGCTGCTCCAATCAGGCAGGCGCGTGGGACATGGTACCCACCCTGGCCGACGGCATGACGAATCATTAGCGTCGCCTCCGGCCGGTCAATCCACTCGTAGTCGTTCTTGATCCTTGTTTGGCGCCGGACTCTGGCGTGGATTGCCGGCAATCCAGTCTTTTGGACGTTCTGTGCATGACCGGGCTACGTCGACCAGCAGGCAGCCTATTCTCCGCTACTGAAGGAGAATCTAATCACGTTGTTCGGGCAGCCGTCCACGCAAGTTCCACACAAGATGCATTCATCGGCATCCAGGTGTCCGGCACGGACCATCTGGTTGACGTCGAGGGTCATCGGGCAGTTGCTGGTACAGACTAGGCAGTCAGTGCATCTGCCCGATTCTGCGCGGAGCCCCAACGCAGGCCACCTGAAGAGATTCCTGATCCGTCTGGCAGCGATCATGAACGGCGCCATCCAGCATACTGTGTGACAGCCTGCCCGTCGGCCAGCAACCAGGCAGAGACCCAAGAAGAGAGCAACGATGATGTAGTAGAGCACATACCAAGGAGGGCCATCGGGGTCCAGTGGCTGAACGAGGGTCACACCCCCCTCGAGTTGATAGAGCGGGTCAACGGTGCGATAGCCCCCGGCCCTGATGGCCAGGAGGATGATGAGACAAAGCCACGGGATCCAGATGGCCCACTTGATCCATCTGGATCTGCCGCTGGGTCCCGGCCTGTTGTTGACCGCTGAGCCGAACTCCTGCAATGCGCCTGCGGGACACATCCAGCCGCACCACAGCCTGCCGACGAAGAGTGCAGAGACAAACATCAGGGCAAACACGATGAAGCTGGCATTGACGATTCCCTGCGCGGTACTCTCCATGATGATGACCGGCGAGAAGTAGTAGAGTGTCACCGGAAAGAACAACAGCGAAACGAATAGAAGTGCTTTCCGGTACCTTTGCCTCTTCGGTAGCTGCTTGACTTCGATCACGGCGACGAACTCCTGATGGGATGGCTCTGTGTCGATCTTTGTCAGCAGTGTACCATGCAAGAGGATGGAGTGTCATCCATATAAGGGTGGATTGGGGGGGTGGATTGCCGGAAGTGTCGTGGGCAGCAACAGAGCCATCACCTGGCAACCGGCAGTTGATGGCCCTTCTCCGCTGCTGACTGATGGTGAACAGGCTGAGGCTACGGGAGGTCCAACTCCCGTGTTCGGGCTATCGCTTTGGTCCGACTCTTCACCCCAAGCTTGCCGTAGATGTGGTTGACGTGCGACTTCACGGTGCTCAAGGCGATGAACAGTTGCTGGGCAATCTCCTGATTCGATAGACCACCGACGATGAGACGCAGGACTTCGAGTTCCCGCTCGCTCAGCGGCTCCACGAGTCGCTGGGCCGGAGTCTTCGGCTGATCCACGCCTTCCGCAAGCGCCTCAAGCAGCCTGCTCACGTAGCCAGGGGCGATACCCTTCTGCAGTGCCTGGCGCAATAGCGCTGCCATGGGTTGGCCCTCATCGACGAAGGTGCGCACGAAGCCCTCCGGTTCGGCCAGGGACAGCGCACGTTCCAGTGAGGATAGCGCCCGGTCCGGGGCGTGCTGAGCCTGGTATGCTAACGCCTGTAGCGCCAGGATCTTGATCAGACTGCCTGTCCGCCCCGTCGCCTCCGCCGCTTCGCGCAACTGCGTCAGCAGCTTCATTGCTTGGTCATGCTTTCCTTGGGCCACAAGCACCCGTGCCACGGCAATCTGTTCGACCTCACGAGGGAGACCGATGACATCGAAAGTGCTCAACCGATTCTGCCGTGCCCATTGGGCTGCCTTCGCCATGTTACCCGTGGCCATCCAAAGCTGGGATCGCAAATGTGCCGCCAGAGCCACTAGGTAGGCATGGTCATGCCTTTGTGCCAACTCCTTGGCCTTCTGGATAGTCTCCAGTGCCGCGGTCGAATCCCCCTGCGCCTGGTACACCTGTCCAAGCGTGATATGACCCACCAGCGCGTAGCTCACGAATCCGCCTAGCTCACCCAGTCTGATGCCTTCAGTAGCATGGTGCAGTGCACCTTTCACGTCGTTCAACTCATACAGTAGCTGGCAGATTCCCACGTGCGCCATACAAGCAACCGGAACCGGCCGGTTGACCAGGTCGGAAGCCAAGTCAAGTGCCTCCCGATTGGTCCGAAGTGCCTGCTGCAAGCGGCCCTGCATAGCCTGAACTTGCCCCAGTATGGCCGTGGCTACCATGGTCATGTACTTCTGACCGACCCTCCGGCTAAACGCGATTGCCTTATCCAGAGCCTCACCGGCGGCTCCCAACTCGCCGGTGCTCTGGTATGCAATCCCCAGACTCATGGCGACGATGCCCCGAGAGAACCACTTACCCTCTTTCAGGTGTTCGAGGGCGTTCTGAGCAAACCTCACGGTGGAGGGTACGTCGCCCTGAATGCTGGCGACATAGGCCCGCAGGGCCGCCACGTCGCCCTCGACATGCTGAACGTTGACCTCCTGCAGATACGATTCGACGCTGTGCCAATCGCCCTTGAAAGCCAGAGCCCAGCCGCGCAGGATCACAAGCTGTGGGCGGGATCTCTCAAGATTGTTGGGCAGTGTGTCTAGCCAGCTCAGCAGTGTCGCCATCTCGCCGCGAGTCAAGACCTGCCAGGCAGTCCATTCGATCAGATCCGCGGCGTGTTCGGTGTCCCCCGAAGCTAAGGCGTGGCTTACGGCTTCAGGGATCAGTTTCTCTCCTTCGTACCACTTGCTGGCCCGTCCGTGGAGCTCAGGCACAAGATCGCGCCTCTCGCGCTGCAAACGTTGGCGCAGGAAGTCGGCAAATAGATGGTGATACCGATACCATCGCTGTTCGTCGTCCAACGGAACGATGAAGAGGTTGTTTCGCTCGAGGTACTCCAGTACCGTCTGCGAGTTGCTAAACGAGCTCGTTGGCTCGTCGAGCCTGATCACCGCATCGCACAGAGAACCGCACAGGCGATCAAGGACGGCGGTCTGGAGCAGAAACCCCTGCACGGGTTTGGGTTGTTGCCGGAGTACCTCTTCCCCGAGATAGCCGAGGATGTAGCGATGACTGCCGGCGAAAGCCCGGACGAATGCGGCGGTGTCGTCGCGGCCCCGCATCGATACTGCTGCCATCTGCAAACCCGCGATCCAGCCCTCGGTGCGCTTCCCCAGTGCGACCATATGCTCCGCGGAGAGTCTCAGCCCCATGGTCTGATCGAGGAACTCGGCGGTCTCTTCTGGTGTGAAGCGCAGGTCGGACTGGCGCAGGTCAGTGAGTTGCCCTCGGCCGCGCAGGCGGGCTATGGGCAGCGGCGGGTCCACGCGGGTGGCAATCACCAGATGCATCGGCGGCGGCAGGTGTTCGAGGAGCAGCGTAAGGACGTCGTGAATCGACTGGGCACTCACAGTGTGATAGTCATCGAGGACCAGGACGAACGGTTTCGGCGTCTCGGCGATGTCGTTGATCAGTGCCGTGATCACCGGCTCGGGAGCAAACCGCCGGAGAACCTGCAGCATGGCCTGGGCGGTCTGGCCGATCTGTGCATCGATTGTCTGGAGGGCAGCTATGAAATACCTGACGAAGCGCGGCGCGTCGTTGTCTCCCTCATCGAGAGAGAGCCAGGCGACCGGCCTGTCCACCTGGCGCAGCCACTCGGAAATGAGCGTGGTCTTGCCGAAACCTGCCGGGGCCGAGATGAGGGTGAGCTTTCGCTGGAGGCCTTCATCCAATCGTTGGATCAGGCGCGGGCGTGGCACCAACTGTGGAGTGACCCTGGGAACGTAGAGTTTGCTTACTAGGAGGGGTGTGGGCACGAGATACTTCCCTTATGGTTGCTCGAAACATGCCTCCCGCGGAAGCTCTGTCCGTTGCCTGCCCGATTCTACCATGACTTGTACATTCCTGCAACGTCGCACCACCGGTCACTCTGGAGGTTCGCTCAAGGGGCGCGCGTGCGTTGGCACCATCGGCTCCATGTGCGAGAGAGCCACGCCTCCACCGCGCTCCTATCGACTTGCTGCGGCGCTGGCGGGACAGGCTCAAGGACGGTCTCAACACTCCGTCGGACGTACCGAGCGAAGAGGTGGTCCCGGTGGGCTGAGCAACGAGCTGTCGGATGGCCGCCCGCGGTTGCTCGGCGATCAGGGCGGAATGGAGTGGTCAAGCACCTGTTGGGGGTTGAAAGCTCGTCCCTTGCTCAGCTTCCACCTCGGAATCCACCCATCAATCCACCCTAGTGTGGATGACACTCCGAGCGTTGCCGCAGTATACTGCTGGCGTAGATTGACGCTCAGCCAGCTCCCAGGAAGTCGGGTACCATGGCCAAGACCCGTGGGTTGCCGTCTTCTGT
>Ga0180431_10010450_pt1 | contig 10310 bp, 4 predicted proteins | sample SS_ome_11_FD_132459 | JGI IMG/M metagenome (GOLD analysis project Ga0180431, IMG submission 132459) | Hypersaline lake sediment archaeal communities from the Salton Sea, California, USA - SS_1_MS_1 metaG | ecosystem: Environmental > Aquatic > Non-marine Saline and Alkaline > Hypersaline >... | reverse complement strand
CGAGGCCCATACCGCGTAGCCGATCTGCTCCCAGAGCTCCTTGGCCTTGACCGTCTTCACGGTCTTGCCGGTGATGCGGGAGGTGAGGTCCCAATCGCCGTCGGCTTCGACGGCGTTCAGGTAGTCGTCGGTGACGCGGACAGAATTGTTCGAGTTCTGGCCCGAGACGGTGAGATAGGCCTCCGAGTCCCAGTCGGTGTTGAACACCGGGAACGTCATGTCGGTGAAGCCCTGGCGCGCGAACTGGATGACGCGCTGGATGTAATTCTCCGGCACCTGGCTCCGCTTCGCGGCCTTGATCTCGCGCTTGAGCGCCGGGTTCTTCGCCGGGTCGAAGCAGGCGTCGTTCTCGCCGTCGCAATTGACGCAGGCTTTCAGCACCGCCTTCAGATGCTGCGAGACGATCTTGGAGCCGGTGACGAGGGCAGCGACCTTCTGCTCCTCCTTCACCTTCCAGTTGATGTAGTCCTCGATGTCGGGGTGATCGATATCGACCACGACCATCTTCGCCGCGCGGCGGGTGGTGCCGCCGGACTTGATGGCCCCTGCGGCGCGGTCGCCGATCTTGAGGAAGCTCATCAGCCCCGACGACTTGCCGCCGCCGGAGAGCCGTTCGCCTTCACCGCGGAGCGAGGAGAAATTGGTGCCGGTGCCGGAGCCGTATTTGAACAGGCGCGCCTCGCGGACCCAGAGGTCCATGATGCCGCCTTCGTTGACGAGGTCGTCATTGATCGACTGGATGAAGCAGGCATGCGGTTGCGGCCGCTCATAGGCCGAGGTCGAAGCCATGACCTTGCCGGTCTCATGGTCGACATAGAAATGGCCCTGGCTCGGCCCGTCGATGCCATAGGCCCAGTGGAGACCGGTGTTGAACCATTGCGGTGAGTTCGGCGCCGCCTTCTGCGTCGCCAGCATGAAGCGGATCTCGTCATAGAAGGCGCGCGCGTCTTCCTCGGAAGTGAAGTAGCCGCCCTTCCAGCCCCAATAGGTCCAGCCGCCGGCGAGCCGGTCGAACACCTGCCGGGCGTCGGTCTCGCTGCCGGTACGTTCGTCCTCGGCCAGATCGGCGAGAGCATCTTCGTCGGGCACCGAGCGCCACAGCCAGGACGGGACGAGATTCTCCTCGACGCGCTTCAGCTTCTTCGGAACCCCGGCCTTGCGGAAATATTTCTGCGCAATGATGTCGGCAGCGACCTGACTCCACGCCTTCGGCACTTCGATATTGTCGAGCTTGAAGACCAGCGATCCGTCTGGATTGCGGATTTCGCTCTTGGTCGTCCGAAAGGCGACGCCGTCATAAGGAGAAGCGCCGGTCTTGGTGTATCGCCGTTCAATCCGCATTCGGTCGAAGCCCCCAATATGATGAGGGTGAACCACCTTAGGCCCACCCTGTTCTGTCTGAAATCCCTGCCGACAAAGCCGTCGACCGCTGCGGGAACGAAGCTACTAGATATAGCGTTTCGATCCCCTTAACGCCACTATTTATCTGGCCTGCCGCGCACGATTCTTCGATCGCCGGACGGCCAATCCGGACGCAAAAAGCCCAAACGTTTCAGTGATTTGCGCGCCCTGTTCGCACGCTACTCAGCACGAATTCTCAGCCTAAGGCGAGTCGCCGGTTAGTCAACCGCCGTCCGAACGTCATTCTACCGTCATCACCGATTTCCCGGGGATGCTCGATTCGACGGTTTGAGAGATTGACGCGGCGGCCGATTCCGATCAGCCGGCGGGCGTCCACGGATCGTAATCGCCGGTGACGCGAGGCCTTGAAGCGGGCGTCACGATCGAGCCCGGCGGCCGGTAGGCGAGGGCGGTGCCGGTCATGTTGGGCCGATGCGGCAGTTCCCATTCGCGCGGCGCGTAGTCCTCCTCCGACGGCGGAACGTCGGAGGTGTGGTGTAGCCAGGCGTTCCAGCCCGGCGGCACGTTCGAAGCTTCCACGATATCAGCATAGACCACCCAGCGGCGGTCATGGCGCCGGTGCTGGTAATAGCGATTGCCGGCCTCGTCGGTGCCGACGTGACGACCGCGGAGCCAGGTGTGGAACCGCGTGCCGATCGTCTGGCCGTGCCACCAGGTAAATATCTGCAGGAAGAACCGCTTCATCGCCGCCACAATATCTCGTGGCGGCGCCGGCACCAAGCCCGGATTAGAAGAAGCCGCGCCGCTGCCACCATCCGCCGCGGCGCTTCTGATCGGCAGGCTGCTCCTGCTCGGCTTCCTGATCCCCGTCCGCACGGGAAGCCGATTCGTCACCGCCATTTGCGTGCGTCTCGGGCTCGGCATCCTCGGATTCGGCGAAGGACTCCGGCTCGGGCTCCCGTTCGGGCATCGCCTCGGCCGGCGCCTCGGCGCGCCGGCGTCGCGAGCGGGTGCTCCGCGCTGGAGCCTGGCTGTCCTCCGGGGCGTCTGCCGTCGGGGTGGTGTCGATTTCGGCGGCCGTTTGTTCGTCTTCCGAGGCCGGGACGACCGCGGAGAGCTCCTCCGCGATCTCGTAGGCGCGGGTCAGCGTGTCGCCTTCGCTGTCGCCGCTCTCCGCGGATTCGGCGGCGGCTTCCTCGGTCTGCTGCTGCTTCGCGCCACCGCGCTTGGAGCGTCGTCCGCCGCGACGGCCGCGGCGCCGGCGCTTCGGCTGCGAGTCATCGTCCTCGCCGCTGGTTTCAGCGGTTTCGATATTCTCGTCGTCGGGCTCACCAGCCTCGGACGCGCCGGCATCGGCGTCGGCCTCGGCGTCAGCTTCGGCCGGCTCGGCAATCCTCGCCTCGCCATTGTCGCTGCGCCGTCTGCGCCGCCGCCTCTTGCGCCGGCCCTGACCCTCGCCATCGGCGTGGCTCTCGATGTCCTCCGAACGATCGCCCGAGTCGGTATCGGCGTCGTCATCGTCATCATCATATTCCGGCTGAACCGATGTCGGCTGGATCGAGGGCGCCGATTCGATTGCCCGCGGCGAGACCGGATCGCCCTTCTCGATGACGAAGTGCATGGCGCTCGTCACCGACTCGTCGGCGACGACATTGATAAAGAGGCCGAAGCGCTGCTCGAGCTCGGAGATCGTCGCGCGCTTCTGATTGAGGATGTAGAGCGCGACGTTGGTCTTCGTCCGCACGTCGAGATTGTGGGTCACGCCCTTGAGGAGATGATCCTCGAGCGAGCGCAGCACATGGAGGGCGACCGATGCCGCCGACCGTACGTGACCCGTTCCCATGCAATGCGGGCAGACGTCGGTGGTGCTCTCAAGAACGCCGGTGCGGATGCGCTGGCGCGACATCTCCAGAAGGCCGAAATGCGAGATCCGGCCAACCTGGATGCGCGCGCGATCGTCCTTGAGGCAGTCCTTCATCTTGCGCTCGACGGAGCGGTTGTTGCGCCGCTCTTCCATGTCGATGAAGTCGATGACGATGAGGCCGGCAAGGTCGCGGAGGCGGAGCTGTCGCGCGACCTCCTCGGCCGCCTGGAGGTTGGTCTGAAGCGCGGTGTCCTCGATCGAATGCTCTCGCGTCGAGCGGCCCGAATTGACGTCGATCGAGACCAGGGCCTCGGTCTGGTTGATGACGATGTAGCCGCCGGCGGGCAACTGCACCTGCGGCGAGAACATCGCATCGAGCTGCGCCTCGACGCCGAACTTCGTGAACAGCGGCTGCGAGTCGCGGAAGGGCTGCACGTTCTTCGCATGGCTCGGCATGAGCATGCGCATGAAGTCCTTGGCCTCGCGGTAACCCTCGTCGCCGGCGACGAGAATCTCGCTGATGTCGCGGCCATAGAGATCGCGGATCGACCGTTTGATGAGGCTGCCTTCCTCATAGACGAGCGTCGGCGCGGTCGAGCGCAGCGTCAGTTCGCGGACGCTTTCCCACAGTCTCAGCAGATACTCGAAGTCGCGCTTCACCTCGGACTTGGTGCGGCTGGCGCCTGCGGTCCGGAGGATCACGCCCATACCCTCCGGCACTTCGAGATCGGAGGCGACTTCCTTCAGCCGCTTGCGATCCGCTGGATTGGTGATCTTGCGTGAGATGCCGCCGCCGCGCGCCGTGTTCGGCATCAGCACCGAATAGCGGCCGGCGAGCGAGAGATAGGTGGTGAGCGCCGCGCCCTTGTTGCCGCGCTCTTCCTTGACGACCTGCACCAGGATCACCTGGCGACGCCGGATGACCTCCTGAATCTTGTACTGGCGCGGCCGCGCCCGCTTGCGCTCGGGGACCTCTTCGAGGGCGTCGCCGGCGCCGACCGACTCGACCGATTCGCGCCGACGGCCGGACCCGGCCTCGTTGCCCTCGGCATCGTCGGAATCGGAATCGGATTCCTCTGCGGCCTCTGTCACCTCGTCGGCGCCATCCTCGTCGGACGCCTCCGCGTCCTCGTCGGCGGCGTCGGCCGCGCTATCGCGCGCCCGGGCTTCCGCCTCCTCGGCCTCGAGCAGGGCCTGACGGTCCGCAACGGGGATCTGGTAGTAGTCCGGGTGGATTTCCGAGAACGCCAGGAAGCCGTGGCGATTGCCGCCATACTCGACGAACGCCGCCTGCAGCGACGGCTCGATACGGGTTACCTTGGCGAGGTAAATGTTGCCGCGAAGCTGTTTGCGGTTGGCTGACTCAAAGTCGAAATCCTCGACGCGACTGCCGCGGACGACCACGACCCGGGTTTCCTCCGGGTGGGCCGCGTCGATAAGCATCTTGTTGGGCATAGATTGACCTTCCGCGATCGACCGTTCCGGGGCTGCGGATCACGAATGGAGTCCGCGCTCCCGGCCGCATAGCCGGATCGCAACTGTGGATGATTGGAGCAAACCGTGCCCAAGCTGACACCGCGCCATGTAGCCGCCACTGGGGCGCTGTCACGACTGGCCGATAACCGGGCAGGGAAAGGTTAGACTGGGTGACGACTGCAGGCATTGAAAGCTTGCCGCACTCCGTGGCCGGCGCACCGCCACACGTTTGAGAACTTCCACCCGAAACCAAAGGGGGATCGAGACGGATATCGTTGCCGCAATGGGCAGCTTCAAGCGCCACGGCGGTTTCCGCAAAGGGATTCGGGTCCTCGACTGGCTTCAATCTCTGTTGAGAAACAACAGGTTAGCTGAGGAAGGGCCCGGTGGCCGCTCGTCGCCTTGCAACGGCGTCTTTTAGGCGCATGGAGTCGCTCTTGCAAGCGCCCGCGTAGCGCTGTTCGGAGGTCGGAGCACTCATGGGATTCGGCAAGGTTCGGTTAACCAATCGATTGCCATGGTCTACTATTCACCTCGCTGAGCTTAGCGCAGCCGATCGTCTGGGGACTTCGTGCTCACCGGCCAACTCCGAGCAGCGTGCTGGCGCGTCTGCACCGCCCTTGCCCTTGCGGCGCTTGCCGTCGGGGTGGGGTGGCCGGTCGTCGCTCAGATAGACCCACCCAACGTCGTCACCGAGATGCGCGTCGTCGGTGACGACACGCGAACGCGCTTCATTGCCGACCTGACGACAGAGGTCGATGTCGAGGTCTTCGCGCTGGCCGATCCGAACCGCGTCGTCATCGACATGCCGGAGGTTCATTTCGAGGTCGATCCGGCTCTCGGCTCAGAGGGCTTTGCGCTGATTACCGCCTATCGGTTTGGCCTCATTTCGCGCGGTCAGTCGCGGATTGTCCTCGACGTCGCCGAACCTGTCGCCGTCGCCGACAGCTTCGTGATTCCGGCAGTTCCCGGTCAGCCTGCGAGGCTCGTCATCGACCTCGTGCCGACGAGCCTCGATGCTTTTCGCGCCGCAGCGCTCGACTACCAGTCGATCGCGCCCGAGACCGACCCGGTCCCACTTGGCGATTCCGACGATGGTCAACTGACGATCGTCCTCGATCCCGGGCATGGCGGCGTCGATCCGGGGGCGGTGAGGGGCGACGTTCTGGAGAAGGACATCGTCCTCGACTTCGCGCTCGAGCTCGCTCGCCAGCTGGAGGCGGTCGGGCGCTACGAGGTCATCCTGACGCGCGAGGACGACAGCTTCCTTTCGCTCAATGAGCGCGTCGAGTTTGCCCGCCAGCGCCGCGCCGACATCTTCATCTCGCTCCACGCCGATACGTTTCCGGGCTCGTCGGCGGTACGCGGCACGGCGATCTACACCGTGTCGGAGCGCGCTTCGAATCAGATGGTCGCCGAGATTGCGGCCCGGGAGAATCAGTCGGACATCCTGGCCGGCATGAACATCCACGACGCGCCCGGCGAAGTGGCCGATATCCTGATCGACCTTGCTCGCCGCGAGACAAAGAACTTCTCCGTCCTGCTCGCCCGAGGCCTTCTGGACGAGCTGGATGCGGCTACGCGCCTCACAAACAACCCGCATCAGGAAGCCGGTTTCGTCGTCCTTATGGCGCCGGACGTTCCATCCGTGCTTGTCGAGCTGGGTTTCCTGTCGAACCCCGAGGATCAGCGGATTCTGCAGACCCAGGCCTGGCGGGAAGAGACGGCGGCAGCGATGGTCGAGGGGATCGCAGCCTTTTTCGCCACCCGGGTTGCCGGCAGCGCCCTTCGCTAGCCAGATTAGCCGAGGCCGATCACGGCAGTTTGCGGCTTGGCGGCGTCATTTCAACGCCCTATTTGAGGTCAAGAACACGGTTTGTCCGGCGTTGACCCGGGTCCACAAAAGGTGATGTGACAGATGGCCCGGCAAATGGAAGAGTGGGTCCCGGTAGCAGTGGTGGGGCCGAACGCGCCCGCCGCGAGCAGAATCGCCCCTTTCGGCGCTCGTCGTCGTGGCGATTTCCTGAACTGAATCAGAGATGTTTCTTCGTGTCCTTGGATACTTGTTTGGGATCGGGGCTGTGTTTTTCCTAGCGCTCGCCGCCGCAGCCGCTTGGTTCGTCTCCGACATTTCCTCGGATGTGCCGAGCTATGACGTGCTGGAGGAGTGGTCACCTCCGATCATGACCCGCGTCTATGCCTCGGACGGCCAACTGCTCGACGAGCTGGCGCGCGAGCGACGCACCTATCTGCCGATCGAATCGATCCCGCAGCGCCTGATTGCCGCCGTGCTCTCCGCGGAGGACAAGAATTTCTACTCCCATTCGGGGCTCGATTATTACGGCATCGCCCGCGCCGCGCTCGACAACGTCCAGTCGTTCCTGTCGGGCGGTGGCATCGCCGGCGGTGCTTCGACGATCACCCAGCAGGTCGCCAAGAACTTCCTGCTGACCGCCGATCAGACCTGGGATCGGAAGGTGAAGGAGATGATCCTCGCCCTGCGCATCGAGACGGCCTTCACCAAGGACGAGATCCTGGAGCTCTATCTGAACTCGAACGAGTTCGGCCTGCGCTCCTTCGGCGTCGCGTCGGCGGCGCTCATCTATTTCAACAAGGCGGTCCACGAACTCACCATTGCCGAATGCGCCTATCTCGCGGCTCTGCTTCGCAGCCCGCCGCTCTATCATCCGTTCCGCTACACCGACCGCGCCATCGAACGGCGCAATTGGGTGATCGACCGCATGGTCGAGAACGGCTACGTCACCGCCGCCGAAGGCGAGGCGGCCAAGGCAGAGGACCTCGGCGTGGTTGTCCAATCGGACAATCCGGACGTCTTCGCCGAGGAGTATATCGACCCGACCTATGAGGATTTCCTCCGCGAGAACTACGGCGACGTGATTGCCTCGCTCGGCGGCATCCCGACCCGGACCGCCGACTATTTCGCCGAGGAGGTCCGCCGCGAACTCCTCGCAATGTATGGCGAGGAGATGGTCTATGAGGGCGGGCTGACGGTGCGCACCTCGCTTGATCCCGACATGCAGATCGCGGCGCGGCGCGTCCTGATGGACGCGCTCATCGAATACGACGAAGCGCAGGGCTGGCGCGGGCCGGTGACCACGGTCGAGATCGGCGACGATTGGGGTATCCCGCTGGGCGAGGTGAGCGGCCTCGGCGACGTCTTCGAATGGGACCTTGCCGTCGTACTCGAGACATCGGGCGGCGAGGCCTCGATCGGGCTTCAGCCAGAGCGCGATCCGGCCGGCGGCATCCGGCCGGAACGCGAGACCGGCGTCATCCCGGCCTCCGGCAGCAGCTGGGCCGGCAACCCGCTTTCCGTGGGCGACGTCGTCTTTGTCGAGGAAACCTCGGAGGGCTCCTATCGCCTTCGTCAGGAGCCCGAGGTGAACGGCTCGCTGGTCGCGATGAACCCGACGACCGGACGCGTGCTGGCGATGGTCGGCGGCTTCAGCTTCTCCTCCAGCCAGTTCAACCGGGCGACGCAGGCGCTCCGCCAGCCGGGTTCCTCGTTCAAGCCGTTCGTCTACGCGGCCGCGCTCGATAATGGCTACACGCCGTCATCGGTGGTCATGGATGCGCCGGTCGAGATCGTTCAGGAGGGCACCGGCGAGGTCTGGCGCCCACAGAATTACTCCAACCGCTATTACGGCCCGTCGACACTCCGCGTCGGCATCGAACAGTCGCGGAACGTGATGACCGTGCGCCTTGCCCAGGACATGGGCATGCCGCTGGTCGCCGAGTATGCCGAACGCTTCGGCGTCTATGACGACATGCTGCCGGTGCTGTCGATGGCGCTCGGTTCCGGCGAGACCACCGTGATGCGCATGGTGTCGGCCTATTCCGTGCTCGCCAATGGCGGCCGCGCGGTGACGCCGACGCTTATCGACCGCGTGCAGGATCGAAATGGCGAGACCATCTTCCAGCACGAGGAGCGATCCTGCGCAGGCTGCGAGGCCGCCAGCTGGAACGGTCAGGAGGAGCCTGTCATCCAGGACAATCGTGACCAGGTGCTTGACCCGATGACCGCCTACCAGATCACCTCGATGCTGGAGGGCGTGGTGCAGCGCGGCACCGCGACGGTCGTTCGCTCGGTCGATCGTCCGATCGCCGGCAAGACCGGAACCACCAACGACTATCACGACGCCTGGTTCGTCGGTTATTCGCCTGACCTCGTGGTCGGCGTTTTCATCGGCTACGACACGCCGCGCAACCTGGGCGGTGGTGGCACCACCGGTGGCGAGCTTGCCGCGCCGGTGTTCACCGACTTCATGTCCGTGGCGCTTTCCGATTCGCCGCCTATCCCGTTCGCGGTGCCGCCGGGCATGCAGCTGATCCCGATCGATCGCGCCACCGGGCTTCGCGTCGCCGGCGGCGGACAGGGGACGATCCTGGAGGCGTTCCGGCCGGGCACCTCGCCGCCGAGCGACTATTCGATCATCGGCTTCGTCGACGCGCTCGGCCAGCCGCTCGTGGTCGACCCCAATGCCGACCGCGCGGTGATCCTCGGCCAGGGCGGGCTCTACTAGCCCGTCCAATTGACAGGCGATCCGGCGTGCCTATCTTCCGCCGCCATCGCAGCGACGATGACCGTCGTTCCGTAGAGTTGGTGGAGCCGGAATGGGCGCAGAGACTCAGGCAATCGTCGACCAGATCAAGCAGGCGACCGACCTGCTGAGGAGGCATCTTTGACTGGGATGCAGCCAACGCCCGCCTCGCCGAACTGAACGCCAAGGCCGAAGATCCGTCCATCTGGGACGATCCGGAGAACGCCCAGTCGCTGATGCGCGAGCGCCAGCGTCTCGCCGATCAGATCGAGGCGGTGTCGCGCCTCGATCAGGAACTCAACGATCAGGTCGAACTCATCGAACTCGCCGAGGCGGAGGGCGACGAAGCCGTCGCCGCCGAAGCCGAGCAGCGCCTGCGCTCGCTTCTCGCCACGTCGGAGCGCCGCCAGATCGAATCGATGCTTTCCGGCGAGGCCGACGCCAACGACACCTTCGTCGAGATCCACGCCGGCGCCGGCGGCACGGAGAGCCAGGACTGGGCCGAGATGCTGCTGCGCATGTATGTGCGCTGGGCCGAGCAGCACGGCTACAAGGTCGAGTATCTCGAACAGGCGGACGGCGAAGAGGCCGGCATCAAGCGGGCGACGATCCTCGTCAAGGGCGACAACGCCTATGGCTGGCTGAAGACCGAATCCGGCGTCCACCGGCTTGTTCGGATCTCGCCTTTCGATTCCGCCGCGCGGCGCCACACCTCGTTTGCCTCGGTCGGCGTCTTCCCGGTCGTCGACGATACGATCGACATCGAGATCAATCCGTCGGACGTCCGCACCGATACCTATCGCGCCTCCGGCGCCGGCGGCCAGCACATCAACACCACCGATTCCGCGGTGCGGCTGACGCACATCCCCACCGGCATCCAGGTCGCCTGCCAGAGCGAGCGCTCGCAGCACAAGAATCGCGACACCGCATGGACGATGCTGAAGGCCCGGCTCTACGAGCTCGAACTGGAGAAACGCGAGGAGGCCGCGATGGCCGAAGCGTCGAGCAAGACCGAGATCGGCTGGGGCCACCAGATTCGGTCTTAT
>Ga0180431_10010448_pt1 | contig 10311 bp, 19 predicted proteins | sample SS_ome_11_FD_132459 | JGI IMG/M metagenome (GOLD analysis project Ga0180431, IMG submission 132459) | Hypersaline lake sediment archaeal communities from the Salton Sea, California, USA - SS_1_MS_1 metaG | ecosystem: Environmental > Aquatic > Non-marine Saline and Alkaline > Hypersaline >... | reverse complement strand
TGAACCAACTCGTGGAAAGTCCCCGCGTATTTCCTGGCGTGCTCCAAAAAATGAGTAAGGTCCGAGATTCCAATAGGGGGCAGTGGCAACGGGCTCACTGCAGTAGTGCCAACTCGTGTGAAACCAAGAAGTTGCCGCACACGCTTGCCGAGAATGTCACCTAGTGCCTCTACAGCGGTTTCCTGGGATGCGAAGCAGTTGCCAAGCGGGTCAAGTATCGTTCCTTCGACAATATTCCCGCGTTTCTCGAATTCCACCAGCAGATTGGCTTTCACCTTGAGGGCTCGGGCAATCAGTCCCATGGTGCTGTATTTGCCACCGGGATTGTACTTCGAGGCAACCAGGATGCATTTAGGATTTTCCTCTTTGATGCCGGGTAGCAGTTTTTCGCGCTCATTGGAAACCCTCGGGAACCAATAAACGACATCGTAGTCAGATACTTGGTGCGCCAGGTCAACAAGCACGTCAAATTCACCACCGTTGCGCACTACGAAGCCAGCGTCACCAACCTCCAGTCGACAGGCGAGTTTGTGCATGTAGCCAGAACACCGCGTTTCTTTCGGCGCACCCCAGTCCCCAGCGACAAATAAAGTCTTCACCGCCTATTCCTCTCACCGCAACAAATGCGCTTCATAGCCCCGATGTTGTCTGCGTCAAGAAACACCTACTGCGAGTTCTCTCTTCCCGCGCACAGGCTCCCATATAGGCTCCGTAAACTTATCCACGATTTCCCGGCAGGTTTTCTTTTCCAGAATAGCCTGCTGCAACACCGCACCCGTCAAGTTCCTAACTTTCAGAATCCTCCCAGACAACATGTTGAAATCTTCGTCTGAGAAAAACCGCTTCAGGAAAGCCACAAACATCTCCATGTTCAAGTAACCGATTTCCAACTTCAAATCGCATCGACCGGGACGGAGGACAGCGTCATCAATCTTTTCCGGATGATTTGCCGTCATGACCAAAATGCGACCGTGACCAGAGACGATACCGTTCATGGCATTCAATAAATCGGACGTGCTGTAGAAACTATCACGAACCCCCTCCCGACCGGACGCCTCCGGTTTCTCGGGTTCTTCCTTGTCGGTTTCCTCCTCTTCTTCTCGCCCCCACCGCCGATTCTCTATTGTTCTTTTCTGAGCAGTCGGACAACCGTCGATGTCCTCCACGACGGTAATGCTATTCTCCTCGACGCTTTGTAGGACTTCTGGCTTGAACGCCAACCCTAATGCCGACACGATGTAGATGTCCCGATTGAGATAAGAAGCAAGCGCCTGAATGAGAGATGTCTTACCTGTCCCCGGCGGTCCATACAACAGAATGCCCAGAGAGTAGGGAACGCCATGCCTCACGTACCACTCCTCCGCCGCCACAAAATCATCAACTGCTCCTAACAATCTCCGCAGAACTCCTGGTTCGACAATGACACTATCAAAACCACGCTTCGGCTGGCGACCGAGAAACGACCAGCCCGACTTCTCTGCGGAAAACACCTCTATACGATTTGCTTTTTCGTCACGTTCAGAAATCTCGGTGATGAGTCTATCGAACAATGCATGAGACCTACCAATCTTCATGATGCTGATAATTTCCTTATCAAATTCTGACTTGTTCTCCAGCCCTCTGAGATTTACCAGGAGAGGAGCCCATCCGTACCAAACCACGTGATTGCCATAGCCAACCGATTTGGTAGTTGAGGAATTAGATCCCCACTTGCCATTTGAGACCTTAATCCTACGGAATTTATCAGCATAGCCGTTCTTCTCGAACCACTGAAGCAGGTTGTGAAACGAAGTATTCTGGCTCGTCGTCACAAACTCAGTCGTCGCGTGTTTGACGCAGAACCCCCATATACGCCTGGGCACCTCCCGGCAGGCATAAGTGATGACGCCCATGAACCAGAGACTGATTGCTCCGCCTATCATCTGGTTGCCTGCAGAGAGATTATTGATGTACTCGAAAAGCTCCTGAATCATCCACCTTCCTCCCATCTCCTAAAGCCCGAAGACGCCCGAAATCGAACCGAGATCTTGATGCGAACTTCGGAAGAGCATCTGACCAAGGATTCCCCGCCAATTAACCTTTGAAGAAAGACCAGCCACCTGGAGGAGAAAAGATTTTTGGCATCCGTGGAATTAACTTTCGTGCCACCAAATCTCTCTCCGGCATCTGTGGGGTCTTTTCCTTGATCTTGTTTTTCTTGACATCCTGATAAACGCAAACCTCCGTCTGGCTCTTTGTGTCATAAGTCCTATTTCCCCCACCATACGTAACTGAGAATGTTGTCCCATCATCATTGCGATATGTATACGTCGCACAACAAGTGGTCGTGGTGCTGTCAACAGTGTTAGCATGTGTTGCATCAGTCACATACTCAGCGCTTACCACAATGTCCTCCCAACCAAGCCACGTGACTACCGTAGTCTTTGGTGTCGTTATTGCTTCTCAGTCATTGATGCACTGCTTACCACATGCTCCAGGTAAAAAGGACACCGGTCTGACGTGCATTTTCGTCCGTGGCGCGGCTCGGTCACCCTGCACTTTTTCTGTCCTTTGTCCGCGCCCTTCAGGTAATTTTTTCCTCTTCTGACACACTCGTTACAAATGCTCGGAACTATCAGGACCTTCGCCATTTTTCTCAAAGCCTCAATATGCCAGTGAATTCGGAAAACAAACAGCGCTTTCTTAGCCGCCACACACTACGGAAACCTCTCTCACGTCATCAGATAAAACATGCTCGGGTTCATATGGACACTGCTGCGCCCCCAAAGGACAAGACAACACGTTTTTCTCCTCCCACTGAGTATCGTTTTCTCCAAGCCACGAGAAGCCGTTTTTCTGGAAACAAAGCACACACACGTCCTTGCAACGAACAAAAATCATAGCGGCTCCTTCCCATGAGCGCACCACCCGAGATTCTGCGGTCCCCTCAACCACCAGTCAACTGCCTATATCTGGATTCGCTTATCTCATAGTAACTGTCGCACGTCTCGCACTTGAGACACCATGCGTCCTGACCGCCTCCAATTCCAAAAGGAGCCATCTTCCAATATTCGTGCGGAACGAGATTGTGAAAAAACCTGCAACGCCAATATCGTGGACGCATAAACCTGTCGCACTTGGAAAAGTAAAGAAAAAGCCAAAGAATCACCCAGACAATCACCACGAAAACAGCAGTACCAAAAGACGCCATGACCATCTTGAGCACTTCCACTTGACTTCTCCAAAAGGAAAGGGGAGCCGGCGCGGTACTGCAGATTCGGGAAATGAAGTTTACGGTCTGCGTTTTGGAGACGACAGTTCTTGGCTTCGTTCTACAGTCTAAGGCGAATGAAATTAGAGACCGTCGCCTGTATCAATCCGAATAGGTCTGCCGTCGCTGCAAGTACCGTCCGCGCTCCCCTTTCAATTCATCCGACTTCAATCTCTCCATTCAGAGCACAAATCAAATCGTCTGTCTTCCGCAATTCCTCCTCCAGTCTGTCAATGCGGATGTCCAGTTCTTTGGCACTTTCCCGATGCTTTTGTTCGGGAGCGTCTTCATCCCATCGGTACGGCACTGCATCGACCACCTGCCGAAGTCCGCGCGTGTGTTCCAGTTCAGCCTTAATCTCACCTTTCCTGATGATGCAGTGCTGAACACAGACGCCGCCCGTGTCCTTGTGATTGGCAGTATCAATAGCGACCTTGAGTGAAAAAAGTTCGCTCCGGGCGTCCTTCAAACTGAGCACCATTCCTTCGTAGTCCACCTGGTTGTAAGTCTCGTGCCCTTCCAAGTAGGTCATCGCCTGCTGGACTCGTGCCTCTAATTTGTGAACGAGAGCCAGCAGTTCGTTCTTCTTGCGCATTGCCTGGGCCAAATTCATCTCTTGTCCTCCTCTAGGTCTTGTGTGACTAGCAATTGTTCAAGCCAATAAAAGCAGCCTTCTGGCACCGCGCAGGTCTCGTTGACCAGCCCCCGTGCAACTCCCTCGCGATTTCTGGCTGAGCATATAAGAACACCATATTTTTCGGTCAACGCCGTAAAGTCTGGCGCTCCCAGTCCGTGTCTCTTCGCGCATTTGAGACATATGCGCAAGTCAAGCACACCTAGTTACCAGTCCAAGGCGTCGCGTGTCCCTCTTGTAGCAGTACTTCCCGGATGTCAAGTCGTCCGTCGCCCGTCACATACAGAACCGAGCCAAGAACTCTGCCAAAGTTGTCTGATTTCCCGGAATACAGGAAAAACAAGCCATCAGCCGTTGTCAATCGCTCTCTCACGAAATCAGTGGCAGCCCGGGCTCTTATTTTCTCAGCAGCCTTTTCTTCGTCTGTCCCCTTGCGCGGTCTCAGTTCCGGCGTGTCGACCCCCTCCAATCGAATTCTTTTGAGCAGAACAATGTCTTCCCACGCCTTGATTCTCAAATCGTAGGTGTCCCCGTCTACCACCCTGACCAATTCGCTGTGGAAAATGTTCTTCTCGGGGGCTTCCAAAACACGCTGAAAGCCGATTTGGCGTGTCTTTTCTGCCTTCTCGGGACTCGAATCGGATACAATCCCCGCCTCCAGGCGCTCACGCTCGGCTCCCCTGCCGCCAACATAACCACCAACAGCAACACAAACTACTGCAATTATTATGGTTCCCAGCGCATACCATATCCCTGTCTCCGGGTTTCTCGCCATTCTCGGTCCTCCTCAAAGTGTGATTTTCCCCATTATACCGTCTAGGTTGATTTTTCGTGCGTTTTTTTTGCTTTTCAGCGAATTCCAAACAAAACGAGAAGAGCCCTGGGACGCCTGGGGCTCTTCTCTGATTGACGCGCAATGCCACTCAATCATTCTTAGGCAGCGTTAGTCCGCAATGGGAACCAGCCCTTGCTTTTGCGCCACCTGCGAATTCGAGCGCGCATTCCTTTTTCTGTCACGCCGTACTCTTTGGCGATATCGACCACTTTCTCGTCTTCCGCCCACATCCGGCGTGCCTTTTCCCAGCGCTCCTCGGCGGTCAGCAACGGCGGCAAGTCAACCGTGAGCAACTGAGCATTTCTGGCCATCCGTCTGGCCGACGCAGCCTCGATTTTGTGCGCACCTTTTAAGTGCCTCACATAGGCCGCTCTTTGGTGCATCGGGACCTCGCCAGCAGCCCGGCGTATCGCGATGCCCTGATTACAGACTGAGCAGATAATCATAACTGCTCTCCCTTCTAGCCCCCGCAAGGGCAAGTTGGGCGTCCCACTTGATTGTCACGTCGCGCGTCAATCTCCTTTCAATTCAATCTGCTGACCTACATGGCTTCTTTCGTGGCACCTTGTAACTCATATGGTGCTGCCTGCTTATGGCACAATCACAAGTTGGCAATTCGCTCTCTTCGGAAGGTTTGTTCAAGGCACAGGTTTTTTCGTGGGTCAAACGCCTTGCCGACCACTTCTCCCAGTCCCACTGGCACATAACCTCGTGCATCAAAAATCGAAAGCAGGTCTCGTCGTACTCGCGTTCCTTCCAGGCTTCATGCTCCCACAAGACAACGTATTCCAAAGCGTCCAAAAGCGACGGCATTGCCAGCGCCCTCTCAACAGCATCATGGGCGTTACCAAGGTCATTTTTGACTACCATGCTGTCTGACACTTCTTTCAACAGGTTTTGATTTGCTGTCATCGCTTCCCTCCGTCTCCCTTCATTAAATGCTCAACAGAATAAGGACATGAACTGAAATTCGAACATGCTATTGTGCCCTCTTGCCAGCGCCGTTCATCGTCCTCGTCCCATTCACTTCCTTTGCACCGTTGACAGAACACTTTTTTCTTGCCTGTGTGCGAGCGCCAATTCGACCAGACACGCAAATACGGCTCAGCCTCACCATCGCTCGACTCAATCGTGCGTATGTCGGTTTGAATGAATTGCTCTGCCTGCCGTAGCCCCCACACCAAATCTTCTCGCGTAGAGGCACTAACGACCACGCTCGCCCGATTCCGACTCTCTGCCATGCCTTTCCTTCCTGGGGAAATCGTCATCCCCTCCGCACTGGTTCAGCCAATCGGTTTTTCCCAGCCGACTGGTCAATACTCAAAATCCTGCTTTCATGCACTTTCTCTACCTGTCCCCCGGAGAAACTGACCACATAAAAACGACCAGCCGTCGCCACCACAATACCACTCGCAACAGCAGGAATAGCCTGCAAGTTCACCAAGAATGCTCCCTCCTTCTCGTATTCCCGTTCTTCTCGCACACTAAGGCCAATGTCAACCTGTACATAATCTGCTACCTTGACCTTCATGAATCTCGTCCCTTTCATTGGGAAACACTGCCGCTGTGGACGTCACAAAGGGCTCCTGCATATCGACTCGTATATCCGGTTCACAACGTCTTCTTGCTTGGGAGAAGGATTAAAGGGCAATCGCTCGTCAACATCGGCAATGAAATCAAAATCCCATTGCGTGATGTAGCCCTCGTCGCGAGCCTCCTCGGCTACTTCCGCTATCTCCCTCACCTTCTCCGCAAAAGTCATCGCCATTTTTCTCTTCTCCTCCCGGGAACCTTATGCATTATACCATTTCAGTTGGTTTCTCTAGCCATTTTTTTCAAGTAGTAGATGTTCGACAGAATAACCACACCAAGGCGGCGCAGGACCAGATGCACAATCACAGTTTGTTGCATAAGTCCACCACATACGCGAATTTTCCCGTGTCCCCCAACAGCACTGCGTCGTCACCAACCGAGTTAGAAATCACCAATGAACCTACTCAGTCGGGTGCGCCGCCTTAAATGAAATCTCCTGTGTCAACGACGGAAACCTTTGACGGACGACAAACGTGTTGAATATCCTAGCCGTGTGAATGCTTGGCTGCCCGTGCGTAACAATGTGTATCTCGTCATAGCCCTCCCCTGTGACCGGCGGCTCTGTGCGCTTGTAAAACTCACCAATTACTTTTTCCGGCACTTTTCTCTCGCGTGTTCTGTTGCGCTGCAGACACTCATCAAGAGAACAATCGAAGTAATACGCAATAACCCTGAATCCTCTCGCTCTCGCAGGACCGATGTAGCGTTCCCTCTCCTTGCGGGTAGGATTGGTATTGTCCACCACGAATCCAGCGAAAGTGGTCAGGCAGGCGGCTACAAATTGTTGTTCCCGCTGGCGTGTTCCGAGCATGTCCAAGTTGATGCGGACATGGCTATCTCCAAAACGCTGCTGATAGAACGTGGATTTGCCGGAGGCTTGCATGCCGATGAAGATAATGGCTTCGCGTTCCATGTCATCCTTCCTGCTTGTTGTGCCAGGTCCATACATTCGTCGAGAAGGGACAAATGTACTCCGCCATCTCCCGGAAGGTGTGTGCGAGGTCAACACCCAAGCGTTCCGTCTCAATCATCCCTGGACTCATCCTCACGCAAATCATTGAGTCGCCCCTGCATGCGCTTGCTCAAACTGTCAAGCATAGACGCCGCTCGGAGCGCCAGCGTGTGCATTACATCTAATTCCTCGCGCTCGTTGGCGTCTTTCATCTTGTGACTGTAGGGGATGAGGGGCACCCGCTGCCGTTCAAAACGCGTGCGGTCAATAACGTGAATTTCCGCGCAACACAATTCACTCTCATCAGGCTCGAATTTGGCCCTGGCAATACGCTGGAACAAAAAACGCAAATCCTCCATCTCCTCGGGAGTCACCTCGGGCCATCCCCCACCCACGGACGGCTTCTGCTGCGCCAAGAACTCCCGTAGGTCGTCCAGAATCGACACCACTTCGACCTCACGCTCGGACTCCTGCTTCTCCAGGCTTTTAACGTGTTCGCGCATGTCATCCTCTGACATGATTAAGCCCACATGCCACTTTCCACAAAAGACACAAGAGTAGGCTTCTATCCCGACAAAGGGATTGTCGCTTACCCATTGTTTTGCCTCACTCTCAGTTTCGAATGGACGTTTAGCTTTGCAGACGCTCTCGTGCCCCCATGTATGCTGTAGAACGCGATATAGGTCTGACTTGGTCATCTCGTCAACCAACATGTCTTCTCCTCCTTCACCAGCGCCAGAAGACACATCGGAAGTTCCTCACGGCTCACCGCTTGCGTCGAGCCGTCGGACAAGACGTAAGCCCTCTGCCCACTCCATTCCAAACAGTTAGCCACCATAAATTCGGCTTTAGAATGCACACGGCTCGCTTCGGCAACCTCCAGCAACTCCTCATCTGTCATGCCAACCTGCAACTTGAACTTGACAAGAATTCCCTCGTAGCCCCAACGTTGCCGGAGTACATCTACGATCTTCTCGGTGGGCTCAAGTTTCAAAAACAGTTCCTCGTGCTCCGAGTCCACCTTTTTTGAGGCGTCGAGGTTGCGCAACTTCACAAAGGTTTCTTCGCGGTCTGGCTCCCCTATTCGAACGTCAATCTTTTTCATCGTCTCAGATTGGATATATGTTCCTTCAACACGGTAGTCAGAGACGGCGGCGCTATGTACCACGACATCCGGAGGTCCTGACTCGTCAAGTACGGATGCCTCCATCTTATCGTACAATTCCGAATATGTCCGATATCTCTCCACCCGCAGATCAACGCCAAGATCAATTTGCGGACATGGATCAGAAGTCAACAGGGTCACGTCATGTCCACACCCAGCGAAATGCTCGGCGATTGCTCTCCCGGTTCGTCCCCGGAAAATGTTCGAAATGCACCGCACCTGGTCAATCATTACGCGCGTCGATCCTGCCGTGACTAGAATCCTCATTCTGCCCCCTCCTCGATAAATCGCACGACAGTCTTGGTGGAGGGAAGTACGCCTCGCCCTTCACCACCGCACGCAAGCGCTCCAATTTCGGGCTCCAAAAATTCGTATCCCATACCCTCCAGGCATTCCACATTGCATCGCACGATCCCGTTTTCCCACATGACAGCATTCATAGCCGGGCAAATGCGTTTGTCTTTGGCAGCAGGGAGCGCAAGATGAATAGTTGACAACACGTCGTCGGCAATCCCACACGCCATTTTGCCAATAAAATTCGCCGTGGCTGGGCAAACAGTAAAAACATCACACCATTGAGCCTTTTCGATGTGCGTAACCAATCCCTCAACCTCAGATGTCAATGACGAAATCACCCTGTGTCCTGACATCACGGACAGCGACATCTCTGTCACAAATTGCAACGATGCAGCGGTCACCACAACCTCCACGTCATGTCCTCGCTTCCGCAATGAAGACAGGATGGTCGGAGTCTTATAGGCAGCGATCCCACCCGTCACACCAAAGAGAATTTTCACAAGAACACCTTTCGTTACAACTCCAGAAAAAACTACCGAACCGTCGCTACTTGTAGTCCCCGTATAAGTCTTTTCCAGTGAGCCTGCGTTTCAGTTTGGCTCGCACTTCCTTTGCGACCCATTTTTCGTGTTTCTTCCCCTCGTCCGTCTGTAGATAATGCCGGTACTCGAACCACACCGCCCCCGGGGATGTCATTTGCTGCGTCGTCCACTCCCTGAAGCCCTCCTCAATGGAAACCGCCGCCACGCGCGTCTTCCACGTAGGCACAAAAGGCATCACATCACCCGCAACAGCCGAATACAATGAAAAGCGATCCAGGAGCGTCATCGTAAAACCACGCAATGCCGGCGGATGATCACCAATGGCTTCATCCCAGGCTTTCTGCCGCTTTTTCCACTCCCTTGCGGTGATGTTTTTGGGTCTGTCTGCCTGATTTTGGTAATGGTAGTCAATGAACCACGGCTGCTCACAGAACAGTCGTGCCAAGTTACGCATCTCACACCAGTAAATCCCAAGGGTGGTCCGACGGGAAGCCGGGATCACGGTCACTTCGCAGTGAAAATCATAAGACGGGTTGCGAATCTTGGTCTGCTCAATTTCGCGATTCTCCTGCTGTATGTGCGCCCACGCCTCTGCTATTGGCGGAGCATCGCAGTTCTTATCCCAAGGCACTGGTCTGCCGACACATCGACCATCAAAAACGGAGGTTGCTAACTCTGCTGCAAGCGTTTGTGCGTGCCTTGCCGATGCCTTCTTCACCACATCCTGGAAGGTAAGAAGTTGATTGTATATGACCATGAGATTCGGTTGCTTGAATCGAAAGCCGTTGTAAATTTTGGTGCTCATCCCTTGGTCTCCCGCCGAAGATTAAAGATCTCGTTTGCCGTTCTTATTTGTTGTACCATACCCACACGGTGCCGCCCAGATAATCGCCGTTGCTCAGAGACACCACCGCCGGATGCAAATGCCCATCCCCGTCGTTGGGATAGGTGAAGTCCGTGTAGCCGTGCCCCAGAAATGCCTTATCAATATCAGACAAGGGAAATGTCTTGGCGAGGATAGGATTGCAGCCTCCTGGGTGGGT
>Ga0180431_10010444_pt1 | contig 10311 bp, 11 predicted proteins | sample SS_ome_11_FD_132459 | JGI IMG/M metagenome (GOLD analysis project Ga0180431, IMG submission 132459) | Hypersaline lake sediment archaeal communities from the Salton Sea, California, USA - SS_1_MS_1 metaG | ecosystem: Environmental > Aquatic > Non-marine Saline and Alkaline > Hypersaline >... | reverse complement strand
GGGACTGAAGCGCTCGTTCTTGTCGCTGTCGAAATCCATCAGGATACCGGCTGTGAAGACCTTGTCGAATTTCCAGGTAATCCAGAATCCCTCTACCCCGTGGTTGTCGTAGCTCACTTCGATGCGGGCGTCCATAAACACGTGGGGATGGGCGAAGGCGCCCCATAGTATCGTGGTCCCTATTATGACAGTGAGAATGCTTCGTTTCATGTTCTGCGCCTATCAGAGCCTTCTCATCTTTGAGTGAGCTTCCTGCGTTTGCCCAGGTGCTTGAGAACCGGACCCAGGGTGACAACCAGCAGATAAACCACCCCGGCCAGGACGATGATGGTGGCTCCGGCGGGAAGGTCGGGACGATAGCTCACCGCCAATCCTCCGACCATGAACAGCAGATTCAGCCCGATCGCCGCCAGGATCGTCTGCCACAGCTGCCGGGTCAGAAACGCCGCAGTGGCGGCGGGTAGGGAGAGCAGGGCGATGACCATGACGATTCCAACGACCTGGACCAGGGTGACCACGGTCAGGGCGGTGAGACAGAGCAACAGAATGTAGAACAGTTCCACCGAGACCCCGCGCAGGCGGGCGAACTCCTCGTCGAAGCAGATCGCCTCCAGCTGGTGGTAGAACAGGAAGCTGACCGCCACCACCAGCAGATCCAGTCCCACGATCAGCATTAGATCCACCCGTCGAACCATGAGGATGTTCCCGAACAGGTAGCTCATCAGGTCTTCGTTGTATCCGGCGGTGCGGGTGATGAAGATGATTCCTACCGCCATGCCGATGGCCCAGACGGCGCTCAGGACGGTGTCCTCCCTCTCCTTGCCGTAGAGGCTCACCATGCCGATGACGATGGCCGACAGCAGGGCCGCGAACACGGCTCCGTGGATCGGGCTCAAGAACTCCCAGCCCAAATTCCGCTGCAGGTAGCGGGCCGCCCCCATGCCGCCCAGCACCGAGTGGGCGATGGCCCCGGCGATATAGCTGATGCGCCGAACCGTAACGTAGCTGCCCACGATGCCGCAGGCCACCGAGGAGAGCATGCCGGCAATCAGGGCGTACTGTAGAAAGGTGTAGTGAGTCGCGTCTTGAAAGAACTCAATCATCCGCGCCGTCCATATCCGATCCCGGCAGTTTGTGATCGTGGCGGACAACGGCCATCTCGCTCCCGTACAGTTCCGCGATGATTCCTCCGTCCAGCTTGGCCGTCGGGTGCAGGATCACATTGCGGTTTACACACAGGCACTGCTTCACGAACTTGGTGACAAAGCCCACGTCGTGGGAGGCCATGAGGATGGTCAGGCGCCTGTTGAGTTTACGCAGAAGCTCGTACAACTTGGTTTCCGCCGTCCGGTCCACGTTGGCGGTGGGCTCATCCAGCAGGAGCAGCTCCGGTTTCGAGGCCAGAGCCCGGGCTATGAGCACCCGCTGCCGCTGGCCGCCGGAAAGGTCGGAGAAAGGACGGCTGTCCAGCTCGGCCAGCCCGACCTCCTCCAGAGCCACCAGGGCCGCTTGCCTGTCGGAGTTCCGATACGGTCCGGTGCGCAGGTTACCCAGCCGTCCCATGGCCACCACATCCCGCACCGAGATGGGAAAGCGAGGATCGAAGCGGGCGTACTGTGGCACATAGCCAACCCGGGTTCGGGCCCGCTCCGGGGATTGGCCGAAGATGCGGATCGTTCCGTGACCCGGTCGCAGCAGGCCGAGCAGCAGGCGGAAGAGGGTGGTCTTGCCGCCGCCGTTGGGTCCGATCAGACTGACCAGGTCCAGCGGAAAGATCTTGAAGTACACCCGGCTCAGCACCGGTTCGCCATTGTAGGAAAAACTCACATCGTGAACGGATATGACAGGTTCTATCGTAGACCCTCCTCGACGGCGCGGGCCATCTGTTCGAGATTCCGGATGTAATCCCGAGCCAGGGGATCGATCGGGATTACCGCCCCCCCGATCTCGGCGGCGACGGTCTCGGCGCTTTTACGAGAGAACTGGGGCTGCACGAAGATGACCCGTACACCCGTGCCGCGGGCCTGCTCGATCAGGCGGGCCAGCTGACGGGCGCTCGGCTCGGATCCACCGGTTTCCACGGCGATCTGCTCCAGGCCGTAGTCATCGGCGAAGTAGCCGAAGGAGGGATGGAAAACGAAGAACGGTTTTCCCTTCACCGCAGCCAGGATTCCGGCGATGCGACGATCCAGGGATTGCAGCTCTTCGATCAGTTGGCCGTAGCCTCTGTCATACAGCTCTTTGCCCGCCGGGTCCATTCGCAGGAAACTCTGGTGCATGGTCGCGGCCATCCGGATGGCGTTGCGCACGCTGAGCCAGATGTGGGGATCGCTTCCCTCCTGTTCATCCTCATCATGAGCGTGGCCGTCCATCCGCCGCAGGCGGATGCCTTCCCGGCAATCCACCACCAAGAGATCTTTCATCGTGCTCTGGATCCTGGGCATCAGGGTGTTCTCGAACTCCACGCCTATGCGTAGGAACGCGTCCGCTTCGGCCAGGCGGGCCATCTGCTGGGGGGTCGGCTCGAAGGTATGTGGATCCTGCCCCGGTTTCACCAGCACCTCCACCCGCACCCGCTCGCCGCCGATACGTTCGGCAAAGTAGGCCTGCGGCAGGATGCTGACGAACACGCTGAGTGTCTGTTGAGCGTTCGTCGCGGCGCGGTTTTCTCCGCCTCCCTTGGCAAATCCGAGGGTTGCTCCACACAGCCACAGCAGCCCGGCCATCAGCAGCGCCAGTACTCTGTGTCTCGATAATCGATCCATTTGCATATTCACTCGTGTTGGCCTACCTGCTCGCATGGTTCGGTCAGAGTCGATCTTTCGCCGGCGAGCAGCGCTGCTGCTCTATACCGCATCGCAGACCAGGACTACCGAACCGCACTCCTTGCACTCCCGGATGCCGTGGTGCTCGGCGAACTCCTGCCAGTGCCGTTTCTGGTCGGGCGAGAGAATGCCCTGTCCCTGGCAGAGCGGACAGAGGTGATCCAGGGAGCTCAAGATCGCAGAACGGATGAACTGGGAACGATTGGGTATGCGCCTCAGGATCTCGGCCAGCTGAGGATCCACCTTGAAGGAGATTACCTCATCTTTGTGTTGTTGCAGGGATGACATGTTTCCCTCCGTAGTAATACTAAGTATTATATCGGGCGTTCGAAAAGTCAACCGGCTAGGCGCGGTGCGCGCGGAGCAATTCCTCCAGGATTCTGCGGTCCTCTCGGCGTGCCGGCTGCTCTAGAAGCGGGCAGCGCGCCAACTCCGTCTTCCCCTCCAGCAACTCGGCTGCGAAGGCCATGCAGGTAGCGTAACCGCATTGTCCGCAGTTTGTGCGGGGCAACCGTCGATAGATCTGCATCAGGTTGATGGTGGGTCGTTTGTCATAGCGGGGTTCGAAACGCTCCCAATTAAGCCAGGTGTTGTTTACCAGAGAGATTGCGCGATCCACGAGTCCCTGCGCTTCCTGCCGGTCTTGGGCCGGTCCGGTCTTGATCTCCCGGGGCCGGAAAGCGAACTTGTACCGTTGATCCTTCCAAACCAGGACTTTGGCGGCGGGCTCGTATTCAGCTCCTTCCAGGCGCCCATTCAGATAGGGAAGAACAGCTTCGATGTCGCATTCAAGGGTTACCCGGGCGCTCCAGCTGGGGGCGCCTGGTAAACAAGGTGGAGAGAACAGCTCCAGCCGGTACCCGGTGATCAGCGGTTGAGTCGACCCGGGGTGTTCACTCTTTCCCTCGCCCATGCTGCTTCTCCGTTTCAATCCTTATCCAAGGGCAGGACTACCGGGTGGTCCTGATGCCACTGTACAGTCACCGGCACGCCATACACTTGTTCAATAATATCGCCGGTTATTTGTGATCTGTCTACCGCGGCAACTATCGTACCGGTTTTTAGAAACAGGAAGTTGTCGGCATAGCGAAAGGCCGTGTTCAGATCGTGCATCGTGATCACCGCGCACATCCGGTGGCCCCGCACGATGGTTCGCAGCAGCCGCAGGATGGCCAGCTGGTTCTTCAAGTCCAGGGAGGCGGTGGGCTCGTCCAGGAGCATCACCGTGGGCGCCTGGACCACGGCTCTGGCGATGCAGACCTTCTGGTATTCTCCTCCGCTCATCCGATCGGTATACCGCATGGAGAGGTACTCCAATTCCAGGCGCTTCAGCGTCGCTTGGGTCATTTCCATGTCGTGATGGGACACGTTCCAGCCGATATGTGGTTTTCTACCGAGGAGAACCGCATCGAAGGCTGAAATTCGCCGGGGCTCGTTCCTCTGGGCAACATAGGCCACCCGGCGGGCGATCTCCCGGGAGGAACAGTGGGCCAGGTCCTGCTCTTCGATCCGTACCGTCCCGGACTCAGGTCTGAGGATCCGATTGATGCAGCGAAGCAGGGTGGTTTTTCCCGCCCCGTTGGGTCCGAGGATGGCTGTGATCTGATGGGTATGGACCTCGAAAGTGATGTTTTTCAAAACGGGGTTGCTGTTGTAGCGGAAAGTGACGCCATCGACTCCGAGCATCATCGGCGGTAGCCCTTGACCAGAAGGTAGATAAACACCGGTGCGCCCATGAAAGCGGTCAGGATGGCGACGGGTAGCACATTGGGGGCAAGAACAATCCGCGCCACGGTGTCCGCGGCCAGAAGCAACAGCCCCCCGGCGATCAGGGTAGCTGGAATGAGGAAGCGGTGATCGTCCCCCACGATACGCCGGACCATGTGTGGGCAGACCAGGCCTACAAAACCGATGACCCCTACGAAGGCGATGATAGTAGCGGTAACCAGGGCGGCTACGACCATCCCTACCAGGCGGATCTGTTCGACCGGCACGCCCAACCCCCTGGCTGTCTCATCCCCCGCATCGATGGCGTTGTAATTCCAGCGGTTGAAGACGAAGTACACCGATGCGCCTACTGTGATGATGGAGATGGTGATCAGCTCCCGCCAGCTGGCCCGGCCCACGTCCCCGAAGGTCCAGAACACCATTGCGGCCAGCTGAACGTCGTCGGCGAAGTACTGCAGGAACATCGTCCCGGCGGTGAACAGGGAACCCAGGGCGACCCCCGCCAGGATCATCACCTCCGGAGAAGCCCGTTTGATTCTGGAGATGGCCAGGATCACGCCGGTGGCGACCAGGCAGGCCAGGAAGGCCGCCAGGGTGGTCAGGTAGGGGTTGGATATCGACAGAGCGTCGGCACCGGAGCTGCTCATGGCTCCCGATCCCAGGATCATCACAGAAAAGGCGGCGCCGAAAGCCGCGGCGTTGGCGATGCCGAGAGTGAAGGGGGAACCCAGAGGATTTCTCAGGATCGACTGCATGGACACCCCGGATACCGCCAGGCCGGCTCCCGCTGCCACGGCTGCCAGAGCCTGGGGCAGGCGGATGTTGAAGATGATGATCTCCCATTGCCGCGTGCCGCCGCTGCTGAACAGGGTGCGGAGAACCGCCCCGAGGGGTATGGGTACGGCTCCCACGGAGATGGATAAGACCAGCAGGATCAGCAGCAAAACGAGGCCCGCGGCATTGGCCGCGGCCTTTCTGCCGATGTAGCGGTTGTACTCCTGCGGGATTTTCCCGTCTTCCAGGTGCATGATTGATCGTTGCCTTCGATCTCAGAGGGGGATCTTGCGGAACACCATTTGCTGAAACGCCTTGTTCAGCTGTTGAAACACGGGCTTGCCCACGAGGAAGCTGTAGATCTCATCAGCGGCGGCGGCAGGATCGATGTCCTGAAAGCGCTCCGGATACAGTATTTTGCCCACGAAGTAGGCATCGGCCAGGATGGAGCCGTAGTTCCCCGTGTACCAGTTGTAAGGCAGCACTCCGTACACCTCCCCTTCCCGTACGGCTTTCAGCCCGGTGTAGGCCCGATCGTTCTGCAGCTCGTACACGGCGCTGGCCCGGGGATCCGACTGGAGGGTGGAGACGTCCACGAACAGCACGTCCGGGTCCCAGGCCACGATCTGCTCCTTGGCCACGTCCGCGTGCTCCATCTCCGCCAGGCTGCCACCCGGAGTGTAGGCCACGTTGGCTGCGTTGACGAACATGAAGGGAGGGTAGGTGGGCTCGGTGGACTGAAAACCGTGGGGTCCCCGGTAGGCGATGCCGCCGATGTAGCAGGACTTCTTCATATACTCCGGGATGTCTGCGGTCCGCCTGTCCAGATCGTCGATGGCCGCCTCGAAGAAGGCAATCACTTGCTTCGCCCTCTGCTCCCTGTTCATGACAGCAGCCATGGTTTGCAGGGCCGTGTAGAACTCTTCCCGGTAGCCCAACAGGTCGCCGTAGTTGAGAACCACCACGGGGATTCCCGTCTTCCTCTCAAGCTCCAGCGGATCGGTTCCCATTGAGGAGAAGGTCTTGAAGATCACCTGGGGCTGCGGATCCAGGGCGGCGATGAGCTCCGGGTTGTCGTGTCCCCGGAACTCCCCGAACAGGGGCAGAGAGGCGAACTGCGGATTGGCCAGGGCATAGGGCCTGGCGTCGAAGCGGGGGCGCCGTCCCTCCATGTCATCCACGGCCACTGCCCGATCCTGAGCCTGGAGGTAGGTAAGCAGACGCAGGCTTCCCGGACCGGAGCAGATTACGGCTTGAGGATTGATGGGTACGGTAATCTCCCGTCCCAATCCGTCCATCACGGTGATCCGGGATCCCGATTCGATAGCCCGTTTGACGTTTTTCCCCGCGACTGATCCTCCGGCGTAGCAGGAGAGCGTGCCCAGGAGAATTAAAGCCACCGGCAAGATGATTCGAAGTTTCAAGACGAGCTCCAACAATTCGTGTTACGAATAATAAAAACGTAACACCTAAGATAACTCTTGTCAAGTACGAGGCCAGCCTTTTGAAATCATGGGACGTCGGATCGTATTTCGGATGAACAGCTGGCAGAGACGCTACCTGTGGAGCGCCATCCTCTTTGTAGCCCTCGCCTATATCGAGAGCGCCGCGGTTGTGTACCTGCGCGCCCTGTACTATCCGCGGGGCTTAGGCTTTTCCTTGAAAGAAATGTCCCTGTCGATCTATCTGACGGAGGTGGGTCGGGAAGCTGCCACGATCGTGGTTCTACTAGCCGCCTCGTACTTGGCGGAGAAAACGCGCACGGGACGCCTGTTCCTGTTTCTATACGGCTTCGGGATCTGGGATATCCTTTACTACCTATGGCTCAAGGCGCTTCTGAACTGTTCGGCCACGTTGCTTGACTGGGACGTGCTGTTTCTCATTCCCCTTCACTGGGTCGCTCCGGTCCTGATATCCATGCTCTTCATTGCCGCGGCAGTGACGGCGAACCACCTGGCTGCCCGGGGGCGATCCATTAACTTCGGTCTAGTTGACCGGGTGCTCTTGTGTTCTGCGGCAATCGTAATTGTCGCTTCCTTCCTTTGGAAAACAAAATCGGCGATGAAACACGAAGTACCCCGGGGCTATCCCTGGTGGCTGTGGGGCATCGGGGTTGCGCTGGGGCTGGGTGTGATTCTAACCAGGATCATCCGGAGCAAGAAAATCGTTCGGAGTCGAATCTATCCCTCTGGATCCTCTTGACCGTTTGGTTTTCCCGGGTCAGCGGGTTGAAGAAGCGCCGAGTGTGATTCTGCCTTCGCAATGTGCAAGTGATTATAGTAGAATTTGATGTAGGGGCCTGAAGGCAGGTGTGGTGCGGATTCGCACACTCGGAGAAAAGCGAGGAAATAACCATGAACGATAAAGCCGATTCAACGGGCGGCAGCGATCCTTTTCAGCTGTCTCGTTTTTTAGAAGCGCAGGAAAAAATCTATGATCGCGCCTTGGCCGAATTGAACAGCGGCCGAAAGAGAAGCCACTGGATGTGGTTCGTGTTTCCCCAGATCGAGGGGCTCGGGTTCAGCTCGACCACACGGTACTATTCGATCGAGAGTCTGCAAGAGGCCCGACAGTACCTGGATCATCCGGTTCTGGGAAAGAGGTTGAGGGAGTGTGCCGAGACGCTTCTGGCTCTTGCAGGTCTGTCCGCTTCGAGTATTTTCGGATATCCGGATGATCTGAAACTCAAATCCTCCATGACCCTCTTTGCGAGCGCTGCCGGAGCAGGATCGGTATTTACCCGGGTGCTGGAGAAGTATTACCAGGGAACTCGGGATGAACGCACCCTCGCCCTGCTGGAACGACTGAAGCGTTAGTCGCCGCTCATGCAATCCACTCAGGCACTGCGTGCCAAGCTCGAAAGGATCGATGGGAGAGACTACGGGGCCTGCCAGTCCCTCAAGGGGGAATACGCCTGGCCGGAGTTCGAGCTGCTGATCACCCAGATCCCTAAGGATCCGTATGCTCCGCCTCACACGGGAATCTACCGAATAAGGGTTGATCACGCCTATCTGGGGATTACCCCGGAAGTGTTCGGCTCTCCAACGGCCGGGGTCGCCTATCGGGATTTGCTGGCCCGTCGTTTTTCGGCCAAGGCCGGGGAGATCTCCACGAGGGGCCGCGGCACCGGATACTCGGGAATCATCACCCTGGACACACCGGCCCAGGCCATATTGGACAGAAGCGCCGTGGTGTTCACCGGCCGGGGTGTGGAAGTACGCTTTTTCATCGGCCTGCCTGCCAAGGGGAGGCGGATCAACGGCCCTCTGGCGCGGATCATGCTCTTCGAGGAACTCCCGGCGATCGTACATCAGGCCTTGCACGCTCTGGATCAGGCTGCGGTTGAAACGCAGGTCCATGCTGCGGAGGATGCCGAGCAGCTGCGGGACAAGCTCGAGAGTCTGGGGCTGGTCGCCTTCATCGCCGATGGTTCTATTCTCCCCAGAGAAAGCGGAACAAGCGATAAACCGCTGCAGGCCGAGGACGCGGTTGTCTTTCGCTCTCCGGAGAGTCTGCGTGTTTCTGTAGATTTGCCCCACGCCGGCATGGTGAGCGGACTGGGTATACCCCGGGGTGTGACCCTCATCGTGGGCGGAGGGTATCACGGCAAATCCACCCTTCTCCATGCGATCGAATCCGGCATTTACAATCACATCCCCGGCGACGGCCGGGAGCTGTGTGCGGCCGATCTCGGGACGGTGAAGGTCCGCGCCTACAGCGGCCGGTGGGTCGCATCCGTGGACATCTCGAGTTTCATCGACAACCTGCCGTTCAAGCGGGACACGTGTCGTTTCTCCACGGCGAATGCCAGCGGCAGCACCTCCCAGGCGGCCGGCATCATGGAAGCCCTGGAGATGGACGCCTGTGTGCTGTTGATGGATGAAGACACCTGCGCCTCGAACTTCATGATCCGGGATCGCAAGATGCAGCAGCTGGTCGGCAAGGAGGATGAGCCGATCACCCCCTACATCGAAAGGGTCCGGCAGCTTTTCGAACAGAGGGGAGTATCCTCGGTCCTGGTGCTGGGCGGGGTCGGAGATTACTTCGAGGTTGCCGACACGGTAATCCAGATGCTCCGCTACGAGCCCTTCGAGGTGACAGGAAAGGCCAAACAAATCGCGCTGGATTCCCCGGAAAAACGACGGCGGGAGCATGCGGACAATCCAGAGCCGGCGGGAACGCGGTTTCTGGATAGCGACACGGTCGATCCTTTGAACAACTACGGGAAACGGAGCGTGTTCGCCACCGAAGTGTATCGGATCCACTTCGGGGCAAGCACGATCGATCTCACCGATGTGGAGCAGATCGTCGAGCTTTCCCAGACCAAGGCGATCGCCCAGGCCATTGAGTATCTGGGCAAAACGAATGACGGCTTGATACCGATCAAAGCAGCGATCGCTCAGTGCCTGCGGGTCGTGAAAGAAAAAGGGTTGGACGGCCTGTCCCCCAGGATCTCGGGCAACTTCGCCCGGTTCCGGGATATCGAGCTCGCCTCGGCCCTGAATCGCCTGCGCAGCGCGCGGATCACCCAGGGGCCGAAGTAACCGATATCCCGTTCCTAAGAAAGATGCTTTATGAAGCTGTTTTTTAGCGTGACAACGTTGATCGCTGACGCATTCGAACATTCGATACAACGACCCAGTCTTATGGTTTCAAAAGACAACCATGCGATCAACTTGTACAAACAACAAGGCTTCGTGCCGTTTGCCGAAAAGGGGAATTCGTTGTTGATGGTGCGTACGCCGCGTTCACACCCGGCTCGGGGAGGGGCTTGCATACTATCGACAATTTCTGTATTTTCTATTTAGTTGCACGTGCAACTAAATATGCTTTTATGGAGTTGCCTGAGGATGACAAGCCCTCGTGAAGAGAGATCGCTCGGTAGGCAAATAAGTCATATCTCCAGGAATATTCGCTGGATGGTTCAGCGGGAGCTGGAAGCGATAGGTGTCGGCAGCGGCCAGCACTTTTTCCTCCATTTGAT
>Ga0180431_10010440_pt1 | contig 10313 bp, 5 predicted proteins | sample SS_ome_11_FD_132459 | JGI IMG/M metagenome (GOLD analysis project Ga0180431, IMG submission 132459) | Hypersaline lake sediment archaeal communities from the Salton Sea, California, USA - SS_1_MS_1 metaG | ecosystem: Environmental > Aquatic > Non-marine Saline and Alkaline > Hypersaline >... | reverse complement strand
TTAGGTTTTAGTTATGACTGGGATCGGGAAGTGAATACAACTGACCCGGATTATTACAAATGGACGCAGTGGATCTTCTTGCAGCTTTTCAAAAAGGGATTAGCATACGAAGACAATATTCCCATCAATTGGTGTCCTAGCTGTAAAACCGGTTTGGCCAACGAGGAAGTGGTCGGCGGTGAGTGCGAGCGCTGTCACGCCAAGGTGGTCAAAAAAGACATGAAGCAGTGGATTTTGCGTATCACTGATTACGCTGATCGCCTGCTCAAGGATCTCGACTTGCTTGACTGGCCGGAGAAGATAAAAGAAATGCAGCGCAACTGGATTGGTCGTTCGGAGGGATATGAAATTGATTTTGACATCAAAGGACACGAGCAGGGGTTACGGGTTTACACGACTAGGGTTGACACCCTCTTTGGTGCTACCTTCATGGTTTTGGCGCCGGAACATCCTTTTCTGAAAGAAATAGTTACCGCCGAGCAGAAAGACGCGGTTGCCAAATATCAGCAAGAAGCGGCCAACAAATCCGATTTGGAACGGGAATCACTGGAAAAGGAAAAAACCGGTGTCTTTACCGGCGCTTATGCAATCAATCCGGCGAATAATGAAGAGATTCCGATCTGGGTTTCCGACTATGTCATGATGAATTACGGCTCGGGGGCGATCATGGCGGTGCCGGCCCACGACGAGCGAGATTTTGCTTTTGCTAAAAAATACGATTTGCCGATAGTCGAAGTTATCTCGCCTGACGGCCAACTCCATGATCTTGCCGAAGCCTATATTGGTGCAGGTAAGTTGGTTAACTCTGGAGACTTTGATGGTCTGGATGCCAGCGAGTCGATGCCCAAAATTGCGGCCAAGGTGGATGGCAAGAAAACTACTAATTACAAATTACGTGACTGGGTTTTTTCCCGCCAACGTTACTGGGGTGAGCCTATCCCGATTATTCACTGCCCCAGTTGCGGAGTGGTACCCGTGCCGGAGCAGGATTTGCCGGTTGAGTTGCCAGACGTTGAAGAATATGAACCTACCGGAACCGGTGAGTCACCGCTGGCGGCGATTGACGATTGGGTGAAAACCAAGTGTCCGGAGTGTGGGGGAGAAGCCAAGCGCGAGACCAATACCATGCCGCAGTGGGCCGGTTCCTGCTGGTACTATTTACGCTACATCGATCCCAAGAATACCGACGAAATTTTTACTAAGAAAAAAATGCAATACTGGTGTCCGGTGGATACCTACGTGGGCGGTGCCGAGCATGCGGTTTTGCATTTGCTTTATGCCCGTTTTTGGCATAAGGTTTTGTATGATATCAAAATCGTCGACCATCCCGAGCCTTTCCTGAAACTTCTTAATCAGGGCATGATTCTGGGTCCGGACGGCGTCAAAATGTCGAAATCCCGTGGCAATGTCATCAATCCGGATGACGTTGTCAAGGAACACGGCGCCGACGCTTTCCGCATGTACGAAATGTTCATGGGACCGCTGGCGGATGCCAAGCCCTGGGATACCAAGGGCATTGTCGGCACGCGCCGGTTCCTGGAAAAAGTCTGGGATACGGGCAGCAAAGTCGCTGGTCAGATCCAGGCAGATTCCGGCCCGGGTGAGATTACGGGCGAGGCGGCAGTGCTACTCAATAAAACTGTCAAGAAAGTTGGTGAAGATATTGCCAGTTTCCGTTTCAATACGGCTATTGCCGCCATGATGACTTTTCTAAATGAAAGCTTGCAAATGGAAGCAGATGAGCTTACCGGCGCAACGGCCAAAGAGTATTGGGGAACTTTCCTGCAGATTCTAGCGCCGTTTGCTCCCCATATTTGCGAGGAGCTATGGTCGCAATTTGGGAATAGCGAAAGTATTGCCAAGAAACCCTGGCCCAAGTTCGATCCGGCGCTTGTCAAAGACGAGACTTTCGAGCTAGTGGTGCAGGTCAACGGTAAGGTTCGTGGCAAGGTTGAGGTGGCTCAGGATATTGCCGAGGCGGAAGCAATCAAGACCGCGAAGACGGCGGAAAACGTTTCCAAGTGGCTTGAGGGCAAAGAGACAGTTAAGGAAATCTATGTACCCGGTCGCTTAGTTAATATTGTCGTCAAATAAATGGCTACGGTATTTGAGCTGAAAGACAAATTGGAATCAGAGATAAGGGCAGCGGTCGGCGATCAATCGGCGCCGGTGGTTTTGAATGACCCGCCGGCGAACATTGATGCCGACTGGGCGGTGCCCTGTTTTCCATTTGCCAAGAAGCTGGGTGCGGCCCCGCCGGAAATTGCCAAGGATTTGGCCGAGAAGCTGACCGGAGCCGAATTAATTGGCAAAGCTCAGGCAGCCGGTCCGTATCTTAATCTGTCTTTGAATCCGGCCAAGTTTGGGCAAGATGCAATTGCGCAAGTGACGAAAGAAAAAGAGAAGTACGGAACCTGGGCGGATAAGAATCAGAGTGTCATGATCGAATTTTCTTCGCCAAATACGAACAAGCCTTTGCACCTGGGTCACGTTCGTAACCAAACTTTGGGTTGGCTGCTCTCACAAGTCTATCAAGCGGCCGGATACAAAGTAATCAAGGGGGTGTTGTTTAATGACCGCGGTATCCATATCTGTAAATCAATGGTGGCTTATCAGAATTGGGGCGAAGGTGCCACCCCGGAAAGCCGGGGAGTTAAAGGCGATCATCTAGTGGGTGATTTCTACGTGCTTTTTGAACAGAAGTTTTCGGCTGAATATGAAAAATGGGCAAATGAACAGGGATTTGATTCTCAGAATCCGCCGGCAGGAAAGACCAAGGAAGAATTCTTCAACCTGCCTGATTCAAGGTTGGGCGAGCAAACCAGGGAATGCCTACAGAAATGGGAAAACAATGATAAGGCCACCAGGGAATTGTGGAAAAAAATGAATTCATGGGTGCTGGCGGGCATGCAGGATACTTATGCCAAATTTAGGATCAAATTCGACGTTTCAGATTATGAATCCAAGACTTGTCTGCTAGGCAAAGATATTGTTGCCGAGGGAGTTAAGAAGGGTGTTTTTCATAAGAATGAAGACGGTTCCGTGGTAGTTGACTTGGAGAAATGGAAGCTGGGAGAAAAAGTTCTGGTGCGAGCTAACGGAACGACTCTGTATATAACTCAAGACCTGGGCACGGCCAAGAGGCGTCACGATGAATATGATTTGAGCCAGTTGATATATGTGGTGGCTTCGGAACAGAATTATCACTTCCAGGTTCTTCTGAAAATTCTGGAACTGCTGGGCTATGACTGGGCCAAAGGTTTCAGCCATTTTTCTTACGGCATGGTTAATCTCCCCGAAGGCAAAATGAAATCGCGCGAAGGGACAGTTGTTGACGCCGATGATTTTCTAGAGGATATGGAGAAAATGGTGCTTAGCAAAATCAAAAACTCAGAAGCGGATCTCAAAGACGAGGACAAACCAGCTCTAGCCTATGAAATTGCCCTGGGAGCTATCAATTTCTATATTCTTTGGCACTCGCCACACAAAAACATGATTTTTGATCCGAAAAAGTCGCTCAGCCTGGAAGGTGACACCGGTCCCTATATTCAGTACGCAGCTACTCGTATCAAAGGCATTTTGCGCAAAGCGGGGGAGACAGATGTCAAGCCCAATTTTGAGCTGCTTAAAGAACCGGAAGAGAGAAAGCTTATTAAAATAATCTTTGAATATCCCTTTGTCATCGAAAAATCTGCCGATACCAAGAATACCCTGCTGATACCGGCCTACACACTGGGGCTTTCTAAGGCAGTGACAGCATTTTACCAAAAACACAATGTCAAAGACGCTCAGCCGGCACTGAAAGCAACCAGGGTAGCCCTGCTACAGGCGGTTTTGCAAGTCCTGGAAAATGCCCTGAACCTGATGAATATCAAGGTTGTGGATAAGATGTAAGACGAAAAACGGTCATTTGAAGAGACTGTTTTTTATTGCAATTAACTGTCAAATTTACTTGACACCGATGTTTATTTATAGGCAAAAACCTTATATATAAGGCTTATCAGGTGGTCGCGGTGTCAAAATGATACTTGACACAGCTTGTCAGTATGCTATGTTACCTATGGAGGGAGAAGGAGGAAGAAAAAATATGAGGCCCCGCAAAGGCCAACCAGGAGTCGACCCCAAAGGTGACCAAATCAAGCCATGCTTGACCAAGTCCCCCCCGACTCCAACCAAAAGAGGAAGCAAATAGAAAAACTTTTTCCAGACACACCAACGTCACCCCGTGACCCCCTCTGCCCCCACTCTCCGTTTTTCTCCCGCTTCCTCTTCAGGCATTTAGGGATAGAAAGTGAAAAATAGAAAATAGAAGCTCGTAATTCCATCTTCTACCTTCCACCTTCAATAACCAATGGTTGAAGAAACCCTCAAAAAGTTAGGCTTTTCGGCCGACGCGGTGTCGGTCTATTTTGATTTACTAGAAAATGGTCCGACCTCAGTTCGTTCTATTGCATCTCGCACCGGTGTCGGTAGAGGAACTGTATTTAATCATCTCAAGAAATTTATTGCCGACGGGATTGCTTCCCATTACCGCCGCGGTGGTCTGAAGATGTTTGTTGCCCAGGATCCGCAGTCTCTAGAAAATCTGCTGCGCCGCAGCCAGGCTGAGCTGGATGACCAGAAAGCGGAATTAAAAAGCGTGTTGCCGGAATTGCGGACCTTTTTCACCACTGGGGACAACGGTCCGAAGGTGCGATATTTCGAGGGCACTCGGGAAGTCAGCGAAATGCTGCGTGATGTACTGGAAACAATGTCGCACGAAAAGAAAAAGGAGTATTATGTATATTCAACCAAAGGTAAACGTGAGATCATATATACGAATATTCCTGATTTTTCCGAACAACGTATTAAAGCCGGCATTAAAGTCAAAGTTATTGCCATCGGCAAAGGCGGAGAACTGCGTGGTTTGGATGAACGTAAATGGCTTTCACAGCAGGCTGTGGAAAACTCCAGTTATATGGTAGTTTATGGGAAAAAAATATCGCTGGTAACTATCGGAGGTAAAGGTGAACCGGTCGGGGTAATCATTGAAGACAAGGCCAGTGCCGAAACACAAAAGCTGATTTTTACAAAGTTATGGGAATATTTGGGATAAATCTAGCAAAATAAATATTTTTCAAAATAAAAATCTATGTGCGGTATTGTTGGTTACCTCGGGAAGAGTGACGATGTCCCGAGAGTATTGCTGGAGGGATTGAAGCGTCTGGAGTATCGAGGTTACGATTCAGCCGGTTTGGCGATAGTTGATGGTGAAGGAATATATTGCCGCAAAGTACGGCGGCGTGGTGATCGTTCCGCCATCGGTGATCTACAGCAAAAAATCGACAGGGAATTTTCTCCCGGTTCAGTGGGGATTGCGCACACGCGTTGGGCAACACATGGTATCCCGACGGAGACTAATGCTCACCCTCACTATGACTGCCAGCGGGAGATTTTAGTTGTCCACAACGGCATCATTGAAAATTTCTTGCCGCTTAAAAAAAAGCTGGAAGGTTCCGGGCACAAATTCACTTCCGAAACCGATACCGAGGTGCTAGCTCATTTAATCGAAGCAAATTATGCCGGTGATCTGGAGGCGGCGGTGCGTTTAGCTTTGCAGGAAGTGCAGGGAACTTTTGGGATTGCGGTTGTCAGTCGTCGTCATCCCGGGGAAATGATTGTGGCCAAACAGGGGAGTCCGCTGGGAATCGGTCTGGGGGAATCTGAATATATTGTTGCCTCCGATGCTGCTCCGATAATTGCTCATACCAAGCAAGTTATCTATCTTGATGACGGCGAAATGGGGGTGTTGCGAAAAGACGGACACCGGATTTCTTCGCTAAAGACTAACGGCAAGATTCAAAAAGAGGCTCAGGAGATTGAATGGGATCTCGATGAGGCGGAAAAACGCGGTTACGAGCATTTTATGCTCAAAGAGATATCGGAACAGCCGGAGTCGCTCAAAAACACGATTAGAGGGCGGGTCAAGGCTGATGAGGGAATTGCTGTTTTAGGTGGCATCAGAGATCACAGTGATCGTCTGCGCGATATCAAAAATATTACTATTGTTGCCTGCGGGACGGCTTTTTATGCAGGCTTAGTGGGGGAATACATGCTGGAAGGTTACGGCGGCGTGCGCACCGAGGTAGAGTATGCCTCCGAGTTTCGCTATCGCTCGCCTGTGCTTGATCCCAAACGGTCGGTCTTGTTGGCGGTCAGCCAGTCCGGTGAGACGGCAGACACTCTGGCAGCTATCCGTGAGGCCAAACGGCGGGGTGTGCTGGCTCTGGGTATCGTGAATGCAGTCGGCTCAACAATCGCCCGGGATACTGATGCCGGTGTCTACAACCACGCCGGTCCGGAGATTGGAGTTGCTTCCACCAAAGCTTTCTCTTCCCAACTGGCCGTTTTTGCGCTGCTGTCAATATTTTTGGGTCGGCAGCGCCAGATGTCGGAAGTGACCGGTCAGCGACTTACCAAAGCTCTGCAGCAGATCCCGGACCAGGTAGAGAAGATTGTTGCCCAGAGTGACAACATAAAAAAGGTTGCCGAGAAATATTCTGAATTTGATAATTTTCTTTTCCTGGGTCGCAAATATAATTTCCCGATCGCCATGGAAGGCGCTCTTAAGCTCAAGGAAATTTCATATATTCACGCCGAAGGTTATGGCGCCGGAGAAATGAAGCACGGCCCGCTGGCTTTGATCGATGAAAAATTCCCTTCCATTTGCGTTGTTCCCGACAATAGCGTGCGGGACAAGATGATTAGCAATATGAAAGAGCTGCAGGCCCGCCGTGGTCCAATTATTGCGATTGCCAGTGAGGGGGATCAGGAAATCGCTGATTTGGTTGATGATACTATCTTCATTCCCCGCACTGAAGAGATGCTGGAGCCGTTGCTGACGGTGATCCCACTGCAATTATTTGCTTACCATATGGCGGTTCTGCTGGGCAAGGACGTGGATAAGCCTAGGAATCTGGCTAAGAGTGTGACGGTTGAATAAAAAATCTTCAGCTGCGCGTTTGCTGGTGTAGCCTCACGGCTAGTTACTTTTTGGGCCTCCAAAAAGTAACCAAAAAGAGGCCGGGGGCGCGAATCGCCTTGCTGTATTTATGTATGTTGCTTTCATTGGGGCTAGCGGCGCGCCCCCGGACCCCACAGCTCATTCTGGTAGCTGATATAGTTATCTGGCTTACTTTTGTAAAATAGAAACCACCAGCTCAAAGCTGGTGGTTTTTATTTACCCAAAGCAAAAAGGGCCTAGGCTGAGGTCCCTTAATGTGTCGTATTCCGACCTGCGTTCGCGCTACAGGGTGCGGTTTTCGCCACTCTTCCGTTGCGGGAAGAGACGACACTTTGATCTCACGTAGAATCGATTGACGCCACCTTTTAGTGGCAACAGCCGACATCTCTTCGGGAATGTTTACCCAGGGGAGGTGATTCACCCCTTTATCCGCCAGAAGGTTTCTTGATCACAGTTGTTGCGCGCTTCCTGCGACCCTGCAAGATTTTCTGCCTTTGTTGAGAACCAAGTGCGAAGCCTCTTCGGCTGCCTCGATAATCTGGGCATCAAACCTTACACGTGTTCCGCTTGAGTTTCTGCGGTAGGGGAGTTCGATCTGTCGGCAAGCCGGCAGTTCTAATCCCGTTCCAGGTTCCACTTTCGCTTTCCACTTGACCCTACACCTGTTCTGGCTTACCTCTGTCTTTTTAGCTTACGGCGCCTTTGGCGTCGCTTACGCGCGCTGATCACAGAGGTGGTCCCTTCCATCCTGCCGGATTTCACTGGACAACAGCTTCTGACTCTAGTCCCGCTTGTGGCAGGCCCGATCGGATAACCTTTCGGGTTCGAGTCATCACTCCCTTTACCCGTGGTTCGCCCAGCGGGTCAGGGTTCACATATTCCTGGGGGTCTATCGTTTGCCCGCAGATATTCCGCGAATCTGATCTCCTCGCCCGCGATCCTTCTTGGCGAAAGTCGCCGAAAGTCGCGTTTGATTTGACCTAGTTCACGGAGTCCGTTGGCTACGAAAGGTGTAGACTCACCTTCCCTAGAAACATGCGTGAGGATTTGGACTAGCTTCCGCCGACCCTTGGCTTTGTCCCGAAGGACTAGCCGATCGACTTAACCTTGCCCGGCGCAGTTGCGTACTTCTGCTGCCTTTTTCTCCCGGCGGCGCGATCTCTCTTGCCGTCGTTTGATTATATGCTCCCCAATGCCTTTCAGACTGAGGCCAGCTATTTGCTAACGGGCTTCAGGCTGAAAGGCGGTTACTAGAGAAGTGCTTCTGACTGAATTTTTAGTGTGCTGTAAATTTTTTTACGGCAAGATTTAAATTATCATTCCTGGAAAATCGCGTCAAGAAAAAACCGGGGAAAGCTGTGGATAACTAGGCTTTTTGGCTAATTTAAGCCTTTAAAAAACATGACTTTTTTTGACAATCGCTTAAGATATAGTTTTGCTGGGAAGCGAAAGGGCGTAGCCGGAGCTACGCCCTTACCTGGTCTGGATTAATTGTCACTTGGAAGTTAAGGTAATCTCGAACCGGCGTTTTGCCTCAGATACGTATTCGTAAACAGCGCGGCTGTCAAGGTCATCGTGCTCATCGCGGAGTTTGCCTTCGGCATCGATGCTCAGGAACTGGAAATAATCGGACGGCCAGAAATGGTTGAGGACATTGAGATTCCAGCAATGGAGACCGCCGGCGATTCCGGGTCGGAGTAAGACACCGGCCTGCCAGACTGTCTCCAGGCAGAGACGTGCCCAATCGGGATCGAAGGGTTTGCCGAGTCCACCGCTGGGGTCAAGCAGGAAGTATTCCGCGATCTCATGGTAGTTACGTAAACGGTCAACCAACTGAGTCGGGGAATGGTCAATCTGCTTGAGGGCGCTACCTCCCACCTGAATGACGATCTTCTGCTCAGGAAACATCTCTCGGAATTTTCGAATCTGTTCCGGGTCGGGCCAGGCAACGTTCAGCTGGAGTCCGTGCAGATGGTCTCCGCCAATTTCAACCAGTTGAGTCATCTGATCGAGCAGGCGGGGCGGGGTATCAGTGTTGAAGTGAATCAGGTTCAACACTCGTTGGTCCCGGACGAATATCTGCTTGACTTCTTCGACCTTCGGATAGCGGTGAGGCCACCGATTCTGCCGTCCGGAGAGCGTTTTCTCACTGACGAGAACCCCTACCATCAGTTGGCGAAAACCGAGGCTTGGCGGTATTGTCACCAGCAACGTTCTGACTTCCAAACGGGACATAAATCCCGTGACGCCGATATATGGCTTATTCATGACATCCTCCTTGTGAAAGGTCAATGTTTACCAAGTTGTCAGGCGATTATAAGGCTATAACCCTCATTTGTCAATTCAAAAAGCCTTCCGGATAAGGAAGGGCTGATTGGTGGGGATGGTATTATTTGCGGAATAAATAAAAAATTTATAGAGGGCTTCTAATATTTCGCAATTTTGGATTTGTGACTTGAGTGTAGATTTGGGTTGTGCGAATATTGGCGTGGCCTAATAATTCTTGAACATATCTTACATCAGTTCCGTTTTCGAGCAAGTGGGTAGCGAATGAATGTCGCAATGAATGAAAAGTTGCCGGTTTTTTGATATTTGTTTTAGCAAGGCTTTGGCGAAACATTTTTTGCAGAGAAGTTGTGGTAAGTTTTCCGCCTCGGTTTGAGTCAAAGACAGAATCATGGTTATCTTTGCCGGCTACAAAATTGCGTAAATCTTTTTGTAGCTTTTCCGGTAAAACGCTGATCCTGTCTTTTTTTCCTTTAGCATTCTTAATATGTATAACGAGTTGGTCAATATCTAAATCAGAGACCCTTAGATTTGTGACCTCACTTACCCGTAGGCCGCAAGCATAGCCAAGCGAAATCATCAACCGGTATTTTGCATTATTGGTGGCCTTAATAATCTTTTTAATTTCTGCACGAGATAATACTATTGGTAATTTCTGAGATCTTTTGGCAAATTTAAAATTAGTTTTGAGATTTATTTTTAGAACTTCGTTATACAAAAACTTCACCGCATTAAGGGCGAGGTTAATGGTTTGGGGAGATTGTTTGCGTTTATGCTTGTTTAGGAGAAATTCCTCTATTGCCTCTTGTTTATTTCCGATTTCATTTTCTTTTGTAAACCTGATAAACTCTTTTATGTAGAGTAGGTAAGCTTGGCGCGTTTTCGGAGAATAATTTCTCAGGCGCAAGGTTCTATCAGTTTTATCTAAAATATTGTCCATATTTAGATAATATCAATAGTTTGTATAACATGCAACAAGTTGATACAATTAAGTATATAGTTTAGATAAAAACGAGTTATACGA
>Ga0180431_10010439_pt1 | contig 10313 bp, 4 predicted proteins | sample SS_ome_11_FD_132459 | JGI IMG/M metagenome (GOLD analysis project Ga0180431, IMG submission 132459) | Hypersaline lake sediment archaeal communities from the Salton Sea, California, USA - SS_1_MS_1 metaG | ecosystem: Environmental > Aquatic > Non-marine Saline and Alkaline > Hypersaline >... | reverse complement strand
GCCCTTCCCCTACCAGGGGGGCAGCGCCCGCTTCCTGGACCAGTTCGGCACCTTCGAGTTCATCACCAAAGAGTTCGCCCACACCCTCCAGACCGGCAAGCGCAAGCTGATCCCCTCGGTCTCCAACCTGGGGCGCATGTGGCGCTTGCTGAGCCCCTTCGCCGTGCGGCGGCTCAAGGCGGACTTCCTGAAAGACCTGCCGCCCAAGCACGTAGAGGTACACTGGGCGGGGATGGGAAGTGACCACGCCCGCATCTACCGCCAGGTGGAGGAGGCGATGCGGGACACGCTCAACCGGGAGCTGCAGAAGGACAACCCCTCGATGGGCGTGATCTCGATGGCGCTGTGGTGGGGGCGGTACGCCGCCTCCTGCCCCACCGTCGAGGGCGCGCCCCACTACGCCGGGGCCTACGGGATGCGGATCAAGCTGGACGAGGCCACGCCGGAGGAGATCAAGGGAGTGGTGGACCAGATGCGCTTGCAGGGTGCAGTTCTGCGGCAGAAATCCGCGGTCAACAAGGTCGCCGAGGCGATGAAGCTGATCCGGGAGATCCACGCCGCCGGGGAGAAGGCGCTGGTCTTCACCAGCCTGCGGGGGCTGTATCGGACGCTGGAGCAGGCCCTCAAGCGGGAGGGGATCGGCTACACCGGAATGGACGGGGTGGCGACGAAGCGGCGCAACGGCGTGGCCCGCGAGTTCGAGGCCGGCGGGGACACGGTGCTCCTGGCCGGGACGGGGACGCTCAACCGGGGCGTGACGATCAACGGGGCCAACCACGTGATCATCCTGAACACCGAGTGGAGCCCGGAGACGACGCTACAGGCGGAGGACCGCTGCCACCGGCCGGGCCAGACGAAGGACGTGTACGTGCATTACATCCTGTCGGCGGGTACCGTGGAGGAGCAGATGTGGGAGCTGATCGACGCCAAGGCAGCGGCGCAGCGGGCGGTGTTCGACAAGGAGGCGCTGTACAAGAGCGTGGAGCAGGTGATGGCCGAGGCGGTCGGTGCGCAGATGCAGGTGGCCCAGGCGGTGCTTGCCGTGGAGCGTGAGCCGCTGCCGGAGCCAGAGTTGATGGTCGAGTCTGCACCGGAACACGGGGAGCCCTCGCCTCAGCAGTCAGTACGCCAGTTGACGATGGCCGACCTGTTCCAGCGCCACGGTGCGCAACCGACCGGCCGGCAGGGGCGCAATAGCCAGCCGGTGGTGACGCAGCAGTTGAGCCTTTTCAGCGTCGTGCAGGGTCAACCAGCCCTTGCTGGATAGTCCAAGTTGGCCAGATGGGGCTCCCTCACGTATGAGGGAGCCTCAGTTTTCCCAGGTGGACACTGGCTGCGAATGCCTAGAGGGGGCACGCTCCCCTATGGACTTGCTCAGATTCGAGGGTTTGGAGATTGACATGTCGAGCCCCGATGCTCGCGATGATATGGCCAGCCCTCACCCTGTTTGGGTTCATACGGATCTCGAAAACTATCAGGTGCTGCTCTGTGGCGCTACGGCTCTTTCAACGTGTGCTCCTTCTCTCACGCGAGGGAAGGACAGCCGAGCATCGACTTGTACGGCCAATGCCTTTAATCGTGAAAGCCCGTCATCCCATCCAGTGGATCTTGGCTCGATAGGACCGCCAAACTCCAATGGGTTCTCTCCCCGGTCTCTAGCCCAATACACACCTGCCGAATCCGAAACCTCGTAAAAGACTATTTTACGTGACCCATTGCGATCGGGAGATGAAATGCGATAGTAATCCAGATTCCCAAACCGCATCCACTCTTGCAGTAATGCAATTGCCGCGTCGAGGTTCGGTAAGGCATCCTCTGCGCTCACCACCAGACAATCCACCACTACTGAGTCCACAAAGGAGGCCCGACGTACGCTTACCCCCCTATCATCAAACCTACAGCACCCAGGTGGATAATGGTATCGTTCCTCTAGTTTCCGGAGGAAACTGTCGTCTGTCTCAAATGCAGCCAGCCGCACCAGTTCCTCGACAATCGCAGTGGGAAGTGGCGGCTCATATGGGATTACCGAGACCATAATGTACCAGGCTTCTTCCAAGGTCTCGGGGGTAATTTCGAAAGGCGGATGGCACAGCATCCTTCGCCAGAAGTCTCGCAATGAGAAACGTTGCTGTTCCCAGCACCCGATGCGCGTCAGACGCGCACTATAATACAACGCTGCTACTAGCACAGCATCGGAGTGATGATCGCCCCGTATCAACTGGAGCACCTGGGTCTGCTGTTCCTCGTCCAATTGCTGGAAGTAACCCGCCCGCGAGTTGTCGCCCCAGAGGAAACTCCACGTCTGCAGCAAGAAGTCTATCACAGACTCAGGCTCCACCCAGTCTTTCGAAAAGAGCCTCCACAGGATATGGTTGAAAATCACATAGTTCTGGGCGATAACCTCGAAGCCAGCAAACTCCTGAAAATCCGGACTGCGGATGCCGCGCAAGTAACGACGGATAAAGTTCTTGAGGAGGCGCGCCACACGTTGGGCCTGGGTGCGCCGACGGTGTTGTCTTTCTTCCTCCTCCTGTTCGCGCTCTTCCTCAGTTTCCGTTGCGCTGTCCTCTAGTCCAGCGAGGGTCTCTTCAATAGACTGGGGGCTTTCAGACACGTTCAACAGTCCTCGGAAGTGGTCGGTGATGGAATTGAGGATGATCTGCAGACGAGAACGAACGTAGTGCCTACCGCCTTCTCCTCTGCGCATATACTGCTGAATTTTGGGGTGTTGGCGGAGCAACTCGTAATCTACGTCGGCGTAGTCGACGCGAAGGGCTTCATCGTCCTCATCATCTGCAGTTGACGCAGGCTTGCGCGCAGCCAGCTGCCATACACTATAGCGATCAATCATCAATGCTGCGTTCAGTTGCCCCAACAATCGTTCGAAATCTTCGTCGTCCAGATCTAGGTCTCCCACCCGGTCCAGTGTATCGCCTTCGTCACGGAGTTGAAGCTCGTCGGCCAATGCAGCGCGATTGCAGGCAAAGATGGGATTAGAGACTGCGGCATCGTCTGCTTCGCCCCAGCGTATAGCAATAGGTACCGGCCGCCCTAGCAGACGAACAGCGTCTGGGGAAAGCTTCAGTTCGATGCCTCGGAGATCCTTCCTGCGCACATCGAAGGGGAAAGTGCGTTCAGCGATGACCAGCGATGCGTCTTCTAGATCGGGTGGTGTGCCCTGGAAAGTGAGGTGTAGTCGGTTCTCATACCACTCGCCTCCGATAAGACGCCAACCGTCAGGGAGATGCTCGGTGGAAATCCCTGTAGACTGATAGGACAAATCAAGGTCATCGAGTCGCTCCGCCTTCTGGACCTCGAGCGGACTCAGCAAATCGTCGAAAGCGTGGCGCGGCCCGGTCAAGAGGTTGGCAAGTTCAACGTTGCCCTGGGGGACAGTCAGCAGCATCGCAACTTGGGAGAGGTTGGGAGAGCCTTGGAGACAGATGGCTTGATCGGGTAGCTTCAGTAGATATAGTTTGGCGTGGACATAGGGGCTATCGTTACCCTTGCTGAACGCGTGGACCTGGCAACGGCCGCGCCAGCGGTCGAGCACGCTTTGGAGGGCGATAGGATCGACTGAGGTGCAGGATGGCTGGATCAACAGAACAGTCTGGCGTGGATTGAATGTCGCCAGCAGACGTTCCAGAGCGACAAGCTCTCCGTCGTAGAAGGGGGAAAGCACCCACAACTCATCGACGGATTCGTCACCAATGGCCTGTTGCAGTTGGTTCAGGAAGCTGTGCGTCAGGTTATGCCTCACCGATTGCCAACCCTGGGGTGTCGATTGGAACAGCCACGGTGTCTCTTCCAGTAGGTGGCGAATCCGTCTCTCTGCTGGCGCACTAATATAGCCGCGCGCTACAAGACCTTCAATCAGTTCTCGAGCAGCAAGAAAGGCGTTCAGCGACTCAGGCGCCTCGGCACTGTATTCGTATTTGGTGAATAACTCGCCCCCGGAGGCACAGCCCTGCCAGGTCAAATTCCCGCTGCCGACGAGCAGCCGTCCGCGCTCTGGGTTGGTAAGGAGAATCAGTTTGGCGTGGGCCGCGCGTGGGGCATAGATGCCCTCAGCAACGTAGCGCTGGTTGAGATGACGTACCAACCCACTGCGAGCGTGGTTGGCGCAAGCCTCCAGGTAGCATCGTCCGTCGACCAAGATGATCTTGTTGCGACAGCGCGCGCCGAACTGTCCCCACAGGGCGTTTTCGAAGAAAGGGACATCCAGCCCGTAGCTCAGGATGAGAGCATGATGCCATGGCCCCCTGAGTTGGTCTGGTAGCTTGAGCTCATTCACGTCAGGTCGCCTTTCGTCAGCAAGTGTTGTCCTTCGGGCGTCAGTGGATGATTGGGCTGATATAGGTCACCGCATAGGCCCAACTCGTGAACGGTCCGGCTCAGCGCATCGAAGCGTGAGTCCATGAAGCCAAGAGAGTTCCAGAGATTGAAAAAGCGAAGCCGGTCACCTTCCCGCCGAAATCGAAACGTGTTGTCGGGGAGTTTGCTCGTGGCGACGAGCTGGTGTTGTAAGATGATGTAGTCTGCATAGAGCCAGCGCACGATTTCGCCGACGGCGATGTGACCTCCTTGAAGTCTACGCCGCACCGCTTTTACAAAGCCATCCACACTAAGCCTGCCCTCGGCACCCATGCGGGAAATCTCCCACTCCTGTCGAAACCAGACGTCAGGGCGGCCAAAACGCAACAGGATCAGAGCCAGCATGGTCACCATGCCGGCGATCATTACGTCGGGAGCCGTGCGATTGCTCATCGCCAGTTGGTAGAGGCGGTGTTCGTGGATGGGAGCAGCCAGCGTGCAGGCGGCATCAAAGGTGACCTGATCTGCACCGATCAGGGTCTGTAGCCAGTCCAGCAGACTACCAAAGCCGGAGCGGGAGCTCAGGCCGGGCGGCGGCACACTCAGCCGTGCCGCCAGATCATTGAAATCAAGCACCGTGTCCAGATGCTCCCAGAAACGAGAAAGCGGGACAGGGCGCATGTCACCAGAGTGGGTCAGGCCCCAATCGCAGAGGTGAAGCCACATTGCGTTGAGGGCAAAGGCGTAGTACTCGCGTGCCTGGTAGAGCCGCCATTTCCGGTAAGTATCCAAAACAGCATCTTGCGGGTTGTATGTCGCTCCATGATTGGTCGACTGGAAATAGAGCAACTGCCGGAAGGCGTCCTGGTCTATGGCATATCCCTGGGTTTGGGCCGCGATGTCGAGGAACATGCGAAAAGTCGCACGCCGGGCTTCTGATTGCGTTCCACCGTGCAGGAAGATATCGAGGAGTAGAGGGCGATCGGGGGCGTCGGGGATCTGTAGCTGGCACAGACACGCCCGACGGATGTATTCCCTGACTACGTCAATCGGCACCTGTATGGCGTCGTGGTCAAAGTAGTCACGATAGTAGGTCGTGTCACGCACAGCCCTGCGAAAGACAGCGGCGACCTCTTTCCCACGCTCGGTGGGAACATCTACGGGGTAGGGGAAGCCCGATCCACCGGGGAAAACCAACCCCAGTTGGGCGATTACCGAGCGATAGTAGAGGCCGTAGCCACCCAGTTCGGACTTGATGTAGTCAAAGGTTGTGTCGTAGACTTCAAGTCGCTGGGCGGCCTGGGGTGCGGTCTTTTGCCCTCCGACCACGGTACCCATATTGCCGTGTTCCGACTGATCACAGAGATAGGCACCGACGGAGAAGATGAACTCACGGGGACGATAGTAGCGCACCCAGGCATCCCGACTACGCGGGCGATCGTGCCGCCAGAACTCGTCGAGCAGGAAGGTGTAGAAGCTATGATAACGAGGGTGGATGGTGAGGACGTTGACCCCCGGTGAGAGAGTGGGTAGGATCTGATCCGAAGAGACACTGCCAAGACCCAAATGGTCGCGCCCGATCTTGCTGGCGTACATCTTGGCGATCCATTGAGGTGACCCAGATTCTTCCACAGTTCTCATCCACTTGTTTGGGACTCAACACCCTCAGTGCACTTCCGGCACGCTCTGTTCACGGTCGGTTTTCCTTTCCCGCTGGGCGGGCACAATCTAATCCTGCTGTGACACGGCGCACACCCGAAAACCGTAGTTCCAGTTGCGGATGAAAGGACCGTTCTTGCTCCGATAGGCGCAGCGCACGAACCACGCATTATTGAAGAACGCGCCCCCCCGTAACACCCGGTAGCCATCAGCCTCCAGGTCCTCCCGCCCAGCCCACGGATTGTAGGGATACGCGAAGTCGGGCTCAGCCACGTTTTCGCCCCACAGGCTCCGCGTCCACTCCCACACATTTCCGGCCGTGTCCAGTAAACCATAGGGACTGGCTCCTTCGGGATAGGCCCCCACCGGTGTGGTATCGTCCTTGCCACCCTCCCTACTGTTACAGTGCTCTGCGTCCCACTCGTTCCCCCAGGGGTAGATCCGGCCATCCGTGCCCCGCGCCGCCTTCTCCCACTCAGCCTCGCCAGGCAAGCGGTAGGATCTGCCGGTGACCTCGGAGAGCCAGTTGCAATAAGCCACAGCATCGTGCCAGGAGATATGGACAACGGGATGATCATCCTTGCCTCGGGGAGGCTTGCCGCCTTCCCAATCATCCGGCTGGGGGGGTTTCCCGCCTTCCCAACGATCTGGCTGGAAGAAGGTAGCTTGCACAAACGGAACGTACTGGATATTGGTCACCGGTATCCTGGCGATGTAATAGTCGGGCAGGTACAGGCTGTGTTGAGGCTGCTCGTCATCGCGGGCGTCCTTGTCCTTTCGGGGGTCGCTCCCCATCAGGAACTCGCCAGCAGGGATGAGCACCATCTCCGGTTCGAAGGGGTGCTTCTCCAAACCAAGTGACTTGGCGCGCGCCTGCAGTGCACGCACCAACTGCTCGTAGCCTCTCTCATCGAAGAACTCGACCCACTGCCACTGCCGCAGCCGCTGGGGCACCTCGCATTCCTCCAGGCGCAAGGGGATCAAGAATACCGCGCCCTCCGGCTGCTCGTCGGCGACGTCGAGGGCGTAGCGGATTTCTTTCTGGACGAAGCCGCGTTTTGTGACGGCGCGGGTGGAGAGGCAGGCGATGACGACATCGGAGGAGCGGACGGCTTGCTCGATCTCAAGCTCCCAATCCTGGCCGGGGAGGAGTTTTTCCTCGTCGAGCCAGGGGTCGAAGGCGGCGGCGCGGAGGCGGCGGTAGAGGTCGCGGACGGCGGGTTTGTCGCCGGAGGCGTGGCAGAGGAAAACTCTCAACTGACGTGGGAATTCCGTAGGAGTGTCAGACTGTGGTGTCATTCCACATCTTCCCCTTGCGCGTCTTTCAGTTCTTGCTCATCCACAGTATCGCCCTATCATCCCCAATATGCTCCGACGCGCTCAGTATCTCCTCGCTCACCCAGGTGGGTGCGAGCTTCACGATACCACGTAGCTGGCGCTCATAGGCGGCCATCAGCAGACGGGCCAGTGCACGCTCAAACGGGCCGGAGGGCTGGATGGTGCCCAGGGCCTCGATGATATCGACAAGATGAACCTTGCTCGGCCTAGCTCAGTGTTTCTCGTAACTCTGAATCAGGGAACTGAGAGGTGAGTCGCACCGGCCTCGATTTATGCCTGTCGTCAACTGCTTAACACGTCTGCCAACGTACTGGTTAACCAGTTGTTGCCCTTTTTTCCCTTGTGCATCGAGTTCTCGGACGACACGCCAATAGAGGTCAAGCCGTACGGGGTTCCGTTCTATGGCGAGGAAGACGCGGTCAGTGATGTCTTCGGGCCACGGCTCTTCTTGATCGTCCAGGATCTCCCGCACCAAGATCTCGATTTCTTCCATATTACTCAGGCTCCTCGTGTTTGTGTGACTGTCCCGTGTATCACTCTGGCTCAATTCTCGCTCATCCACAGCAGCGCGCGCCCGCCCCCTATGCGCTCACTCGCGCTCAGCATCTCCTCGCTCACACCAGCAAGCAAAGCATCACCCCTCCACATCCACCTTCCCCCGCGGGTCAAACTGGAGCACACTCTCCTTCACGCTCAGGTCCACAAGGTTGGCGTCGATCTCGCCGCTGGCTTCAAGTCGCAGGTGCAAGAGGATGCTGGCCCCAGTTTCGCCAAGTGGCTGGATGACGGCCTGATAAAAGTCGTACAACTGCTGCCAATCCACAGGGGTTTCAATGACGACGCGCTGATAGACATCCCTCGGTGGCGGAGGCGGAGGGGGTGGTGGACGGGTTATGATCTCCTCCTTCCCCTTCTCCTTGTCTTCAGGGGGTGGCGGCGGCGGAGGCGGTGGAGGAGTTGGCTCTCCGATCAGCCTTGCGGCCAGGGCAGGGCGCAACAACCAGGCCCCTTCCACGATGGCGAACTCGCCGGAGGGCAGAGGCTCGTGGAAGTGGATGGTGTCGAAGGTCTCGCCATTCCCCAGCGCGTACGCAAACAACCCCCGCTGCACGCCCCAGGCGATCGTCTGCTGCAGCGCTTCCGGTCCGGTCAGCATCGGCAGGTAGGGGAAGCGGCAGAAGTAATCCCACAGCGTCGCCACGTTGATGCGCTCATCGTCGGCCAGCCACAGCCGCCACTGGTCGCCCTTGCCCTCGCTGACAAGCCGGGGGTCCAGCCGCTCCAGCAGTCGCTGCTCATCCATCAGCCGATCCCAGGTGCGCCGAGCCACGCTGTGCTCGCCGGGCCTATAGCCGGGGAAACCGTACTCCTGCCGTACCCACAGCGCTGTCCCTTCGACGGGCTCAGGACGGGCTCCTTCGACAGGCTCAGGGCGCTGTCCACCGGCAATACCACCATTGGGGACGACGGTGACGGTGTAGGCTCCCCACGCCGCCCCCGGCAAACCCTTGCGCGCCTGGTCCAGTTTCGCCTGCAGTTCCTCCATCTGTGCGCCGGACAGGCCACCGCCCCGGTATTGGCGGTGGATGGCCTCCAGCGCCAGCAGGCGCACCGCGGTGTCTTCCATCACGCGCACGCCTTCCTCGGTGGGCAAGGCAAAGACCAGCGCATTCTTGAACTGGCGGAAGGTACTGCCGGTACTGCTCAGAATGTCCTCTATGAAAGTTCGTGCCTTCTGCTGTCCCCTCTCGTCGCGCCCCCAGGCACGGTCGGGGTCCAGAACGGCCAACGTCAACGTGCGGCGATTGGGCACCTGCGCCGGCCCCCCTGGCCACATGCTTCGATCGGGGAATGGACGCTGTCCCACTACCTCTTCTACCGCCGTGCGCACCCGCTCCCGGATCAGCTCCGGCTCCTGGCGGAAAGCGTCCACCCGCGTGACCAGCATCTGGTTCAGGTTGGGCTGGCTGTCGATGCGATAGGTGCCCTCCCGGACCTCCAAGTACCACAGCCGCCTTTGAAGCTTGTCCAGCGCGTCGGCGGCCAGAGCGGGCACGATGCCGGGTTGGAGGGTGGAGAGCCACAACTGGGGGCGCTCGGCGGAAGCTGCCCGTTGAGTGGCACCACTGTGGGAATACATAAACGTGGACGTGGCCAGGCCGGTGGCGATGCAATGGCGGGCGTAATCGCCCCCGGTGGCGCGATCCAGGAACGGGGCCTTGGACTCGTCGGTGCCGCCGATGTCGGAAAGGATGGCCGATTCGTAGCCGCCCCGGTTGTCCACGTACTCCAGCAATTCGGCGCGGATCTCGCCATCGTCCAGGTTGACGTGGGCGGGCTGGATGAGGGGAGCGGTGTGCTTTTGCCGGTACAGGTTGCCGATGACCAGAGCCAACAGTCGCAACACGCCCCGCGTGCGCTGAAAGCCGCTGATCGAACCCCAGCGGTCGCGCAGCGTCTCGATCAGCCCCGGGTGGAAGGGATAGGCGCGCACCATCAGCTCGCGGTACTCGGGAGCCTGGGCCTCCTGTGGGAAGTCGTTCGGGTGTACGCGGTAATAGTCCCAGTAGGCCTGGGCCACACCCCGCGCCTGGGCCTCCATCTGGGCCGGGTCGGTGTCGAACAGGCGGCGTTTGAGGATCTCGTACAGCTCCTCCCGTTCGGCGCTGACCTCGACCTGGCGGGTGCGGCGCAGGATGCGGATGGCGGTGTCGATCTCCTTGGCGGCGCGGATGGCCGCCTCCCCGATCTGCTCCTGCTCGCTGGACGTCATCGTCAGAACCAGGGCCACGTCGTCAGCGGCGTTGACGGCGCGGGTCAGCTCGAGCAGGAACTCCTGGCCCTGGTCGGAGAGGTAGCCTTTGCCCACCGGGACGCCGCTGGCTTTGGTGATATAGGAGAGGGTCTCGTCGATCAGGATCAAGGCGGGGCCGGTGAGTTGGAAGAGCTGTCCCAACGCTTCGCTGCCGGGAGCCACGCGATCCTCGTCGCTCTGGCGGACG
>Ga0180431_10010438_pt1 | contig 10314 bp, 7 predicted proteins | sample SS_ome_11_FD_132459 | JGI IMG/M metagenome (GOLD analysis project Ga0180431, IMG submission 132459) | Hypersaline lake sediment archaeal communities from the Salton Sea, California, USA - SS_1_MS_1 metaG | ecosystem: Environmental > Aquatic > Non-marine Saline and Alkaline > Hypersaline >... | reverse complement strand
GGGACGGTGAACTGGATGGCCCAGGGCATCGCCAACACGGACCTGGTCAACACCGTCAGCGAGCGCTACGCCGAAGAAATCCTAACGCCAGATATCGGGATGGGATTGGCTCCCCTGCTGAACGAACGAAAAGACCGGCTCTTCGGCGTGATCAACGGGCTCGACTACGAGCAGTGGAACCCGTCCACAGATCCCAACATTCCGCACCGCTTCGACGCCAAGACGCTGGACGGGCGGACGGCCAACAAGACCGTCCTACAGCAACAAGCACGCCTCCCGGTACGGCCCGACGTGCCCCTCATCGGGATGGTCACGCGGCTGGACACGGTCAAGGGTATGGACCTGGTCGAGCCAGTGCTAGAATGGCTCCTGGGAGAAGAGGCTCAGTTCGTCTTGCTCGGCACTGGCCAACCCCAGTATCACGAGATGTTCGAGCAGATCCAGGCCCGCTTCCCCGACAGAATGCGCGCTTTCCTCAAGTTCGACGACGTGCTGGCGCGGCGCATCTACGCCGGTGCAGATATGTTCCTGATGCCCAGCGGTGTGGAACCATGCGGACTGGGGCAGATGATCGCGATGCGCTATGGCTGTGTGCCCATCGTGAGAGCGACCGGCGGGCTGGCCGACACGGTGGCCGACTACACCGCCAAGCGAGGCCACAGCACAGGATTCGCCTTCGTAGAATACACCCCCGAGGCGTGCCGGGATGCACTGGAGCGGGCGCTTAAGGTCTATCCCAACAGGAAGGCATGGCGCAAGCTGCAGCAGCGGGGTATGACGGCCGATTTCTCCTGGTCGGCCTCGGCACAGGAATATGTGAAACTGTACCAGCGAGCGATCAAGGTACACGGTACATAGGAGGGCAGGATGCGCACGCTGGCGATGATTCTGGCGGGTGGTGCAGGCAGCCGCTTGAGCGCGCTGACCCAGAAGCGGACCAAGCCCGCCGTGCCCTTCGCCGGCAAATACCGCATCATTGATTTCACGCTCTCCAACTGCGTCAACTCGGGCATCCTCACCGTCGGCATCTGCACCCAATATCGGCCCCGTTCGCTCAACCACCACATCCGCACAGGCCAGCCCTGGGACCTGAACCACACGAGCGGTGGCGTCACGATGTTGCAGCCCTACCTGGGCCCTCGCGCCTCCGATTGGTACCAGGGAACTGCCGACGCCATCTGCCAGAATCTGGACTTCATCCATCACTATCGTCCCGACGTCGTCCTCATCCTCGCCGGCGACCACGTGTACAAGATGGACTACGACGTGCTGGTCACGTTCCACCTGGAACACGGCGCTGACCTGACCGTCGCCACGATCCGCGTCGCGCCGGAGGAAGCATCTCGCTTCGGCATCCTGGAGACGAACGAGGAATACGAAGTCCTGAGTTTCGAGGAGAAACCGGCACAGCCCCGGGGCACACTGGCCTCAATGGGAATCTACGCCTTCAACCCCAACGTGCTGCACGAGGTTCTGACGGAGGATCAGTCCCGCGCCGAATCGAGCCACGACTTTGGCGGCGACATCATCCCCCCGATGGTGAAGACCCATCGCGTATACACTTTCCCCTACCGTGGCTACTGGGTGGACGTCGGCACCATGGAGGCCTACTGGCAGGCCCACATGGACCTGCTGTTAGAAAAATCCCGCCTGAACTTGCTCGACCGGGAGTGGATCATCCACACCCGCAGCCAAGAGCGCCCACCGGTCAACGTGCGCCGGGAAGCAACCGTGATCTGTTCCCTCATCGCCGACGGATGCGTCATCGGTGGCACCGTCGAGCACTCGGTGCTCTCGCCAGGGGTGATTGTGCAGCGGGGTGCCATTGTGCGCCATTCCATCATCATGACCGACGTAGTGATCGAGGAGAACGCAGTAGTGGATCACGCCATCCTGGACAAGCGTGTGCGGGTCGGTGCGGGGGCCTGGATCGGATGGGGGGACGACCTGACGCCCAACGACTCGGCGGGACTGCATAGCGGGCTCACCGTCGTCGGCAAGAACACACCAATCCCGGCCGACACATACATCGGGCACAACTGCGCCATCGCCGCCGATCTCAGCGAGGACGACCTCAAGCAGAATCCGATCCCCAGCGCCACGACCATCGGGGTCATAGGTGAGTAGTATGGAATTCCACGTCTCCCGAAGCGCACGAGACCGATACAATTTCGATCAACCACTGTTCTCTATGGGCGGAAACGTCATATTCGCCAACTTCCACGCCGCTCGGGTGTTCGCCCAGAAGATGAACGAAAAGCGGGATTTGATCAGATTCCCAGAGCAGGCCGTGAAAGCCGGACAGATCAACGCGATGGGGCTGATAGACGAAATCCTGCACCTTGTCGTCGCGCTGTATCGGGAGCAGCATAGCCCACAGGTCGCGCAGCAGGCGCTGGATTGGCTGATTGAGCGGCTAGGCCATGAAACGGTTGACGTGGCCTTGCACAGGTTCGCGGACGAATACCCTCCCCTGGCCGTCTATCGGCAGGAGGTCGCGCTCGAAGACTACCTGGCGGGAGAAACCGCAGGCATTCCCCACCGCCAGATGGTGCTGGAAGAAATGGTGATGCTGTGGCTGGCCAACATAAATCCGGCCTTCTCACCATTTCTGGAGCTGTTCGACGATACGGTGCTGGACAAAGAAACCGCATATCGGCAAGTCATGTCCAGTCTGCACGAGTTCTTCGAGACACAACCGCCCTTCGGCCCCGAAAGCCAGAACCTGGTGGATATGCTCCACTCCCCGGCCATGGCGGTACCCCATTCCCTATCTGGACAACTGGAGTACATTCGGGAACGGTGGGCGTACCTGCTGGGCCGGCATCTATACCGCCTGCTCAGCAGCCTGGACCTGATCAAAGAGGAAGAAAAAGCCATTTTCCTGGGACCTGGTCCCAGCCGGGTGGTCGAGTTCACAGGATTAGGGGCGGAGGCTGAGCGTTTCAGCCCGGACCAGGATTGGATGCCCCGGCTGGTGTTGATCGCCAAGAACGCCTACGTGTGGCTGGATCAACTCTCCAAACAATATGGTCGCGCAATGACGCGACTGGACGACGTTCCTGACGAGGAACTGGACACCCTGGCCCGGCGCGGCCTGACCGGTCTGTGGCTGATCGGCCTGTGGGAGCGCAGCACAGCATCCAGAAGGATCAAGCAATTGTGCGGGAATCCTGAGGCCGTCGCGTCAGCCTATTCGCTGTTTGACTATCAGATTGCGAGCGACCTGGGCGGCGAAGAGGCATATCAGGACTTGAGGGCGCGAGCGTGGAAGCGCGGCATTCGCCTGGCCAGCGACATGGTGCCCAATCACATGGGTATCGACTCCAAATGGATGATCGAGCATCCCGATTGGTTCATCTCGCTGGATTACAGCCCCTTTCCCGCGTACACGTTCAACGGCCCCGATCTCTCGTGGGACGAACGGGTTGGGATCCATCTGGAAGACCATTACTACGACCGCAGCGACGCCGCCGTGGTCTTCAAGCGAGTGGACCATTGGAGCGGCAGCGAGCAGTACGTTTACCACGGCAACGACGGCACCAGCATGCCCTGGAACGACACCGCCCAGTTGAACTACCTCAAGCCTGAAGTCCGAGAAGCAGTGATCCAGACGATTCTGCACGTAGCCCGGAAGTTTCCCATCATCCGTTTCGACGCCGCGATGACCCTGACCAAGAAACATTACCAGCGACTGTGGTTCCCGGAACCCGGCACCGGGGGAGCCATCCCCTCACGAGCGGAACACGGCCTGACGAGAACGCAGCTTGATGCGCTCATGCCCACCGAATTCTGGCGCGAAGTGGTGGATCGCGTGGCGCAGGAAGTGCCGGACACGCTGTTGCTGGCCGAGGCATTCTGGTTGATGGAGGGATACTTCGTCCGTACGCTCGGCATGCACCGCGTGTATAACAGCGCCTTCATGAATATGCTCAGGGACGAGGAAAACAGCAAATACCGCAGTGTCGTGAAGAATACACTGGAGTTCGACCCACAGATCCTGAAGCGGTACGTGAATTTCATGAACAATCCAGACGAACGCACCGCTGTGGACCAATTCGGCAAAGGTGACAAGTATTTCGGCATCTGCACGATGATGGCGACGATGCCGGGGCTGCCGATGTTCGGACACGGTCAGATCGAGGGCTTCGCCGAGAAATACGGGATGGAATTCCGCCGCGCGTATTGGGACGAACAGCCGGACGGCTATCTGGTCGAGCGACACGAACAGGAGATTTTCCCTCTGCTACGCCGGCGGTTTCTATTCGCGCAAGTCGCGAACTTTCTGCTGTACGATCTGTTCACGCCAGAAAGACACGTCAACGAGGACATATTCGCCTACTCGAACCGCGCCGGAGACGAGCGGGCACTGGTGATCTACCACAACAAATACGCAGAGGCCCGCGGGTGGGTTCGGACCTCCGTCGCCTATGCACGGAAAACGGAACAAGACGGTGAGAAAGTGCTGGTGCAAAAAAGCCTGGGCGAAGGCCTGGGATTGCACGATGACGCCGACACCTTCACGATCTTCCGGGATCACGTCACCGGCCTGGAATACATTCGCAACAGCCAGGAATTGTGCAGAAGCGGGATGTACGTGGAACTGGACGCGTACAAATGCCACGTCTTCCTCGATTTCCACGAGGTGCGGGACAACGAATGGCACCAGTATGCCCAACTGGCAGCCTATCTGAATGGGCGTGGGGTCCCAGACATAGAAGAAGCTCTGCGGGAAGTATTCCTGCAACCCGTTCATCATCCGTTCAGGGAACTGGTCAACGCACGCCTGTTCCGCCAGCTCAGCGAATCGGCGAATCGGCGAGTCAGCGAATCGGCGAATCGGCGAGTCGGCGAGTTGGCAAGCGAAGTGGAACAGAAAATGATCCATCTGCTCCACGAGATCAGGCAAGTCGCAAATCGTGAAGGACAGGCTGTGAATGGTGAACCGGGGGAAGCCGCCATCGCCCAGGAGATCCGGCAGAAGCTGGAGGCCATCCTGCATCTGCCCGATCTGGCAAGTCGCCTCCGGACGTCGCCATTCCGATGGCGCTTTGTCCGCCCCATCCCAGGCGAAACCGGGGCGCTCCTCCAAGATCTGGTCTCCGGCCTGCACGACGACCCGGCAGCCTGGGGCACCCTGCTGGGATGGCTCTTCACGCACGCGCTCGGGAAAGCCGTGGACGGGGTATACTTTGCTCAGCTCAGTCGCAGTTGGTGCGACGAGTGGTTGCTCGGCAAGATCATCGCTGGCACACTGCGAGATCTGGGCCTGGACGAGGGTGCTGCCTGGCACGCGGTCACGACGATCAAGATTCTCATCAGCCACCAGCGCTGGTTCGAGGATCAACAGGTAGCCAAGGATGGGCGGACGCGTCGTGTGCTGGAATCCTGGTTGCGAGACGACGAGGTACAGCGCTTCCTACAGGTGAACCGCTACGGTGGCGTGCTGTGGTTCAACCAGGAGGCGTTCGAACAACTGCTGGGATGGATGCTACGCGTGGCGGTGATAGCACTCATCGCCGATCCCCTTCGTCCGAAAGCCGAGGTCGCCCAAGAGATAGCCGCGTGTTACGAAGTCATTGCAGAACTGCAACAGGCTGAAGAGAAATCCGGTTATCAGGTGGAAGGACTGCTGGAGGTTGTAGGAGGGTGATTATGAACAAGACCACTGATCCCTGATGCCCGCTTGTTACTTCTGTATCCACGGCCACCTGTATCAGCCTCCCCGGGAGGACCCTTTCAATGGGCATATCCCGCGGGAGCCGGACGCCGCGCCCTACGCCAACTGGAACGAGCGCATCACCGCCGAGTGCTACGCACCCAACGCTGAGGCGGGCAACTTCGGACACATCAGTTTCAACCTGGGCGGGACACTCGCCCGCTGGCTGGACAGGCACGCCCACGACACCTACGCCCGCATCGTGGCTGCCGAGCGGGCGCATCAGGCAGCTTATGGTCTCGGAAACGGACTGGCCCAGCCCGTCCACCACACCATCCTCCCCCTGGCTCGCCGGCGCGACAAGATCTGCCAGATCCGCTGGGGCATCGGCAGCTTCGCACATCGCTTCGGGCATGCGCCCACGGGGATGTGGCTGCCGGAGATGGCGGTGGATTACGAGACGCTGGAGATTATGGCGGCAGAGGGCATCCGCTTCACCATCCTCTCTGAGGAACAGGTGCAGGGGGACCTGGACGCGGGCGCGGGACCCTACCGGGTACGGCTGCATAGCGGGAAAGAGATGGCGGTCTTCGTGCGCGACCAGGCCCTCTCCAACGCACTGTCGTTCGGCATGCCGGATCCAGCCTACGTGGACGAATGGCTGCGGGACCAGGTGAGGTGGCGCTGTCGCCAGGACAGGTTGTTGCTCATCGCCACCGACGGCGAGACTTTCGGACACCACCACCCTCAGGGCGCGACGGTTCTGAGCCACATCCTGAAAGCGGGCAACGACCACAACTACGATCTGACCACGCTGGGCGTCTATCTGCAGCAGCATCCGCCACTGGCTGAGGTGAAAGTGAACGAGAACACCGCCTGGAGCTGTGCACACCGGTTGGATCGTTGGGTCATCGGCTGCGGCTGCACGCCAGGTAACAGTCACTGGAAGGGAGCACTGCGCCGGGCGCTGGACAACCTGGCCTGCGACCTGGATGCGGTCTATATGTCGGAGGCGAAGCGGCTGGGAGCCGATGCGTGGTCCCTGCGGGACGGCTACAACGTGGTGATCCTGGGCAAGGTGGACGGGCCGACCTTTCTGGCTGAGAAGGGCTTGACTAACCTGGACCTGCGACAGCAGGATCGGCTGCTGGCGCTGTTAGAGGCCCAGTTCCACCGGCAACGGATGTACGCCAGTTGCACGTTCTTCTTCGACGACCTGGAACGGCTCGAACCCCACTACGCCATCGCCAACGGGGTGCGCGCGCTGGCCCTTACCCGCTACGCCACGGGCGAAGACCTGCTACACGCCTTCTGCCGTGATTTGCGGGTGGCCGTCAGCGAGCGAACAGGGTGCACCGGCGCTGACATCCTCGCTGACATCCTAGAGCGGGCCGAGATATGAGCCGCTCCCGAAACCCACCCTACTCCGACATCGACCTCACTCGCTGGCGGGAGTACGACCACGTGTGGACCGACTCGCTGTGGCTGATCGAGGCCCGGGACCGTAGCGGGGGCCACCAGCTCGACTACCACGGCAATTTCGTCCCCCAGATCGCCACCCAGGCGTATCTGCGCTACACAAGACAGGACGACGTCGTCCTCGACCTATTCCTGGGGTCGGGAACCTCGGCCATCGAGGCCGTGCGACTGAAGCGGCGGCTGATCGGGGTCGAACTCAAGCCCGATTTGGTGAAGGCCGTCCGTGGGAAGATCTCCCCCACCTTGCTGGACGACCGCATTCACGTCCTGCCAGGCGACTCCACCAGCGCGACGACAGCCGCCCGCGTGCGGGAGACGTTGGCGGCGATGGGGGTCGAACACGCCCAACTCCTGATCCTCCATCCTCCCTACCACTCAATCATCCAGTTCTCCGACGACCCCGCCGACCTTTCCAACGCCCCGAGCCTGGCGACCTTCCTCGATCTGTTCGAGACCACCGCCCGTCACGGCTTCGACCTGCTGGAGCCAGGGCGGTTCGCGGTGCTCGTCATCGGTGACGCATACGCCAAGGGCGAGTTGATCCCCCTGAGCTTCTACTGCCTGGAGCGGATGCAGCGAGTCGGCTATCGCACCAAGGGCATCGTGGTGAAGAACATCACGGGGAATGAGTCAGGCAAGGGGCGGGACGGGAATCTGTGGCGCTACCGTGCGCTGGCTGGCGGCTATTACATCTTCAAGCACGAATACGTCATCATCTTCCAGAAACCCGCCGCCGTGGCAGACGTACGCCAGGAACTGCTCAAAGTGAAGCACGTGCCCCGCTGGGGCCGGGTGCAGGACGACGCGTGGGACCGGGCCAGCCGGTTCATTTACGCCATCCGCACGCTGGGCGCGCTGCGCCGCGAGACGCAGCGCGTGGCCGCCGAGGCGAACCTGCCCCTCCGCGACTTCGGCAGCTACGTCATCCGCCGCTGGTACAACTTCCACACGCATCAAGTCGCGCTCGACGTGATCCTGGCCCATCCGCGCACCCGCCCGGAGCCCGACCCCTTCCATCACACGGTGGACTTCTATCTGGACGAAGACGGGTTCGACCTCAAACTGACGGAACTACCCCGGGGCTTCGATCACTCCCTGGCCTACGCCCGCGCCCATCCCCAAGCACTCATCCGCTGGCTATACACCCACCAGTCAGCGCAGGGCCGGTTCCACGCCGCCAACAGGCTGTTCGTCGTCCTCAACGACGCGGGCGATCCAGATCGCACGTGGGAACTGCGCCGGGATTTCGCGCGGCTGGAGCGGGCGATACACGACTTCCTCGACGCGCCAGACCTGATGCGCGTCTCGTTCGAGGATCGGGAGGGAAAGCGCCACCAGCCACTGGCGGGGGTCATTTTCTGCGCACGGGAATAGACACACGTCTCACGCATCCCGTTACACGGCCTACAAGACTTCAATCTCCCAGTCGACGACCTGCACCTCAGGGTGATAGGTCTCGATCCAGCGGACGGCCTGCTCAAGCACGGCGTGGACGCGGCCGGGGTCGTTGGCGACGGTGACGAGCGCCACCTGGGCCGACTGCCAGACGTCTTGGTGCGCCACCTCAGCGGTCGCCAGGTTGAACTCACGGCGCAGGCGCGCCAGGATCGGCTTGAGGACGCGACGCTTGCCCTTCAGCGAGCCGTTGCCGGGGAGATACAGTTCGACAGTACAGGCACCGATGACCATCAAACCCGTCTTGTCCACTCGTCCGTCGCGTGTTTGTCGGCCCGCAATGTCTCCGCCCAGGCGCGCTCTTCCTCGGTCAGCGTGCCCGGTTCCAGTTGCAGGTTCAGCATCTCAGCAAAGCCCGCCGCCAGCGCATCAGCCGCCTCGTCCCAGATGACCGGCCGGCCCAGAACCTCCTCGACGGTTGTGGCCCGGGCGCGCACGCGAGCGGGGTCCGGGCAGGCCGCCAACAACGGGCAGATGCGAGCGATGTCACCATACAGTGGCAGCGCGCCGTGCTGGAGCACCACGGACCTGGCGCGCATCTGGGCGCTGCCCGCCAGTTTCCGTCCCCCGGCGGTGATCTCATAGTCGGAGGGCACCTCGAAGCAGACCGGCCCCTCAGGACGCCGGTTCTCCGTCCGCTGGTCAGCGACGAGGCCCGCCACGCCCAACCGTTCAAGCCCGTGCACCAACCCTGCGCTGAGGCGGCGATAGCTCTCCACGACACCCCCGGCCACGCGAGGGTCTTCCTCAGGCGCAATCACACTATAGGTCAGCTCGTCCACGTGGAGAATGGCCTTGCCGCCGGTGGGCCGGCGCACCAGGTCGAAACCCATCGCCTGGAGGACCTGGAGGTTCACGTCAGCCACCGATTGCGCCCGACCCAGCGAGAGGCAGGCAGGCTCCCAGGCGTAGAAGCGGAGCGTGGGAGGGACCTGCCCCGCGGTAACCGCGCGCATGATGGCCTCGTCCACGGCCATGTTGGTCGCCCCGTCGGCGGGCGCTGAATGGAGCAGCCGCCAGGTGGCAGGGGGATAGTCTCGTATCGTCATGTCACCTCCGAAATAGCAGTTGCCATCCAGGTGCAGCAAGGTATAATTGTAACACCATCCCTCTCAAGGAGCAAAGATGAACGCGTGTGCTTACTGCAATGCCAATGCCGTCTACCGTGACCACGAGAGCGGCGTGGACCTGTGCCCGGTTCACGCCCGGCTGGACGTGATCGGGCCACGGGGAGAAGCACCCCGGCCACCCCTCACCATACGCCCGGCCAGGCCCGCCGATGTCCCGCGCATCGTCGCACTGGCGAAGCACTTCTGGGGCGAGACCGAGATCGAGTGCTCCGGCCGCAGCTACCAGGTAAACAAGCTTCCAGCATACGTCGCCTGCGATGGGGACGAAATCGTCGGCGTCGTCAGCCACAACCGCGAAGGGGACGCAGTCAACGTCGTCATGCTCAACGTCCTGCCCCGATGGCAGGGGCGCGGGGCCGCACGCGGCCTGATCAACACCGTCGCGGACCTGGCACGCGCCGAGGGTGCGGAACGGATCATCATTGCCACGACCAACGACGACCTGCCCGCGCTGGGCCTCTACCAGCGGCTGGGGTTCACGATCACGGGGATTCGCGTGGGCAGACTGGTGGCACACCACGGCGGAATAGAACCGGGTTTCGCCGGCATCCCGGTGCGAGACGAGATCCAGATGGAGCTGCGGCTGTGAGC